>Ga0315286_10007709_pt1 | contig 10558 bp, 6 predicted proteins | sample YL17G10_0_MG_FD_205038 | JGI IMG/M metagenome (GOLD analysis project Ga0315286, IMG submission 205038) | Sediment microbial communities from Yellowstone Lake, YNP, Wyoming, USA - YL17G10_0 | ecosystem: Environmental > Aquatic > Freshwater > Lake > Sediment | place: USA: Wyoming | collected...
CTCGGACTTCCGGCCATCTTTCTTATCGGAAGCCTCAGCGGACTTGTTTGCGGCCGGCGATTCAATTTCCTCAGGGCGACGCAGAGCGCCCTCTCCGAGGCGATGCCCATTCTGTCCATATTGGCCGGGGTCGGCATGTTCATCCAGGTCATGACTCTGACCGGAGCCCGGGGCTGGGCGGTCATGACCTTTCTTTCCCTGCCCCCGCTCTGGCTCTACGCCGGCATCGCCGTCAGCATGCCGCTCTTCGGCGGCATCTCCGCGTATGGTTCGGCTTCGGTCCTGGGCGTTCCCTTTCTCCTGGCCCTGATCGATAAAAACGCGCTGATCACGGCCTCGGCTCTTTCGGCCATCGTCGGAATCGGCGATCTGATGCCGCCGGCGGCGATGGCCGCCCGGTTTTCGGCTCAAGTCGTCGGCGAAAAAAGCTTCCTCCGCGTGCTGCGCGCCTGCCTGATCCCCGCCCTTCTCATTCTAGCCTGGGGACTCGCGGTTTTACTGCTCACGCCTTGGTTGGATAAGGTCATGTGACATGAGATATATCTACCATCTCCTCGTTTTCTATCTCACCGCTCATATCCTCTGGTCACTTTTTCGCGAAAAAAAATTCTGGAAACAGACAGGGACGGCGCTTGTCCTGATCCTCTTTCTCCTGCGCCTTTTTCTCATTCAATAGGAAAGGCCAATGATCGAACGCGGAGAATTCGGGCCGGGCCGGGCGATGAGGGCCGCCGCCCCGCTCGCCTTATGCCTTCTCGTTTTGCTCGTCGGCTTCATCGCCGGACGACAATTCCTGAGCATGCGCCATAAGGATATGCTCTTTCCGAGCTCGGGGCTGACGGCCTCCCGGCTGTTGAGCGATTATTTTCCCGGCCTCAAAAAAACGCCCGGCGACACTCCGGTTTATGTCTTCGAAGGACGGGAACACGGAGGCCGGATTCTCATTCTCGGCGGAACTCACCCGAACGAACCCGCCGGATATATCACCGCGATCTGCCTGGCCGAGAACATCCGCGCCGTCAAGGGAACGATCGTCATCATCCCCTGGGCCAACGCGAGCGGATTCACTCACAGCGATCCCCAGGAAGGAAGTCCCCAGCGCTTCAACATCAGGACGCCGTCAGGAGACCGATGGTTCCGGCTCGGATCCCGCGTCACGAACCCCGTCCACCAATGGCCGGATCCGATCATTTACGTCAACCCCATGGGCCAGACCCTGGCCGGAATGGAGGCGCGCAATCTCAACCGCGCCTACCCGGGAAGAGCGGACGGCAACCTGACCGAGCGAATCGCCTTCGGGATCATGGAAGTCATAAAAAAAGAACGGATCGACCTCGGGATCGACCTCCACGAGTCGGCGCCAGAATATCCCGTGATCGACGCCATCGTTTTCCACGAGAACAGCTCCGAACTCGCGGCCGTGGCCCAAATGGAACTCGAGGCCGAAGGGCTCGAGTTCCGGCTCGAAGCCTCGCCGCCTAACCTGCGCGGACTGAGTCACCGGGAATGGGGAGACGCGGCTAAAATCAAGGCCATTCTCCTGGAAACCCCGAACGCCTCCCACGGACGGCTGAAGGGAAAGCCCACGGTGGCCCTGATCATCGACGGAAAAGATAAATTTTACGAAAAGGCCTATCGTCTCGGCCGGCTGTTTGTTCCCTACGGCCCCGAGGGAATCCCGCTCAAGGACCGTGTCGCCCGGCATCTTGCCGCGCTTATCGCGATCGGCGCCGGCCTGAAGGAGCTGGAGCCGGACAAGGCCGTTGAGGTTGAAAACATTCCTCCTCCGAACGATGTCCGGGAGAAGGGCCTGGGCGCGTTTTTACGTTGAAAAGCGGACGCCGGCCGAATACAGCGAAGCCCGGCTTGGCCCGCCCGCGCGGGCCCAAACCCCGTTTCTCATGGTCTTCAACGGCCGCGGGGCTCAGTTATCGGAATCCCCTCTCCCGCGGCTAAGTCAAGATTTTATCTATAGTTAGCGGTTGACAAAGCGCCCCCGATAAGATAGGATAAGCCATCATTTTTTCCGACCATGGAAATCAACATCGCAAAGACGAGAAGATTGTGCTGTGAAACTTCCGCCCCGCTCCACGGAGCCGAGGCGAAAAGGATTTGGGGAGAAAAGGCTGCGCCCCCCGAAGCGACCGACGCCGCTGTCCGTCACGTCCGACACAACTTCGAATCAACCCATTTGACTCCCCGGGCTGAAGCCCGGGGTATGCTCAGGGTTAATACTGAGCGGCGCTTTTTACCCCGATTTAAAAATCGGGGTTTGGCGCCGTCGAACGTATCACGTTCTCATGAGGAGAGTCACGTCCCATGTCAGAGGTAACGAAACACCCCGAAAAACTCGACAAAGATGACAAGCTGGCGGCCGAAGACTACGACCGCCTTCTGGACAAGTACCAGTTCAGCGTCAAAGAAATCAGCCCGGGGAAAACCGTCCACGGCCGGGTGATCAAAGTCACGCCCACCCATGTTCTGGTCGACATCGGCCTGAAGTCCGAGGGCGTCATCCCCCTCGAAGAGTTCATGGAGACGGCCGAGCCGGTCGTGCCCAAGGTCGGCCAGGAGGTGGAGGCGCTCCTGGAAAGGACGGACCCGAAAGAGGGATATTTCATTCTGTCCAAGAAAATGGCGGATTTCCAAAAGGCCCTGGACGCGCTGGAGAAGGCCTTTCTCCACCAGGCGTTCATCAGCGGCAAGGTCACCGAGAGAACGAAGAACGGCTATACGGTCAACGTCGGGATCGACGTTTTCATGCCCGACTCCCACGCCGATATCAAAACGGTCAAGGAGCCGGAAAAACTCGTCGGCCAGACCATCAAATTCAAAGTCATCAAATTCGACCGGAAGAGCGAAAACGCGGTCGTCTCCCGGAGGTTCTATCTTCAGGACGAGAAAGAAAAGAGACGGCGCAAAGTCTTCAGTCATCTCCAGCAGGGCCAGAAGATCAAGGGTCTGGTCCGGTCCCTGACCGGGTTCGGCGCCTTCATCGACCTCGGCGGGGTGGAAGGCCTGCTTCACGTCTCGGACATGACCTGGGGAAAAATGGGGCACCCCTCCGAATTCTTCAAGCCCGGCCAGGAAGTCGAGGTCGTCGTCCTGAATTTTAGCGAAAAAGACGAGAAGATTTCGCTGGGCTACAAACAGCTGACGCCCGATCCCTGGTCCAATATCCAAGAGAAGTATCAAGCCGGCCAGAAAGTCACGGGGAAGGTCACGAACCTGACGGACTTCGGCGCTTTCGTCGAGCTCGAAAAGGGGGTCGAAGGGCTCATCCACATCTCGGACCTGAGCTGGTCGCGAAAGACCATCCATCCGAAGAAGCTCCTCAACATCGGGGATGAGGTCGTGGTGAGCATTCTGGACGTCAATCCATCCTCCAAGCGCATCTCGTTGGGACTCAAGCAGACCGTTCCCCATCCCCTGGAAATCTTCAAGCAGAGCCACAAGCCCGGGGCTCATGTCAAGGGCAAAATCACGAGCATCACCGACTTCGGGGCCTTCATCGAAATCGAGCCCGGGATCGAAGGGCTGATTCACATCTCCGATATTTCCTGGGAGAAGATCAAGCATCCCTCGGTCAAGCTCAAAACCGGACAGGAGGCCGAGGCCGTCATCCTCAACATCGACGTCGAAAAGCAGAAGATCTCCCTGGGGATCAAACAGCTCGAGGGCGATATCTGGGAGGAATTCTTCGGCCGCCAAAAAACCGGGGACCTGGTCAACATCAAGATCGTCCGGATCGCCGATTTCGGCCTGTTCGTCGAGATCCTGCCCGGGATCGAAGGCGTGGTCTTCCTCTCCGAGCTCGACGAGCGAAAGATCGAAAATCCGGCCGACGCGTTCAAGGTCGGCGAGGAACGCATCGCCAAGATCATCCGGATGAACGCCCGGGACAAGAAAATCTCGTTGAGCTTCCGGCAGGCCCAGGCCGACCTCCAGAAGCAGGACTATCAAAAATACCTCGACACCCAGGACGACCGGATGACCTTCGGCGACCTCATCAAAGACCAGTTGAAATTAATCCGGACGCCAAAAAAGACCGTTCATAAAAAGGAGGACAAGGGCGATGATTAAGGCCGACCTCATCAACGCAATCTCCAAAGAGCTGAATATCCCCAAGCAGGAAGCCGAAATCGGGGTGAACCTCTTCTTCGAAACGCTCAAGGACGCGATTCTCAAAGGCGAAGAGATCGAGGTCCGGGGATTCGGCAGTTTCCGCTTTCGGAGCCGGCCCTCCCGTTCGGGACGGAATCCGCGGACCGGCGACCCGGTCAAAGTTCCTCCGAAAAAGGTCCTGTATTTCAAGCCGAGCAAGCTCCTCAAGGAGCTGATCAATCCCTGATGCAATACATCTCCGCGCCGTGGCGCAACGCCTACGTCCGGACGGTGCACACCATGAAAGGCTGTGTTCTCTGCCGCGCCCCTAAAATAGGGGACGACCGCAAGGCGCACATTCTTTTCCGCGGCCGGACCTGTTTCATCGTCTTGAACAAATATCCTTATGTCCCCGGTCATCTGATGATCGCCCCGTTCAGGCATCTGGCCGTTTTCGAACGTTCGAACGAACGCCTGTCCGGCGAGCTCGCCGACCTGCTGAAGCTGAGCCTCCGCGTCCTGAAAAAGGCCTACGCTCCCCAGGGGTTCAATATCGGGATGAACCTCGGCCGGAGCGCGGGAGCGGGCGTCGTCGATCACTATCATCTCCATGTCGTTCCCCGCTGGACCGGCGATTCCAATTTCATGCCGATCATCGGCCGGGCCAAAGTCGTGCTCGAAGACCTCGATACGACCTTTTCCCGCCTCGTTCCCCATTTCCAAAGGATGGGCCGTAAAAGCCGCTGAGGGCCATGGGGATCGACCCGTAAAAACATTTTCATTGAGGTAACCCATGCTCGGAACAATGCGAAAAAACGTCAAAGCGCTCAAGCCCGCGTTGTGGCTCGTGGTCCTGACATTCGTCGCCTCGATCTTCTTCGTCTGGGGCGCCGGCGGACGCCTTGGAGAGCGGGAGGCGTCCGATGTCCTGGTCTCCGTCGGGCCGGAGCGTATCTCCGGAACCGCCTATACCCAGGCCCTCCGGAATCGGATCGAATCGCTCAAAACAGAATTCCAGGAGATCAACCGCTCCTTCATCGAACAGATGAACCTCCCCCAGCAGATTCTCGAGCAACTGGTCGAGCAGGCCCTTATCTTCAATCTGGCGAACGACATGGGCGTCCGCGCTTCGGACAGCGAGGTCGCGACCAGAATCATGAGCATTCCGGGCCTCCAGAAGGATGGGGCGTTCATCGGCTCCGAACAATACCGGCGGATCCTCCAGTCCAACCGGATATCCGTTTCGGAGTTCGAGAACAGCCTCCGCAAAGAGATCATCCTGACCAAGACCGTCCAGCTGCTGACGGCCGGCGTCACCGCGACGCCAGAGGAGATCTGGGATAATTACAAGAAGACCAAGGATTCGGCCAAAATCGAATATCTGGCCCTCGAGAAAAGCAAGGTCGAGCTCGACATGAAGCCCGTGGCCGCCGAAATCCAGGCCCATTTCGAAAAGAACAAGGACCGCTATAAAATTTCCGAAAAGCGGGAAGCGGCCTATGTCTTTCTCAAGAACGATGACCTGAAAAAAGAAATCGAGCTCAGCGACGCGGACATCGAGCGTTACTACAAAGACAACGCGGCGCAGTTTCAAAACCCGGAGAAAATCAAGATCAGCCGGATCTTTCTCCCCTTCGCCGGCCGGGACAAGAATCTCGTCCAGGCCGAGGCGGCGAGCGTCATAGCCAGGATCAAGGCCGGCCAGGACTTCGCCGAACTGGCCAAGGTCCATTCCAAGGACGCCAAGGCCAAGGACGGCGGCGATTGGGGGTTTTACGATTGGAATTCCCTGAATCAGCTCGAACGGGACGCCGTGGCCAAACTCGATGCCGGGAAAACGTCGGACCTCGTCGCTCTCGACGACGGAATCGCGATCCTGAAAGTCACCCAAAAGGACGCAGCCTCTCTGACCCCGCTCGCCGAGGCCAAGCCCCGCATCCGCTCCATCCTCCAGGATCAGAAAGCGCGAGCCCTGGCCATGGACCGCATCACCCGGCTGGACAAGGCCGCCAAAAAGGAAAAAAACCTGGAATCGTCCGCCTCGAAAGCCGGGTTTAAAATCGAAAGCACCGGGCTTTTGAAAGACGGCCAAGCGCTCGGCGACACCGACCCTTCGGGCATGATCAGCGCGGCGCTTTTCAAACTCAAGGAGAAAGAGATCTCGGCTCCGATTTACGCCTATGGGGGAATGGGGATCGCCCAGCTCCGGAAAATCGAGGCCCCGCGGCCGGCGGCTTTCGACGAAGTCAAAATCGAAGTCGAAAACGACTATCTCGAGCTTCTGAAGAAGGAGGCCGCCCTGGCCAGGATCAGTGAAGCCCGGGCCAAGCTCACCGCCAAGAATTGGGAGGATATCGCCCAGAAATATAAGCTCGAAATCAAAACCGTCGACGCCCACCAGAAGGAGCAGTTCATCGGCATCATCGGCGAAAACAAGGAAGTCGATACCCTGGCCTTCAGCCTCCCCCTCAATCAGGTCAGCGAACCTGTCGCCTTCGAGAACGGCTACGCCCTCATCCGCGTCCTCGACCGCAAGGAAGCGGTCAAAGCCGATTTCGATAAAGAGAAAGAGACCGAGACCTCCACCTTTCTGGAGACGAAGAAGAACAAGTTTCTCCAGGCTTACCTCGCCAAATTGAGGACGGAAAAGGGCATCAAGATCAAATACGACCAGTTCCTCCAAATCACCTCGGACGTTCTTTCCCGCTACGAAACCGAAAAATAAGCGGAGGCGGAAGCCCCGCAATTCTCTGAATTCGGTGACAGACAACTCATTACCGAAATTCACTGAACATATTTTCTGATATCGAATTTTTTCGGCAATTGTGGTAATGGGTTATCTGTCACCGAATTCATAGCGTCATGCCGATCAAACCGCAGCTCACGACCTTCGACACGACGATGATCGTCGTGAGCCTGGTCATCGGCATCGGCATTTTCCGGACGCCGGCCATGGTCGCCCAGTCAGCGGGGACGCCTTACCTCTTCTTCGCCGCGTGGATCCTCGGCGGCCTGATCAGCCTCCTCGGCGCCCTGACCTTTGCCGAGATCGGCGCCCGCTTTCCCCATCCGGGCTCCTTTTATAAAGTCGTCGCGGACTGCTACGGCAGCGCCCCGGCTTTAGTCCTGAATTGGGCGAGCGTCATTATCGTCAACGGCGCGGGAGCGGCCGCGGTGGCCATCATCGGGGCCGAATATCTCAATCCGATCGTCCTTCCCCGGAGCCTTCAATCGCAGACGGCCGTTCTTCTCACGGCGGCGGCTATGATCGTCGTTCTCATCCTCATCAATTACCTCGGCATCAAGACCGGCGCCTGGGCCCAAAATATCTTGACCCTCTTCAAGATCGGAATGATCGCCCTGATGGTCTTCGCCGCCTTCCGGACGGGCGGAGGCCCGATGGAGAATGCCCTGCCAACAAGCTCGGCGAAGCCGTGGTGGTTCGCCCTGGCCGTCGCCCTGATCTCGGTCTTCTATACGTATGGAGGCTATCAGCTCACGATCAACTTCGGAGCCGACGTCCAGGCCGCCCGGCGCAACATCCCGCGGGCGATCGTTTTCGGAATCCTGATCGTCATAGCCTGTTATCTCGCCATCAATTTCGCCTACATCCGGGTGCTGGGCTTGACCGGAGTAGCCGGGGCGAAACTCGTCGCGGCCGAGACGGCCAAGGCCGTCTTTGGCAAATTCGGCTATTTCTTCGTTTCGATGACCATCTTTTTTTCGTCCCTGGGATTTCTGAACGTGACTCTGATGCAGATCCCCCGGACCCTCTACGCCATGGCCGCGGACAGGGTCCTGCCGCGGACGTTTATGTCCGTCAATCCCCGGACGCAAACCCAGGAATTCGCCTTGCTCTTTTTTGGGGCCATGATCCTCGTCTCGCTCGTCCTTTTGGGGACGTTCGAAAACATCGTCAATTACGTCATGTTCATCGACAGCCTGAACATCGCCGTCGTCGCCTCGACGATTTTCGTGCTGCGCCGAAAAGCGTCGCGGAACGGTCTGCCCTACGACGGCTTCAAGGCTCCGCTCTTTCCCTTTCTCCCGGCCCTCTTCACCGTCTTTCTCCTGGGGATATCGGTCAACGTCCTCCTGACCCAGACCCGCGAGGCGCTGCTCGGCGCGGCATTTTCGATGACAGGTCTCCCCTTCTTCTGGCTTATGCGGAAAATCAACAAAAACCGCGGGCCGGACTAACAACGAGGCGCCCTTTCAAGCGCGTTATCGCCCATCCAATCTTGACCGGGGGACGTCGTAGCCGCCAAATTGCTTTTCGCCGAAAAAATCAGTAATCTGAAAGGCTCTCATGCTTGAATTCCAAGCGCCGGCATCGCTCCAAAGGATTTTCCCAATGCATCTCAAGCTCTGCGGCCTGATTATCCTGGCGGCGGCAGTGGCGGGCTGCGGCGGAGGTCAAAAAATCACGGTGAAACGCGACTCCGCTCCGGGCTCTCTGCCCGCTCAAAAGAAAGACCTTTTTTCGGCCGATTTCCGGTACAGCCCGCCCTGGTGGCAGACGGCCATCTGTCTCCCCGACGACTGGCAGAAGACCCTGGTCTCAAAAGAGGGATATCTTCTTTACGATTATCCGGGCGAATTCTCGGGATTCGGAACGAAGGTCGCCATCGCCCTCGAAGGCGCGGCGGCGGGGACAACGTCGCAAACCATGGACGACCCGCGCGTTCCGGTGGTCGAGACCGCCCTGGCGGATTCTTCCGGGAATGAATTACTCCGGTGGAGCGCCCTGGCCGTCGTCCCGGGCGAAGGTCAGAACCTGCCCGTCCATAAAAAATCCGCCGGCGCAAAATACGAAAAGCCTCCCCGGGGGGATCTCCTGCTGATCAAAAAAACGTCCAGATATGCGTCCATCAGCCTGACCGTTCAATCCAATGAACCCCTCGAACTCGCCGACCTGACCGTTTTCCGCGGCCGGCAACGATTCCTGAGCATGAGCACCCGCTGGAACAGCCTGGGACGGGTTCAAAACGGACTCAAGGTCATCTTCTCACCGGCCGTCGAAGAACTGGCGATCTACTGCGCATCCGGGCATGAAGCCGGAGCTGTCGATCTTCAATGGGCCAAAACCCAGCCGGAGCGGGCCGCCCGCTATTGGCAATCGCTCGACCTTCCCTACCGGCAAATCGCCCTTCCGGATGCGGCGATGCAGGCTCTTCTTGACTCGTGCATCCGAAACATTTATCAGGCCCGTGAAGTCAAGGACGGCCTGCCGGTCTTTCAAGTCGGACCGACCTGCTATCGCGGGCTGTGGGTCGTGGACGGCGCTTTCATCCTCGAAGCCATGGCCTTTCTCGGCCGGAGAGATGAAGCGCGATCCGGAATCCGGCATCTCCTGACCCGCCAGAAATCCGACGGGTCGTTTGAGATTCTGCCGAACTACTGGAAAGAGAACGGAATCGTCCTCTACATCATGGCCCGGCACGCGCTCCTGACCCAGGATCTCGGCTGGCTCAGGCAGAACTGGGAGACGGTGAAAGGCGTGGTCCGCGTCATCCAGGACCTCCGGAATCGAAGCCGGCAAAATCCATCCGCGCCCGAAGCCGGGCTCATGCCCCCCGGTTTTCCCGACGGCGGAATCGGCGGCGTCGTCCCGGAATATACGAACGTCTATTGGAATCTGGCCGGGCTAAAAGCAGCGGTCGAAGCGGCGCGGCTTATCCAGGCTCCCGAGCATGCGGAATGGAAGGCCGAATTCGACGATTATTGGAAAGTCTTCCAATCGGCCGCCAAGCGCGACGCCAAAAAGACGGACGACGGGCGGACGTATCTCCCGATCCTGATGACGCCGGCCGAAGGCGTCGACCCCGTGCGCGGCCAATGGGGATTTTGCCACGGCGTCTATCCCGGGAAGCTCTTCGGGCCCGATGACCCGCTCGCACTCGGAACCCTGGCCCTCCTCGACCAACACGAGGCGGAAGGCCTGGTGAAAGGCACGGGCTGGATGCCCGACGGCATCTGGAATTACTTCGGCTCGTTCTACGGACACGCCCATCTCTGGCTCGGGCACGGCGAAAAGGCGTCGGAGATTTATTACGCTTTCGCCAACCATGCCTCTCCGCTTCGGGCCTGGCGCGAGGAACAGCCGCCCCGGGGCGATAAAACGGAGGCGCCTTTTGTCGGCGACATGCCCCACAATTGGGCGAGCGCGGAATTCATCCGGATGACGAGAAACCTCCTCGTCCTCGAGCGCGGCGACGAGCTTCACCTTCTCGAGGGGATCCCGCGGTCCTGGCTCGCGCCCGGCGCCGTGACCGAACTCCGGGATATTGCCACGGACTTCGGCCCCGTCTCCCTTAAGCTCGAAGTGGCGGCCGATGGCGCCAAAGCTCATTTGTCCTTTACGCCGCCGGCGAACGACCGCTTGCGGAAAACGATCGTCCACCTCGGGGCCTGGGCCAGCGAAGGGAAAATTGCAATTGCGGAGAACGCCCGG
>Ga0315286_10007710_pt1 | contig 10558 bp, 5 predicted proteins | sample YL17G10_0_MG_FD_205038 | JGI IMG/M metagenome (GOLD analysis project Ga0315286, IMG submission 205038) | Sediment microbial communities from Yellowstone Lake, YNP, Wyoming, USA - YL17G10_0 | ecosystem: Environmental > Aquatic > Freshwater > Lake > Sediment | place: USA: Wyoming | collected...
CCGTACTGGCCGTCCTCCCGCATCCGGTGGTCGATCCACCATTCGATGATGTCGGCGAGCCGCTCCAAACCCTCCCGCTGGTGCATCGCCCAGTCTGGTGCCCCGGCAACCGCCGGATACTGCTTCTGCGAAGGGATCGGCGTCCCCAGATACATCCGGGCGATCTTGTTCTCCGGAAACGCGGCCGCCGCCTTCTCGAAGAATCCTCGTGCCGTGTCAAGAAATGCTCTCTTCAATTGTGGCGTCTTCCACACGGTGCCCGATTCCAGGGCGTACCAGGTCAGCATGCGGCCGCGATAGAGGTGCGTCAGCGGGTATAGCGGCGAGTCCTGCCCAATCCCGAAATCATAATCCCGCGTGCGCGACACTTGGCCGCCAAAGTAGTCGAGCGATTTGTCCTTGCTCCATCTCTCGACCTCTCGGATAAGCCTGTCGAGGTCCTTCTGCAGCCGCTCGTCGAGACCAGGCCGGCTTCGCAGTTGCTTGAGAAGATCGAGCCGGACCTCCTCCGAATCGGCATTGCCCGCACGCTGGATGAGATGATCGACATCGTCAACGCCTGCATCGGGCGCCCCGGCCGCTGCCGGCAGGAGCGTCGCTGTTATGAAAACCAAAGTGAGTATCTGCATACGATTGTCCCTATGGCGCCAAATCATGATCGCATGTACGTGTACCCGCGGCATAATACCCGCAGAGGGGCTCGGAGACCACAGGCTTATTGGGCCTTCGGTTCGGACGTGGCGGTGCCGGGAGCCGAATCGACGCCGATTTGCTCGTTGATTTGGGCGATCACGGTCCGGGCAATGCCGGCCATGCGCTCGCTCGGCTCATTTCGCAAGCAGGCGCGAAATGCCGTGCGTGCCTCCACGAGCCGCTGCTGCCGCGCATAGATCCTGCCCAGGTTGTATTGCGTGCAACTGTCGCCGGGGCAAATAGAGATGGACTTGAGCAGGCACTCTTCGGCCCGTTCCCAATTCTGCTCCTCGGCCGCCATGCTGCCGCCCAGACCCCAATAGATCGCTGCCTCGTAGCCCTCCGACTGGGGCTGGGGAATCTCGGCGAACTCGCGGCGTGCCTCCGGCGCTTGGTCGGCACCCTGCAGGGCGCCTATAAGGAACACGCGTCCTTGCAGCGAGTCGGGCCACAGTTTCAATCCGGCACGGTAAGCCGCCAACTCCGCCGCGTCGCCCACGCGGTTGTTGAAACACAGGAAGGCCGTGGCTTTAAGATCATCCAGGATGGCATACTGTTGATGAGGCGCTCCCAGCCAGTGTTGGGTAGGATCGACGAGCAGGGCGCGATCCCCCAGAAAGACAGCGGCACAGGCATGGTTCATGACGGTTCCGTCAGGGAGCTTGGTAACGTGCACGAAGAACGCGTTCACGTTTACCGTGCGGGCCAGCGCCACGAATAGAACGGCGCGATCCATGCAGACAAGGCGGATCTCCGGGTTCTTCCAGGCCTCGAACACTTCCCGTGCCGTCCGACTCCTCGCCGGCCCGGGCGGATCGAGCCGTGCTGCCAATGCCTCGTAGATAGCCCGCGTCTTGTCCAAGTCCTCGTCTGCGCCGTGCGTGAGTTCCTTGGCCCATTGCCGCATGGAGTCGGAGCAGGAGAACGGGTTTGTAGCCAGCAGCCGTTGGCTTTCGGTCAGCTTGTCTGGTACGATCTCATCGAGTTCTTCTTCCGTGTAACGCCTGGGCATGGGTGCCTGGATGAAAGCGGGCGTCAGGGCGCCTTTGGCACCCTGAATCCTCTGCTCGGCCTGCCGGATGGTCTTGGGGTTGATGCCCAGTCCTCTAACGAACGCCATCGCCCGTTCGTAGGACTCGATCGCCTCGGGGTATCTGCCCAAAGACCGATAGGTATCGCCGATCATGAACAGTGCGTTCCCGGCAGAAACCCCTCCGGGTAGATAACGACGTGCTTCCTCCAATTCTCGCAGGGCATTCTCCGGCTGTTTCCGGGCGGCATACGCATTCGCCAAGTGGGCGTGAGTGAGGGCGTTCGTGCGATCCAGCGACACGGCCCGCTCCCACAGGCCGAGGGCTTCGTCCCGTCTGCCGTTTTCCGCGCAGGCGACCGCCAGCCAGGTCAGGGATTCGGCGCTGTCCTCATCCCGTTGGCACGCGCGCCGGAATTCTGCCTCGGCCCGATCAGGCTGTTTCTGACTGAAGTACATCCATCCCAGGACCCCATGAACGGACGATGCCTCTGGATCGAACTGCAGAGCTTTCTGAGCCGCGTCCTCGGCAAGGTCGAATTTCCCTTGGGTTGCGAGCGTCGCGGCAAGATTGCAGTAGGCGGGCGCACAGTTCGGGTCAGCAGCAATGACCTTGCGGCAGAGCATCTCCCACTCCGAGACCGGCTTGTCTTGCTCCTGCGACAGATTCGCTCTGAGGCCCCAATCGAGCGCCTCGGCGGATCGGGTCCATCGCTCCGCCATCTTCTTCTTTTCTTCTGTCGAAGGCGTGATACCCAGTTCCGCGAGGATCTGCTCATTCAGCTTGTCGCGGAGGTCGAACCAGTCGCCTGCTTGGGCGGAAAGCTCAGGCGAAACGGCCCCCGTTGCCACGTTCATCACGCGCATGCCGACGTGCCACTGATCGGCCTTTTTCGAATAGCTGCTCCAGACGACGCGCTGGGCTTCGATGTGTCCACCCATCAGGCGGGCACGGTTGGGGTCGATGGGATCGCCGGGCCGAAGGCCGGCCTGTCGGAGGGCATAACGAACCGCGTTATCCGATAGGACTTGGATGGCCTTGGCTTCCTTGAGTGATCTGCCCAACATCATTGCGGCACCGCGCCAGTGGGCCAATTCGGGGTCGTCGGTCTGATTGTCGAACCCCAGGACCGCGATACTGAGCCGTTTGCGTAGGCCGGCGGTCTCGTCGGCGGTCCTCTCCTGTGCGTGCAGCCAGGAAGCAAGAGCCAGTGGGAATAATAGTGCAATCAAGGCCCAGGCAATACGCCGGTTGGTCCCAACCGATGGGCTGTCCGATTGACGTGAATGTATCCGCTCCGCGATCATAGTTGGCTCCTTTCCGCTTTTTGTCCGCCAAAGTTGCGCACTATGATACCGTGTCAGTCACGCGAAAGCTATCGAGACTTCCTGCCGGTCACTTGAGCGTCAGCATCGGGTCGGCGCGGTGGACGAACTGGATGGCTAAGCCCCAGGGGTCGCGGAGCATGGCGAGCTTGTCGCCGGCCGGCGTGGTGGTGACCTCGCCCACCGCGGTCGCCCCGGCGGCGATCAGCTTGCTTCGAACGGCGTCCACGTCATCGGCCAGGAACGCGATGTGCAGCAGCAGGGGGTCCATCGAGGCGTAGTTCGGCACCGCTTCCGGCGGGTTGTGGTAGATCTCGATCATCATGTTGCCCGCGCTGTCGGCCAGAAAGCGTGCATTGGCCGGTGCCGGGGCCTCCCGCAGGATTTTCATGCCCAGGTTGTCCACATACCATTGCGCCGCCTTGATCGGATCGGCGACGTTCAGCCCAACGTGCTCCAGACGCACGCGGTTGCTTTGCGAGGCAACGCCTTCAGCGCGTGCGGTTGTCTTCGGTTTGTCTTTGTTCCGTTCGCTCAACATGATCGTACCACCAGTCGCTGCTATCAGCATTACACACGACGCCCACACGAACAATACGGTCCCGGTTCTTTGTCTGCAAGCCATTTCGGACTCCTTCTGAATGATGTAGCCCAGCCGCCCTCGGCTGGGAAGAAGACACCCCCGGGGCGGGGGTGCTACACTGTTGATGACACGACCAGCCGGATTCAAGCTTCATACGGATGTCTCCAGGGCGCGCGATACGGTCGCTTGAGCAACTCGGCCGCCTTGGCGTTGTCGACGATTTGCTGCGATTTCTCGTCCCAGACGACTTTTGCGCCGACGTCGTAGGCGATCATGGCGAGTTTGACGGTGGCCGTGGAGCGGTAGCCATCCTCAATCGTGCAGCCCGGCTGCTTGCGGCTGCGGACGGCGTTGAGGAACTCGGTCATGTGGGCCGTCCCCAGGTCGGCCGTGGCCTTGTGCTCCTCACGCTGTTTGTTCTTGTCCTTCGGGATGACCACCCAGCGGTCGTCGGTCACGAAAACCGTGCCGTTCTCGCCATAGAAGAAAATGCCGTTCGACACTTCCGGCGTGTACTCTTGGGCGCCCCAGATGCGGTGCTTCCAGAAGACCGGGCACGCGTCGAAATCGAACTGGACGGTGAGAGTATCCGGTGTGGTGATCTTGTCCTTGTAGTAGTAGATGCCGCCCGAGGCCTGGACGGAGCGAGGAGTTGTGGCCCCCAGAATCCAGCGCGTCGCGTCGATCAGGTGAATTCCCCAGTCCACGAGGTGCCCGTGCCCGGTCGTTTTTTCGAGTCGCCACGCGAAGTGGCCCACCTGGGGCGAGTAGGGGATCTTGGGTGCAGGGCCGCACCAGAGGTCCCAGTCGAGCGAGGCCGGCGGGTCCTGGGGCTTGGTATCGCGCAGGCCCGCTGTGTAGTGAATCTGCGCGTCCGCTTGGACGATTCGCCCGAGGCTGCCCTGCTGGACATAGTCGCGGACCTGCCGGATGGCCGGGCTCTGGCGGCGCTGGAAGCCAATCTGGACGACAATGTCCTTCTTCTTGGTCGCCGCCACCATGGCCTGAGCTTCGCGAATGTCGTACGCGAGCGGTTTCTCACAGTAGACATCCAGGTTCCTCTCCACTGCGGCCAGGAAGGGCAGGGCGTGCCAGTGCGGCGGCGTGGCAATGATGACGGCGTTGAGGCCGGGCGTGGCCAGAAGCTCCTGGTAGAGCTTGAACGTCTTGGGCCGGGAGCCTTGCATCTTCTCAATGTCTGTGGCGCTAGCCGTCAGGTGCTGGCTGTCCACGTCGCATAGAGCGGCCACCTCGACGCCGCCCGCCTTGAACGCCGCCTTCACGTCCGTCATGCCGTAGTTACCGCAACCGATCAAGCCGAGTTTGAGCTTGGCTTGATCCGCCGCCGGCGAGTTATGCACAAAGCCGTTCACGGCTAATGTCCCGGCCGCCGCGGCACCGAGGAATCTTCGCCGATGGATCTGTCCCATTGGTTCCCATCCTTTCCCGACCGAGTTGGTTCGTGTCCAGACGTTCGCTGTTCACTTGTCAGGCGTATTCTTCTGCTGGTGCTTGTTCCATCGAGGCAGGCAAAACCAGCGTCAGACAATCATAGCGTGGCCGGCCATGCAGTCAACTATGACGCTTGGGAGAGATGGGAAGAGTGAAGGCTGGCGGAAGGACTGTGACTGGGGAATTCCGCACATGCGAACAAGTTCGCGTGCAACCGTTCCCGGCTCCTGGTGCAGACGCCCTTGATGGATAGTGCCCCCCCTCGATCTGAGGCTGCCGGTCCGATGTTACCGTGCTTTCACGGCGACATTGGCCAGAAACAGGAGCATCACGAACATAGTCACAAACAGTTCGTTCATAGCTGTACATCACCCCAAATAGATACACTCGTATTGTACCGTTGTGTCGGCTTGTTGTCAAGGTGCGGTCAGTGCCGCCAGCAAGAAAATGTGGAAACGATCACATGGTCGCGGGCGCAATCCGGTTATTCGCTTGTTTTTAGGACTTATTACGCAGAAAAATTCCCCCGATTTTGATAACACCCTGCTGTGACTTCCCCAGATCGGCGGAGCGCAGGCGGTCTGAACGGCGGGCATCGCCCCTCAACTTCCGTCGGGAGCACTCCCGGCAGGAGCTGTACCTCGGGAGCGACTGTCACCACCGGCGGACTCCGGATCGGCCTCGGGGTCTGTCGCAGGTGTCTGGCCCTCGCCGGCATTAGGGTCACACGGCGAGACGAGCCCCGCTCGCGTGGCCAGTGTGGCGACCGTCGCTCTGACGACGTTGGCCGCGAAATCGTAGTCATACGTGACGCTGCTGGGACTGAGGACGCTATTGGCCAGTGCATCGCTGGCATCCTGGGCGGTGTGATAGTAGAGGTTGCTCCCGCCGTCCCACATTTCGTCGGCCGTGTTCTCGATGGCGGTGAATGTGGCGTAGCCGGCCCAGATGAATGGTCCCTGGTCGCCCCAGTTCCAGTCATACGGATAGTGACTGTTCGGATCGATGGCCAGGGACGGGACGTAGGTCGCTGCCGCACAAACGAAGGTCTCGATCCAGGCGGCGCAGTTCGGCACATTCCCACTCTCCAGCTCCAGGTCCACGGGCTCTTGCGGATCACTGTCCCAGGCGGGCCGAAGAATCATATCCAGGTTGACAACGCCCAGAATGTTTGCATCCCACGGCAGAGCATCGACGTACTCCTGACTGCCTTTGGGCCAGCCTTCCTCTGCGTTGAAGGCGATGAATCGCAGGGTGGACTTGAATCGGTACTGCGTCAGGACCCTCGCCGCCTCGAGCACGCCCGCCGTGCCGGAAGCGTTGTCGTCGCCCCCGGGACGCTTGCCGCCGGACGTGGTGTCGTAGTGGGCACAGACGATGTAGATCTCCCGTGGAGTCTCCGTGCCGGGCCATTCGGCTACGACGTTTCCAAAGATGCCCTGCGTGGAAACAGTCAGGCCCATGGACGTGAATTGGTCGGTTAGACAGAGCCGGGCCTCCTGGTTGCCCAGCGTCCCGCCGTTGGCCCAGCCGTAACGACTGCGGTATCCCTGATTGTAGGCCGGGCCGCCGTAGAACCCCAGCCCCATGTTCTCGATCGTGGTCTGGTAGGTTCGGTACTGGTCTGTGGAAACCTTGTTCACGGCATCCCGGATCTTATCAGCGCGTGCTGCCGGCGAGGTGAGAGCCAGGACCAGGTACGTGAGGCACGTGCAGACCGATGCTCTGCCAAACGTTCCGGTGATACCGAGGGACATGCCGCCCATTCCGCCTCCTTTCCCGCCACGTGGCGGATCTGGCTATAACGGCGGGCATTGCAGCAAGAATCCGTAGGAACAGAAAGGGATGAGATAGAGATGGACTGCACCACCCACGGCTCTCGCCGCGTCATGGTTGTGACAACAGGCGCACCCAGCCTCCCAGGCGCACCGTCACCGGCTGCTCGTAGACCCGCTCCGCACTTCATAGGTTTGGCCGGACATACCAAGTCCGGCGACCACAACGCGTGGTTATCCTACTCACTTTTCCTAGGAGTCGTAACTCCGGACAACAGCATAGCGGAAGGTCGCCCGTTTCGCAAGAGCCAAGATGCAAAATTCCGCATTTTTTCTCGCGATGCGGCAGTCATGGGAGCCTGTCGGCGACGGATACAGAGGTCGTGACGCAGCCGCTTTCCCGATCACAGACGCCATTCGAGAACCGGCAATTTACGACTGCATTCATCGGATATCGGGGCCGGTCCGTATGCCAGCCCCACGTCGTCGAGGAGGATGACAGCGGTTCTCGTACGGTCGAAGCGGAATCGAATCTGCTTCAATCGGCCAGGGTCGAAATCCGGGTTCGCCCCCAATCGGGCCACTTCAACGCGGCCGGCATGGGACGGGTCGGGTGCGTCGAGGGTAGGAGACGATGCCGGCGCCCTTCGATCATCGCCGAAGCAGAATCGCGGCGCCCGCGTCGGCCGGTATCGACAACAGGATGGGTGGTCCGCCCTGCGGAGAATCAGTTGTGTGCAGGCTCACCCTGGGATTGGAAATGGCGCACCATTTGCTTCTTTGCGTTCTGATTCCGGGCTTCGATGGTGATCGTCTTATGCGACGAGAGCGGGACGTTCTCCAGGAATAGGCCATCGTCGGCAACCGGCACCTCCGTGCCATTGACGGTAATCCGCGTGCCGGGCTCGACCCAGCCGTGGACGTCGATCGCCGCATTGCCGGCCACGCGAGAATGCTCCATCGGGTTGGTTTGGACGATCATTCGTGGCGACTGGTCCAGACCGAGAATCTCGTCAATGACCTGCTTCTTGGCGGTGTAGAGGGCATTGGGATCGTTGCTGTAATCGTCCGTTGTCCGGACGACGCTGGCGGCGATCTCGATGCCGCGACGCGAGGGATCGAGGAGCGATGAAACCCGCTGGCTCATACCACCTTTCATCTGCTTGATCTTCTCTTCGAGCAGGCGGAAGCACTCATAATCCTGGATGCCGTTTCGCATCTGCTCCCATCGGAGCGAGTCGAGCAGGCCCTCCCTCTTAGGATATACGTGCCAGCCGTCCCCGCGGTGCTCGCCGGGGGCCTCGAAGGGATCGTCCGTCCAGGAATTGAAGCCCCAGTGCAGATAGCCGGGCAGACCGAAACGGTAATTGAGCCAGTGGAGGGTCCGCGACTGGATGAGCGGGACGTCCACGGTTTTGTTCATGCAGGCGCCCGCCTGATAAATGCCGACCGTGTAGAACCACATTTCGTTGCCGCGCCGCTGAGCGTCACTGTAGGCTTCCTGCCACGTGGCGTAGTGGTCGAGCTTCGGGACCCAGATTTCGAGCCGGTCGAGGCAGTGGGGCGTCTCGATGGCGTCCATGCGTTTGAGCCTCGGCCCGAAGCGGTGCACGAAGTCCGAGGCCTCCCGCCAGCTCATGATGTTGTGATTGGAGGGCTCGTCGGCGACGTGGAAGACCGTCTTATCGAGCCAGCCGCGCTCCTGGAGGTGCTGCTCCAACGCGGGCAGGAACTGCGGCAGGAACTCCTTGCCTGGCATGCGAATGGAGGCGGCCTTCGCCTCATCCTGCACGGGGAAGTCCCGCAGCACGATCTCCTTGCTGGACCAACCCCCATCGCGAAACCGGGCGACGAAGCCGGTCTCCAGCAAGTCCATCCGCCCGGTGGCCCAGAAGACCTCGGCCCACCGGTCGAATCTCGAAAAGTCGAACGTCAGCTTGCCGTCGCTGTGTCTCGTGGCCGCGATCAGGTCGGGCGAGACCCGAAAGATGTTCTGCCGGTGGTCCGCCATGTTGCGGGCATAGACCGCCAGCATTTTGTAGAAGGCTTCGGGATTAGAGGAGTCGACGCCGTGGAACTGTTTGAATCGGTTGGTGGAGAACCACTCCGTGACCATCAAGTGCCGCTCGTCCGGCAGCGTCAGAGGAAAGACGGTAAGGGCTAAAGGCAGTGTCTTCTCACCCTTATCCGTGCGAAAGGTCACGACGCCCTCGTAATCGCCGGCCTGGGCATCCTTCGGCACGCGGATCGTCAGATAAATGGCCTGATACCGGCCCGCCTCTACAGCCACTTGCTTCACGTCGGACAGGTAATCCGGAAAGCGGGCCGGCGCGGGACGGATGACATCCGACTTGCGGTGGTTCGGTGAGTTCTCGGCAATCAGGACCGAGCCGATAAAGTTGCAGGCCACGCTGTCGGCTGGCAGGGCGGTATTGCCGGCCTTGTGGTTCAGCGGACTGGCGGAGACGGTCAAATCGCGAAGCGGTTGGCGGGTCTTCACCACGCATTGGGCGGACAGGACCTCGTTCCGGATGCCGAATACCTCGATCCGCTTCTGTGGCGCAGGACACTTGTACCCATCCTCAAAGACCCGCACCAGGTCCGTCACGGCGAAGCACTCGAAAGCAGGCTCTTGACCAGGGCAAGACGAGCCAGAAGCGAGAATGCAAATCACAAGAAGCTCCGCGAGAATTATGCGCGCACTCATAACCGTCTCCCGATGACCAATCTTATGGATGACTTGCGTCTACTTACCCGTTGAGGACCCAGCCCTCGCGATACTTCTTGGAGACGAACTGGTCGGCCTCCGGGCAATTGGCCGCCTTGAGATTCTTGGCGTCCCATTCGAGCTTCTTGCCGACGCGGTAGGCGACCAGCGCCAGCAGATTGTTCTCGATCATCGCGCCGGCGTAATCGAAGTTGCACAGCGGGGCCTTGCCCGTCTTGCAGCCGATGATCCAGTCCTGATGATGGCCCGGTGACGGCGGGATCAGGTCCTCTTTCTTGGGCGATTTGTAGTGCGTCATGTCGCCGGACGTTGGCATCAGGATGCGGAAATCGTAGTCGCAGATCAGGAAGCCCTTGTCGCCGCGGAACAGGACGCCTTTGAACAGATCGTCGCGGCTGAAGACCTTGGACGGCATGCCCGGCTTCTTGCCGCCGTCATACCAGTTGACCGTCACGGCCGGTCGCCAGTCGTTGGCCGGGTGGCTCCACTCCGCGGTCAGCCATTGCGGGCACGTGTCGGTGCTGATCGGCGTGCCCTGGGCTTCGCAGGTCGTCGGCAGACGCAGGTCCAGCGCCCAGTAGGCCATGTCCATCATGTGGCTGCCCATGTCGCCGATCTGGCCGCTGCCGAAATCCCAGAAGCGGTTCCAGCCCAGGCAGCCGCCCTTGAGATAGCCCGGATTGTACGCGTGGAGGGGCGAGGGGCCGATCCAAAGGTCCCAGTTGAGCCCTTCCGGCACGGGCTCGGCCGGCAGGTAGTTCCCGCCTTCCGGCGTACGGCTGCACCAGACGTGCACCGTCTTGACGGTGCCGATCGCGCCGCCGCGAATCAGCTCGACCATGCGGCGGTAGTTGTCCGTGGCGTGAATTTGCGTGCCCATCTGCGTGGCGAGCTTGCCCTTGCTCTTGAGGTACGTCTCGCGGACCACCCGGGCCTCCTGCACGGAGTTGGCAATCGGCTTCTCGCAGTAC
>Ga0315286_10007711_pt1 | contig 10558 bp, 2 predicted proteins | sample YL17G10_0_MG_FD_205038 | JGI IMG/M metagenome (GOLD analysis project Ga0315286, IMG submission 205038) | Sediment microbial communities from Yellowstone Lake, YNP, Wyoming, USA - YL17G10_0 | ecosystem: Environmental > Aquatic > Freshwater > Lake > Sediment | place: USA: Wyoming | collected...
CGGCCCCAACGGCGCCGGACACTACGTCAAAATGATCCACAACGGCATCGAGTACATCGATATGCAGCTCATCGGCGAGGCCTACTGGCTCATGTCCAACCTCCTCGGCCTCAAAGCCCCCGAACTCTCCAAAATCTTCGCCGCCTGGAACCAAGGCGACCTCGACTCCTACCTCATCCAGATCACCGCCGACATCCTCCAACAGCCCGACCCCATGCATAACGGCGATTACCTCGTCGACTACATCCTCGACACCGCCGGACAGAAAGGCACCGGTAAATGGACCAGCACCAATGCCCTGGACATGGGCGTCCCCGCCAACTCCATCACTGAAGCCGTCTTCGCCCGATTCCTCTCCGCACTCAAGCTCGAACGCGTCGACGCCTCCAAACAGCTCACCGGCCCCACACCCTCGTACACCGGCAACAAAGAGCAACTCATCAACGCCGTCCGCGACGCCCTCTACTGCTCCAAGATCTGCGCCTACGCCCAAGGATTCCAACTCATGCGCGAAGCCCAGAAGGAATACAACTGGAAGCTCGACTTCGCCACCATCGCCGCCATCTGGCGCGGCGGCTGCATCATCCGCGCCCGCTTCCTCCAAAAAATCACCGACGCCTACACCCGCAACTCCGACCTGGTCAACCTCCTGCTCGACCCGTACTTCAACGACCAGATCAAGACCGGCCAAACCAACTGGCGAAACGTCGTCTCCCTCGCCGCCACCAACGGCCTGCCCGCCCCAGCGTTCATGTCGGCGCTCGCTTATTACGACGGCTACCGCTCCGCGCGGCTGCCGGCCAACCTGTTGCAGGCCCAACGCGACTACTTCGGCGCCCATACCTACGAACGCACCGACCAGCCCCGCGGCCAGTTCTACCACCTGGATTGGCCCGAACCCTCGCGGCCACAAATCGCCATCGTCAAAGGCGCCGGCGGTGGTCACTGATCGACTGCCCCACAGGCGCAAAAACCGCCCGCGGCCTTCGCAAGGACGGATCTGGATTCCATCAATCCGCGCAGGCTCTGGAAACGACGAATGCTTGCGTGAACATATGTGCCCTGGCAGGGGGGAAAACGACGGGCGCGATTGCGCTCGGATTTAATTTGTGGCGGCGGCGAGCCATTGGTACTATGTCCCCCGAACGCTAGTCAAGGAGGACTAGAATATGACATTTCTCGCCTCGCCAGGGGCGCCTTCGGGACGTCGGCGCTTTTGGCTCACTGTTCTTTGTTTCGCTCTGGCCAATCTTGCCGCATGGGCCGCTTATCACCGGGCATTCGGGCCTCATCGGAAGGGCTTGTTGCGAGTTGAGAGCTTTGCGCCCGGCGACGGCGCGACGGTCGGCCTTCGGCCGGCAATGATGTGGAGGTTCAACCTCCCCGTGGTGCCCCAACCGGCTGGCAGCGATCCGCCCGTCCGTATCACACCGGCCATGACCGGCAAATGGCAGTGGCGCAACGACCGAACTTTGAGCTTCCTGCCCGAAACGGAACTGCCCAGGGCCACCAAGTTCACGCTCAGTATCCCGCCCGATTCGCTGTACACCGCCGATGGCTTCCGCCTGGCCAAGCCGTTCGTGGCCACCGTCAAGACACAGCCGCTCAAGCTCCTGGGCGTGCGACAGGCGGGATTCGAAAACCAGAATCGCTTTGTGCTGGCAATCGAGTTCAATGACCGCGTTCTCCCGGCCGACGCCGCGGCGAAGCTGAGCATCACCGGACCCGCTGGAGAAACGGTCGATTTCAACCTCCACGGCGACGCGGTCGGCAATGTGGTCAGGGTGTTGACCGAGCCGGTGTCCCTGGCCGGCATACGCGGCGCTGAACCGGCCCAACTGACGGTCTCCATTAGGGCGGGCCTGGCGGGCGTGAGCGGGCCGTTGGGTTTGGAGGACGCGGTTGAACAAAAAGTGGCGGTTGGAAGCACGCTGGCGGTGACCGGCGCCGAACCCCGTTGCCCCGCCAACGGGCAGCCCTCGATCGTGCTCAGGGTCAACGGCGAGGATCACGACCTGGAGTCGGCCAGGCAGGTCATTTCGGTCCACCCGCCGGTGCAGTTCACGATGCAGTCGGAATATTCGTGCTGGACGCTTTGTGGCAATTTCCAATCCGGTACACGGTACACCGTAAAGGTCGGCCAGCCACCCAAGGGCGCCGACCCGGCGAAATATCCGCGCCCCGATGTCCTCAGCGTCTACCTGCCCGACCGTGACAAGGGCGTGTGGTTTGACCATGAAGAGGGATATCTCGGCTCACGCGGCAACCGCACTGTCCTGGCCCATGCGGTCAATGTCACCACGCTGAAAGTTGCTGTGTGGCGGGTGTACGACAACAACCTCGTCGCCTGGCGAAACGCCGCCGGCCGATACCGATGGCGCTCCAGCACCGAGGCTTTCAGCCACCCCATCGCAACCCGGACCTTCCCGCTGCCGCGGGAGAAAAACAAGGTCCATGATGTGCCAGTGGCGCTCGATGACCTGCTCCCGGCGGATGCGGCCAGGGACGGCGTCTATCGGTTGTCGCTTGCCGAAGTGCCCGATCACGCTCAGCCCTCTGCCGCCGACAACGATGCCGACGATGACTACGGTGCCGATGCTCACGCCTCGGCCGTCGTCACCCTCTCGGACATCGGGCTGAGCGCCCAGCAGTCGGTGCGCGGAATCAACGTATGGGCCGTGTCGCTCAGCACCGCCAAGCCCTTGGCCCATGTGCGCGTGCGAGTCTTCTCGACCAAGAACCAGCTTCTGGGTGAAGCGGTCACCAACGCGGATGGCCTTGCGTTCATCACTGGCATGCAGCCGGCGGATGGCGAGAAGCCCAGGGTGCTTTTGGCCGAGACCTTGCCAGCCGAAATCACCGCGGCTCCATCCACGCAACCGACCACCCAGCCGATCGCAATGGAAAATCTTGCCGCTCCGAAAAGTGGATTGACCTGGCTTGATCTGCGCGACAACGAGTGGAATCTCGCGGACATCGATATATCCGGCCGGCCCTACCTTCGGGCAGGCTATCAGGCGTTTGTCTACACCGATCGCGGCGTGTATAGGCCTGGCGAAACCGTCCACCTGCGAACGATCGTGCGCGATGCGAAATCGTCCGTGCCGCCCCCGTTTCCGGTGCGATGGCAGATTCGTCGGCCGGATCTGCGCAATTGGCGGAGCCAGGTGGCCATCCTCGACGCCGACGGCAGCGCCTCGCTCACGCTGCAATTGCCGCCGGATCTTGTGACCGGGCAATGGACTGCGCACGTTGCAATGCCCGGCCTGGATTCGGCCGGACGCGAATCGTTCGGAAATGTCGCGTTTCAGGTCGAGGAATACCTGCCGAATCGACTGAAGGTTAACCTGTCGCTCAATGCCGCGGGATCGGCCGAGCCGGAGACTCGGCGGTTTGCGATTGGCAAAACGCCCCTGAACGCCGCCGTGCAGGCGGACTATTTGTTCGGCCGGCCCGCGGCGGGATTGCCTGCCGGGTTGTCCGTGCGTATCGACCCCACCCGGTTCGCGCCCGCCGGGTGGAACCAATGGACGTTTGGTGACGCTGCCCGATTGATTGCCATGCCCGGAACATCGCCGATCGGCGCGGTGCCGGTCAAGCGGCGCACGCCCCCCAATGATTCACGCCAAGGCGTACTCGATCAGAACGGCCACGGGCAATGGGAACTGGACCTGCGGAAAATCCTCGCCCTCGATCAGCCGCCCTCCACCCAGCCGGCGCTGGCCACCGAATACCGCGGGCCGTGGTGCATGTCGCTGGCGGCCAGCGTCCAGGAAACCGGCGGTCGAGCGGTCACCGCATCCGAGTACATCGATGTGGATGCGCTGCCCTGGTATATCGGACTTCGCGCCAAGGAGACGCCCAAACCGAATGCACCCGCGACATTTGAGGTCAATCTCGTCACGCCCCAGGGGCGGATCGCTGCGGTCGATGCGCGGCTGGACCTGTCGCTCTTCCACGAGACCTGGAACAACTCGTTGGTCCACCGCCAGGGAAAATACTACTACGAATCGCATCGCGTGCTCGATGCAGTTGAGAAAGCTGGCCAGCCGTTCGTCACGACTGCTGCCGGCCGAGCCTTGGTCAATGTCACCGTCCCCGCCAGCGGCGCGTATGTGCTCCGGATGCGGGATGCCGCCACCGGCGCGATGAGCAGCCTGCGGTTCTACGCCAGCGATGGCCAGCCCTGGGACGACAACATCACCCGCGAAAAACCCGAGCGGCTCGAACTGGTCATGCTCCCGATCCAGCAAAGCACACCCGCGCCAGCGACCATGCCCGCCAACCCAGACCCCAAATCCCAATTCCGCGTCGGCGATCGCGCCATGGTGCTCGTCCGCAGTCCGTTTGCCGGACAACTGCTGTTGACCGTGCAGACGGACGAGGTTTTGGAGACGCATGTGCTCGACATGCCTGCATCGCAGGTCACGGTGCCGATTCAGATCACCCAGGCGTGCAGGCCCAACGCCTATGTCACCGCCAGCGTCGTTCGCCCGATTAACCCCGACGCAAAGTGGCAGGTTCATCGCGCGTATGGCGTCGCGAAACTGCTCGTCGATCCGTCAGACAGACGCCTCAATGTTGAGATTGTCGCACCGACCGAAATGCGGCCGTTGTCCACGCTGGATGTCAAACTGCGGGTGCTGGATCCCCACGGGGCGCCCGTGCCCAACGCCGCCATCACCATCGCGGCTGTCGATGAGGGCATTCTCCAATTGACGCGCTTTGCCACACCGGACCCATTGGGTTTCTTCTACTCGCCTCGCGCGTTGGGTGTGAAATCGAGCGATCTCTATGCTCGGCTCATGCCCGAGGTGCCGCGACCGCTCGCCGCCAGCCAGGTGGGCGGCGATGGCGACGGTGGCAGCTCGCGATATCGCACTCCGATTGCCGCGCAGCGAGTGCGGCCCGTTGCGCTCTGTTCCGAAGTTGTTCACACCGACGCCGCCGGCGAGGCCACAACCCATCTCGCCGTGCCCGAGTTTGCCGGCAAGCTCCGCGTCATGGCGGTCGCATACCTCGCGTCGGCATTCGGGTCGGTCGACACCCCGGTCCTCGTGCGCTCCCCCCTGCTGGTTCAATCCAGCTTCCCGCGCTTCGCGGCCCCCGGCGATCGGTTCACCGTCCCCATTGTTGTCTTCAACAATGCCGCAACCCCCGCCGACGTTACCGTCACCGCGGAACTCATTGACGCCGACAATCCCCTGGCCTTCGCAAACACGGAAAAACGCCTCATCATGCTGCCGCCACGGCTCATCAAAGCCGCCGGACAGGAATCGCTCCGCATCGACTTCGCCGCCACTCTCGCTGCCGGCGTCGCGCGTGTTCGGCTCGTCGCCAGCATGAACGGCCACCATTGCCAGGAAACGATCGAACTGCCCATACGCCCCGCCAGCCCGACGATCACCCGCGGCGAATACGCCGCTGTCGGACCGGATTCGCCCCTCAAGCTGAACATCCCCGGCTCGCTGCTTGATGGCACCGAGCGGCTGGACATCCGCCTCACTCCTTGGCCGACCTTGCAGTTGCCCGATGGCCTCGATTACCTCGAACGCTACCCCTACGGCTGCGCCGAACAGACCATCAGCACCGCGTTCCCGCTCGTTTTTCTCAGCGACCTCGGCCCACTCATCGCCCCCGGCGCATTCACCCGACAACGGGTTATCGACAAAGTGCAAGCGGGCATCGTGCGACTGATCGGAATGCAGACCGCCGACGGCGGCTTGTCGATGTGGCCCGGTTCTAGCCAAAGCTGGCCATGGGCCACCGCGTACGCCGCCCACTTCATCACCGAAGCCGAAGCGGCCGGTCATGTTGTGCCCGATGATTTCCGCATCCACCTCCTGGCTTACCTCCGCCATTTCCTGGACAAACCCGGCGACGACGGCGATCTCCTGGAATGCCAGGCATACGGCTGCTATGTGCTGGCGATCGCAGGCAAACCCGAGCCTGCGATCATGAGCCGCCTCACTGAGCTGGCCAGCGCGAACGGCACCTCCGCCATCCCCGAGTTCGCTGCCCAGCGCACCCAGGCTCGCTTTTACCTCTCGATGGCCTGGCTCGCGGCAGGGCGGCGCGACCTCGCCACCAAACTGATTCCCATCGACCCGCCGCTCCCACGCCAACACCGCCAGACGAGCGGAAACATCGGCTCCACCGTTCGCGATCTGGCAACCATGGTCAACGCGATGCTGATGGTCCAGCCCGATCATCCGGCGCTTCCGATCCTTGTCCAGCAGTTGGCAGATACAGGCAAAAAGCAGCAATGGCGAAGCACCCAGGACTGCGCTTTTGCAGTCATGGCGCTCGGCAGGTACCTGCGGCAATGCAAGGCCCAGCAGCCCTATGACGCCGCCGAGTTGCTGCTGTCCGGCAACCCGCTGGCGGCCACCGATGCGGGAAAGTCGCTCGCGTGGAGCATTGCCACTGCCACCACCCGCCCGACGACCGCCCCGACCGGTCGGGAATTTTCCGTCCGTATCACCGGCCCCAGCGCTGCCCGCGGACATCTGACCTGGATCCAAAGCGGCGTGCCGCTGACGGCCCCGGCGGATGCGGATCATGGCCTGAAGGTGCGACGCTCCTACCTCGACGAAAATGGCCAACCGCTCAATCCCACAACGCTCCGCAGCGGCGATCTGGTCCAGGTGCAGATCACGCTCGAGGCCCCGTTAGGCCTGCAACATCTCGTCATCGAGGACCTGCTGCCCGCTGGGTTGGAGATCGAAAACCCAAGGCTCAATACCACTGCCGCCGCCCAAGCCCCCGCACGCATCCACGCTCCTCGTCTCCAGCGTTCGGGCAGCACTGCGGAGGAACCGACTCTCCAAAACATCCGCCTCGATATACGCGACGATCGCTTGATCCTCATCGGCGACATGCCCGATGCCGCCATCGTCAAACACGTCTACCTGGCGCGGGCGGTGACCCCAGGCACCTTCGTACTGCCACCCGTCCGCGCCGAGTGCATGTACGACCTCGCCCTGAACAGCCTGTCCGGCGGCGGAGGCACGCTGATCGTTCAGCCCCTGGAAGCCAGGTCGATTGCCAAAAAGTGAGCACCCGTTGACCGGCCACTCGATACAGAACCAGACGACCCCGTGGCGACCGCGCCGAATCGTGCGATTTGCTGTCGCCACCACGCTCGCCCTCCCGCTCGCGGCCTACCTGCTGTTCCTGGCCATGGTCGCGTGGTGGCCCTATCCCGCACGGATTCAAATGCCCGCGCCGCCGGCAACTTGGATCGCAGACCGCAACGGCATCCCCCTGGCGGCATTCGTGGCGCGCGACGGCCAGTGGCGCATGCCCTTGTCGCTCGAACAGATCACCCCACACCTCATCAACGCCATCGTCGCCACCGAGGATGCTCGCTTTTTCGAGCACGCCGGCGTCAACTGGTACGCCGCCGCCGCTGCCGGCTGGCAGGACCTGAAGTCATTGAGCCTCAAGCGCGGCGCCAGCACCATCACAATGCAACTCCATCGTCTCCGCGAGCCGCTGCGGCGAGATTGGCTGGGCAAACTCGAGCAAGCCGTGCGCGCCGCCCAGATCGAGCGACGCGCCAGCAAAGACCAAATCCTCGTCGAGTACCTCAACCGCGCACCCTTCGGCGGTAATCTCGTCGGCGCCGGCGCTGCCAGTTGGCGATACTTCGACCGCCCCTGCCGTGACTTGAGCCTCGGCCAGGCGGCCCTCCTTGCCGGACTTCCCAAAAACCCGAATCACTACCGCCCCGATCGCTTCCCGCAGCGCGCATTCGCCAGACGCACCCATGTGCTTAATCGCATGCTGACCTGTGGCATGATCGATCCGACACAATACGCGGAAGCCAACCGCGAACCCCTCGATGCCTCCTGGCGGCCGCTCCCGCAGATGGCCCGCGGCAATGCCTCCGCCGACGGCGCGCTCCCCGTGCTCCTGACGCTCAGCCGCCATGATCCGAGCGGATCAATCACGACCACGCTCGACGCCGCCCTTCAGCGACAAACGTTCAGCGCGCTGCGAGAGCAGCTCGATCTGCTGGCACCCTCCGGTGTCACCGCCGTCGCGGCCGTCGTCCTGGATAACCCGACCGGCGAATGCCTCGCCGCGGTAAGTCTCTGTGCTGACGATCGGAGCATCGACCTGACCCGATGCGCGCGGTCGACAGGGTCGGTGATCAAGCCACTCATCTACGCCGCCGCCTTCGAGGCCGGCGTCTGCACACCCGCTTCAATCCTTCGCGATTCCCCCGCCGCCTGGCCCGGCTATGCGCCCGACAACTACGACCATAGCTTCCGCGGGTCGATCACTGCCGCCGATGCGCTGGCCGAGAGCCGCAACATCCCCGCACTCCACCTCCTCTCCCGATTGGGCGTCGAACGCACCGCCGCCATCTGCGGCGCCGCCGGTCTCCGCACGCTCGCCCGCACCCCCCAACGCTACGGCCTGTCGCTTGCCATCGGCGGCGCCGAGGCCACACCCCTCGAAATCGCCGAGGCGTTTGCGACACTCGCCCGCGGCGGCCGATACCTCTCCTCCAGATTCGTTGCTCAACAGCAGTCTGCGAACTCATCGTCCTCCGCCAGCCGTTGTATCACCGAATCCGCATGTTACGAGACCATCGCCGCCATCAGCGAACCGCGTCGAACCGCCGCAATATCCCGCGAAGCCGCCCGCCTTCGAGTCGCCTGGAAAACCGGCACCAGCAGCGGCCATCGCGACGCCTGGTGTGCCGCGATCACACCCACCCACACCGTCGTCGTGTGGATGGGCGATCCCACCGGCCGCGGCGCCCGCTCCCTGGTCGGCGCCGAGGCGGCGGCGCCCGTGGCGTTGCGTCTTGCCGCTGCGGTCCATATCAGCGCAGCGACATGGCCATCCGAAGCAACCGCATCGCACGCTTCCTTTGATCCGCCGCCATCGCTACCTCTCCCGCAACGCCGCCAACTCACGATCCTATCACCCACCGAAGGCAGTGAGATTGTCTACAACCGCGACCTCCCCGCGACCTCTGAACGGGTGCTGCTCCGAGCCATCGTCACAGCATCACCAGACAACACGTTCGCGCAATCGCCCAAATTATGGTGGTTCATCGACACCCAGCCCGTCGGTCTCACGCAGGACGACTCGCAGCTCTGGTGGCCGCCTGCCATCGGCCCCCATGAACTCCGCGTGATCGATGAACAAGGGCACAGCGCACAAATCCGCTTCCGCGTGCGGTAGGGGGGTTGCGCCGCGCAATCCGCAAGCCCGGAAAATCATCGTTGAATCCGCGCGCCCGTTCCGCGACAATACCGCCATGACCACATCAACCAAACCCACACCAGCCTTCTCTCGACGATCGTTCCTCAAATCCGCCGCCGCGACCACCGCAGGCGCCGCCGCGATGCAATTCGTCATTCCCTCCTCCGTCCACGCCGCTGGCAGTGACAGTCTCAAAATCGGCCTCGTCGGCTGCGGCGGCCGCGGAACCGGCGCCGCCGCCCAGGCACTCGCCGCCGACAAGGGCGCCGTCCTCGTCGCCATGGCCGACGCGTTCGGAGACCGCCTCCAAAGCAGCCTCGCCAGTATCAAGAAATCCGCTCCCGCGCCAGATCAAGTCAACGTCGCGCCCGACCGCTGTTTCGTCGGCCTTGATGCCTACAAGAACCTCATCGACTCCGGCGTCGATGTTGTGCTGCTCACCGCCGCACCCGGCTTCCGCCCTGCCCACATCGAATACGCCGTTCAGGCCGGCAAACACGTCTTCGCCGAAAAACCCATGGCCACCGACGCTCCCGGCGTCCGCTCCGTCGCCAGGAGCGCCGCAATTGCCAAAGAAAAGAAACTCGCCCTCGTCGCCGGTTTCAACGGCCGATACACCTTCTCCACCCAAGCCACCATCCAGAAAATCCACGACGGCGCCATCGGCGATGTCGTCGCCATGTACACCGCCTTCAACACCGGCTACCTCTGGAACCACGGCCGAAAACCCGAGTGGTCCGACATGGAGTGGCAGGTCCGAAACTGGTACTACTTCACCTGGCTCTCCGGCGACCACCTCGTCGAACAGGCCGTCCACAACTGCGACAAACTCGCCTGGGTCATGCGCGACGTCATGCCCGTCCGCGCCCTCGCCCTCGGCGGCCGACAGGTCCGAACCCAGGAACAATGGGGACACATCTACGACCACTTCGCCGTCATGTACGAATGGCCCAACGGCGCACGCGGTTTCCTCTTCTGCCGCCAGCAGGATGGCTGCGCCAACGACGTCTCCGATCACATCATGGGCAGCAACGGCATCGCCCACTTCGGCGGCCCCGGCTCGGGAATCACCGGCCCCAACGCCTGGAAATACGCCGGCCCCCAAAACTCCGGCCACGAACACGAACACGTCGAAATGTTCGCCTCCATCCGCAAAGCCAACCCCATCAACAACGGCGAACGCATGGTCAACTCCACCCTCATCTCCATCATGGGCCGAATGGCCGCCTACACCGGCCAAGTCATCACCTGGGAACAGGCCATGAACTCCCAGGAAAACCTCCTCCCCGAAAAACTCGAATTCGGCCCCAACCCCACACCCCCCGTCGCCATG
>Ga0315286_10007714_pt1 | contig 10554 bp, 8 predicted proteins | sample YL17G10_0_MG_FD_205038 | JGI IMG/M metagenome (GOLD analysis project Ga0315286, IMG submission 205038) | Sediment microbial communities from Yellowstone Lake, YNP, Wyoming, USA - YL17G10_0 | ecosystem: Environmental > Aquatic > Freshwater > Lake > Sediment | place: USA: Wyoming | collected...
AAAGTAGTATTACATAAGGTATTAAAAATATTAAAGTTATACATTCGCGGCCAGAAAACCCTGCACTTTTGAATAAGAATGAATAATGGCCGCTCAGTATCAATTTCAGAAAAACTTAGTTGGAGAAATTGATTGCAAATTTAAGAATTTGTGTTACAATTAAAATTTAACAAAGCTACAGGTAAAGCCACGGATAAAAAAGCCACGGGAAAGGAAGTGGAAAAATGGAAGACCGCCGATTATTTGCTCGGGTAGTCACAAGTTTTCCCATGAGATTTTTGGATCCGAGAAGCGGCGCGGAAGGTGAAGCGCAGACAGTGGATATCAGTGCTAACGGCATCGGTTTCATCACTGAGCGCAGGTTACCGGAAAAGTCAGAATTAGAAATGTGGCTGGATATCCCCGATCAACACTCTCCTTTTTATACTCGCGGGGCAGTAGCTTGGTCCCAGGACTTAGATGACAATAGGCAGCGTGTAGGCATGCATCTGGAAAAGGCGGAATTTATGGGTTTAGGCCGGGCCTTGTGGCTGAAAAGAAAAGAGCGACTTTAAAAACCCCCTTTACAAAAGTCTTGACCTTTTTCTAATCTAATGATAGATTTATCCCATTTATTTATCAGGTTGTTGTCAATTGATGGCACTAAGAGGGAAGGAAAGATAAAGATAGGATTTAAAATCCGAAATCCAAAAACCTATATTTCTTCGTTTATTATCTGCACCATATTATTTTCCACTTTAATTTGTGGTTGTAATCCTCGGAAGAGCAGTAAAAATCAAATCACACTTAATGTCTGGCATTGGATGACTGATAGGGATGCGGCATTCCAGGAATTAGCCAAGAGGCATGAATTAGCCACAGGTGTAAAAGTAAATTTTGAGCTCTACGCCCCTTCAGATATCTATTCGCAGAAAGTGCGCGCTGCGGCACAGGGGGAGAATCTCCCTGATATTTTTGGCATATTAGGAGAGAAGAGGGATTTTGCCTCTTTTATTAAAGGCGGCCATGTGTTAGATTTAACGCCTTATATGGATGCGAATTCTTATAAATGGCGCAATAGTTTTTTCAACAAGGCCTTAGCGCTGAATGAATTCACCGAAGGAAATAGTTATGGCGTAAATGCCGGCGTTTATGGCGTGCCCATAGATATTATGACCATACAGATGGTTTATAACAAGGACTTATTTAAAGAATTAGGTTTAAACCCGGAAAATCCTCCGGCGAATTTAGCAGAGTTCTTAGATATAGGTAAGAAGGTAAAGCAGGCAAATGTGCAGGGTTTGGTTTCCGGCTGGGGCGAATTATGGATGATTGATTGTTTTGCCAATAATTACGCTTTTAATATTATGGGCAAAGATAAAGTATTGGCTACCATAAAAGGAGAAGTCCCCTATACTGACCCTGATTGGGTAGGAGTCCTTAATGTTTTTAAGGAGATGCGGGATTCAGGAATTTTATCAGCCGGCTTAGTGACAATGATTAATAAAACCGCAGAGCAGCTTTTTGCTAATGGCAAGGCGGTATTTGCTTTTAATGGTTCCTGGTGTGTCAATGTCTATAAAGCAATGAATCCGAATTTAAATTATGGCGCGATGCTGCCGCCTAAGGCATGGGATCAATATCCGATGGCTATCTGGGGCGGGGCAGGCTCGTCTTTTATGGTTAATGCCCGCTCAAAAAATAAAGAAGAGGGGGTAAAATTCTTGCGCTGGTTTAGCGATGAACAACAGCAGGCCTATTTGTCTGAGGCTACTAATAACCTGCCGGCGAACAAGCAGAGCGCCTCAAACATCTCAGAGATTAATACGCAGTTCGCTTTAGGGTTGGATTATGCCACTCATCCTAATGCCTGGGGCGTATCGGAGTTTCCAATGGTGATCGAGACTTGGGATAAGGGGATCCAGTCGATTATTTTAGGTGAGAAAACCCCTGAACAAGTAGCCGCCGAAACCCAAGCGGTTAAAGAGCGGGAGTTGGCACGCAAGCATAAAATGGAGATCAATAAGAAAGGAGCAGCCAGTGGAACAAGCAGTTAGCCAGCCAAAACACCACGTTACAGCCAAGAAAGACCGCGTTCCTCTTTTTCAAAAAATCATATACAGCATAGGAGCATTTGCGAATACTTCCCAGGCTGCTTTCATCGGGCAGATGGTCATCGTTTTAAACCTCGGATTAGGCGTGAATCCGGCTTTAGTGGGCTTGGTGGGAGCCATTCCCCGCATCGTTGATGCCATATCAGATCCCATAACCGGTTACTTTTCTGATAATCTGCGCACCCGCTGGGGGCGCCGTAAGCCGGTCATATTGTTCGGGGCGATTACCGGGGGGATTTTCTACGCGTTGATGTTCCAGCTTTTTAAGGGGCATAGCGCAATTTATTATTTCTGGTACTTTTTAATATTCCAAATTCTCTATTTCCTTGGCTTCACCTGTTTTTCCATCCCCTGGATCGCGCTCGGCTATGAAATGACTCCCGATTATCATGAGCGCACGCGTTTGCAGGCGGCGAGCAATATTGTCGGTCAATTGCCCTGGCTTATCGCTCCCTGGTGCTGGGCCATTATGCACAACCAGGCGTGGTTCCCGGATATCGTTGTTGGCGGACGATTCTTGGCCATCATCATCGGCGCCGTTATCATTGGGTGCGGCATACTTCCGGCTATCTTCAATAAAGAATTCTTCCATACCTTGCCAAAGCCTGATGTCAGGGGCGGTTGGAATGTGACGAAAGACTTCTTTCGCGGGGCTTTCATCACGCTTAAATGTAAGCCATTTGTCAAGCTTTGCGTGGCCACCTTGCTGATCTTCGGCGGATTTATGTGCGCGTCAGCTTTTACCCTCTATGTTGTTTTCTTCTATGTCTTCAAAAACGCTCCGGTGCTTGATCAAGCCTATGCAAACGGCGGCCGTCTGCTCGGCTTCTATGGAACGTTCAGCGCTATCTGTACTTTTGGCGTCATTGCTTTAACCTCATGGCTATCCAGCAAGATTGGGAAAAGAAACACGTTTTTTATCACGATCCCTCTTTCGATCATCGGTTACGCCTTGAAATGGATAGGGTATAATCCCGATCATCCCTATTTACTGTTCATTGCCGCTCCTTTTATCGTGTTCGGCTTAGGATCGCTCTTCACGCTGATGAGCTCCATGGTCGCCGATGTCTGCGACGTTGACGAACTTCAAACCTCCACCCGGCGCGAAGGTATGTTCAGTGCCGTGTACTGGTGGATGGTCAAACTGGGAATAGCGCTGGCATCGTTTATCTCCGGATTACTCATCAACTCAACCGGTTTTCGGCAAGAGTTGGGCCTGGCCCAAGCACCCGCAACTTTATTGTGGATGAGGATTTATGATATTGGTATTCCCATTGTGACCTCTTTAGCCGCCATTTTCATTATTTGGACTTTTGAGATTTCGGAAACTAAGGCGCTTGAAGTTCGTGTGCAGGTAGAGCGGCGAAGAGGAGAAAGACGGGAAGAAGAAAGACGCGCAGAAGAAAGACGGCTAGAAGAAGAAAGGCGAGAAGAAGAAAGACGAATGCGATGAAGATCAAAGATACACTCGAAAGTTACGCGTTCGTATTACCGGCAGTAGCTATCTTTACGATTTTCTATATCGTTCCGTTTATATGGGTTTTGCGGCTGGGGATGTTTGATTGGGACGGCATCCTTCCGACCAAGGCCTTTATCGGCTTTGACAATTTCAAGGAGATCTTTACCCTTGATAAAAGCTGGTGGCAGGCGATCCGGAATGCCGGATACATCACTTTGATCGCTCTGACTTTTCAGAATGCTTTGGCGTTTTTGCTGGCCTGGGCCTGCGACCGGCAGATCAGGATGAAGAACTGGTACATGGTGATTTTTTTTATCCCGCCGATACTATCGGAGATAGTGGTAGGCATGGCCTGGAGGTTTATTATTAATGATGTAGATGGAGCAAATATTGTCAACCGCCTGCTTTTAGGGTTAGGATTGCCGCAGTTGGTGCATAGCTGGTTAAATGACCCCAACACCGTCCTGACTACCGTGGCCCTGGTACATAGCTGGAAAGGGTTTGGCTGGGGATTTTTGATATTTCTGGCGGGGTTACAAACTATCCCCCGCGAACTTTACGAGGTCGCCCGCGTTGACGGGGCCAATGCCTGGCAATCATTGCGCAGCATAACCTTGCCGCTGATGGTGCCAGTAGTGGTCTTAGTAGCGATACTGACTATTCTGGGTACGATGCAGGCATTCGCGTTGATTATCGGTTTAGTCGGCGGGGAAATGGCCGGGCATACCTCGGTGCCGGTTTTACGTATCCTTGCATCCATGCGCGGTTCCTCCAGGTTCGGATACGCCTGCGCCCAGAGCATAAGCTTCGGAATGATTTTAGTGGCTATGTCGTTTATACAGTATGGATGTTTTAAGAAAGCAAGGCAGGGTTTAAACTAAGAGTGAAAAGCTAAAAGAATGAAAAACGCGATATATTACAAGACTAAAAAAATTACTATCAACACATTGATACATTTGTTTCTTTTAAGTGTTACGGTAGCCTGCCTTTATCCGCTTTTATGGATGGTCCTGGCCAGTTTAAAGACCCAGGAGACCATCTTTAGCGATATCTCGCTCATCCCGCGCCAATTCCATTTTGAGAATTACATCCACGCTTGGAAAGAGGGCGGTTTCGGACGTAATTTCTTAAACAGCATTTTCTACACTACCTCAGTGGTTGCGGGTATCCTGCTTGTTTCATCGTTGGCTGCCTATGCATTTTCTCGGATGAGGTTTCCCGGCAGGAATATCTTGTTTATTATCTTTATGGCGGCAATGATGATACCTATACCAGGGAGCTTCGTGGCTCTTTACGTGCTTTTGAATAAGCTGCACTTAAGAGATACGCCTCTGGGGTATATCTTATGCATGATTAATGTTGGTTTAGCTACCAGCATATTCTTGTTGAAAACTTTCTTTGATAAGATGCCTCAGGAGCTGGAGGATGCCGGCCGTATGGACGGTTGTTCAAAACTTGGCATCTGGTGGCATGTGGCGTTGCCTTTGGCTAGGCCGGTGCTTGCGGTAGTAGTGGTGTTTAACGCCCTGAATGTCTGGAATGAGTATATACTCGCCCTGATTATTTTTGATTCAAAGCATTTTATGCCGCTTCAGGTAGCCCTACAGAAATTTCAGGGTGAATTTGTCACTAATTACCCGCTTTTAATGGCAGGCTTGACCATAACCGCCTTGCCTATAATAGTAGTATATATATTCATACAGAAATATATTATCAGAGGGGTAACCGAAGGGGCGATTGTAGGATGAAAAGCATTGTTTTATTAATTATCTTAGGCCTGGTAAGCCCAGTTTATGCTCAAGAAAAGCCGGGTTCCGGAGAATTAATTGTTAAAGCTTGGGAGGCGCATGGTAAGCGGGATATCGAAGCCACCTTTAAATATACGCAAGAGTATATTGATTTGTATAAAGGCGAAGCAGATAAGCTACAGGCGTCTTTAATGGCATTACCTAAAAGTAAAGATGAAATTGAAGCGGCACAGACCCTTAATGATGTGGCCACTGCATATTTTATCCAGGCAGAATCCTATATGCGCCAGGAAAAGCTAGAGGAAGCCAAGAAGGCCTTCAAAGTCATTATTGATAGATATTACTATGCCCAGGCCTGGGATCAGCGCGGCTGGTATTGGATAATTGCTGATACTGCCAAGCAAAGTATAAAAAAAATTGAGACCGGCTCCATTGAATTAGAAAAGAAGGTCCAGGTAAGCCAATTGCCGACAAAGGTAATTTTGTATGAGCCCGGCAAAGAAACCTTCATCGATTATACAAAATACGGCGAATTCCTGAATGCCGGGACAAAAGATTACCAATATATTGTCAAGGACCAGGAGGGCTTAAGCCAGGCAGTAGGCGAAGGTATACATCCTAATACTACATCAATTAGATGGGATCCTGAATATAAAAAGGCGGTGAAAGAAAATAGGCTTGTGGGCTCGCATTGGGATTTTGTGCATTCTCCGGATTTGGAGGCCGGGTTTTTAAAATGGGCGCTGGCTTCTGAGCCGCAAGGGGTAAAATTATTTTATACCGGCCTAATTTTAGAAAAATCCGGCCTGATAGAACATGCGCTCAAATGTTACTATGCAATTGTGGTACATTACCCGGGCAGTTACGGCTGGACTTATTGGCATACGCCTTGGTATTTAGGCCAGGCCGCAATTTCCAAGATAAATTTTCTCCTGCGCAATAATCCTAATTTAGGGGTACGGCTTGTGGACGCGGATATCCGCATAATGAACGGTTACGATAATGATGTAGCCAATGATATAGCCATTACTAATCCGGGGAGATTTCAGAAAATAGGCTTGTTAGAAAAATTCAAACCCAAAATCTCCAAAGACCTGTTGAGTATAAGAAAGCGTTTAGGTAAGGGTAAGGTGCATTTGGTACAATACGAAACCGGTGACTGGCAACTTTTAGTAGATAACAAACCTTATATTATTCAAGGTATCACCTATGCGCCGACGAAAGTAGGCCAATCCCCGGATGAAGGGACGTTAGGTAACTGGATGGAAGAGGATTTTAATCATAACGGCAGGATCGATGGCCCATATGATGCCTTTGTAGATAAAAACCGCAATAATCTGCAGGATATAAATGAACCCAGCATGGGCGATTTTAGATTAATGAAAGAGATGGGGGTAAATACAATTAGATTGTATCACCAACCGCTTAAAGTAAATAAGGAACTCTTTAGGGATTTATATAATAGATTCGGCATCAGGGTGATTATGGGTGACTTCTTAGGTAAATATGCCATAGGTTCAGGCGCGTCTTGGTATCCGGGCACAGATTATAATAATGATACACACAAGAAAAATATGATGGAGTCGGTTATGAGTATGGTCTCGGAATTTAAGGATGAGCCTTATATATTATTCTGGTTGTTGGGCAATGAAAATGTTTATGGTTTCGCCTGTAATGCCGATAAAGAACCGGACGCCTTCTTTAAATTCGCTAATGAAGTGGCCAGGCAAATAAAAACAATAGACCCCGAGCATCCGGTGGCTATCTGTAGCGGTGATATTTTATTTCTGGATAAATTTGGAAAGAATTGTCCGGATGTAGATATATTTGGTACGAATGCCTACCGGGGAAATTATGGATTTGGATATCTCTGGAGACAAGTGAAACAAGAAACCGGTAAACCGGCATTTATTACTGAGTTTGGTTGTCCGGCTTATGCAGAAGGTAAGACTTCTGATGAGGCGGAAAAACTGCAGGCAGAATACCATCGCGGCTCCTGGGATGATATTGAATATAATATGGCTTTTCGCGAAGGCGCAGGCAATTCTCTCGGAGGCGTTGTCTTTGAATGGTTGGATGAATGGTGGAAGGCATATGAGCCTTCTATGCATGATACAAAAGGGCTATTTACCGGCCCTTTTCCCGACGGTTTTATGCACGAGGAGTGGCTGGGCCTTTCCGGACAAGGTAACGGTAAAGTAAGCCCATATTTGCGACAGCTACGCCAGTCTTATTTTATGTATAAGAAGAAATGGAGGTAGAAAGGAGGGGCAATCAACTTAAAAACTTAAAAACTCAAAAACTTAATGATTAAAAATTAAAATTAAAAACCAAAAAGAGGAGGTGTTAGAAATGAAAAAGTTAGCTATGTTTATGGCAGTAGGTTTATGTGCAGTTGCCTTCTTAGGCCTTTGTTTTGCCGAAGAAGCAGTAACTACTGTGTCTGTCCCTACTGTGGCAACACCTGAGAAACCCAAAGAGTTTGTGGTCTACAAAGATAAAGGCGCCCGAGACAATCACTTTATTCCGTCGGGCTGGATGGGTGATTATGGCGATATAAAAATGAACGATCAGTATATCCAGAATCCTCATTCCGGCACGACTTGCATCCAGTTCGTCTATAGTGCCAAAAAAGCACAGGGGCTAGGTTGGGCAGGCACGTATTGGCAGAATCCCCCAAACAATTGGGGTTCTAAGAAGGGCGGCTTCGACCTTACCGGGATGACAAAATTAACTTTTTGGGCACGCGGCGATAAGGGTGGTGAGGTAATTCAGAAGTTTGTCATCGGTGGTATAAAAGGGGCATATCCGGATACGGCTGAAGTTGAAATCGGACCCATAGAGCTGACAGATACCTGGAAAGAATATACCGTTAATCTTGCTGGCAGAGATTTATCCTATATTAACGGCGGTTTTTCTTGGATAGCTACGGCGGATTTGAATCCTCAAGGCGCTACTTTTTATCTTGACGATATTAAATTCGCACTAGACTCTAGTATTAAACCAGAAACTAAAAAACCAGAGAATATGCCATTCTACGTTTATGCTGACCGTAGTTCCATCAGTAATCACTTCATTCCTTCGGGATATATGGGAGATTATGGTGATATAAAGTATGACGGCGCATCTACTGAAGACGCGTATTTGGGGGACACTTGCATCAAGATTATCTATACCGGCCAGGCAACCCAAGGTGCACGCTGGGCAGGTGTCTATTGGCAAAATCCTGCAAACAACTGGGGCACAGTTGATGCCGGTTTTGATTTATCCAAAGCCACTAAACTCACCTTCTGGGCAAAGGGTGCTAAAGGCGGAGAAAGAATTGAGGAGTTTAAGATGGGCGCAATTATGAGTGAATATTCTGACTCTGATAGCGCCAGTATCGGGCCGGTTATCCTGAATAAGGAATGGACGCAATACGCCATTGATTTAAAAGGCAAGGACATGTCCTACGTCATCGGTGGTTTCTGCTGGTCGACAAACATTGATGTCAATCCTGAAGGTGCGACTTTCTATCTGGATGAAATCAAGTACGAATAAAAATAAACATTGTGCATGTCAGTGCTCCGGTGCTTCAGCGCTCCAGCTAACAACTGGGGCGCTGGTGACCGGGGTTGCGGCATTCTTCATCTTTTTAGTCTTCCTATCGGGCATGGCCAGCCGGCCAAAGCCCGCGGCCTATATTAAGAAACTTAAAAATGGCCATTACCAGTTGATAGTTGACCACAAGCCTTACGTTATAAAAGGCGTCTGTTATAATCCCATTCCCATAGGTCAGAACCATGAATATGATTGGTGGTCTGATCCAAATAAACCCTGGTTGGCAGATGGAAAATTAATGCGGGAGATGGGGGTAAATACGATACGCGTCTATCAATGCGGGGAGAATCCTGAAGCCGTAAAAAAAGTAATCAGGGATTTATACAAACTTTATGGAATACGTATGATCATGGGGCACTGGCTGGGCTTTTGGGAATATCCCTGTCCCGGTTACGGAGAAAATGATTTTAAAGAAAGGGTAAAAAAAGAGGTCTTAAGCATGGTAGACCTCTATAAGGATGAACCGGGAATTCTTTTTTGGGTTTTAGGCAATGAAAACAATTATTCTTTTTCCGGACAAGTTAATCCCTGGTCTTCTGATGAAATAGATAAAGAGCCGGACCCGCAGACTCAAAAATTTATGCGCGCCAAAATTTATTATTCTTTTGTCAATGAATTAGCAAGGGAAATTCATCAGATTGACCCTAACCATCCGGTGGCTTTAGGTAACGGCGAATTAATCGGTTTAGATATTGCGGCTAAGTTTTCACCGGATGTGGATTTGGTCGCCTGTATTATTTATAGAGGCAAAACCTTCGGAAATCTTTTTAACTCGCTTAAGGCGACCTTTGATAAACCTATTGCCTTAACGGAATTTGGGGCAGATACTTATGATGCCTATCTGAACAAGGAAGGCCAGAATATGCAGGCCTTCTTTTTAGAATCACAGTGGCGCCAGATTTATGAGAATTTAGCCGATAATAAAGAAGGGGCAGGTAACTGTTTAGGCGGGACTATCTTTGAATGGAGCGATGAATGGTGGAAACACAATGAATCCGACCCCGAGAGCTGGAAGGTACATGATACTGAATCAAATTGGTCTAACGGAAGTTATTATTTTGATATCAGGGCACCAAAGAATATGAATATGAATGAAGAGTGGTTCGGCATAGTTGCAGTCTCACCAGATTTAGAAAACGGTATAAATAAACGTATCCCGCGCAAGGCATATTATGTGGTAAGAGAGTTTTGGAAAAATCCCACCTTGGGTAATAAAAATAAAAAGAAGGATAAAAAATGATTAAATTATCTATTCGCCCATTTTTATTACTTATTACTTATTGCTTATTGCTTGGTATCCTCCCATTGTTTGCCGCGCAAGAAGATAATAAGTTAGTAACTTTAAGCAAACAGATTATCGAGGCAAAGACTACCGCGCAACTTTATCAGCCTTTCAGTGAATTAAAAAACCTGTATTTTAAGGAAAACAAATATTCTGATTTCGTAGTTTTTTTAGAATCCTTAAAGACAAAGAAGGAGGCTTTAAGTCCATTTGTAAATTACTATATCGCGTTGAGCCGTTACCAGCAGCTTAAGTATTTAGAGGAGGCGCAAAATTGGGATGAGTATTTTGCCAAGGGGAATGACTATCGCGATCAAATAACTGAAAACGCAGCGAAGACAGTTGCTTCTGTTGCGGCATCAGAACCGCTGC
>Ga0315286_10007716_pt1 | contig 10552 bp, 8 predicted proteins | sample YL17G10_0_MG_FD_205038 | JGI IMG/M metagenome (GOLD analysis project Ga0315286, IMG submission 205038) | Sediment microbial communities from Yellowstone Lake, YNP, Wyoming, USA - YL17G10_0 | ecosystem: Environmental > Aquatic > Freshwater > Lake > Sediment | place: USA: Wyoming | collected...
CGGACCGTTGTCGCCGATGATGTAGTAGACGAGCGTGTCTTCAAAGACGCCGAGCTTCTTCAGGCCATCGAGCAGGCGGCCCACGTGGTGGTCGGTGTACTCCATGAAGCCCGCGTACACTTCCGCCTCGCGTCGCAGGAACGGCTTGAACGCCTCCGGCATGTCGTCCCACGCCGGAATCTCCTTGTGACGCGCGGTGAGTTGGCAGTCCGCCGGGATGACCCCCAGCTTCTTCTGCCGGGCAATCGTCTCCTCGCGCAACTTGTCCCAACCCTGGTCGAACTTGCCCTTGTACTTGTCGGCCCACTCCTTCGGCACGTGGTGAGGGGCGTGGGTGGCGCCGGGCGCAAAATAGACGAAGAAGGGCTTGTCGGGCGCGAGGAACTTCTGCTGGCTGATCCAGCCGATGGCCTTGTCGGTCATGTCCTCCATGAGGTGGTAGCCCTCTTCGGGCGTCTTCTCCGGCTCGACCGGCGTGGTGCCCTCATAGAGGGTCGGATACCACTGGTTCGCCTCGCCGCCGATGAAGCCGTAGAAGTACTCGAATCCGCCGCCGCCCGTGGGCCATGCGTTGAACGGCCCGGCCGGGCTCGTCTGCCAGACCGGGACCTCGTGGCACTTGCCGAACTGGGCCGTGTTGTAACCGTTGAGCTTGAGCGTCTTCGCCAGGGGCGACATGGTGTTGGGCAGGACCGAGCAGTAGCCCGGCGCGCCGGTGGCGATCTCGGTGATGCCGCCCATGCCGGCGGAGTGGTGGTTGCGCCCGGTCAGCAGCGCCTGCCGCGTCGGCGAGCAGAGGGCGGTAGTGTGGAAGCGGTTGTACTTCAGGCCGCCCGCCGCCAGTTTCTCCGCATTCGGCGTCTGGCAGGGACCTCCGAAGGCGCTGGAGGATCCGAACCCGGCATCGTCGATGAGAATGATCAGCACGTTGGGCGCGCCCTTGGGCGGGCGCAACTGCTCGATGGGCGGGAACTTGCTGTCCGGGTCCTTCGCGTCGTAGGCGATGAACTGCGGACGCATGGTGTTCGGCATCGGGAGATGGGAACGGTGTTTCTTGTCTTGCGGACTCATAATGTCACTCCTCCTATAAGCCGGCTCTTCATCCGGCCGTCACCCGTGTCCGGCAACCCGGTTCGGGCTGCCGGTCCTGCTCAAGTGCCGCACCGTGCGGCCCACATCCTTTGCTGCCGCGGGAACCTTCAACTCAGGCAACCGCAATGGCCAGAATCGACACGTCGTCCTTGAGGTGGTCTTCGCCGCGCCAGGCAATGACCTTCTGGACCAAGGATTCGACGGTGTCGTCCAGACCGAGAGCCTGGCCATCGGCGATGGCGCCGAGCAACCTGTCGTCACCGAACTCCTCATCCTGGGCATTGACCTCCTCGGTCAGGCCGTCGGAATAGAGGTACAGGCGGTCGCCAGGCTGCAGATCAATCACGGACTCGTGGTACTCGACCTCATCCATCATGCCAATGGGGAGATCCCCCACGTCGAGACGTTGGGGGCGCGCTGCCTCGCGGGCCAGGATTGGCCTGGGATGCCCGGCAACCGTAAACCGGAGCCGCCGTGAACGGACGTCCAGAAGTCCATAGATCATCGTGAAGTAGTGGCCCCCGTTCGACGTCATCGGGTACAGAGCGTTCAGTCTGGACGCCACCTGTGCCGGATCCACGGCATCGGGGTTGGCGCCGGGACCGGCCACGAGGGACGCTGCACCCCCCGCACCAGGTTGCAGGCCCCTGGTGGCGGTCACCGAAAGCAGCGCTGCCGGCACACCGTGCCCGCTCACATCCAGCAGGTAGAGGGCGATCAGAGCATCGTTGATCCGGACGATGTTGAGAGCATCGCCGGCCAGTTCGTCACAGGGTCTGTACGCCCACGCAAAGCGCCACCCCTGGACTTCCGGAAAGTCCTCCGGCAGGAGCGTCCGCTGCACACGGGCGGCGGCATCCAGGTCTTGCTTCATGCGCAGGTTCGCGCGCGAGAGGTCCCGGTTCTGCCGGTCGATCTTCGCGAAGGCTTCCTGCAACTGGTGCGTCATGCTGTTGAATGCCGTGGAGAAGTCCCCCATGAAATCCACTTGCTGACTCAGGTCGCCGCCGGCGATCTGCTGAGTCTTCCAAGTCAGGTGGCGGAGATTCGCGTGGAGGTTCTTGAACGACTGAAGGACATGCATCTTGCTTGCGGGGACATCGAGATCGAGATCCCCGCGCGACATGGCGGACATGGCGCTGGCCAGTGCCTCGTACTCGGCGACGAACCGATTGGCGTACTCCACAACCTGCCGGACCTCGTTCTGTGGACAGTCCCTCGGCAGGGCCAGCGGCCGCGGGACCTCGCCCTTCAGGATGCGGTGGAACAACTCCGTGATCCTGTCTATGTCCTCTTCCCGCACCTCAAGCATACGGTCGCCCTTCGCAGCATGACGTTGTCTCTAGGCCACAGGCTTCACGTCGAAGCGGCACACTCGGTCCCCCGAACACCAGCAGTCCACCTCCTTGACCAGGAACTTCCTTCCGGTGTGCGCGGACAGAAGGCCGCTGATGAACCCTTCGTCGTAGGTGCAGATCTGCTCGCCGCACACGGGCAGACCGGAGCAGTCGAGGTCCTCCGCGACCGTCAGGGTGAAGGTAAGCGTTTCGGTGTCCCCCTTCTCGATCCGCAGAATCCCGATTCCCCGATCTCTCAACACCTCCTGGAGTTCGGCCACGAATTCGCCGAAGGAAGCTCGTCTGGTGATGAGATTCTCGTAGAAATGCTGTCCGGCAGTCTCGCCGGCGGCATAGAAGATGCCATCGGCCGCCTCCACGCCATACTGCTTGATGAGTACGTCCCGAAGTGTGAACTGCATCAGGCGGTAAACCGCGACGTCCGTCTTGGAACCAAGATTGGGGCGGCCGATATTGACCTGGCCCAGCATGGTCCACTTAAACGCCGATTCCTCTCGCTCTTCTTTGAACATTGCCGGCTTCTCCTCTTCGTGGATGGCGCGATGCGCCGCATTAACGGTGAACCATGGCCTGTTCCCCGTAGATCACGGCTTCACACCCAACACACGCCCAACCGAACCTCGATGGACCCCAACTCCGGACCTGGACCTTTCCATGGCCAAACCTGCGCCCCGCCCGTCAGTACTCCTCCGGCACGAATCGCCGGCCCTTGAGCGAGGCCTGGTCGTCGTACTCGCCCTTCTTGGACCGGTCGGGCAAACGGACCTTCTGCCGCGGGAGCTTCTTGTAGGGGATCTGGCACAGCAGATGCGACCCTCCGGTTGCGGCCCGTGCCGCGGATTCCATCGCTCACGGAATCCCGATTCGTCTCGGGCAGAATCTGTGAATCGGCCTTGCTCGGCGCAGCGCCTCCTCATCGCAGATCGGCCTTGGCCAGGTCTGCGGCCAGGGCCGTCAGGATCTGGCCCATGGCCTTCCCCCATGCGTCCACAAGGTCGTCCGGCCTGGCGCCGGCGGCTGGGACGGTAGCCGCATAGGCCTTCTGGAACTTGACGGCGGCCTCGGCCCCCGACTCGTCGAGCAGGAAGAACCGGACCTCGAGAACGGCCTTCGGGGCCTGGGCGTCGGTCATGTCGCCGCAGAGCGCCGTGACGTTGCCATCGAGCACGTACCGGTTGGGGGCGCTGCTGGCCCCGTCCACCACCGAGGCAAACGGGCCGGCCGCCGAGAGCCATCGGATCGTCTCGGAGGTCAGGAGTACCTCCGGCGCCGCGATGAACCCATGGTAGTAGTCGGTGCGGAACTCCGACCCGCCGGTCTTGTACACGAAGGTCAGGCCGTCGTACGGCTTGGCCACGCGGAGCCGCCGCACTCGCAACGCGCCCTCCCGCAACGCCTGCGTGGCCGCCGGTGTTGGGCCGGCGTCGATGGCGAAGAAACTCTTCTCGGGATAGGGCTTGCTCAGGGCGCCGCAGGAAGCGACGGCAAACCCCAGGCCCAACAGGCCCACAATCAGCAACAGCGACGTGGTGCGGCTCATTTGCGTTCTCCCCTATCCTCGCGCGGCGGCGGTTCACCGAACAGCAGCCGCGACGGATTGTCCTTGGCATCCTCGCTGAGGGTCTCCACGTTCTCCAGAACCTTGCGCAGGGCGCCGATGATCGCCCGGATATCCTGCTCCTGGGTGGCGAGCAGGTTGTCGAGCCGTCGGAGCGTCTTGCGAAGGTCGACAACGGCGGGACCGGCATTGTCCGCCGTCTTCGCAAGACCCGTGATAATCTGGTCGACCTTCGGATCGGCCAGGACCTCGTCGATGCGCTTGGTGGTGGCCTTGAGGCGCGTCGAAATCTCCGGCAGGTCCTTCAGGGCCTTCGTGACGGGGGCACCGCTTTCGTCGACCACGCCGCGTAAGCCCTTGATCGCGGCCGTCAGGTCGGTCAGACCTTCATCGATCTTGGGGTCATCGATGATCTTCTTCAGCCGCTCGTTCGTCCCGCGGAGTTCCTTCAGCAGCCCGACGCCCTGCTCGCTGATCTTGGCAACCTCCAGCTGCGTCACCGCCTTGTCGGCGGTCACGAAGAACTTGCTGATGTTGCCGATGACCGTCGTCAGGTCTGCCGCCTTCAGCTCGGCGGCCAGTTCCTCGATGGTGCTCATGACTTGGCTCATAGTACTCGGCGCCGAGGGGACGAACAGGGCCTTGGGCGTCCAGTCAATCTCGGGCGCGGGGAACGTCTTCGGGTCCAAGATGTCGGCCGCCAGGTACACGGCGCCGACGAGCCCCGACGAGGCCATGCGGAGGCGCAGGCCTGACCCGACCGCGTCGGACAGGCGCTGGCGCACGCCCTTCGTCCCGGGGATGGGGAGCTGCGCGGGGTCCAGATCCATCTCGACGAGGATGTACTTCCCGAAGGTCGGGTCCTTGGCCCAACTCGAGTCGGGGTACTTGCGGCGGAGGAAGCCGATGCGGCTGACCGTGCCGATCTCGACGCCCCGGAACCGGACGGCCGAACCGACGCCGAGCCCCTGGACGGACTCGTCGAAGAACGTCTCGGCCGCCACCGTCTCCTTGAACAGGCTGCCCGCCCCCAGCACGATGACGCCTCCGACGAGCAGCGCCACGCCAAGGATCATGAACAGGCCGAGTCTGAAGTAGCTGGCTTTGGCACTCATGAGTCACCTCTTTCCGCCTTCGGCCCGCCGTCGTCGGGCGCGGCCTCCGAGGGGGCTGGTTCCGGGTCGGTTTCGCTGGCCTGCCGGTTGAAGAATGCCCGCACCCATGGGTTGGGGCTCCGATCCCTGAGCGTCCTGGGATCGTCAAGCGCCACCATCGTCCGGACGGCCGCGTCGAGCACCACCACGCGGTCGGCAATCGTGAAGATGCTCGGCAACTCGTGGGTGACGATGACGAAGGTCATGTTCAGCAGGCGTTTCAGGTTCAGGATGAGTTGGTCGAGGTCGGCGGACGTGATCGGGTCGAGGCCCGCGGACGGCTCGTCGAGGAAGACGATGCGGGGGTCGAGGGCGATGGCCCTCGCCAGCGCCGCGCGCTTGAGCATGCCGCCCGAGAGTTCCGACGGCATCCGCTGGGCCGCTTGGTCCAGACCCACGAGCCGCAGCTTCGCGAGCGCGATCATGTCCATCATGTCGTCCGCAAGGTCGGTGAATTCCTCCAGGGGCAGGCGGACGTTCTCCAGCACGGTCATCGAACCGAACATCGCCCCGCCCTGGTACGCGACACCGAGTTTGCGGAGGATGCGGTCGCGGTCCCGGCCCGAGGCGGTGCAGATGTCGTCGCCGTCGATGAGGATCCGGCCCCCCGCCGGCTGGTAGAGGCCAATCATGTGCTTCAGGACGGTGCTCTTGCCGCACCCCGACCCGCCGGCGATAACGAGGACCTCGCCCTGTTGAACATCGAAGGTCACGTCCTTCAGGACGGTCCGGCCGCCGTAGGCGGCATGGAAGTCCTGGACTCGGATAATCGCTTCCACCGGACGACGCCTGCCTTTCGGATCAGAGGCCCAGGTAGTAGTAGACACACCCCAGCACGCCGTCGGCGACGATCGTCAGGACGATGCCCGCGACGACGGCCCGGGTGGTCGAGTCGCCCACCGCGCCCGGTCCCTTCTGGGTCTTGAGGCCCCTCTGGCACCCGATTGCCGCCACGAGCAGGCCGAACACCAGCGTCTTGAAGACTCCCCCGAGAAGGTCCACGTACGTGATCGAATCGACGATCGACTGGGCGTAGTACCTGACCGAGTAGCCCATCCCCGCCATGACGAAGTACCCGCCCACGATCCCCATGGTGATGTTGAAGGCTGCCAGAACCGGCGTCACGACCAGGGCCGCCAGCACCCGCGGGATGACCAGGTACCGCGTCGGGTTCAGGCCGAACGTCACGAGGGCGTCAAGTTCCTCGGTCACCTTCATGGTGCCGATCTCGGCCGCAAAGGCCGATCCCGACCGGCCGGCCAGAAGGATCGCGGTAATCAGCGGCCCGAGTTCCCGGGTCATCCCGACGGCTACCATGGCCGGGATCCACCCCTGGGCCCCGAACTTGCCCAGCGGAATCGCCGCCTGGAATGCGCTGATGAGCCCCAGCAGGACGCCCAGCAAACACACCACCGGCAGGCCGTCAACCCCCGCCTTCTCCGCCACAAGCCACATGTCGCGGTAGCGGACGTGGCGAGGGTGGACCGCGGCCCAGGCCAGTCCCGCCAGGGCCTCCCCGGCAAACTCGATGATCTCCCGGATGTCGGCCAGGATCTCGGCCGTCGCCCGCCCCACCTGGCTGACAAATCCGGGTCGTGGTTCCGGCTCCAGGACACGGGCGGAAGGGTCCTCCAGGGCCGAGAGATCCAGGAGCCGCTTCAGGTCGGGCGCGAGGCCCGTAACCTGCACCTCGCCCCCCGCCGCGGCCAGGACCCTCCGCAGTTCCGCGAACAGCCCCAACCCAGCCCCGTCGCAATACTCGATGGCCGACCCGTCCACCATGAGACGCTTCGGTGGGGCCCGGCGCAGGGGCTCGACGGTCTCGGCCCAGATGGCCGGCAACGTACGGGCCTCCAGACGGCCCGTGAGGCGCAAGACCATCTGCCCATCGCCTTCGCGGCGGAGTTCGACAGATATCGCCTGTGGCGACGGGTCGACTTGTTCGGACGGTTTCTGCCGCATTCCTTCTTCCCTATCCAAGCGGCGCCACCCCTCTGCCCGCGATGGACTCATTCAGTGTACCCGCGGCCAGCGCACAAGTGGCTTTCAATTGCATTTCCCTGATCACTTGTCCCCGTCGGCGGCAGCCGCATGCGATGCCTTCCGGAACGCCGCTGTCCCGGCGCGTTCAAGCAGTTCTCTGGGGTCCAGGTCTCCGTACATCTGAATCAACTTGGCGATGATGCCGGTCCAGCCGGTCTGGTGGCTGGCTCCGACGCCGGCGCCGCAGTCGCCATGGAAGTACTCGTAGAAGAGGATGTGATTGCGCCAGTGCGGGTCGGTCTGGAACTTCTGCTGATCGCCGTAGACCGGCCTGCGGCCATCCGGACCGCGAAGAAAGATGCTCGTGAGTCGGTCGGCCAAGTCCTTACTAACCTCAAACAGGTTCATCATCCGACCGGAACCCGTGGGGCACTCCACCTTGAAGTCGTCGCCATAGTACGCGTAGTAGTTCAGCAGGGCGCGGACAATGAGGGCGTTGACGGGCATCCAGATCGGCCCCCGCCAGTTGGAGTTGCCGCCAAAGAGCCCCGAGTCGGACTCCGCCGGCAGGTACTTGACGTGCCAGTCCTGCCCGTTGACGTTGAAAACGAAGGGGTGCTTGGCGTGGTACCGCGAGAGAGACCGGATGCCAAAGGGCGAGAGGAATTCCTTCTCGTCGAGCATGCGGGAGAGCACGCGGCGGAGTTTCTCCTCGCCGAGGATCGAGAACAACCGCCGCCCAGCCACGCCCACTTTGCCCGGCGGTTGGACGGTTGCCACCAGTTCCGGGTGCCGCTCCAGGAACCACTTTGCCTGCTTCAGAAACTGTGGACAGCGCCGTATCACCTTCTCCTCGATGATCGTCACCGCGCACAGCGGCAGTAAGCCCACCAGTGACCGCACCTTCAGCCGCTGGGCCGTCCCGTCAGGCAGCCGCAGGACGTCGTAGAAGAAGCCGTCCTTCTCGTCCCAAAGCTCATCCTCGCGCTCGCCGATCTTATCCATGGCCGCGGCGATCCAGAAGAAGTGCTCCGTGAACTTCAGGACCAGTTCCTCGTAAATCGGGTCGTCAGAGGCCAGCTCGATGGAGATCTGCAGCATGCACTGGCAGTAGAAGGCCATCCAGGCGGTGCCGTCGGACTGGTCCAGGTATCCGCCGGTCGGCAGGGGCGCGCTGCGGTCGAAGACGCCGATGTTGTCGAGCCCCAGGAACCCGCCCTCAAAGACGTTCGAGCCCGTGCGGTCCTTGCGGTTGACCCACCACGTGAAATTCATGAGGAGTTTGTTGAAAACGTCCTTGAGGAACCTCATGTCGCCCTTCCCGCGAAGCTCCTTCTCGCTCTGGTAGATTAGCCACGCGGCCCACGCGTGGACCGGCGGGTTGACGTTGCTGAAGTTCCACTCGTATGCCGGGATCTGGCCACAAGGGTGCATGTAAACGTGCTGGAGCATCAGGTTGAGTTGCTGCTTTGCCAGGTCCACGTCGGCCACCGAGAGGGCCACCGAGTGGAACGCCAGGTCCCAGGCGGCAAACCAGGGGTACTCCCACTTGTCGGGCATCGAGATGATGTCACCGTTGACCATGTGGAACCAGTCGGCGTTGCGGACGCGCATGGCGCGTCTCGCGGCGCTGCGGGCGCCGGCCCCGTGTTCCTCCAGCCACTTCGGCACGTCGAAGTAGTAGAACTGCTTGCTCCAGAGCATGCCGGCCAAGGCCTGACGCATCACGTTCCGCGCATCCTCGCCGACCGATGGCGGGGCAAGCGACGCCCAGAACTCGTCAGCCTCATCGCGACGGGCCCCAAAGACCTCATCAAAGTGCTTTCCGAACGGGTTGCAGCCTGAGCCGCCGTAAGCCTTCTGGCACGCGGAAGGCGGGATATCCGTCAGGCGAAGCCGCAGGACCACGGACTGTCCTGCCCCGATCGTCAGCTTGTACATGGCCGATGCCTTGCTGCCGGCACGGTCCGGGTTCACCGCCGCGCGATTCCCGTTCACAATGTAGTTGTTGATGCCGTCCTTGACGTACCGCGTGCGGTTGGGGGTACCGAAGATACGTTCGTTGTTGGTCTCATTCTCGGTAAAGAGGAGCGGCACATCCCCTTCGCAGTAGAGGAACCGGTCGCCGAGTTCGGCGTGGCGCGCCGCCGCGATGCTCATCCCCTTGTCGCTTTGCGCCTGCTCGATGAGGGGCTTGGGTTGGCCCTCCGCCCAAGCCCACGTGTTGCGGAACCAGAGCGTCGGCAGCACATGGAGGGTCGCCGACTTCGGCCCGCGATTGTGGACGGTCATGCGGACGAGAAGGTCCTCGGGCGTCTCCTTCGCATACTCGACGAAGACGTCGAAGTAGCGGTCGTCATTGAAGACCCCGGTATTCAGGAGTTCGTATTCCAGGTCCGTCTTCGAGCGACGGCGGTTCACTTGCACAAGGTTGTCGTAAGGGTAGGCCCGCTGCGGGTACTTGTAGAGGTACTTCATGTACGAGTGCGTAGGCGTCGAGTCGAGGTAGAAGTAGTATTCCTTGACGTCCTCACCGTGATTGCCCTCGCTGTTGGAGAGGCCGAAGAGGCGCTCCTTCAGGATCGGATCGGCGCCGTTCCAGAGCGCGACGGCAAAGCACAGGCGCATGGCGTCATCGCAGACGCCGGCCAGGCCGTCCTCGCCCCAGTGATAGGCGCGGCTCCGGGCCTGGTCGTGGGTGAAGTAGTCCCACGCGCTGCCGGATTCGCTGTAGTCCTCGCGGACGGTGCCCCACTGCCGTTCGCTCAGGTACGGGCCCCATTTCCTCCACGGAACGTCCTTTTCGCGGACATCGCGGAGCCTGCGGTGTTCCTGGGCGCCGGCCGGGCTGACCGAAGGTTCTCTCGTCTCAGACGTCATGGTTCTTCCTTCACCACGTCAAAGGCTTACTCGTGCACCGTCAGAAAGCAATCTGGAACCGCATCAGGAAGACGTCGACTCCGCTGTCGACCCCACTGCCGTCGACCCACGAGTGGACGTAGTTCCACATCACGCGGGCGTTCGGGCAGAGATGCCAGTTCAGCCCGAACGTGAAATCCTGGACGTCCCGGGCGCTGGCGGGCAACTCGCCTTGGTTCAGGTTGAGGAACGAGTAGCGCGCGGCGACTTCCCAGGCGCCAAGGCCGCCGTTCTCGCCGACGTTCTTAAAGGGTCTGACGCCCTTGAAGACACCCGACGCGCGGTCGTAGGGTCGGCTTTCGCCGGTCAGGAGGTAGCTGGCCTGGGCCTCGCTGGCATCGCCGCAGAGCAGCCGGTGGTTGCCCAGAATCCACAGGTCGCCGGGCTTGGTGATGGCTGCATCGCCTGGCAACGGCACGGCGTCCGGGTCGGTCAACCCCTCGTTGCCCGCCGGCGCCAGGAGTTCCGCCAGGGCGGTCTCGTCGAAC
>Ga0315286_10007717_pt1 | contig 10551 bp, 8 predicted proteins | sample YL17G10_0_MG_FD_205038 | JGI IMG/M metagenome (GOLD analysis project Ga0315286, IMG submission 205038) | Sediment microbial communities from Yellowstone Lake, YNP, Wyoming, USA - YL17G10_0 | ecosystem: Environmental > Aquatic > Freshwater > Lake > Sediment | place: USA: Wyoming | collected...
ACTGAAGAGATTGCGGCAATACTCATAAACGAATCTTACAAAATAGCAAAAAGGGTGGCGCTTTTCTCCGTAAAAGGCGGTAATATTAAAGGCTGGAAATCAAGGGGGATCGACATTGAAAACTTTACCATGCAGGAAAAAGAACCATCTGTTCTGTTTGACGTCATAAGGACCAAAAACAATTATCGGGGGCCTGTTTTGAAGATAAAAGGTAATGAGCCTTTGATAGAAATTCTTTCAGGCACACCCCAGGATACTCTAATCCTGCCGATTATTCTTAGAGACAAAGTAGTCGGGCTTTTGTATGTAGACAACGGACCGGTTTCCGTTCTTAACGCCAACGTAGGGTTCCTGTCAATGCTTGCCTCCATGGCTGCCATTGCCTTTGAGATTATGATATTAAAAAAGAGGATACTGGACCTAAGCTTCCCTCTATAGCGCCTCATCTCCCTGCTCCCCTGTTTCGTATTCTGATTGCATCCCTGCCTATGTAACCCATTACACAATCAGGAAGGCGGAGTCATGAATTTTACGGCTTTATACGGCAAATCCCATCCACGGGAAGTAAACACTATTCAAGATGTATAATATCATTATTGCGGTAATTCAAATATAAGGAGAGCCTAAATGAAATATTCAAAGATTTTTTTTGTGAGCCTTTCCCTGATACTTCCGCTTATTATAGTTTCTTCTTCATTTTCAGAAGTCAAAATACTTCTTAAAAACGGCAGAAGCATAATTGCAGACAGTTGTACAGAGGCAAATGGAAAGTTTGTCTGTTCCAGGATGGGCGGTACTTTTGATATAGAAAAAAATGACGTCTCTGAAGCCGAGGAAATAACGGTTGAAAAACGATTTTCGGAACCTGAAACTAAAGCCGAACAAGAAGAAACAAAAAAGCCCGCCACTGACGCCGGAGATTCTGCCAAACCTGATGCAGGTGTTTTAATCAAAGGCGCAACTCCGGAGGCAGAGAAACGGCTTGACCGGATAACCAAAAGGAAAACAGACCTCAAGACAGACCGTGATAATCTTATAAAAGAGAGAGATCAACTTCATGAAGATGTGAAAAATGCAGGGATGGTAAAGACACAGGCGCAGCTTGATGCTTTAAAGAAGAGAATTGCCGACCTTGAGAACAGAATAAACGCTTTTAACGACGAGGTAAAAAACCTGAACGATGAAGAGCAAAAGATTTTAGAGGGGTTGAAAAAATAGACTGCTATCTATGTAATCCATTACATAATAATGAAGAAAATTACAGAAAAATCCTCTTCCTGAATAAAATAAGTAAATGTTTTCAATAAGTTATACAGTGGTATGGAGATTGCTTGTTTAAATGCGTGGAATTAGTCCTTTTTTTAAATAAAAACCGTTTTATAAACAATTGTGAGGTGTAGCGCCATGAAAATAGGAAAAAAATTATCCGGAAATGCAAAAATAACAAATAGTGCAAAACTCATAATGCACGGCATACTATTATTATTTTTGCTTCTGCCTTCATTTTCTCATGCTGCAATAAATTTTCCAAGTGATATTAATAATTACTGCATTGTCCCGCCATTCATAGAGACTCCCGTAACACCAAATCTTCTCCTGACAATAGACAACTCTGCCAGTATGTTTGATCTCTTCTGGATAGCCGGCGTGCCATTTGCTGCCCCAACATACGATTGTGGTGGAACAGTCGGAACTGTCTCAAGTTCTTTCTGTTATGACAATACATACAGCAATGCAAATACTTATGACGGCTATTTTATTACTTCTTTAGTATATAAATATGTTGAAAGCCCTGCTGACAATGCCGCAACCCCCGCCGTAGCGACCGATAAATGGGAGGTGGTGGGTAGTGTTTATAGTGTTTCTTGGCCCGCTTGCGGCTATAAGAATGCTACCGGAGCGACTTACGTGTGTATAGGCAGTATTACCGGTACAGGCACTTTAGCCGACCCTTATAATACCGATAAATTTTATGCGACCGGGAATTTTTTGAACTGGCTTTCCGCATCAAAGTTCGACATAGAAAAGAAGATACTGACTGGCGGCAAATACGATTCGGCGACCGCATTGCTGACCGGTGAGACAAGGGGATGTGTTGGAAGGCGTTTTGTGAAGGTTGTAGGCGATGTTGCAGGCATAACCTTTGCCGTAAGGGGACCGAATGCCTTTGAGTCCGATTTTGCGAACCCTGACACTCAGGGCGGCTTATCAAGGATAGAGCTATACAAGGGTCAACAAAATGCTGCTGGCATTGAGGCCTGTCAATGTGCGATAGCAAGCTGGAATGTAAACTTGGGCCAATGGCAAGGAAACGCCAACGATTGTTTTGCTGCAACTTCGGGGAATAATCCAGCAGGCAGGGAGTCGGCCACCTTCACTGAAAGCGTAAGGGACTGTTATAACATAAAAGAAAATATTAAAAATGGTCTTACAACTCCTGACAAAAATGGTCTTTTTAAGAATGTTACTCCAAGTAACTTAATGACCCAGTGCACAAACGTTTATACAAAGGACTGTGCTGACCCAGCTGATATAACTACCTGTTCGATACTTAACGACGAAAAGAGAGGTAATTATATATGTTCGAAGGGAGCAGTACATTTGGCTCCAGCATCTCCTAACTATGATTCCCTTGGAAGTGACACAACAGGTTTTGTCGGGCAATGCTGGCAAGGTGTTGCTGGTAAATTTATAGGCAATGACGCTTGTGTTTTGAGAGAGATACTCCATTTCTGTAGTGGATACAGCAGTGCAGAGGTTATCGACCCGTCAGAAGGCGCGTCTGATACAGCCTCAACGGGCAATGTGCCGGCCATCATTATGGATGCAAGCGTAAGGCAGTTTGGTGACCCTGCAGGCACATTTTTTATAAAGGTGCCTGCCACAGATCCCACAGGTTTAATAAAGGAGTACAGTGGCAGGATACGGTTTGGAGCAATGAGCTTTAACAAGGTAGGGACACCATCAGAATGCGTAATGGCGGGGGCTAACATCAAATGCCCGACAGCAGGCACTAATTTAGACGGGAGCCAGGTATTGACCCCGGTATCTGAAGTCATCGGCGGTCATGCGACTCCAGGGAGCCTGATCAATACCCTTGATGGCATTGTTGCAGAGACATGGACGCCGTTCTCCGAGGCATTTTATAACGCCATTGGCTATTATGCCCAGAGGACTGCGCTCAGGCTAAATGCTGGTGACTTTACTATAGGGCCTGATCCGAGCCAGACCCAATGTCAGAAGAACAATATCCTGCTCATATCTGACGGTCTCTCCACTGCAGACCTCAACCCGGATGTCAGGACAATGGCCAAGGCATACGCTGATGCGAATACCTATGATACAAACACACCCAAAGAGTATGACACTGCTCTCAATAACGCATGCATGAAGTTTGCAGGCAGCAGGAATATGGACGACATTGCATGGGTTGCACAGAACAGGAACATATACACATTGAATAAGGCTTCAGACAATAATGCTGCGCCGGTTTACGAGAAGGACAGGATTTATTCCTATGTTGTTTATAACGGTCTGGACACTAGTGAAACAGGAGAGTGCAACCCTTTAACCCTGATGCAGGATACTGCCTCAAGGGGAGGCGGCAGTTTTGCACAGGCAAGAAACCCTGCTGAGTTGCAGGCAGCTATCAGGAGGATGCTCGAGGAGGTTGCAGGGAGGGCTGCATCGGGAACTGCAGCTTCCGTGCTTGCATCCGGCGAGGGCAGCGGCGCAAACCTTCTGCAGGCGATATTCTATCCAAAGAAGGAGTTTGCAGGAGGAGTCTGTTCAAGTGCACCGGCTACCACCTGTACCGTTGACTCAGGATGTTCCGGAGGCACTTGTAATAAGGAGATAACCTGGTCAGGCACTCTGCATAATCTCTGGTATTTTGTTGATCCGAAACTTGGGAGCAACTCAATCAGGGAAAACACAGAGGTTGACACTGCCACGGATAAGCTTATGAAAATAGACAATGATTACATAATCAATTTTGACTTTGACCCTCTGACAAAGACCACATTTGTAAGGCGTTATACTTCTAATGCTGCCGGTACCAAGGGTGCAGAGGTGCTTCCTAGTATAAGTCTTGATAATCTGAGTTATATCTGGGAAGCCGGCAAAAAGTTGCATAGCAGGACCGCTGCAAGGTCACTATGGACGCAGACAGGCGGGACACTGACGGACTTTTCAGCGCTTGATACATCCCTTCCTGCAGTGCAGACCCTTTTGCAGGCAAGCACTCCTATTGATGCGGGAAGGATAATAAAATATGCGCTTGGTTATAACAAGTTCTGTCAAGGCACTGCAACTACCTGTAATAAAGATGCTGACTGCGGCGGTGCAGTTGGAAGCTGTGAAAATATATATAGAAACAGGATTGTGGAGAAAACCTATTCTGATATCGGGACCATTACGTCAACCGGGACTAATACGACAACATGGAAGCTCGGTGATGTTGTGAACTCAACGCCAAAGCTCGTCACCTGGGTCCAGTTGAATCTATATGACAGGGATTACCATGACACCACCTACACTGAATTCCTGAATTCAAATACATATAGGGACAGGGGCAGGGTCATAGGCGCTTCCCACTTCGGGTCCGGCATGGTCTTTGCCGGAGCAAATGACGGCATGCTCCATGCTTTTAAGCTCGGCGCTCTCAAGGTGGTGAATGACAACACATCCCTCAAGGCCGAAATTATCGGTGATACGGCTGATGACCTGGGCAAGGAGGCATGGGCATTTATACCGAAGAGCGCACTGCCATATCTTAAATATCTGATGGACCCGAATTACAGCCACCTCTACTACGTTGATTTAACCCCGTATTCCTTTGATGCCAGTATTGGCGCTCCGGGTTCAGGAGATATCTCCAATAGCATAAAGAATGTGAACAGCTGGCGGACAATACTCATCGGTGGGATGAGGTTTGGAGGCGCAACCAAGAACGCGGCAAGCACATATGGGGTGCAGACCCCTGTATCAGGTGAGGGCTTTTCCTCATATTTCGCCCTTGACATAACAAACCCGGCAAGTCCGCAACTCCTCTGGGAATTTTCACATCCTGACCTTGGATTTACGACAACAGGCCCTGCTGTTGTCAAAATAAACGCAAGAGACACAAGCGGGCCTGTCAGCGTTGCAAATAAGGACAAAAACGGTAAGTGGTTTGTGGTCTTTGCCTCAGGACCTACAGGTCCGATAGACACTGCGAATCACCAGTTCAACGGGTTTTCTGATCAGAACCTGAAGCTCTTTATCCTTGACCTGAAGGCTTCCGGTTCGTGGACAGAGGGCACAAACTTCTGGATCAAGGATACCGGCATTCCCAATGCCTTTGGCGGTTCAATGAATAATGCTACCATTGACTATGATCTGGACTATCAGGACGATGCGCTTTATGTCGGGTACACAAAATCCGAGGTTGCCACACCTGATGCAACAACCACAAAATGGACTGAGGGGGGAGTGGTCAGGCTTATTACAAGGGAAGACCTGAACTCAACTTCACCAGCCGGCACAGCCCTCGATCCTGTCAACTGGAAAGTGTCTACAGTTTTAGACAACATCGGCGCAGTCACCTCGGCTGTCAGCCATCTTGCCCATTATCCTGTAAAGAGCAGCAGGCCGGACAAGGCCTGGCTCTATTTCGGCACCGGAAGGTATTTTTACAAGACCCTTGCCGGAGTAGATGACCCTTCGACACAGAGGAGGCTCTACGGCATTAAAGAGCCCTGCCTCCCAAAGATTCTTGCGATTGACGAAGCGGGTGACCCGATCTGCGATAACACTGATATGAGCTCCGGTCTTGATAATGCTACAAACGCTATCCCGGCAACATCTCCGAACGGATGGTATATAGATCTGGATGTCGCAACAATGACGAACCAGGATGAAAGGGTCATCACGGACACGCTGGCAACACCGACAGGGGCCGTATTTTTCACCACATTCTCCCCAACTACGAATGTATGTGATTTTGGGGGTTTGACCCATCTCTGGGCCGCCAAGTATGATACAGGAGGGTCTGTTGCCTATTCATTGAGGGGCAGTGCCCTGCTTCAGGTCTCCACAGGCGAGATTAAAGAGATAGCACTAAGTCAGGCGTTTAAAACAAGCGCTGATAATCCTGATTCAAAACTCGAAAGAAGAACTATGGGAATGGATGGTGTGCCTCCTACCGGCCAGGGTTTGTCCATAGTTGTACCGCCAAAACCGATAGACACATTTTTGCATATAAGGAAGCAATGAACAGTAAGGGCATAACATTGATCGAGCTCCTGCTTGTTATATCAATAATCGGCATACTTGTTATCGCCCTCGGTTTTTCATTTGTGGGATGGCAGGGAAGATATAAGGTGGAAAAGACGACTAAAGATCTCTATTCCGACCTGATGGATGCAAGGACAAGGGCAATGTCAAGGAATGCTACTTTTCTGGCTGATTTCAATACGCCTGCACCGCCTGCCGGTTTTGGTACTTACAGGATTGCCGGGGACACTAATGGAAACAGTGCGATCAACGCAGGGGAGCCGCTCCCGACATTCCCAAAGACAGTTGGGTATGTAATAAACTGGGACGGGGGTGGGACAATAAACTTTAACAACAGGGGGACCATTACATTCCCTGCAATGGATCCAAATAATCCATGCAGTACAGGCGGCCCCGGGGTCATAAGTTTTACATCAACGGTGAACCCTGATTATGACTGCATTTGCATTGAACAGACGCGTATAAAGATGGGGCTAATGAATATTCCAAATCCAGGATGCAATGAAAAATAAAATGAAAACAGGTAAGACAAATAACAGTGGCGTGACCCTTGTCGAGGTAATGATAGCACTGGTCGTGCTCCTGATAGTCATGATGGGGCTTTTACAGGCGTCGCTCCTGAGCATTGAGCATAATTTGAGAAACGAGTTGAGGGATGAAGCAACAAGGATTGCATCAGACCGCATTACGGGCCTCAGGTCGGCAGGGTTTGATAGCGGTGACCTTACAGCAACGGGTGGAGTATTTGTTGATGATACTCCTGCGATTTATACAAGAAGCTTCAGAAATATCGTGCCAAATCCTGCGGACCCGGCGTCTCCGGGGGTGTTCAGCGTTCAAAAAAATATTCTTAATGTCCCAAATGCTTTACTCGTCGTTAACGTCAAGCAGGTGACAATTCGGGTTGCATGGCAATACAAGGGAGAGGCATTGACCCATACGCTCAATGCCACAATAAAGAGATGAAGATGCTGAAAAAACAGTCAGGATTTACCATGGTTGAACTCATGATAACAATGGTTATATTCGTGATCGTTATTGTGGCAGCATCGAATATATTTACGAGCATGCTGGGCCAGTTTAAACAGCAGTCGAGTATTGCAGAGACGAACATAGAAGGGATAGTGGGGCTTGAACTCCTGAGAGCCGACATAGAACAGGCAGGGTTCGGACTGCCGTGGGTCCTTGACGGAGTTAATTATACCGAGGCTGCCGACGATGGAAATACCACTCAGGACGATACATTTTATAACGATGACAATGGCGGAGCCAACGGCAATCCTCCAAGGGCCTTTGTGCATGGTGATGGCGAGGGCTTTAACGGCTCGGATGTGCTTGTTATTAAAGCCACAAATGTTGCGGTGAACGATGCTGCGCACAGGTACACCTATATAACGAATTCCGGTGCGACTAACTCAATGAATATCTGGAGGGACATTGCAGGAAACACAATATGCGACGAAAATCTGCGGCCTATGCCGTCCCCTCCTGCCGGTTGTAATAATGCCGCCACGGACAGGGTAATAGCCCTTAATCCGGTCAGTGGAAACAGCCAGAGGATTCTGATTACTACCGGCCCGGCCAATTTTACTACTAATTTTAATCCAAGTGCGGCAGGTTTTGCCGCCGGGTTTCAGCCGGATGCAAACAGCTTCAATACATATCTGATTTATGGGATAAACAGTAATACTGCTGCTAATCCGCGTATGCCTTTTAACAGGGCGGATTATTATGTAAGAACACCGCCAAATATGCCGACAAGATGTGCAACAGGCACAGGCATCCTTTTCAAGGGCGTTATCAATCATGCAGACGGCTTTCATACAGGGAACGAGCTTCCGCTCATTGACTGTGTTGCAGATTTTCAGGTGGGCTTCAGACTGGATATAGACAACAATGGGATTATGGATACTGATGGCATCCCTGCTTTAGCTAATGCGGAAACCATAAGAAATCAGGTCGGAGAGGTAAGGGTATTCATACTTGCGCATGAAGGCCAGAGGGACACATCATATACTTTCACTAATTTTACAGGTACGGCAACCTGCGCTACGTGCATAACCGTTGGCGACGTTACTTTTGGAAGAGATTTTGACCTTTCAGCAATTACCGACTATCTTAACTACAGGTGGAAAGTATATACCATGGTGCTAAAGCCGTATAATCTGAGGTAAATATGAGAAGACAGAAAACGGAATACGTAAGACGGTCACCTTCGGCGACCCGCCGAGGCGGGAAGTCAATTTCTCCTGTTTCCCCGTTGCTAAGTAAGTTTGAAGCGGGCTTGCGGGGTGAAAAGGGAATTGCGCTTGTCATGGTCCTGCTCCTTTCCCTGATCGCGCTTGCCTTTGTCTCTGCAATGCTCTTTATGATCACCCAGGGGACAAGGTTGTCAGGGGCCTACAGGGTCTTCAAATCAGCAGAAGACGCGAGTTTCGGCGGCACAGAGATTGTCCAGGACTATATGTCAGGAAAGGGAGACCTTTACTTTCCTTTATTGATGCCCGTAAACCCGGATTTCCGATGCGTTTGTGATACAAATAGTGACGGCAATGTAACTACCAATGACAATCACGAATGGAAAGTTAGCACTAATACGGATATGGGACGCAGCTGCCGCTGCGATAAGATATGCAGTAGCCATTTTGACTCTGTTGGCGCTTCCAACTGGACCGTCTGTGCTCCTGATGACAGTTCGCTCGACCCCACTGCAATCCCTGACCTTCAGTTCACTCTTGGGGTTGCGCCAAATGTATTCGATGTGTTTGCAAAAATCGTAGATACTGTTGAAGGCAACTCGGATATGGGCGGACTTGTTACAGGAGGAGGTTCATTGGGAGGAGGGGGCGTTGTTGCTTCAAATACAGGACTTATCAATCCGCCTCAAAGCCCTTATTTATACAGGATAGAGGTGCAGGCACAGGCTGCCGTAAATGTGCGGGAACGTTCCAGATTGTCAATCTTATATGCATACTGAAGGGTTTAAATAGAAAGATTCAGGATAAAATTAAGCGCCCCGCCTACGAGCAACGCAAACGGTATAATTAAAGCCATCATCAGGGCCGCCGTCTTCATGCCGCGTTCTTTAACCGGGTTTTCCAAAAGCCTGTTATGCTATACTTTCCCTAATACATATTTCATTTCTTTACGGTAAAAGTAATGCCAGTGCAGATGAAACCATTCAAAAGACGGGTTTTCAGGAAACTTGGTATCCTTGCGATATATCTCTTCGGTTCCCGGGCGGAAGGTACGGCAATGGACGGCAGTGATATTGATGTGGGTATCGTGTTCAAAAAACCGATGATGCCTGAGGATACACGATCATTGTACCACCGGATTTACACCGAACTATCGAAAATATTCCAGACCTCCTTTACGAAAGACTTAGATCTGGTTTTTCTGCAAAAGGCATCTTTGCCGCTCCAATATAATGCAATCATAAACGGAAGCGTACTATATGAAGACGACCCTGTTGAAAGGGCGGATTATGAGGAAGCCGTAGCAAGACAATACATGGACTTTAAACCTATTCTGGAATATTTCGACACTATTTCAATGGAACGGTATGCCTGATGAAAAACATACCGCTGAATAAGGAAGTCCTAAGTTCCAGGCTATCTTTTATAGAAGATTCCATAAGAAGTCTTGCGCGGTTCAAAGGGACAACATTCAAGAGTTTCCATGCAAATCCGGACCATTTTCGTATCGCTTTCTATGATTTGCACAGAGCGCTGGAAGCTACGATGGATATCGGATCTCATATTCTCTCAAGGATTCCCGGAGCACGGGCAACTTCTTATAAAGAGATCCCTCTGCTGCTTAGCAAACATAAGATACTACCATCAGATTTTGCCGAGGTCGCGCTTCTGCAAATGGCGGGTTACAGAACCCGTATGGTGCACTTCTACTCTGAAATAACCGAAAAAGAATTGTATAACATCATACAGGATAATCTGAAGGATTTTGAGAAATTCTGTCTGTATGTCAACAGGCTTATTAAGAATCCACAGAAGTTCGGACTTTCGATAAAATAGAGGTTTAAGGTTTAGAGATTCAGGATAAAATTCAGCGCCCCGCCTACGAGCAAAGCAAACGGTATAATTAAAGCCATCATCAGGGCCGCCGTCTTCATGCCGCGTTCCTTAATTATCATAAAGAAATTCGCCAGACACGGCACGAAGAGGGTCAGAGTCACGAGGCTTATGATAACCTGGTTCTCATTTAGCAGGCCGTGCCTTGCAAGGTCGAACATGCCTGCAGCGCCGTAATCCCTTC
>Ga0315286_10007719_pt1 | contig 10550 bp, 8 predicted proteins | sample YL17G10_0_MG_FD_205038 | JGI IMG/M metagenome (GOLD analysis project Ga0315286, IMG submission 205038) | Sediment microbial communities from Yellowstone Lake, YNP, Wyoming, USA - YL17G10_0 | ecosystem: Environmental > Aquatic > Freshwater > Lake > Sediment | place: USA: Wyoming | collected...
ATCTGCACGATCAGGTCCCCGGCGGCGGCCGTTTCGGCGACCAGGGCCTCGATGCGCTCGGGGGGCAGGAGCTGCGGCAGGGGCACCCCCGAAACGCTGGCGTAGCGCGGCAGGACGAGCATGGCGCCGGAGTGCCGGCCGATCACCAGCGCGGTCACGTCCTCCCTGGAAACGCCCAGCTCGCGGGCCACGGCATAGCGCAGGCGCGTGGCGTCCAGGCACCCTCCCACGCCCAGCACCCGCTCCCGGGGGAAACCCGACGCCCGGGCGAACTCCAGGGTGATGGGGTCCACCGGCTCGGTGGCCACGATCACGACCGCCTCAGGGGCCAGGGAAGCGATGCGCGGGGCCGTCTCGGCAACCAGGGCCCGGTTTTCCGCGTACAGGTCCTCGCGCTTCATGCCCGGGCGGCGTACCCTGCCGGCGGCCAGGATCACGATTTCCGAGCCGGCGATCTCTTCCAGACTCGCCGCAGCGCGCAGGCGGTTGCGGTACTTGCGGATGGGGGCCGCCTCCATCATGTCCAGAACCTTGCCGGTGGCCAGCCCCTCCTGGAGGTCGTAGAGCAGCACGTCCTCCACGCCGGTTTCCGCGATGAAAAAGGCCGTGTTGGCCCCCACGTTGCCGCTGCCGAGGATGCTGACCTGGGACACCGTTACCCCCTTTCTCCGCACGCAGAAAGGACGCTCGCCGGCAAGTCGCCGGCCCTCGCAGCTATGGGCATAAGGCAAGACGCCCGCGCCGCGATAGCGCGGCATCAACCCGGCTACTGCTATTGCAGCAGCGAAGCTATTACCAGCCTGGCGCCGGGCGTCACCTGAACCTAATATAACCGAAAAAATCGGATACGCAAAGTCAGGCGGATTTCGCCGGCAGTGCGGCCCGATCCCGACCCAGCTCCTTGGCACGGTACAGAGCGCGGTCCGCCGTCTCCCACAATGACTTGAGGTCCGAGGCGTGCTCCGGGAAGCAGGCGATACCCTGGCTGGTCGTGATGCGGCGCAGGGGGCCGCCCAAGTCCTCGAAGAAGGAAAGGCTCCGCACACCCGCGCAGATGCCCTTGGCCAGACCCAGGGCAGCCGCGGACGGGGTGTTGGGCAGGAGGATGGCAAACTCGTCGCCGCCGCTGCGGGCCGGCACGTCGTCGGCGCGCAGCACCGAGCGCAGCACCGGTACGAGCGCCTGGATGGCCCGGTCGCCAGTCTCGGCCCCGTAGTGCTGGTTGATCTGGCGGAAGTGGTCCAGATCCATCATGATCAGGCTCATGGGGGTCCCGGCCGCGCGGGCCTTTTGCAGGCCGTCGCGCAGGGCCTCGTCCAGGAAGCGGCGGTTGAACAGGCCGGTCAGGCCGTCCACTACGGCCCGCTTGCGCGCCTCGTCCCCCCAGCGCACCATGTCCGAGAGGAACTCGCTGGAGCGGATGGAACGGCCCGCCGTGGCGTCGAGCATGCGATTCATGATCTTGATGGCGATGCCCGCCTGCTCGTCCATGAGCCGGTAGAAATCCGCCGCCTTCAGCACGAAAACTGAGCTCGCTTCCCTGGCCTGGCAGGTGGCGGAGCGCGGGGCTTTCTCGATGATCGCCATCTCGCCGAAGAAATCCCCAGGACCGAACTCGCCGACCTGATGCGCGGTGCCGTCGGCCAGGCGAATCAAGCTGGCCACCCTGCCCGCCCCCACGATGTACAGCTCCTCGCCGGCGGCCCCCTCCGGGAAGATCACTTCGTCCTGCCGGTAGCCGTGAAAGTGGAAGAACGCGGACACCTGGTGCAGCTCTTCTTCCGACAGGTCCGTCAGGATGCCGACTTCCTTCAACAGATCGCGCACGCTCCCCCCTGGCCTCAGCCCGTATACACCCGGTCGCCGCCCTCGTTGCGCGCCCGGTATAAAAGGTCGTAGGCGGTGGTGATCGAAGCCGGCCAACCGACCGCCGCACCGCGGTGCACGACCACCCCCAGGCTGGCCGTGAAGCGGAAGTCAGGGCGCCCAGTTATGGAAGAAAGGTCCAGGCCGTTCACGGCCCGGCGCAGCCCCTCGGCCACCTCCTGTGCTTCCCGCTCTGCGGCGCCCGGCAGCACGACGGCGACCTCATTGCCCCGGTAGCGCACGCCGAAGCCGCTCGAGCCGAGGAAAGGCTGCAGGACGGCGGCCAGCAGCGTCATCGACCCGTCACCCGACTTGTGCCCGTAGCTGTCGTTGAGCTGCTTGAAGTTGTCGGGCTTCAGCATGATGAGGGCGGTCGGGTCGGCCAGGAACGAGGAGGCCTCCTGCTCCAGGTAGGGCTTGGTGAACAGGCCGGTCTGGGAGTCGGTGTGGATCTGGCGGCGCAGCTCCTTGACCCAGGGGGCGTTCTCGATGATCAGGCGGTTGGTGGCCCGGATGCGCTGGGCCACCGTGGTGAGAAAGGCGTGCAGCACCTTGGCGAACACGTGCGGGCGGGTTTCGATCAGGCGGTCGAAGGGGACCGTCCTGCGGGGGAAGACCAGGAGCGCCGTATCCTGCTCGGCCACGGCCGTGGCGTTGCGGGGGGTGCGCGAGAAGAAGTCCAGCTCCCCGAAGCAGTCCCCGGCGATGAAGCTGGCCAGCGTGATGCTCTGCCCCTCCGCCACCTCCTTGCTGACCACCACCTCCCCCCGCTTCACGATGTACAGCGCGTCGCTGGCATCCCCGGCGCGCAGAATCACCTCCCCCTTGAGGTGCTCTACCACCTCCGCGTAGTCCGCCAGCGTGTTCAGCTCCTCCTCCCCCAGGGCCGAAAACAAGCTGGCGGAGCGGAGGAGGGAAACGATCTGGGCTTTGGCGTCGCCGCTCATGGCCGGCCGGGCTCCAGCATGGAGCGCGGGTCGAGGGCCGCCTCGATCTCCGCGGGGCTCAACACCTTCTCCTCGAGAGCCACCTGGCGCACGGTCTTGCCCTCCTTGAATGCCCGGTAGGCGATCTGGGCCGCCCGGTCGTAGCCGATGCGCGTGGCCAGCGGGGTCACCAGGGCCAGGCTCCACTCGATCCAGTAGGCGCAGCGCTGCGGGTCGGCCTCAATGCCCTCCACGCAGCGCTCCCGGAACACCCGGCAGGTTTCGGTAAGCAAAGCCAGAGAGTCCAGGGTCTCGTAGGCAATGAGGGGCATCATGATGTTCAGCTCCAGGGGACCTTGGCTTGCCGCCAGGCCTACCGAGAGGGCCTTGCCCTTCACGTACACGGCCGCCTGGGCCACCATCTCCGGAATGACCGGGTTGACCTTGCCCGGCATGATGGAGCTGCCCGGCTGCAGGGAAGGCAGGCGGATCTCGCCAAACCCGGCCCGCGGCCCCCCGGCCAGAAGGCGCAGGTCGGTGGCGATCTTCAGCAGGCTGCCGGCCAGGGTGTCCAGCGCGGCCATGAGGGCGGCCTGGGCGTCGCGGCAGGCCAGGGCCTCGAACAGGTTGTCCGCCTGCCGGAAAGGCAGGCCCGTGCGCCCGGCGATGCGCTCGATGACCCGCGGGGCCAGTCCGGGGTGGGCGCTGAGGCCGGTGCCCACGGCCGTGCCTCCCAGCGCCAGCTCTTCCAGGTGCGGGAAGGCGTCCTCCAGCCGGCGCAGGCCGTGGGCCAGCTGGGCCGCGTAGCCGGAGAACTCCTGTCCGAGGGTCATGGGCACGGCGTCTTGCAGATGGGTCCGGCCCAGCTTGATCACCTCGCGGAACTCCGTCGCCTTGGCCCGGAAGGCGCCGGCCAGCCGGCCCAGCTCGGCGCGCAGGGGCTCGGCGGCCCGCCGATCGGCGATGTGGATGGCCGCGGGGATGACGTCGTTGGAGGACTGCCCGCGGTTCACGTGGTCATTGGGGTGCACCGGATTTCTGGACCCCAGGGGGGAGCCCAGCAGCTCGTTGGCCCGGTTGGCCAGCAGCTCGTTGGCGTTCATGTTCCAGGAGGTGCCCGAGCCGGTTTGGAACACGTCGATCGGGAAGTGCTCGTTCCATTTCCCGGCGATGAGCTCGTCGGCGGCGCGCACGATGGCCCCGGCGATCTCCGCCGGGAGCAGGCCCAGCTCCGCGTTGACCTCCGCCGCGTAGCGCTTGACCAGGCCCAGCGCCTCGACCAGGCCGGCAGGGATGCGCAGGCCCGAGATGCCGAAGTTCTCCACGGCCCGCTGGGTTTGCGCGCCCCAGTACGCACCGGCCGGCAGGCGCACCTCGCCCATGCTGTCCGACTCGACGCGGAAGCCCTCGGGCTTCTGTCCGGCGCTCACGCGCGGCCCTCTTGTAAAAAGCCGCGCAGCACCGCGGGCAGGATGCCGCCGTTGCGGTAGTACTCCAGCTCCACCTGGGTGTCCACCCGGGCGAGCACCGAGAAGCGCTTCTCCCCGCCCCCGGGGGCGCGCGCGACCACGGCCAGCTCCTGCGCCGGCCCGGTCGGGGGATCGAGGTCGTAGACCTCCTCGCCGGTCAGGCCCAGGGAGGCCGCGCTATCGCCGGCGCGGAACTGCAGGGGCAGCACCCCCATGCCCACCAGGTTGGAGCGGTGGATTCGCTCGTAGCTCTCGGCGATCACGGCCCGGACCCCCAGCAGGAGGGTGCCCTTGGCCGCCCAGTCGCGCGAGCTGCCCGATCCGTATTCCTTGCCGGCCAGCACCACCAGCGGCACTCCCTCCGCGGCGTAGCGCTCGGCGGCCTCGGCGATGTACAGCTTTTCGCCGGAGGGCAGGTGGCGGGTGAAACCGCCCTCCACGCCCGGCACCAGGCGGTTGCGGATGCGCAGGTTGGCAAAGGTGCCGCGGATCATCACCTCGTGGTTGCCGCGGCGGGAACCGTAGCTGTTGAACTCCTCCTTGGCCACGCCCTGGGCGAGCAGCCAGCGCCCGGCGGGGCCCGCGGGGCTGATGGAACCGGCCGGGGAGATGTGGTCCGTGGTCACCGAGTCGCCAAGCAAGGCCAGCACTCGCGCCCCGCGGACCGCCGGCGGCTCGCTGGCCTCCTTCGACAGGCCTTCGAAGAACGGAGGCCTGAGGATGTAGGTGGAGCGGCCGCTCCACTGGTAGCGCTCCGCCTCGGGGATCCTCACCTGGTTCCAGGTCTCGTTGCCGTCGAACACGTCGGCGTACTCCGCGCGGAACATCTCCGGGGAAAGGCAGGAGCGCATAGCCTCCTGTACCTCCGCGGGGGTGGGCCAGAGCTCCCTCAGGAACACCGGCTGCTCGTTGCGGTCCCTGCCGATGGGCTCCGTGGTCAGGTCGATCTCCATGCTGCCGGCCAGGGCGTAGGCCACCACTAGCGGCGGGGAGGCCAGGTAGTTGGACCTGACCTCGGGGTGGATGCGCCCCTCGAAGTTGCGGTTGCCCGAGAGCACGGCGGCCACGTTCAAACCCTTCTCCTGGATGGCCCGGCTTACCGCCGGATGCAAGGGCCCGGAGTTGCCGATGCAGGTCGTGCAGCCGTAGCCCACCAGGTGGAAGCCCAGCGCCTCCAGGTAGGGAGCCAGCCCGGCGGCCTCCAGGTAGCGGGTCACCACCCGCGAGCCCGGGGCCAGGCTGGTCTTGACGTAGGCCGGGACCCCCAGACCCAGCCTGACGGCCTTGCGGGCCAGGAGGCCCGCGGCGAGCATGACCGCCGGGTTGGAGGTGTTGGTGCAGCTGGTGATGGCCGCGATGACCACGTCCCCGTCGCGCAGTCGTTCCCTCCTGCCCGCCACCTCCACGCTCACCCCCTCGGGGGAGGGGGAGCCGGAGCCTTCGCCGGCCGCCCGCCAGGAGCCCTTGGCCTTGGCCAGGGGGATGCGATCCTGCGGCCTGCGGGGGCCCGCCAGCGAGGGCTCCACGGAGGAGAGGTCCAGCTCCAGCACCGAGGCGTACTCCGGCTGCGGCGCCTCCTCCAGGCGGAACAGCCCCTGCTCTTTGCAGTAGCGCTCCACCAGCTCCACCTGATCCGGCGCGCGCCCGGTGAAGGAGAGGTAGTCCAGGGTCTGGCGGTCCACCGGGAAGAAACCGGCGGTGGCCCCGTACTCCGGCGACATGTTCCCGATGGTGGCCCGGTCGGCCACGCTCAAGCTGGCGAGCCCCGGGCCGAAGAACTCCACGATCTTGTCCACCACCCCCTGCTTGCGCAGGATTTGGGTGACCGTGAGCACCAGGTCGGTGGCCGTGGCCCCCGCGGGCAGCTCGCCGGCGAGGCGGAAACCCACCACCTCGGGGATGAGCATGTACAGGGGCTGGCCCAACAGCGCCGCCTCGGCCTCGATGCCCCCCACTCCCCAGCCCAGCACGCCGATGCCGTTGATCATGGGCGTGTGCGAGTCGGTGCCCACCAGGGTGTCGGGGAAGGCCGTCTGGCCGCCGCCCTCGCCGCGGGTCATTACCACCTGGGCCAGGTACTCCAGGTTGACCTGGTGGACGATGCCCGTGGCCGGCGGCACGACCCGGAAGCCGTCGAAGGCCTTCGCCCCCCAGCGCAGGAACTCGTAGCGCTCGCGGTTGCGGCTGAACTCCAGCTCCGTGTTGGCCGCCAGGGCGGAGACCGAGGCGTAGCGGTCGACCTGCACCGAGTGGTCGATCACCAGATCCACCGGCACGGCCGGGTTGATCCGGCGCGGGTCCCCGCCCAACTCGGCCATGGCGTCCCGCATCGCGGCCAGGTCGACGATGGCCGGCACGCCCGTGAAGTCCTGCATCACCACGCGCGCCGGCTTGAAGGGGATTACCCGGGAGCGGGACTCCGCCTGGCTCCAGCGGCAGAGGGCGAGCACGTCCTCCCCCCGCACCGCGAAGCCGTCGACTTGCCGCAGCGCCTGCTCCAAAAGGATCCGGACCGAATAGGGCATGCGGGACACCTCGGCCAGCCCCTGCTTCTCCAGGGAGCGCAGGCTGTAATAGGTGAAGCGCCCCAGGTGGGTCTTGAGAACCGCGCGAGCGCCGAAGGGATCAGCGGGTTTAGCCATGGCTCTGCCTCCTTACCAGCGCTTTGCGCTTCCAGCGGCTGCCGGCGTACAAGGCCAAGGCCAGGGCGGCCTTGCCGACGAACTGCCCGACGACCATGCTGTCCACCAGGTTGTACAGCTGCTGGAAGAGGTTGCCGATCAGCATCGGCACGGCGAAAGTGAAAACCAGGCGCCCCTCGGGGCCGGAGGTCAGGTCGCGCATCCTATGATATACTATTAGCGGCAATCGTGAAGATCAAGGTGCGCCCCGAGGACTTCGTCGTGCAGGAGCAGGCCGAAGTTGACCTGAGCCCGCGGCCCGGTCCTTTCGCCGTGTTCGCCTTGAGCAAGCGGCAGTGGGACAGCTTCGACCTGGTGAGCTACCTGGCCCGGCGCCTGGGTGTGGAGCGCCGGGACATCGGGCTGGCGGGCATCAAGGACCGCTTCGGGGACACCGAACAGCTCGCCTCCGTGCGCGCCGCGGGGCGCCTGCCATCCGAAATCCAGGACAAGAACTTCAGCCTGCGCCTGCGCGGCTACACGGACCGCCCGCTCTCTGCGCGCGACCTCTCCGGCAACCGCTTCCGGATCGTGGTCCGGGACATCGACCCTCACCTGAGCGGGCGCTACCGGCAGGCGCTGGAGGCGGTGCGCGACTCCGGCCTACCGAACTACTACGACGAGCAGCGTTTCGGTTCCGCCCGGCACGGGCAGGGTTTCATGGGCAAGGAGCTTTTCCTGGGGCGGAGGGAGAAAGCCCTGCGGCTGTATTTCACCCCTTCCCGCTTCGACGACCGCCGCACCCGCGCCCTGAAAACCGCCGTGCTGGAGCACTGGGGCCGCTGGGTCGAATGCCTGCCCCTGGCCTTCGCGGACTACCGCCCCGTGCTGGAGTGCCTGGCGGAGCACCGGGGCGCCTTCCGGCAGGCGATCGGCCGCCTCGACCGTCGCTTCCTGGTGTTCGTGCTCAACGCCTATCAGTCCTACCTGTTCAACGAAATACTGGGCGGCTGGTTGAGCGGACTCGCCCGGGAGCACGGCTTCGCGCTCCTCAGCCGGTCCTACCGCCACGGCCGCTTCCTGTACCCGGAGAGCCTCCCCGCCGGCCTGCGCGAGACGCTGCGGGAGACCCGGCTGCCCGTGCCTGGCTTCGATTCCGAGGTCCCGGACCCCGTCGTGCGCGGCATCGCCGAAACGGTCCTCGAGAAGGAGAAGATCGGCTGGAGCGACCTGCGCGTCCGGCAGCTCTCCGGGGTGAGCGTCCACGGCGTGGAGCGCGGGGCGCTGGTCTTCCCCCGGGACCTGACGGTCGGCGAGCCGGGCGACGATGAGCTGTACCCGGGCAGGCACAGAACGACGCTGGAGTTTTTTTTGCCGCGCGGCAGCTACGCGACCCTACTGGTAAAGAGGCTGGAGGCCGTGCCCTGGAACCCTGCCGCCGAGGCCTAGGGGCGCAGGGCGGACCTTCGCTCGGCAAGCCGTAGCGCTATTTCTTCTTCTCCGGCGCCGCCGGCAGCCACAGCTTTAGGGGCGAGGCGAACGCCCTCTTGCCGGCCAGCAGGCGCACGAGCACCACGATCACCAATAGGTAACCCAGCATCAGGCCCAGGGTCAGCCAGTAGTACCGGGGCTCGCCCCGGATGAAGCCGTATATGGGCAGGTTGATGGCCAGGATGTAGGGGATGACCAGGAAGAAAGCGACCCCGGAGCCGTACATGTAGTCCACGGCGGCGGGGGTCTCGAAGTCCGGGTCCACCACGCGCAGCAGGGCCAGGCCGGTGGGCAGGGTGCCCGTGGCCGCGCCGTAGTAGATCATGGCCCGCTGGAAACGATGGTCCTCGAACAGGCGCGAGGTGAGCCACAGGCAGTAACCGATGGTGAGCAAGCCGGCCAGCACGCCCATGACCAGGATCGGCAGCCAGTAGCGGGCGATCACGACCACCGAGATGGCGCCCAGCGCGGCGGCCACCAGCAGGTCCACGGACACGCCGGCGATGCGGGTCAGGGCGCCCGGGTCCAGCACGTGGTCCACTCCGGCCCTGCGGGCCAGACCCTTGGCGCCAGCGGCGAGGATCGCGGCGAAGATGAAGGAGATGCCCCACAGGTTCACCGCCAGCTCGCGCCCCTCCTTGCCTGCCAGTGAGAGAGCCGCGGTAAGCCCCTTCAACAGCAGGAAGGTGGCCAGGTAGCAGACCAGGACCACGCCGAAGTTCACGGCCATGGTGTCCACCGCCTCGGTGTCCGTGGTGAGGCGGGAACCCTCCGGCAGCCGGGTCCCGACCGGGTACACCCCGGACTGCAGCCCGACGCGGGCATCCCTGCCCAGACGGCGCGGCTCCATCCAGCCCCTGCGGATCCCCAAGTTGATCAGGAACACCCCGCCGAAGCAGGCCCACAGGTAGCCCAGGGCGGCGAAGGTCAGGCCCAGGCTGCCGGCTCCCTCGAAGCCCAGCGCCTGCCAGCCGACCCCGATGGAGTAGGCCTGACCCGGTCCCATCTCGTAGCCCAGGGGCACGAACAGGCCGATTGCGGGATTCAGCCCCTGGGACCCCAGGCCCCGCAGGAGGAAGACCAGGCCCATGCCCAGCAGCCCCTGCAGGGTGAACGAGGCGGTGATGGCCAGGCCGGTGGCGAAGACCCGTTTCCCCGTCTTTTTCGGCGGCAGGTTGCGCAGGCTCATGGCGATGAAGGAGATCGACAGCAGGTGGTAGATCAGGTCCCCCAGGGGGGCGGCATCCAGCCCCAGGGGGCGGGCCGCCAGGTTGTAGAAGACCAGCAGCAAGAACCCGGCGGTCAGGGAGTTGGGGATCAGGTATTTCTGGAAGAAGGGGACCCGGGTGCGGATCCAGGTGGCCAGGACCAGTGCCGCGGACAGGATGCCCAGGTGCACGAAGGTGAGCCATTGGAAACCCATAGCCTAATGATTACCCGAACCTTCCCCCACACGCAACGATACGTCAGACCTCCTTCCGCACCCGACCCAGGATGGCGAGCAGCGTTTCCAGTTTCCCGGGAGCCGGCGTGAAACCCGCTTGCGGCGTGGAACCCGCTTGCGGCTTCCACCCGAGCTCCTCCTCGCTGTAGTGCCCCGCCAGGAACTCCGCGACCGGGAAGCTTTCGTACCAGCAATCCCGCGCCAGGACACAGGGCAGCCCTTGGTTCACCCGGCGGCAATAGTTGAAAGCCAGGTGATGCCCGAGCTTGCGGCAGTAGCCTTCCTCCAGGTCGTAGCGCTCGATCAATACTTCTTCCCCGTGGCCAGCAGGGCGGGCTTGGGGTGATGCTTGATACGTTCCAGCGCCTGCTCGATGTCCTTCTGCGGCAGGGCGTAGTCCTGGAGCTTTTCGTGGAAGTACAGCTCGTAGCCGCGCAGGTCCATCAGCCCGTGACCGCTTAAGTTGAACAGGATCACCTTCTCCTTGCCTTCCTCCTTCGCTTTCCTGGCCTCCTGGATGACCGCGGCCACTGCGTGGCTGGTCTCGGGTGCCACGATGATCCCCTCGGTCTGGGCGAACTGCACGGCCGACGCGTAGCACTCCAGCTGGGGCACCGCCCGCGGGGTGACCACGCCTTCCACGATGGCCGCGGAAATCAGCGGCGCGATCCCGTGGTAGCGCAGGCCGCCGGCGTGAATGGGTGGAGGCACGAAGTCATGGCCCAGGGAGTGC
>Ga0315286_10007720_pt1 | contig 10549 bp, 7 predicted proteins | sample YL17G10_0_MG_FD_205038 | JGI IMG/M metagenome (GOLD analysis project Ga0315286, IMG submission 205038) | Sediment microbial communities from Yellowstone Lake, YNP, Wyoming, USA - YL17G10_0 | ecosystem: Environmental > Aquatic > Freshwater > Lake > Sediment | place: USA: Wyoming | collected...
AGGGGCACGACCCCAAGCTGTACAATGACTTTCGCGAATTGTTGGCCGACCCGGCCATCGACGCGGTCGTCATCGCCCCTCCCGACCACTGGCACGTACCCGTCGGACTGGCCGCGGTACGGGCGGGCAAGCACGTCTACATCGAAAAGCCCCTGGGCCATTCCCTCGCCCAGAACAAAGCCATGCTCGAGGCCTGCCGGAAGACCGGCCGGGTCTTCCAATATGGCACTCAGCAGCGCAGCCAGGAAATGCTCAAGCGCGGCGTCGAGCTGGTCCTCAATGGCTACATCGGCGACCTGCAGCGGATCGACGTCTGGGCACCGGAAGGGATAGGCGGCGGATCGCTCGAAGAGATCCCCGTCCCGGAGGGGCTCGACTACGAGCTCTATATCGGCCCCGCACCCATGAAGCCCTGCACCAAGGATCGGATCACCACGGCCGCTTCCTGGTACTGCTCCGATTATGCCCTGGGCTTCATCGCCGGATGGGGCGCACATCCGCTCGACATCGCCATCTGGGGCATGGAGGACGACACCAAGGGGCCGATCCATTTCCGCGGCACCGGCGATTTCCCCACGCCCAAGGGGCTGTTCGATACGTGCGCCGCGTGGGACGTGGAGATCACGCTCGCCGGCGGGATCCCGATGCGTTTCATGAGCACCGAGCGCGCCAAGCCGATCATCGACAAGTACCGGAGGGATTCCCAGGGCGACGGCACAACGTTCTTCGGCAGCAAGGGCTGGGTCAGCCTCAGCCGCGAAGGCGTGGCGGCGAGCAATCCGGAGTGGCTCAAGTTGAGGCAGCCCGAAGGCACGAAGCGCGTGACCTACTACAACCGCTACTACAAGGCCTTTGTGGACAGCGTTCGCGACGGGCTGCCCTCGATATCGCCCATCGAGGACGCCGTGCGTTCCGACGCCCTGAGCCATCTGTCGCTCTTGGCCCTTAAAAGCGGCGGCGAGGTCGTCTGGGATCCTAAGGGCTACCGGATCCTGTCGCCGGAGTCACTCAACGCCCAGATGTCCCATCCCATCCGGGGCAAGTGGGCGCAGAGCTGAATTAAAAGATCCATGACCGGCGGCGCCGCTCCATGTTATTCTCCTGCCGCGAATAGTTCAGGCTAAAAAATAATGCCAAAACAAAAAGAAACTATTATGAATAGAAGAAATTTTATTGCCGCAACAGGGATATCATTAGTTGGAATGAATAGGATGTTCAGTCAGGAGCCTCTCCTGCCCGAAATAATCAGGAAAAACAGATCACAGACAATAAAAACAAAAGTAGTAATAGTTGGAGGAGGGCCTGCCGGTATTGGTGCGGCTATTGGGGCAGCTAAGGCAGGAGCAGAAACACTGCTGATCGAAAACTATGGCTTTTTCGGCGGAGTGGCCTCCTGGAGTATTGGAATGTGTATTAACCAGATGAGGCCCGATGAAAAGCCACGTGGTTTTGTCCATGAGCTATTGCTGCAAAAACTTCAAAATTACGGGGAACAGGCTGTCAGGCTCAGTACACACCAGTTTTATGTGAATGTTGAGTATTTTAAGGCAGCTGTTCTGGATGCTCTCGATGAAGTTGGCTGTAAATATCTTGTTCATGCCAAAGCTGTCGATGCAATAACCGAAGGAAACAGGATTACCGGTGTCATATTTTCTTCGAAATCCGGATTAGCTGAAATCAAAGCCGATGTTGTCATCGATTGCACAGGGGATGCCGATATAGCGTACTTTGCCGGGGCGCCGACAATGACTGAGACAGGAAACCTTGCACCTCAGACCTTACTGTTGAATATAGGCAACATCGATAATTATGCCTCGAAAGACATGTCTGGTGTTGCAGATAAGGCTAAATCGAAGTATCCATTGATTCCTGCCGAGTGGGGCCTGCAAAAGGTATCCAATTGTAACCATTTTGTAATTAACCACTCCGGAACAAAGGAGATGGGGAATTTCGACATCACAGATCCTTTTCAGTTTTCCCAGGCAGAATGCATGAGCCGTCGCCAGATCGTTCAGATGACTAAAGCCATGAGGGAATTCGGAAATGGAGATTTGAAAAAATGTGAGATTGTCGGAGCTTCAACACAAATGGGTGTACGTGAATCAAGACGAATAAAAGGTGCCTATATCCTGACTGAAGAAGATGCGATAAACGGGAAACGATTTAACGATGTCATTGCCTGGAGGAGTGGTTTGTTAGATATAGGATTTACAAGAGTCACTCAAATGAAGATTCATCAGGTGCCTTTCAGGGCCTTAGTCCCGGAACAAATCGATGGTCTTCTTGCAGCAGGACGCTGTATTTCAGCAAGTCACGCCGGCGCTGCAGCCGGAAAAAGTATGGGGAATTGTTTTGCAACCGGCCATGCGGCAGGTGTTGCTGCTGCGCTTTCTTCAAAAGAGAAAAAAATGCCAAGGGAACTGAATGTTAAAAAAATTCAGGAGATTCTTAAGAAGGACGGGGTTGATCTGACAAAGGGCGGCGAAACTCAAAATAGTAAAATGGCATATTAGAATAAGTATAAATTAGGAAATTGGTCGATACATGATGCGTTCTAGGGTGATTCTTCGCAACAATCAGGATATCAATATTATCTTATCACAGGAGCAGGATTGTCCCGGTACTTGTTATAGCTGACTTTATCCAGCAGGATCATTTCCTGCATGACCAGTCCGTATCCGCTTCCGGGAGGGTTTGACTTGATTGTCATATTATTCCAGCCAGTTGCATAATTCCCGGAGTAACATAACCAGAGCTTTTTCCCGTCGCTTGAAATAAACTTTGTCGGGAAGTTTAGAAAATAGGCTTGTTCACCAAAATCCTTCAAGTAGGTGACCAGTTTCCAGGGACCGGTGAGATGATCCGACTCCAGGATATAGGAATTCATTTTTGCAGCGGTTGGCCAGCCGTCTGTTATGGTCAGGAGGTATTTTTTTAATGGGGCATTATAGGTCATGGTCACGCAGCCCATATTGTTGTTCCACTCCAGCAAAGGTTTTATTTGATTAAAATCGTTTGTCCAGATTGGTTTGCCGTTTTTGGCATGACCTCCAAAGTATTCATATTTTGAACGATCATTCATGTTTTCAACTGAAGGGGTTACCCGGCACATATAGATCTGATCCCCGGATATCCAGCTCAGGTTCGCGGGCCGTGGCATTGGATCATTCACCTCAGCTCCCATCCCAACCAGATAAGCTTTTCCGTCGGGTGAATGCTCCATGTTTTTCCCGAAATCAACAAAATGCGGAGCCCCCATCTTAACCGGATAGCCCCACATGCCGTTTTCTCCAAAAAGGGGATCCTTCGGCGTATGCGCGGTGTCCTCCCAGGTAATGCCGTAATCCTTCGAAATCCTGAACCCAACCAGTGGGCCTAGCCAGGGCCAGTTGTAATCAAATCCTCCGAAATTGATCGTAGCTGCCGGTGAAAGGCAGTAAGTGCCATAATACCAAATACCATTATGCACCAATGATCCGGAGGGATAGCGTCCCTGGTAGGGAGCCGGATCACCATTTTGGGTGCCAAGACTGTAGATGTGCAGGTCAAGCGGATCGTTGCCAGCCATAACAGCTTGGCCTGTTGTGGCTTGCAAAGGGAGTTTTGGATGACTTTTATAAACCGTTTCTTTATCGTAATTAACCCAACCGGATTGGGAATAATCCAATGAACCATCCAGCCTTTGAAGCTGGCCATCTGTCCAGGAGGAATATAAAATGTCGTTGGCAGCCCAGGAGGGATACCAGGTATCACCCCAGGTACCCTTGATTTTCAACTTGTAATGCCGGTAATTCATGGTGAATGCAACACCAGCGATTTCAGTCGATTGTTCAAAAGGGCAATCCTTGGGAGGATCTGAAACCCAAATCCAGGGATCATACGGATTGACCTGCTGGGCCAACACGCCAGTTGCACCTGTGAATAATAAGAGTGCAATAATGATAATTGATTTTTTCATGTGTTCCTTTTTCGTCCGGCCGTGGTCAAGAATCCGGTCTCGCCTTGAAATCCCATCCTGCCCTCGGGAATGAGGATGATCTTCCTCATCATGGGATTGCCCTCCGCCCGCATTCTAGACCACCCCGGGGGCTGGGGGCAATAGAAAAAAACCCTGCCCGTCACGGGCGGCCGGATCTCGAGTTCTTGACTCTCTTCTCCGGGCGGCATATCTTCTTTTTATGAGGGGACGGGTTGCTTCTGAGTCCGCTATCGGCGATTTCAGGCCGAGCTCAAAAAGGAAATTCCTATCGCGGACTGTTCGAGGACAAATTGTTGTTCCAAGATCACCAACAAAATTTGGATGGAATCCAATTTTTTTGTCAAACGGATTTGATAAAACGTATGGCCAGATGACGATGGATGAAGGAAATGCGATGTCACATAGAATGATTGCAGTTAAAAAATTCAAAGAAGATATCACGAGTAGACCATGACACTCTACTATTACGAACGAAAGGAAATGGAAGGAACACCGGTGAATGTAAAGATTCCAAGAGAATTACTAGGAAATCTCTGCACCGGTTCTTGGGAATTGTCGGTTTGGATCGATATCGAAGAATTGGCTTTTGTTGAGGATGTTGCAAGCTATATTAGCACGTATTTATCTGACGACATGTTATTAAGTTCGTATAAGAATAATGAATGGTATATTCTTCGAGCAAAATTGAATGCCCACCAATTAATTAATGCAATCAAATTAGCAGATGATATTCAAAACGCAGGAGGGACATTGAGTGTTTGGACGTTTGAACAAGACGAGAAAGAGTTTGAGTATTATCCTCACGAATATGATTATTATTTCTATGGCTTTGAAAATTTCTACGAGTTATATTGCAAAGTTGTTGGAAAAGTAATTCCCAAAAATGTTTTGGTTGAATAAATCAACGAATGTCATGAGACTTTATTTTAAACTCGCAGAGTATCTTGAAATACGCCGTGCGAACAAAATGATATAGGTCTACGAGGTGGACCCGATGATCTGCCCGGGCTGCGGGGGGAGGATGAGAGTCGTGGCCTTCCCAACCGAGTACGCGGTCGTCGACCGGATCATTCGTCATCTGGAGGTGACGTTCGTCGCGGAGAAGCCGCCGCCCGAAAATGTTTTTCGGGATCTCCCCATGGTTGCTGATCCCCCGGTCGGTCATTTTTCGTGATGGGTTCCGCGATAGGGCGGCGAATTTCGGCCGATTTTCAACTCATCCTGAGTCTCGAGCGACCGCCGGGCCGACGCGGCCCGTCTTATGTCGTTGGTGGTTGACAGTCTCCCGGCGCACGCATAAACTAATTGTCCATGAAAACGATACCCCTTTTCCAGATGGCGACCATGTTACTGGTGGGCCTGCCCGCCTTCCTGGCGGCGCAAACTGTGGACACCCAACAGGCCGGGCGCACCCGCGTGCTGGTGGTGACCGGCGGCCACGCCTTCGAGAGCGAGCCGTTCCTGCGGATGTTCAAGGACAATCCGGACATCACGTTCACGGCGGTGGAACATCCCAAGGCGCAGGCCCTGTTCACGGCGGAGGCGGCGAAGGCTTACGATGTCGTGGTACTTTATGACTTGTGGCAGAAGATCGACGACACGGTCAAGGCGGACTTCATACAGTTGGTCGCCTCGGGCAAGGGAGTCGTGGCGCTGCACCACAGTCTCGCCAGCTATGAGGACTGGCCGGAATACCGGAAAATCATCGGCGGTTTTTACTACCTGAAACCACAGACCGTGGACGGCTCGGAGAAGCCGGCCTCCGTGTATCAGGAAGACCTCGATCTCAAGGTGAAGGTGGCCGATCCCGACCACCCCGTAACGGCCGGCGTGGCCGCGGAGTTCGCGATCCACGACGAGACCTACGGCAAGTTCGACCTGCTGCCCGATTCCCATCCCCTGCTGACTACTGACGAGCCCACGAGTGACAAGGTCATCGGTTGGTGCCGCACCTACGGCAAGGCCCGCGTGGTTTATCTGCAGGGCGGGCATGATCATTTCGCCTGCGCCAATCCGGAATACCGGAAATTGCTCGCCAACGCCATCCGCTGGACGGCGGCGCGGAAGTAGTGTGGCACACGGGATCGCCTTGGACCTTACTTCCTCGGGCCGGCGGCTGAGATGCTGAGCATCTCGGTCTGGGTGGTGGCGGCCTTGATGGCCTTGATCGCCGCGTTGACAGAATCAACCCGCTGCTTGTTACAGTCTTCGGGGAAATGCCCGCTGGTGAATTCCGCGCTGAACTGCACGATCAACTCCTTGAGTTGCGGCAGCACCACGCGGGCGGCCTTGCCTTAACCCACCAGCGCCTGCATGATCTCCCCGGTGCGGCTCTCGCTGCCGTGCCCGCCCTGGGTTTTCGCGAAGTCCACGTCAGAATTGGGCTCTGGAGACAACTTTACCTCCTGATTTCTTATCAGGAAAACAATTCGAAAAGGAAGATAGCTTTGTTCTTCGAAACAGGAAGACAGACTTCAGCATTTTGGCCAATTTAGAGAAGGCATCCACTGAAGGGGATTCCATCGCGGCGATCGCGACGACCGTTGAAAACGCTTTTTCCCGGATTCCCATGGCCTATTCCCCTTCCCCGCTTTCCGTCATCCGAGTAGCGGAGAGATCCGCCACGATACCCCTTTGCGCATCCAATTAGATACGTCAGTTGACACGGCCCTCAAATAAATATTATTAATGAAAAATGTATTACTTCATGAAAACCTATCTTTCACTTCTCATTGTCACACTGATGGTGCAGGCTTGCAACGTGGGGGACAATGTTCCCAAACATCTGCCGGGCATTCCGACCAACGCTTCACCCTATTCAGACTATGCGCCGTATTTATGTTATCCCGGATCCGATAAATATTATTCTTTTCCCGGCATCAGGGATCCCTGGGTCTTCAACCGGGCCATGATTTGGCTGGAACAAAAGGACGGTGTTGACGGTCCTCCGATCTGCTATAGCGGTGGCGAATCATTGTGGCTCAGCGGAAAGCAACAGGTCTCCATCTGGCGTGGCGGAACGATCACGGAGAATGCAGACAACTCGACCTCATTCTTGGCGGCACTTGCCGATGAGGGCGTTAAGCTGCCCTTCTTTACCGGCACGGTTGATACGGAGATCATGAAGCTCTCGATCGGACACGCCTGCACGTCGCCTTTCCAGTTCAACCTGGAACAACATCCGAAGGCGATTCTGGAAGTCACCGACGCATCCGCGCCCTGGCGGTTCATAGTCGTGCTCAAGGGACGCGAAGGCAAACCTTCCTACATTTGCGACTGGAAGACCGGCGCCGGAAAACTGGAGGTAGACCTGCGGAGTATCTATCGGACGCTGGGCTACCAGGGCAATTTTGCTCATGTCTATTTCCTGTTTTCAATCGTCGGACCACAGGACAAACCCAAATCCGCGACCTTTAAGCTGCAAATGGCCGGGGAGGGGGCTGTCATTTCCTCCCTGCCGGTGATCCGGACCGATCAAAGGCAGCGTAAGGAAGGCGTTCCGCTGGCGTGCATTGTCGTCGATGAACAAGCCCGGAAGCTTGGCGAAGGGACCGTAGTGGTTAGGGCCACAGTGAACGGGAAGACCTATGAGATGAAGGAAACCGGCGGGATATGGCGGACGCGCGTCCACGACCTGCCTATGGGCGATCATCGGGCCTCCCTTGAAGCTGAATGGCTTGGGGGCGAAAAGAAAAGGGTCGCGATGCTTGACGTTTCCATCACCGACGGAAAGTTCATTGGTTTCGATCCCTCGATGGATTTACTCACTTACGACGGAAAACCCATGCCTCCAATGGCGGGTTCGGAGACCGGCAAGCTGATTTACCAGCAACCCGATACACCCAACGAGTCACTGGTGCGCGGAGAAAAGGAATGGAGCGAAGTTGTCGCCGCAGCCAAAGGCGGTAATTTAGATATTGCCGACCGGTGGTGGGAAGGGCTTAATGAGAAAGACCAGGCAAAGCAGGCGAAGTATCTGGCCTCATGCGGTTTCAACTTGATGCATTTGAGCAGCTGGTGGCACCATTGGGAAAGGACGGAGTATCTCGACCATGTTGCCCCCTATGGAGTCGAACGACTGGCCGGTACGCTGCGCGCCAACAGGAAGCACGGAGTATTCTTGTATTTCAATCTGGCTAATCACCACCCGACGGAAGATGGTTGCGTTCCATACCAGCAGCAGGTGGACGCGGGCATCCAGAAATGGTCCTATTCGGTGAATTCCGGCTGGGTCAAGACTTACATGGGCTACGCAGCCGCTTTTGCGCGGCTATTTAGAGACGAGACCTCCTTGCTGGCTGTCTCCGCCAACGGCGAACGGGACAGGGACACCCGGACGGGAACCCTTGACTTTGTGAACCAAACCTATGACATATATCGCGCTGAGGACCCGAACCATTTGGTCATCACCGAATTCGATACGTTTGACGACCCCATGGCCGTTACTGCGTTCAAACCGAAACCTGCCGGCTTCCGGACATACACTTGCCACGACCGTGATCGTCCCTACGCCGAGCTGAACATCCGTTTGATCCAGGGCAAGTACAAAGCGGAAATGATGCGTCCCCACCCCTACCAGGCGGAGGGGAACTTCTGGGGGTTTTTGCCAACGGAGCTTCATGGTTTCGAGGGCGACTCATATACCCATAACCGCGACCAGGGCAAGCTGTTGCAGTCGGCCAAGGCACTGGCCCACTACCGCTTGCTGACACGCGAGGAAACCTACCTGGCGCTGGTCTATCGCATATCCATGTGCATGTCGTGGGGTGAATGCATCATCGAAGATGAACGCAAGGTGCATCAGGATGTGCGGCAACGCGTGAACTGGACGCAGGAGTGGAAACCGGCTCCGGTGGCTATCCGCGTTAAGACAGTCCGGGACAGATCTAAAGAGCCCGATCTCTTTGGCTGCGCCCGATTGATAGATGAACCTTACAATTATGAGGAAAAAATGAACGCCCTTTCCCTGGAGACCACCTATCTGTGGGGAAACACCCCCATACCTGCCGGCGTCGCGCACGTCATTGATCTCAACAAGCAGAGCAGTCTGAATCCCGCTTTCGCTTCGGACGGAGGCGATCTGCCCGACTGGTTGAAAGACGTGCGGCCAATCGTGGTACCGGGCGGACAAACACACTATTCATGGAGCCGAGACGGCCGGACCTTTCTCGCCTACCTGCCCGGGCAGATTCCGGGAAGCACGATAAAACTTCAGGGGTTCCCTGAGGGACCTTTGAGCTACCGCCTCTACGACCTAGACAAAAAGGATGTCGTTGCGACAGGCAGTTTTCAGAAAAGCAGCGCTTTAACGTTGCCGGAGAAAGGTAACAGCTTCTTCCTGCTGGTCACCCCGCAGGGTACAGGACAGGCTGCAAGTCGCCGGACACCCGCAGGGCAAATTTGAAACTGGATGATAAAGACCGAGGCCGAGCGGATCGGCAAGTACATGGTCCAGCCCATCTTTGACCTGCCCCCTAACATTGCGCCAGCCCTAGAGTGAACTTTTCGACCATGTGCGCCGCCGGCGTCGGCGGCCTATAAGCCAGCGATGGAGTCCTGTGAGGGGGTCAGGTCAATATGCCCTTGACGTCGCTGAATGATCCGGGTACTTTTACGACATAACCATGTTAAGGAGTTTATGAATATGCACTTTCATCCTTTTGCCCAGGAAAGAATAATGTCTAAATTTGAAAATAAGGTGGACTATAACTTATCCGAAAGCGGAGTGCATCCTTTAACGGTGGATGAATTCCTGGATTACAGCCCGGGGATCATGGATAAGATTAAATCCACCCTCATCAATTATCCCTACGCTAATGGCAATCCGGGTCTTAGAGAGAATATAGCCCAGATATATCATGGAGCTTCGGCGGATAATGTTCTGGTAACCGTCGGTGCCATAGAGGCTAATTACAACTCCATTCACAGCTTGCTTTCTCCGGGAGACGAGATCGCCATCATGTTGCCGAATTATCTTCAGATTTGGGGAGTTGCCAAGAACCGCGGCCTTAAAATCAATGAATTCCATTTGAGTGAAAAAAACGGCTGGGCGTTGGATATTGCGGAGTTGGAAGCCGCCGTGACTCCTAAAACCAAGCTGATTGCCGTCTGCAATCCAAATAACCCGACCGGCAAGATTCTCACGCAAGAAGAAATGGATGCCGTTGTGAACTGCGCATCCAAGGTTGGATCCTGGATTTTATCTGATGAAGTCTACAGCGGTGCAACCAGAGTCACCAATGACGAAAACCCATCATTCTATAGCTTATATGATAAGGTTCTGGCTATTGGAAGCACGAGCAAGGCCTACGGGCTGCCGGGCTTGAGGCTGGGCTGGGTGGTCGGGCCTATTGATACAGTTGATGAAATCTTGGCAAGACACGAATATAACGTTCTTAGCACCTCAATGCTATCTAACGTGCTTGCGGAGATTGCGTTGTCGCCCGATGTTCGCCCAAAACTCCTCATGAGAACTCGCGGGTATATTAGGCGCGGTTTCCCGATTCTGGAAAAATGGATGAATGAGCATCCGAATGCTTTTGAAATGCGCCCACCCGATGCGGCCGCCAT
>Ga0315286_10007721_pt1 | contig 10549 bp, 6 predicted proteins | sample YL17G10_0_MG_FD_205038 | JGI IMG/M metagenome (GOLD analysis project Ga0315286, IMG submission 205038) | Sediment microbial communities from Yellowstone Lake, YNP, Wyoming, USA - YL17G10_0 | ecosystem: Environmental > Aquatic > Freshwater > Lake > Sediment | place: USA: Wyoming | collected...
GAAAACCCCCGAAACGAGGAGCAACCCTCTGGGGCTATTCGATTTAACATGCGACCGCTTTGTGGTAAACTGGTGCTCCGGCCTTCGTGTTCTGCGACGTCCTATACAAGGAGGGAACTCGCATGCGAATCGTCTCGTGGTCGCGCGTGTGTCGGTCGTGCGTCTCCTGGCGCGCCGCCGGCTTCGGACTCGTTCTGGCTCTGGGTCTGAGCTCGATCCCTCGTAACACCACGGCGGCGGGACCCGCGCAGCAACCCGCCCCCGTCAAAAAAGTCCTCACCGTCGAACGAATATTCTCCGACCCTCCGCTCGTTCCCTCCGCCCCCTCGGGGATCGCATGGCTTCCCGACAGCCGCGGTGTGACGTATCTCCGGACGCCGCAAAAAGGGGAAAAGGCGGCGACACAGCTCGTCGTGCGCGAGGTGCCTTCGGGGAAAGAACGCACGCTCTGCATCGTCGATACCGTCACGGTGCCCAAGGATTTGAAAAAAAGCGAGAGCGACACGCTCACGATCAGCGCGTACCAGTGGGCGAAAACCGGGACGCTCATGGTGTTCCAGTATCGAAACGAGATCTTCACGTTCAACCGCAAGAACGGCGAAGTTCTCCGCCGCACGCAAAACAAAGAATCCGAAGATAACCCCACGTTCTCGCCCGACTCGAAGAAGATCGCCTTCACACGGAAAAACGATCTCTGTGTGCTCGATCTCGATTCGAAGACCGAGACGCGGCTCACGACGACCGGCTCCGACAGCCTTTTCAACGGCGTGCTCGATTGGGTTTACGAAGAAGAGCTCTTCTCGCGGGGGGATGACCGCGCGTTTTGGTGGTCACCGGACAGCAAGAAGATCGCCTTCTACCAGTTCGACGAGAGGCCGGTCCCCACGTTTCCGATCGTCGACTTCATCCCCGCCCACAACACGACCGAGACACAGTTCTATCCGATACCCGGCGACCCCACACCCATCGTCCGCGTGGGTGTAATCGATCTCCCCACGGGCGAGACGACGTGGATGAAGGCCGACGCAACGGACGACTCGTACATCGCGCGGGTGTACTGGCTCCGGGAGAGCGCCCACCTCGCCATCGAAAAGTTGAACCGCGACCAGGACCATCTCACACTTTTCTTCGCCGACGCCCGCACGGGCGAAGCCCGGGAAATCCTTACCGAGACGTCGGACGCGTGGCTCGATGTCACGGACTCGCAGCACTACTACGAGACGGCGGACCGTTTCGTATGGAGCTCGGACAGAGACGGGTTTTTACATCTATATCTCTACGGCAACGACGGATCGCTCATCCGCCGGCTCACCGAGGGGGATTGGGAGGTATCGGCGCTCAACGCCGTGGATGAGAAAGGGGGCGTCGTGTATTTCACGGGTCTCGAAAAATCGATCCTCGAACGGCACCTCTACCGCGTCTCCGAAAAAGACGGAAAGATCGAAAGGCTGACCGAGCGCGAGGGAACGCACACGGTCACATTCTCGCCGGACTGCAAATACTACTACGACCGTTTCTCCAGCACGACCATGCCGCGTCTCATCACCGTTCACGCCGCCTCGGGTCAACCCCTTTTCACCATCGACAAGCCGGAGATATCCGAGCTCGAAGGGTACGCGCTCCCCAGGCTGGAGTTCTTGACGGTCACATCCAAAGAGGGCGTCACCTTTCACTGTTCGATGATCAGGCCGCCCGACTTTGACCCCTCAAGAAAATACCCCGTCATCGTTTATACGTACGGTTTTCCCAACGCCCAGGTGGTGCAGAACGCGTGGGGGCGCTCGACGTATCTTTGGCACGCCGCGATGGCCGAGCGCGGGTTCATTGTGTTCAGCCTGGACGGACGCGGGTCGTCCGGCCGCGGCAAAGAATGGGCCTCGGTCGATCACAAGACCATCGGCCTCACGGCGCTCGACGACCAGGTCGCGGGTGTCGATTACCTCAAGACGCTTCCCTATGTGGACGGCGCGCGTATCGGGATCTGGGGGTGGAGCGGCGGCGGGACGATGACGGCGCTTGCCATGCTCAAAACCCCGGGTGTTTTCAAGGCAGGAGCGGCGGTGGCGCCGGTTACCGACTGGCGGTTTTACGATCTGATCTACACCGAGCGTTACATGAAGAGCCCCAAGGACAACGAAAAAGGGTATCGCGAGGCCTCACCGTCGAGTTTCGCCGCCAGCCTCGAGGGGGCGTTTCTCCTCGTCCACGGGACGGCGGACGACAACGTCCACATGCAGAACTCGCTCTATCTTGCCAAGGAGCTCATCAAGGCGGGGAAGGATTTCGACCTCATGATCTATCCGGGCGGAGGGCACGGGATCGGAGGCGACAGGGAGAGGATGCACCTTTACGAAAAGCTCATGCGGTTCTTCGACGAGAAGTTGAATCCGTGCTATAATAAGTAGGCAAGAGAGACCCGCTTCGCCACGGACAGCCACGAAACGAACATCTCGCGCGGCCCTTTTCATGACCCGCCTCGAGAAAGGGGACCCACTATGAAACGCCTCGCGACACTCACGTGCTTGTTGTTCCTCGTTACGGAACTCGCGCTCGCTCAGGGGGGTGGGTCAGTGTGTCTGTTCTCCGATCCGCTAGGAACCAACTGTACACTAAGCGATACGGCGCCGGGCGCTTTGAGCGTGTATGTGATCCATACCCAGGCACCTGGGGTGAAAGCGGTACAGTTCAGCGTGCCGAAACCGAGTTGTATGCACCAGGCCCGCTTCCTTTGTGATCTCCCTGTGTTTGCAGTCACGATCGGAAACTCACAGGACGGCGTCCTGGTCAATTACGGCACGTGCCGATTAGGCCCCGTTCACGTGATGACGATCCTGTACTTGGTTGCGGGGACGACGTCACTCGATTGTCCCTATCCTGTCCTTCCCGACCCCGACGTCGGGCGCGTCGAAGCTACCGATTGCAACGACAACAAGATCGAGGCACAGGGTGGCATGACTTACATCAACTCGAGTCTTCCGTGCGTGTGTGCGCACTCCTCAACACCGCTCCTCGGCGTCACTCCGCTGAGCCTAGACTTCGGCGAGATAACCGACACTCGATTCTTCACCATCTCCAACAACGGGCAGGGAACGCTCGCGTGGGACGTGTCGGGAACGGTCCCCTGGCTCAGCGTGTCCCCCACGAGCGGCACAGGGAACGCGACGATCACTGCGAGCGTCGATCGGTCCGGTCTTCCGGCCGGCTCCCACTCCGGATTGATCACCGTAACCTCGAACGGCGGGAATGAAACGGTCACAGCCACGATGGTTGTACCCGTTCCCGTTCTGCGTGTTTCTCCGACCGCCCTCGTGTTTCCAACCGGACTGACCTACAGGTATTTGAGCGTTTCCAACACTGGCAACGGCAATCTCAACTGGAGCATCAGCAGCGATCAAACATGGCTCTGGGCAAACCCCGCATCCGGAACGAACAACACACAAGTCACCGCGCACATCGATCGATCGGGCCTCGGTGAACCGACGTACAACGGCAACCTTTTCGTCACATCCAACGGGGGGAACGCGACGATCCCCGTCGCAGTCGTGGGAGGTCCGGATTTGCGTGTCGATCCATCCCTCCTGGTGTTTTCGGAGTCGCTGACGACGAACACCTTTACGATCACGAACGCGGGCGGCGGAACACTCGATTGGTCGCTCAGCGCAAGCCAGTCGTGGATCGAGATTGCCCCGCCACTCTCGGGGACAGGGAACGCCACGGTTCAAGTGAACGTCGATCCCGAGTCCGTCCCGTGTTGCGACATGCGGAGTGGCGGCGTGACGGTGAACTCCAACGGCGGCGTGAGATTGGTCGAGGTGCGGTTCGATCCGCCCGAACTGACCGCTGGGGGTTCGATCGGTATCTACGCCGATCCGGCCGGTGTGGATTGCAACATTCGGGATGTCCCGTCGGGTCTTATGACCGTGTACATCGTCCACACCAATACCGCTGGGGCGACAGCGTCGCAGTTTTCCGCCCCCAAACCGGCGTGCATGACCGGCGCGACGTGGCTCTCCGACACGGCCGTGTTTCCCGTGACCCTGGGGAACTCGCAGACGGGGGTCACCGTGGGGTACGGCAGCTGCCGTGCCGAGCCGATCCATGTGCTCACGATGAATTACCTCGTCACCGACCCCAGCCAGTCGTGCTGCATGTATCGTGTCCTCCCTGACCCCGGCCTGGGTTCAGGAAAGGTCGAAGTCGTCGATTGCGCGTTCAATCTGCAGTACGGCACGGGAAACACCAGCACGGTGAACGCGAATTCCAGCTGTTTGTGCGGCCTCGAAAGTGTCATTCCCACCGAGCAGACAACCTGGGGTCATGTGAAAGCGCTCTATGCGCCCGAGTCGAGCGAGTCGATACGGAAGTGAAACGCGTTTCGCCGCGAGCGCCGTGAAGAATCGCCGCAGTAGCCGCATGCCAAAATCTACCGGCTCGATGTTGAAGATTACCGTCCACCCCGCGACTCCCGAAAGGTGGCGCGATCTCGAGACGCTCTTTGGCGAAAGAGGCGCGTGCGGCGGGTGCTGGTGCATGGCCTGGCGGCTGCCGCGAAAAGAATGGGACGCGGGAAAAGGGGCCAGGAATAAGAAGGCGTTGAAAAAGATCGTCGCCAAGGGAGAGGTCCCCGGCATCATCGGCTATGTGAACGATGAACCCGTTGCGTGGTGCGCGGTGGCGCCTCGTGAGGTGTACTCGTTTCTGGAACGATCCCGCGTGTTGAAACCCATCGACGACGAGCCCGTGTGGTCGATCTCGTGCCTCTTCGTTTTGAAACCGTACCGGCGAAAGGGAGTCTCCGTTCAGATGCTCGAGGGTGCCGTCGAGTTCGCCAGGAGCCGCGGCGCAGGAATCGTCGAGGGATACCCCGTCGAGCCGTACGACGCGCGCACACCCGATCCATTCATCTGGACGGGGACGCCGTCGGCCTTTCGGAAAGCCGGATTCAAGGAAGTCCTGAGACGATCGAAGACGCGGCCCATCATGCGGCGCGCGATCCCCAAGACGCAACGTCGAAAGAGCTCAGTCCTCTAGCGTGCTTGAGGCTGTCAAATCGATCGTGATGTCCATAAACCCGCCTGATGGCGGATCACCCGGCTCGACCCCCCATCTCTCGTAGCTGTGGACCGGCCCGACAGTCGGCGCGTAAATCACTCTCCCGTAGTCGTAGGTCCTGGTATACCCTTTCGGATCTCCGTAAACGTCTGTCACGGTAGTGATCCCATAGTCGAGCCAGTACAGACAGTCGAGCGCTTGCTGGAAGGTCCCCGCGGGAGCCGTCACCGTCATGCGCCGGTATACACGGCAGTGCAGAACCAGGTCCTCCGCGAAATTCGGCATCAACTGGTACGAGAACTCCGAACCCGTGAATAGGTTGCTCGTGAGGAACTTCCAGGCGAGCCTCACGACGTCGTTATAGTACGTGCCGATGTAATTCGAGGCTTTCTCCCAAGGTCCCCCATGAACCAGGATGGGGAACTCCTCGATTTGCGCGGGTGCGCCCGAGATGGTGCTCCATCCGGCCCGGTCGTTTTCCGAAGTCTGACCCGGGGAAGAGAGGATCTTCTCGCGAAGATCGGGCCGCGCCGCGTAGAGCCTCCTCAGTAGCGCGGGGGTACGAGCCGCCGCGATCTGCCCGGCGTTCGCTCCACCCACAACTTCGAGCGCGGTCTCCAGGTTCTGTGCCGTCACGCCCGCTCCAGTAGTCGTCATGCCGTTGAACTTCATCGTGTAGACCCGATCGGTGATTGCGAACGGGGTTTGGGGAGCGTGCGACTCGCAGAGACCGAAAATCTCGCTCCAGCTCGGACTCGTCGTCGGCACTTGAGCGCGGGTGGGATAGATCGTGACGTCCGCTTCCCATTGGCGCATCTGGTAATCGTACGTCCACGAGCTCGAATCGGCGTTGGGCCATACGTTTTGGAGCGTCGGGCTCGGGGCCGGTCCGGGGCAGTTGACGCAGTCCTCATCATCGTCACAACCGATCATCAACGCGAGCACAACGCACAATACGGCAATCGCAGTCTTCATGGTTCGCCTCCCAGGTTGTCCTGCAGATTATAGCCGATTCGGCCCCCGAAAGGTAGGGCCTCAGCTCTTGCTGTTGTCGCAATCTGGCGCGATGGGCGCCTTGGGGGAAAAAATAAGCCCCGCGACAAGCGCGGGGCTCTACGGTCATCCGTCGAATCAGCACTTTCCTTCTCAGCAGAGCCGTGCGAGCGGCGCACGTTAGTGCAAGGTAGCGGCCTTGGGGGGCCTGGGGGAACCTGTGCCGCACGACTCTCCCTCGAGTACCTCCTCTCGGATGACTATGACCTCCACCCCTGGAGTTTTCGAGTCGAGCTGACTGCGGCGCAAAGTTGCCGTCACGCCGACAGTGAGCTTCGAGGGGTCTCGAATCGAGTGTCGGCCTTCTTTATGGCAAGCGGCGTACCATTCCGGAGGGAGAATGGTACTTATTGACAAATAACAAATTACGAGACGGCGGGTCGCGGCAGTTCTACCTAAACGGCAATGCCGTTTACACCCGGGTGTGAACTACGTGGATAGTTGCACGCTGGCGTCTACCGGCTGGAGCGATGCGTGCGGCAACGTCGACGATGGTGCGGGGACCACCCTCCAATTATCCAACGAAGAAGACGCGGCGGCCACCCACCTGTCCCGTGGCACTAGGAGATTATGTTCAGCTGTTTCATCTTGAAGAGAAGAGTCGTCCGGGGGATCCCGATCTGCTCTGCGGTCTTGGAACGATTCCACTCGTTTTCTTCGAGCGCTTTGAGGATGAGACGCCGTTCGAAGCGCTCCACTCTCTTGGTGAGAACTCCTCCGTCACTCCTTGTTTTGAAAGCGTCTTTGATCCGATCGGAGAGCATACCGAACCGGATGAGTTCCGCTTCGCCGATGAGCGACAGAATCCGCATGATCTCGTTCTTGAGTTCCCGTACATTCCCCGGCCAGCGGTAGATCTCGAACGCTTCGAGGGCTTTCATGTCGACGTGGACCAGTCGGCGCGTCTTCCCAATCTTTTCCAATCCCTCTGCCAAGAAATGCCGCATCAGGAATTCGACATCTCTCTTGCGCTCGCGTAGCGGTGGTATCTTGAATCCCACCGTGGTGAGCCTATAATAGAGATCCTCCCGGAAGAGACCGCGCTCGACCATTTCATGAAGGTCTTTGTTCGTCGCGGAAACCACACGGATGTCCGCGTACCGGACCGAATTCTCTCCCAGCCGTCTGAACTCCCCGTTCTCCAAAAGGCGTAGCAGCTTGACCTGCAACTCTTCCGACATCTCGCCCACTTCGTCGAAGAAGAGCGTACCACCCTTCGCCTCCTCTACCAAGCCGACCCGATCCGCAACCGCATCGGTGAACGCCCCCCTCACGTGGCCAAACAGCTGGCTCTCGAGAAGGTTGAGCGGAACCCCTCCTGCGTTGATCGCGATGAATTCGTTGTTCTTCCGCGGACTATTCGCATGGATCGCGTGGGCAAAGAGCTCCTTCCCAACCCCGGTTTCCCCCTCGAGGAGTATCGGCACAGCTGTTTGGCTTGCACGTTCCGCCAGCCGAATCGTCTTGATTAGTTCGGGATCCAACGTAATGATGCTTTTGAAATGGCCGCCTGGATGTAAGAGTTGGCCATTTTTTTCGTCGATGAAATCGCTCACATCGACAATCGTCGTTGCGTTCGAATACTCCTCCGCAACTCGCTCCAGCGCCTCCACGCTCGCAAAAAGGAACTCAAGATCACGCGGCGTGAACGTCTTTCCCTCTTCGAGCACAGTGCAAAGTATATAGCCGGCACCCGTCTGGCCGGGGACGCACGCGAGCGTTTTTCCATTCATCATATCGCAGATCTTCGGATCCTTCCCCTCAAACAAATCATCAACACTGCACTTAATCTGCCGCCGAAGAATGTGCTTTGCGTCGTTGTCGGACATGTTGTATTTCAGTGCAACCCGATACCCTCCGTTTTTCTGCCTCACGAGAAACACGCTCTCTGCGCCGACGTTTCGAGCCACCTCTGTCGCCAGCTCCGGCTTCAACTCTTCTATTGGGAATCTGGCCTCTTCGTAAATCTTGCCGATCGACTTCAGCTTCTCGGCGGACTCCATGCTCGTTTTCAGAATCGCTTTCTCCAGTGTCCTGTACCAATCACGGATTGCCGGCCGGAGTATTTTTCTATCACACGCTTGGATGCCGTCGCAGATTTCACTCGCCCTCTTTAGATTTGTGGTCGCAGATTCGAAATCTCCGTTATTGTAGTCGTATTTGCTGCAAAGCAACATGACCTGAGCCATGAAGAAATCTATGCCGAGTTTCTTACAAAGCTGCTTGGCCTCCAGAAGATACACATCGGCATCTCTGTTCTTCATCTCGATCAAGTACGCGCTATACGCAATGCAGGTCCTCATCAGCTCGTAGCATTCGTTGATCCCCTTGAGAGTATTGATACTCGCGTCGAAGGCGGCCACCGCTTTTTCCCGGAGTCCGAGTTCTACGTTCGCCTCGGCGACGATTCTCAGCGCCGCGCCCATTTCGTGCTTGTCACGAATCTTCTTGCAGAGGCGGATGCATGTTAGTGCTTCCTGTTTCGCTTTCTCTGGTTCTTTTTGGAGCAAGTAGAGCTGAGCTTGCCGGCGATTGATCTCGGTCATTACGTCGCTGCGTGGGGCAATTTGCTGGGCGATGTGGTGGGCCTTTTCTAATCGTCCCCTAGCTTGGTCGATTGCTCCGCGCTCTATGCAATACTCGCCAAGAAACTCATGTACCAACGTGAGGTTCCGTCCATTCTGCAACAAGGCCGCTTTTGCCAGGAGCTCATCGAATTTGACTTGCATGCCACGGAATTCCCGTCGAAGAAGACAAAGATGTGCTAGGTTCACTTCCGTAAACAGCAAGGCGTCGTGAAAATGGCTGTGTTGACCATTGATGTCTGGATCAGCGCTAACTTCTTTTTTCAGCTGCAATGCCTTCCTCAAGCAGTACTCCGTGCTACTCCAATCCCCTTTTTTGAAGCTGATCACCCCAAGATTGTTGTAACACAAAGCCTGACCCTCGATAGCTTCAAGACGCGTGAATATCTTCAACGCCTTTTTAGTGAGCTTTTCACTCTCCTCGTACTCGCAGACTTTCTTCTTCAACACCCCGTAGTTGTTCAAGCTGTACGCATACTGAATCTCGTTATCGAGGCGGCGGAATGCGCTGATGGCATCCTGAAAACATTCTTCAGCAGCGGTTTCCTCTCCCAACGCTGCCAGCGTGATGCCCATCCCGTTGTTCACCAACGCATAGAGATAGTGGTGATCTGTGTATCTTAGCTCGCCCACAAGAGGTTCAAAGAGAGCTTTGGCGCCAACCGTGTCTCCTCGCGTGAACAACATCGACTCTGCCTGCAGAATTCGGAATTGAAGCTGCAATACCAGATGGCCCTTTACCCTTGTTGCCATACCCTGGAGGGCATCGCGTACCTTCTGATCGTCGAGATTGAACCGCATCCTTTCCAGCCGGATTAATGCCATCTCAACACTTGCTGCATCGTTTTCGCTGAGCGAACCATCGCCCATGACATCCCTGATCTGTCTTAACATCCGAGCAAAGGACGCCGAATTCTTGAAGCCCTCAGGGCACTCCAATATAAATCGAAACTTGTCGTCCGAGCGTCTCAAGCTGTCTTCAAACTCACGCATCTGCGTCCCCATATTCTGGTAGATTCGTCACTGCCTATTTATGGGTGATTAAGTAGAACTCAAAAACCAATGCCGCGTTGCGAAGAAGGAAGACCTTTGTCGAATGTTCTCTGTCTTGCCCCTCTGGAGGGATTGCCCGGCGATCAGATCCGGTGCTCAGCGCATCCTGAAAGTCATAGTCCTTGTACCCTCCGACGCCGTCACCATCTCCAGGAACGATACACGGTTTTCGATCATCTTTGGCGAACACACTCAAGGAGAACGGGCCGCAGAAGAGTACAGCAGGCAAAACGAGCAACAACACACGCATGAAGGCATTCGCCGTCGTTCGGTTCACGAATGAGAGCATGACGCAACACCTCGTCTCACGTGCAGAACACAATAGGGGGTGACTACGAAACTAGGTCTCGGCGAGAAAACCTCACAGTGAAATGGGCACACTCGCGCTCTCCCGTCGCAAAACGGAGCGGCAAATGTGCCCGTGTTTGGTAGACGCTTCATCGCGCGTTTCTCAGAATGCTGTTATACCCGTCCACCTCCGCCAAGTTCAAGCTCTGTCGAATAGTCCGCTAGTGACGGAACGAGTATACCAGACGCCTTGTCCGTGATCAACTGGAAAACCGGAAGCGCGATGCTCGCGAAGACCGTCAGGCAGTTTTTTCCTCTTGCCACTTGTGCAAAGATGCCTGTGGGCTTCCCGCTCGGCCTTCAAAGCCGGGACAAAAGAACTGGCGGGCGATCTTCGAGTTGCCTGTTGCGAATGTGTTTTCATGCACATTTTTCGACGCTGTGGTCATGGTTTGAGGTCTTTTTTCTGAGTCGACTGCCGCCACCCTGGCCAAGTGTCAGGTTTTTGACATCGTGGA
>Ga0315286_10007722_pt1 | contig 10548 bp, 8 predicted proteins | sample YL17G10_0_MG_FD_205038 | JGI IMG/M metagenome (GOLD analysis project Ga0315286, IMG submission 205038) | Sediment microbial communities from Yellowstone Lake, YNP, Wyoming, USA - YL17G10_0 | ecosystem: Environmental > Aquatic > Freshwater > Lake > Sediment | place: USA: Wyoming | collected...
TCGTCAGATTTAATTTGTCCCGGAGAGTGCGAATCAATTCCGTCGCCAGGATCGTTTCGGCCGGGCTCATCCCGGCGGTGGGCTCGTCCAGCAGAAGAAGCTTGGGGTCCGTGGCCAGCGCGATCCCAATCTCGAGATATTTCTTCTCGCCGTGGGAAAGAATCGAGGCCACACGGTCATGGGACGCGGCTAACTGCACCCTCTCCAGGATCTTCATGGTCTTGTCGTTGATGTCCTCCAGGGAATCGGCTTTCCGCCAGAAATTAAACGAAGTCTTCCGCGACTGGGCCGAAATCCGGACGTTTTCAAAAACCGTGAGCCGCGGAAAGATATGCGTGATCTGAAAGGTCTTGGTGACGCCAATCTGGGAAATCTGGTTCATCTTTTTATCGGTGATGTCTTGCCCCTGGAAAAAAATCTTTCCTTGAGTGGGTATATACAACCCCGACAGCAGGTTGAAGAGGGTCGTTTTCCCGGCGCCGTTCGGGCCGATGATCGATTGCAGCTGTCCTTCCTTCACCTGGAAGTTCACCTGATCGACGGCCTTCAACCCTCCGAAATATTTGCACAGATTTTTTGTTTCCAAGTATGCCATGGTTTCTATCCTCGAATCAGATCCTTCGGCCTATTCTGCCTCTCCAACTTCCTGGGCCGCAGTCTTGCGGGCCAGATATTTTACTTTGATGGTTCCCACAATCCCTTCGGGAAAAATCAGGATGAGGGCCATGAACAGAATTCCCACCACTAATTCCCACCGCTCCATGGTCCAGCTTAACTTGTTCTGAGCATACAGAAAAACCGCTACGCCCACGACCGGGCCGATAAAGGTATGCATTCCTCCCAGAATCGTCATTAACAGGATGGTCCCCGAGGTAAGCCAGAACAGAGTTTGCAGAGGCCCATACCCTAAGTAAACAAAGAACAACCCCCCGGCCAAGGCGGAAAAAAGACCGGAAAAAATTAGGGAGACGAATTTAGCCATAGTGACGTTATACCCGGAGGCGATGGTCCGCTCTTCATTTTCGCGAATGGCTTGTAAGAGGCGGCCGAAAGGAGAATTTAAGATCCTCCAGATAACTAAGATGGATATGCCCACTACAAAATAGACAAAATAGTACAGCGGGAAGGAGCTTTGCAGGTCCACGTGGAATGGAAATGTCAGGCTCAGCTTGGGGATAAATTTCAACCCATCCTCGCCGCCAGTCCATTTCTTCAGGGGAGACAGGGCCATGAAATAAAACATCTGGGCTACGGCCATGGAAATCATGGCGAAGTAAACCCCCTTCTTCTTGATGGCAATGGCTCCGATGACGGCGGCTAAGAGAATCCCCATGATAATGCTTACCAGAAGCCCCCCCCAGATCGAGAAACCGAAATCCCGGACTGCGATCCCGCAGCCGTAGCATCCGATCCCGAAGTAAGCCGCATGACCGAAGGACAGGATTCCCGTGTAGCCCAAAAGAAGATTGAAACCCAGGGCAAACAGGCCGAAAATCAGAATTTCCGTCGTAAGGGGCGTTGAAATGATGTGGGGCGCAATCAAAAATACTGCCAGGGTGACCCAAATGACCCTGCTTCTCGTCCTCGTATTGGATGTGTTCTCTTTATTGGCCTTCATTTTTCCTACCTGCATTCACTGGAGTTTTCGCGTTATATTATAATCTGCCCGCTTCCCCGAAGAGGCCGCGGGTTCGGACCAAAAGGATCAGAAGCATGGTGATGAAGATCGCGACATTGGACCAGTCGCTGGCGAAGAGGGACACGAAACTGATGACCTGTCCTATGATCAATCCCCCCAGGATGGCCCCCCCCAGACTCCCCAAGCCGCCGATTACCACGACCACGAAGCATTCGATCGTGATTTCCACCCCCATGTCCGGCAGGGCCGACTGGATGGTGGAATTGACTCCGCCCGCCAGCCCCGCCAACCCAACTCCGAGGGCAAAACCAAAGGTCCAGATGCGGGGGACGTCAATCCCGAGGGTCTGAACCATGAGACTGTCCCGCGTGGCCGCGCGAATAATCATGCCCAGGTTTGTTTTTTTGAAAAAATACCAGAGAAAAATCAACACCGCCAGCATCAGGAGGATAATGAAGACGCGATATTTGGGGATGAAGATCCCTCCCCACATAAGGGAACCTGAAAAAAATTGGGGAAGGGGAACGATTTGGCCCACGGTGCCGAAGACCCCGCGCATCAGGTCCGTGACGGCTACGGAAAACCCAAAAGTCAGCATCAAGGGATAAAGAGGGTCTTTTCCGTATAACGGCTTGATCAGATAGGTTTCCGTCACCCACCCCACCAGACCCACGATGATAACGGCGCTCGCCAATCCCAACCAAAAATTTCCGAACAAGGAGACGATCACAAAGGTGGCAAACGCGCCAAGCATATAAAAGGTCCCGTGGGCGAAATTCACCACATCCAGTAACCCGAAGATAATGGTTAACCCGCAGGCCATCAAGATGTAGACCGCGCCCAGAGCAAGACCGAAAAGCATCTGGTTAATCAACAAGGTGGAATTCAGTTCCATGCTTTATCCTTGAAAGAGGCCCGGGGCCGGCCCCGGGCCTCGTAATCGGTGCGAAATTATTTGCCCGGAAGTTTGACGGCGCCGTACGGAATATCCTTGGCGTTGTTCTCACAGCTCTCTAAGGTCTCGCTGGCGGGATATTCGGCCACCACCTCTCCGAAATTCCAGCCCGAAGCCTTGGCGCCGATCCCGCGGACGATGACGGCGCTGGTGGCGCGGATGTGATCGCAGGCCCGGAACTCCTCCGGCCCCTTGTTGTAATCCATCTTGAACCCCTTGAGGGTCTTGATCAGTTTATCCACATCCGTGGTCGTCTTGGCGGCGTTCATCGCTTCGAGCAGAGCCCGCGTTCCGGTATATCCCCCGTCGGCGTCCTGAGAGGGAGGCATCCCGTATTTCTTCCCATAGGCTTCTACAAACGGCTTGGCCTTAGGAAATTTATCCTGCAGGGTCCAGTAATACTCATGGCCGCCATAGAAGTTTTCATTGTAGCCCGCTCCGGCGGCTTTGATCGAATAGAGGTGGCTCTTGGGAATGACAAACTTCATCTTTTTGGTTGTCAACCCCGCTTCGCCCAACTGCTTCGTAAGCGCATCTTGGGACTGTCCATAGACATTGATGACTAGGATGTCCGGGTTCGTGGCCACGATCTTGGGAATATGGGCGGAGTAGTCGACCTGTCCCAGAGGAGAGTAGATATTGCCCAGGAATTTTCCACCCATTTTTTCGCTGATCGTGAGCCAGGCGGAGAGTTCATCAGTACCGAAACGATAGTCCTGGGTAACGATCATCCAGGATTTGCCCAGATTCTGGAAGGCGTACTTTGCCGTGGCTACACCGGTCTGATAGGGAATCATTCCGGAGACGAATCCATAGCCGCACTGCTCTTTTCCCAGGGGAATGCTGGTATGGCAGAAGCACATATACAAAACCTTGTTCTTGCAGGCCCATTCGTTCACCGCCACGGAAATCCCCCCGGAAAGGGTTCCGCCGATAGCCTTGATTCCCTGGCCATCGACCATTTCCTTATACTTGCGAATGGCCACCGGGGCTTTAAATTCATCGTCGCCCATGACGACTTCCGCCTTCTGCCCCAGGACTCCGCCTTTGGCGTTGATCTCCTCCAAGGCCATTTCCGATCCCTGTTTCATATCCGTCCCCATGGCCGAGAAGGGCCCGGAAAGCGGGAACAGCAGGGCCGCAATCGGCTTGGCCGATGCAATTCCCGCAACGAACAGCGTGCCTGTGAAGGCGACCAGCAACAGCAAACTGATTTTCTTCATTTCTTCTTCCTCCTCCTTTAAGGTTTCTTTACCGACCTATCACTTCCCTAAAAAACGCTTAGGGGTTGCCAATAGCGAGATAAATCCGGGGAAAGATAAAAAGCCTTTATTATGCGGCTCTTGCAAAATCCCCGGCCCTATCACCCCCATGAGGGGGGCCAGAATATCTTAAAAAGACTGGGGTCCCGCTTCTGCGGAAATGACGTTGAAGGATTCTTGCATTTAGAGTTCATTTACCGGGAAGTTTGACTATTCCATATGGAATATCTTTGATATTGTTTTCGCAGCTTTCCATAGTTTCTTGCCATGGAATCTCGGCTACGACTTCTCCGAAGTTCCATCCCGAAGCCTTGGCGCCGATGCCCCGGACAATGATCCAACTGCTTAACCGGACCTGATCGCAGGCTCTTATTTCCTCAGAGCCCTTGACGGAATCAATCTTGAATCCTTTGAGGGTCGAGATTAATTTTTCTACGTCCGTCGTTGTTCCTGCCTTTTTCATCGCTTCAAAAAGAGCGAGCGTACCCGTATATCCCAATTCGGCATCCTGAGAGGGGGGCATTCCGTGCTTTTTCCCGTAAACTTCTACGAACTTTTTGGCTTTGGGAAATTTATCCTGGAGGGTCCAATAGAACCCATGGCCGCCATAAAAATTTTCATTATAGAAAGCGCCCGCCGCTTTGATCGAATACAAATGACTTTTGGGAATGACGAATTTCATTTTTTTGTTGGTGAGTCCCGCCTCGCCAAGCTGTTTGATAATCGCGTCCATGGACTGCCCGTAGACATTGATAACCAAGATGTCCGGGTTCGTAGCCGCGATCTTGGGAATATGGGCCGAATAGTCAACCTGCCCCAGCGGAGAATAGATGTTCCCAAGGAACTTTCCACCCATCTTTTCGCTGGTGGTCAACCAGGCAGCCAGCTCATCATGGCCAAAGCGATAATCTTGGGTCACCATCATCCAGGTTTTTCCCAAGTTTTGAAAAGAATACTTGGCGGTGGCCACGCCTGATTGGTAAGGAATCAATCCCGTCATGACCCCATAACCGCACCGTTCCTTTCCCAAAGGAAGGCTGGAATGACAGAAGGACATGTAAAGGACCTTATTCTTGCAAGCCCACTCATTGACCGCAACGGCGATTCCGCCAGAGAGGGTCCCACCGATTACTTTTATGCCTGCGCCATCTACCATTTCCTTATATTTCCGAATAGCGATCGGAGCTTTGAATTCGTCATCCCCTACGACGACCTCGGCTGGCTTTCCCAAAACCCCGCCCGTAGCGTTGATTTCTTGAAGGGCCACTTCGGACCCATTCCGCATGTCCGTACCCATGGCGGAAAAAGGTCCGGAAAGCGGGAATAGGAGGGCAGCAATGGGCTTTGCCGGAGCCGGCGACGGAAGCATAAAGATTAATAGGAAGATCGAGTTGATACCCCAACACGCTTTTTTCATACTTTTTGTTCCTTTCTCAGGGATTTATTTCTTCCCTCTTTTCCAAAAATATTTTTATCTAATATCCTTACCGCAACTTGCCAAGTTTCGCAAGATCTTCGGCGACGCTCCCCAGCCCAAGATCCATCAGGGTTTTCCTTTTGGGATAGCTGGTTTGCCGATCCCATCCATGAAGATCATAATACTCATCAAGCATCTCTTTATATTTCTCCGGGTCGATTTTCCAGCCTTTTAGATTTCCAGATGGGATCGCTTCCGCCAGATCTCTCGCCGTCGGCATATCGTCTTTTCGATCAAATTTGGTAAATCTCAAGTTAAAGGCTTTTTCCAGATTCAGCTGCTTCATCGCCAGGCGCTTTAAATCATCTACGGATGTTTCCCAACCCGTTGCCGCCGAATACAGCTCGGCCATCTGCGGTAGGTCGGTCTGATCAACATCCAAGCAAGTCGTACTATAGAGACAGATTCCCAAGCAGTTCGCAATTCGGGAAACGGCTTCCATATAGGTGACCATCTTCGCTTTGCCTTCATACTCCAGAGGTTTGTCCAACCCCTCTACGCCATAGACCTGCTTCGCTTTTTCCGCATTGAGGTTGGGGGCGGTCTCAATTACAAGGGCTCCGGTGGTATGCGTTCCTCCTCGGGTGGACGTGGTCGTACCGAGCAACCAACCATTGGACCCCCGGCACGGTTCGTAAAGGTCCTGTCCTTTGATGTGCAGGGCATAATAACCGCTATCCCGGCCGATGAGGTCAGCCGCTCGGGCACAACCCTCGGCCAGAATGTCTCCGAAGCCCTCTCGGTAGCATATTTTTCTTATCATTTCAAGGGAAACATCCGCATCTCCCCAATTTAACTTGAGCCCGTCCGTGTCCGTCTCCTTGAGAATGCCTCTCTGGTAACACTCCATGGCCCAGCCGATCGCCCCCCCTGCCGCATCGACATCGATGCCCAACTGATTGCAATAGGCATTTGCCTTGAGCATGAAGGTGGGTTCCCAGATTGCCAAGCGGGTCTGGAGGGTCCCGAAGGCTTCCCACTGATTACATTCCGTCTTGAGACCTGCATAAGGCCCTTCGGTAATTTGCAGATGACGGCCGCAGCCGATAACACACCCGGGAGCGCTTTGGTTTCCCACCTTGTACTTATCGAGTGTTTTCCTGGGATCGACGGCCTGAAGCATTTCGTCGGGGAGACAGCATTCCTGAAAATTTTTATAGTTGATGCCGCAGACCTCTTGTTTTCTGGGCAACACAAACAGCGTGCCATATTGGTGAAACTTCTCTCTTAAATTGGCCTTTTCGAACATTTTCCGAACGCGGAGGGTAGTTGCCATAAACCGGCTCGGGTCTGCAACTGGGATTGATTTTGAGCCTCTGGCTACGATCGCTTTTAAATTTTTTGAGCCCATGACGGCCCCCGTGCCGCATCGGCCAAAGGCTCGTCCCTTGTCTTGAATAATGCAGGCCCCCCGGACCAGGTTTTCACCGGCGGGACCAATGGAAACGGCGTGGAGATTCGGATCCTTGAGCTCCTCCCGAAGGATATCTAAAGTCTCCCAGGTCGTTTTTCCCCATAGATGCGAGGCCTCCCGGACCTCAATTTTGTCGTCTTGGATCCAAATATAAACAGGGGCATGAGATCTTCCCTCGCAAATGATGGAATCGTATCCGGCATATTTCAGTTGTCCCCCAAAGTAGCTGTCGCTGCAACTGGTAGCCCATCCCCCCGTCATCGGCCCCAAGGTGCTCACGTTCATCTTACAGGCCCCTGGGGCTGGGGTGCCCAGGAGGGCGCCGGCCCCGAAGATCAATTTATTGGCCGGTTCGTAGGGGGTAACCCAGGACCTCAGTTCATCATAGAGGATTTTGATGGCGATTCCAGACGCTCCCATCCATTCGCGCGCATATTTCAGAGTTGGCTCTCCCGAAACCCGGCCATTACTCAAATTTATTCGAAGTATCTCTCCGCCGTAAGAATAAGGTCTATTTTTTTTATTTCCCATCTCTTATCCCAAAAGCCGAAATCGAGAGGATCCTCACCCGCAACTTGAATTTTTAAATTCATCAAGAATCTTTTTCAATTCATCCTTTTTGCGGCAAAATTGGAGGCATAAGGGCTCTTCCAGGTCTTTACACCCGTCACAGGAAACTCCCGCGATCCCTTGTTCTTCCCCTTCCCGGACCAGCCATACCCGGAAAGGGATTTCCCCCTCCTGGTTCAGGATTCTAATGCTGGATATGGCGGGATTGAATTCTTCCTTATGATGAAAGGAGCAGGCCATTTCGCAGGTCCGGCACCCGCCGCAAAGAGGCATATCAAAAGAAGGCATTTACTCCTCTTTTTCCCGTGGACACGGAATCCCTTCAATCAATAAGATAGGCTCCCTTCATGGCCGAGGCGGCCTGCTTCGCATAGCGCCGCAAGATTCCCGGCGGATGTTTCGGAAGAACCGGCTTCCAGCGTTTCCGGCGCTCGGCAAACACGGCGTCCACTTCCCGGAAACTCATCTTCTTTCCTTTGCAGCCGGTTACCGCAAGAACTCTCTTGGGGATATCGATCAAAATCCAATCGCCATCTTCGACAAGGGCGATGGGCCCTCCCTGGGCTGCTTCCGGGGAAATATGGCCGATGCACGGGCCCCGCGTAGCGCCGGAAAACCGGCCGTCCGTGACGATCGCGGTGTTGTGGAGATCCGGATTCGTCACCAAGGCTTCGGTGGTGCCCAGGATCTCGGGCATGCCGGTTCCCCGCGGCCCCTCGTAGCGAATGACTATGACCGAGCCCGGTTTGATTTTTCCCTTAAGGATAGCGCTGTGGGCGTCCTCTTCCCGGTTAAAAACCCGGGCCGGCCCCTGGTGAACACGCATGTCTGCGGAGACGGCGGCGTACTTGACCACCGCTCCTTCCGGGGCGATATTCCCCTTGAGGATGGCTATGGAACCAAACCCTTTGCTGTCCTTTACCTTGCGGATGACGTCTTCCCTCTTCAGCTTGTAGTTGGCCAGATATCCCTCCCCGCGGAGGAAAAAACCATCTTTCTCCAACTCTTTTAAATTTTCCCCCAGCGTTTTTCCCGTTACCGTCATCACCTTTAGGTCCAGCAGATCCTTGATTTCCATCTGCACCCGGGGAATCCCGCCAGCGTACCAAAGGAGCTCGTTCACATACGCGCCGGAGGGCTGAATATTGGTGATGTAGGGGATCTCCCGGTTCAGTTGATCGAATCGCTCCGCCTCGATTTGGATCCCCAACTCGTGGGCAATCGCCGGGATATGGAGCAGGGCATTGGTCGACCCGCTGATCGCCGCATGGACCTTCATCGCGTTTTCAAAAGCCGCCGGCGTGAGGATGTCCGCGGGGCGGATGCCCTTTTTCACCAACTCCATGATCTTGCGGCCAGCCTCCCGGGATTGACGGCCGATCTCGGATAGGCTCGCCGGGAGCAGGGCCGTCCCCGGAAGAGCCATCCCGAGCGCTTCGGACATGCATTGCATGGTGCTCGCCGTGCCCATGAACTGGCAGGCGCCCGCACCCGGACAGCCGGAAAGCTTGTAATTGCGGATTTCCCGGGATACATTTTCACCCCGGCGCCAGCGAGTGGCGGTTTCTCCGACCAAAAGGCTGTGGGACATGTTGGGCGCGACCCGGTTGCTCCCCCCGGGGATGTGGATGGCGGGGATGTTCAGACGGCTGAGCGCCATGAGATGCGCGGGGATCGATTTGTCGCAAGAAGAAATGACGATCATCCCGTCCCAGGGAATCACCCGTCCGTGCACTTCCACTAAATCGCAGATCACTTCCCGGGACGGCAGGATGTAATTCATGCCGCTGTGCAGCATGGCCCATCCGTCGCAAATATCCGTGCCGTGGAACCGGGCCGGTTTCCCGCCTGTCTGGAAAACACCGATAGCCGCCTCTTTTCCCAGGCCGTCCAAGTGGATGCTCCCGGGGTGGCTTTCGCCGAAGACGTCTTCGATCAGGATCTGGGTCTTGGTCAGGTCGGCCTCATCCCAATCCATCCCGCAGCAGAGGGTGTCTAACTGGACCCAATTTTCTCGAACTTTGCTGCTTTTCTGTCTGGGTTTCGCCATAATTCCTCTTCTCGGAGCAACCAAAAGTTGATCGCTGGAATCTGGATCGCTGCTTTAGCGACTCTGGTGCATTTCCAAATAATTGCAAATCTTATTATAGAAAAACTCCGGGCGCAACGAAATTCATGATCGCCCCCCACCCTTGCCCTCCCCGAAGCTGTAAAAAAATTCCCAAAATCACCCCCACCCTGCCCCTCCCCCGTCAAGGGGGAGGAAATTTATTTTTAATTTCACTGGGTTTACCCTCTCCCCCGCGGGGAGAGGGTAGGGTGAGGGGGCGAATTCCAATTTTTTCACACCTTCCCCCGCGAGGAGGGAGGGAATTATTTTTTAGCGACTTTAAATCTTGATGGTTTCGTAAAAAGTCACCGGAACGATGGTTTCGATTGTAGGGCGAGCGCCGCTCGCCCCTACGATGCAAGGCGCGCAAATCCGACGGTAGGGGCAATCCGCCGGGTTGCCCGATATCGGGCGGCTCGGCGAGCCGCCCCTACCTTCCGCAACGACGAGGTTGAAGCGCAACGCCGCAGATGGACTTTTTACGAGACCATCAAGCTTATCCCGGGACGACTTTCGTATTCGACATCATCTCCAGGACTTTGACTAACGCGGAGTGATCTTCGGACCCCAATCCGTTGGCCATACAGGCATACCAAAGATTCTGGATATTCATGGTTCCGGGAAGGTAAATGCCTAATTCCTTGGCGAGGTCAACGACGATAGCGATGTCCTTCTGATGGGTCAAGAGTTTTCCACCGGGAACGAAATTGCGGTCCAGCATCCTCTGCCCGTGGAGCTCCAGGATCCGGCTCTGCGCAAATCCTCCCAGCATGGCCTTCCGCACCTTGGCCGGATCAGCCCCTGCTTTCTTGGCAAAGGTGAGCGCCTCGGCCACGGCTTCGATGGTTAGGGCTACAATGATTTGGTTGGCCGCTTTCGCGACCGAGCCGGCCCCCTGATCTCCCACGTGCGTGATGTTTTTCCCCATCTTCTGCAAGACCGGAAGAACTTTCTCCAAAATCTCTGCTTTTCCTCCCACCATGATCGACATGCTTGCTTCTCGGGCGCCCACTTCTCCTCCGCTCAGAGGCGCATCCAGCATGTGAACGCCCTTTTCCGCCAGTTTGGCTGCCACCCGGCGGGAGGTCAACGGGGAAACCGTGCTCGTATCCACCAAGATC
>Ga0315286_10007723_pt1 | contig 10548 bp, 9 predicted proteins | sample YL17G10_0_MG_FD_205038 | JGI IMG/M metagenome (GOLD analysis project Ga0315286, IMG submission 205038) | Sediment microbial communities from Yellowstone Lake, YNP, Wyoming, USA - YL17G10_0 | ecosystem: Environmental > Aquatic > Freshwater > Lake > Sediment | place: USA: Wyoming | collected...
GGACAACCCAAAAGCACGACCAAGACCGAAACCAGAATGCATAAAGGCATCTTTTCCCCCTTCGCTTTTCGATCCACTTTCCATCTTCTCATAGCCCTCCTCCTTATTTTTAATATACAGAGAAAATGCCTCTGTCTCCGAACGAAAAATCCTCTTCTCTCACCATTCCCCCTTACGTTCTTTTGTCCCCTCCCAGATAGGCTTCATGAAGCTCTCTGCTGTTCAGAAGTACTTGGGCATGGTCCGACATGATAATCCGCCCCACTTCCATCACGTATCCCCGGTCCGCAATCTGCAACGCCTTCAAGGCGTTCTGCTCCACCAGAAAGATCGTGATCCCCGAGCGATGCAGATCGGCGATGATTTTGAAAATCTCTCGAACCAGAAGGGGCGAAAGCCCCAGGGACGGTTCATCCAGCATCAGGAGTTTCGGCCGAGAAAGAAGCGCCCGCCCGATGGCCAGCATCTGCTGTTCCCCCCCAGAGAGAACATCCGCTGCCAGCAAGCGGCGTTCCTTCAGAACCGGAAAACGGTGAAAAATCTCTTCAATGTGGGCTCGGACCGCCCCTTGGTCCTCCCTGGCGTACGCTCCCATGAGCAGGTTCTCATAAACGGTCATGCGGCGCAGAATCTGCCGCCCCTCCGGAACCAGGATCAGCCCCCGCTTCACCCGTTCGGCCGGGGATTTTCCTTGAATAGGCGTCTTCTGATATTCGATTTTGCCACCCTTCGCCGGAAGAAGGCCGCATAGGGTCCGCATGAGGGTCGTCTTCCCCGCTCCATTCGCTCCGATGAGCGTGACAATCTCCCCGGAACCGATTTCCAGGGAAATCCCTTTTAGAACCTGGATCTTGCCGTAACCGGCCTCAAGATCCGAGACCCTCAGCACCTAATCCTCCTTGCCCAGATAAGCTCCAATGACCTGGTCATTGTGACGGATTGCATCCGGGGATCCCTCCGCAATCAGCTGGCCGAAATTCAATACGAAAATATGGTCGCAAATTTCCATGATAATGCGCATATCATGTTCAATGATCAGCAGGGTGATTCCTAACCGGCGGATTTTACCCAGAGTCTTCAGCAGATCTGCCGTTTCGTGGGTATTCAATCCTGCCGCCGGTTCATCCAGCAGAAGAAGTTTCGGCTGAATGGCCAGAGCCCGGGCAATTTCCACCTTGCGCTGGGTCCCATAGGGAAGGGTGATGGCCTGCGAAGAGCGGACATTTCCAAGCCCCAGAAGTTCAAGAATTTCATCGGCCTCTTTTTTGAAATTTCTTTCCCTCCCCCTGCGCCCGGCAGCTTCAGACCCCTTTTCCCCTGAATACGGCCTCTGGGCCACGCGCACATGCTCCAGAGTCGTCAAACTTTTGAAAAGCCGGATCGTTTGAAAGGTACGGGCCACTCCTATCCGGGTAATCTGGAACGGCTTCATTCGGGTTAGCTCTTGACAACCGGTTTTTATGCTCCCGGTGGAGCTCGGATAGACCCCCGTGATGAGATTGAATACGGTTGTCTTGCCAGCTCCATTGGGCCCGATGAGTCCGTAAACCCCATCCCGTGGGATCTGAAAGGTTAGGTCGTGAACGGCCAGAACGCCGCCAAAGTTTTTGGAGACCGAGGTTAAAGCCAAGATCGGCTTTTGATTCACGCCTTGTTCCCCTTTCTTCTAGACAGCCAAAAATCGAGTCTCAGGATCTCACGAGTTATAAGACCTGACGGGCGGGCAATCATAAGACCGATAATGACTGCTCCGAAAAAAGCCCCTCGCCAATCATGCAGGAACCGCAGCATCTCCGGCAGAAACGTGAAAATGATCGCTCCGAGAATTCCACCCCAGAAGGTCATCATTCCTCCCAAGATGACGAAGAGAACCATGTGAATGGAATTCCAGACATTGAAGAATTCGGGCTCGATATACAGGTAGTAATGGGCATACAATCCTCCGGCGATCCCGGCTATCATGGCCCCGAGGCCGAAGGAGCCTACTTTGAGGATAACCACATTCACACCGATCAGCTCGCTGACGGTGTCATCGTCATGGGTGGCCAGCATGATCAGACCGATGCGGGACCGGGTGAGGAAAAAGAAAAACACCAAAAAGAAGAACACCCAGCCCCAGATCCAGGTCAGGGAAACCGGGGTGCTGCCGATGCCTCGAAACCCATAAGCTCCCCCCGTCAGGGAGGTTAAAAAGTTCATGAAAAAGTTGCGGACGATTTCACCAAAAGCCAGCGTCACCATGGCCAGGAAGATCCCCCGAATTCTCAGGGCGGGAAATCCAACCAGAAGACCGATTATTCCAGCGGCCAATCCTCCTACCACCAAGGCCGGGAAAAGAGGCCAATGCAGGTGAACCGTGAGGATGGCGGAAACATAGGCGCCCACGGCCATGAACCCGGCGTTGCCAACGGACAACTGTCCAGTAGCCAGAGGGGCATAAACGCTCAGGGCCAGGAGGATGTTGATTCCCACCGAAGTTAAGAGATCCAGGAAATAGCTGCTCAAATCTAAATCCTCTCCCTTTCGGCCTGGAGGGTCCCCAAAATCCCCTGGGGCCGAAGAACCAAGGCAATAAACAAAGCCCCATAAACCGCAAAGTCCTTTGCCGGTGCTCCAAAGTAGGCCACGCTCAGAACCTCGATGATGCCGATGAACATGCCCCCTACAATGGCCCCCCGGAGATTGCCCATTCCGCCCACAATCATGGCGGCAATCCCTTTGATCCCGGGTTCGATTCCCATGAAGGGAGAGACGATGGAAAAACTGAGCCCGAACAGAATTCCGCTGGCCCCGGCAAACACCCCGGTGACAAAAAAGGTGATGGCCACGATACGGTTGGACTCGACCCCGAGAATGCTGGCGGTTTCGCTGCTTTCCGCGACGGCGCGCATCCCCCGGCCGGTGCGGGTGTGCTGGATGAACAGGTCCAAGGAGATCATGAATAGAATGGCCGCCAAGAGAATGAGGATCTGGGTCGAGGAAACGAGAATCGGCCCGAACTGGAAATCAATGGGCGCCATCCCCGGGGGAAACTGGGCTCTCTCCGATCCGAAAAAGTTCTCCGCCGAATTCTGCAGGAGGATGGAAAAACCAATGGTGCTGAGGAGGGGAACCAAGGGAGGCGCATGGCGGAGGGGGCGAAAGGAAAAACGTTCGATGACCAAATTCACCCCCCCCGTGCAGAGAACAGCCAGCGGGAAAGCCCAGTAAATCGAGAGGCCCAGTTTGATGAAGGTTAGGCAGAAAATGGCCCCGAGCATGAACACTTCGCCAATGGCAAAGTTGAGCATGTTCAGAATGCCCATCAGCAGCGTGAACGCCATGGCAATCAGAGCGTAGGTGCTGCCGAGCATCACGCCGTTAAAAAGCTGCTGGATGAACAAAATTCTTTTCCCTCTGCTCTTCAAACAGAAAGGGCTTATGACTCCCTTTATTCAAGGAGTTTGTCCGTAATGGGCTTACCGCCCTCCTCGTAATCCAGCCATCGCACCCTCGGCTTGGGGCGTCGCCCGCGGATCAAATCGTCCAATAGAAGCAGAGCCTTGATCGCCACCCGGGAGCGGGAGGCCGCCCTTGTGGCCCACTGGTGGTGCCAAACGTTCGGCCGGCTCCAGGGGCATACGGAGATACACCGCGCACAGTCGTTCCATTTTTGGGGGTTGGCCACCCAGAAGCGAAGGCAACGTTCGGGATCCACATTCCATTTTTCCACTCCCCGGACGACCTCCTTCTCCCCATGGGGCAGGGCTTGGGAGGGACAATTCTCCGCGCATTTCTTGCATATCTTGCAGGTGGCCACCGCTCCGATATCGACAGGGGAATCGGGAACGAGGGGCAAATCCGTGGTCACCGTCGCCAGACGCACCCGGGGACCAAAGGGGGCCGTGATCAGGATTCCATTCCGGGAGAGTTCCCCCAAACCCGCATCGACGGCGATGGGAACATGCAAAACCCATTCGTTGATGAAAAAGTGGGCCCGCGCCGCATAACCCAACTCCCGGATGTAGCCGGCTAAGCTCATCGCCGGCTTGGCCGCATTGAGGTAACCAAGCCCCACCTCGGCATTATCGATCCACCCGGGAGAATAGCGCATCCGCTCGTAATTCATCTCGACGGCCAGAGAAATCGCATATTTGTGGGGCAGATGGATTTCCTGGCCGGCCGTGCCCTTGGCGAAATCAATTCGCAGCCCTGCGTGGCTGTAAACATAAGCCTGGTTCAAATCACATACGCCGACAAGATCCGCCCCCAGAAATTGCCCGATTTCTTTGATGTGGGCGGACATTCTGCCGGGGTTGTCCACCCTGGCCTGCTTGGGATTGATAGGCCCATCGGCCACATTTCTCCACGAGCGCATGGAGACATTGATGGCCCGAGTCTCTGGGTAAAAAATCCGCCGGAAGGGGTCTATGGATTCCTGGGTCCAGCGCTCTTTAACCTTTTCCCCCAATCCTCCAATGGCGGCGAAGGAATGCATCTGCTTGCGCTGGTCAAAACGTTCCTGGTTGCCCACGATTCGGGTGGTGGATGCCTTTTTCATTCCTGCCTTCTCCTCCGCGGCTTAGAAGGGGATATCTTTCCGTTCATCAATGACCCTCTTCGCCTTGTGATCCCAACGGGGAAGGACTCCCTGCCCCACAAGCTCGACCGACACGCGGATTCCCAACTCCAAATGCAGCTCTTTGGAAGCTTTTTCTTTAAGAGCCGGATTGGATGAGGGGGACATCGCGGGTACCGGCTCGATGCGAACAAAGATCTCATCCAGGCCCTCGATCCGCTTGAACAGGATCTGAAATTCCTCAACTTCCTTAAAGCCGCGAACCAGCTCCTCAATCTTGCTGGGATACACGATGACTCCCCGGATCTTTTTCATGTCATCCAGCCGGCTGAGAACGCTTCCCTCCAATGCAAACAAGGTTCGACCACAGGGACATTTGCGGTCGGCCACCCGGACGATATCTTTGGAACGGTATCGCAGAAAGGGATTCGCCTTCCGCTCTAAATTGCTCAGAACAAGTTCACCTGTCCCCCCTGGACCTACGGGCTGATCCGTCTCCAGATCCAGGACCTCGGGATAGGCCCAGTCTTCGTTTACGTGGGTAATTCCTGATTGGAACTCACAGTTGAATCCCCAGGGGCCGATTTCAGTCGATCCCAGGAAATCAAAGCATTTGCACCCGTAGGCTTCCTCGATTTTTTCCTTTACCCCGGGGATGACGGCTCCGGGTTCTCCGGTGTGCCAAGCGATGCGGATTTTTGCTTGGCGGGCAAAATGGATATTTTGCTTGCCAGCCACATCCGCCATGTGGAGGGCGTAAGAGGGCGTGCAGCCCAGAACCGTAATCGGATATGTGAGGAGGGCATCGATCCTCTGCTCAGTCTTCATTCCTCCGGAGGCAAAAAGCAGGCACCCGATTTCCTGGCAGGCATAGTATCCTGCCCAGAAACCGATCCAGGGACCGAAACTGAAAGCAGGCATGGCCATGTCTGTCTTGCGAATTCCGTAGGCGTAAAGATTGCGGGCATATATGTGGCAGAATTTTGCCCAGTCCTCCGCAGTATCCAGGATTCTGAGCGGTTTTCCGGTTGTTCCGGAAGTGAGATGAATCCGTTGGCAGTCCTCGAGAGGAAGGGTAAGCGCATCCCCCCAAGGAGGGTATACTTCCTGGTTTTTGCGCAGGTCTTCTTTGTCTACAAAGGGAAGCTTGGCGATATCTTCAAGAGATTGAATTTGATCCGGGCACACATTCGCTTCTTCGAATTTCCTCCGGTAAAAGGGGCTGGAATCCCAGGCGTGTTTCACCAGACTCCTGAGCTTATCCGTCTGAATCTTTCGCAGCGTATCCCTGGAGGCAGTTTCTATTTGGGGATCGTAATATCGATTTTGCATAGAGCATCCTCACCTTTCAGCGCTTCCATCCGCTCGTCTCCGGAGGCAGCTCCGCTTCCTCCTGATGGGGAAGCCTTTGCCAAGAATACTTTCTACCATAAAAAAGAACGTGCAACCAGTATAAAACCCTTCGGGATAGAAAGGACCGGCGCGCGGCCCAGAAACCGACCCGGTGGACGAAATGGTCCGGCTTGTTCCAGGGGCAGACTTTCAAGCATTGGGAGCAGGCAAACGTATTGGCCGCCGAAACCCAGAAGAGAAAACACTTCTGTGGGTCCTGGATCCATTTGGTGTAACCTCGAACCGATCCTTTTTCTCCGGTAATCGCCTGGGGAGGACAGTTGATTTCGCAAAGCTTGCAGTAGCTGCAAAAATCCTGGACCCCGAGATCGACCGGATGGTCTTCATCCAAATCCAGGGCTGTCGTTACAGAGGATAGCCGGACTCTGGGTCCGAACCGTGGGGTGATCAAATAATTGAACCGCCCCTGTTCCCCCAGCCCCGCATCCACGGCATGAGGGACCTGGAAAATCTGTTCATTCCGTAAATGGTGCGCCCGCGCCGGAAAGCCCAGTTGCCGAATATAGGAGGATAGAGCGCAGGCTATTTGAGCTACGCCGTAATAGGTCTTGCCCACTTCTCCCACGCTCGCTTCATTTTCCGGGGTGAGGGTCGCTTGAATTTTTTGGTAATCCATCTCCTTTCCTAAAACGATTACGTATTTATGCCTCAATTCCACCGGAACGGTTACCGGAGGCCCCGTTTCAAGTTTTGATTCCTCATAGGAAAAACTCTGGCTGTAGGTGAGATCTTCTTTCAGGGTGGTGATTCCGACAAGATCAGCGCCCAATCCCCTGGCGGTTTCCTTGATTCGCTTTGTATTTTCTCTAGCAGAAAGCGTTGTCTTTTCGGAGCTTATTTTTCCATCCACCTGGCCGCGGAGGCCCATCACCAAGGTCCAGAAGATCCCCCCAAAGGGATCCCGGCTCTGAAGGGCCCACCTCTGCCGCCCGACCTTGGGGCCGAATCCCCCCACATGGGCGATATTGAAAACCGTGTCTTTTTGATTGAAATTCTCTGCGGGTCCTGCAGACATTCCCTTGGTTCCCGCGAGGGCGCGCTTGTTCCGCCCGGTGGGCAGGAAAAGAAACAGCGTGAATAAGGCAAGCCCCAGGGTGGCGAATACCTGCAGGTTCCAAAGGAGGGATCCTTCTAATCGTCCTGTTTCATGGAGCCAGGCATAGAAGGCTAACAGACCCGCCATAAGGCCGAAGAAAAGGGTGCCGAGGAACGCGGCACGGAGGGCTTTTTCCTGATAAGAGGTAACGGCAAACCAAAAAGTGAAAAGAGCATAGATGGCTCCGATGACGAAAAGAAAATAGAACATCTTCCCCCCAATCAATTCCACCGTCCCCCGCCGAAATCCCACACCGGTCCGATTGAAAATCTTCTTCTTTACCCACCAGGTGCAAAAAAAATCTCCGCAAAGTGCTCTACGGCCATGGTTTCATGGGGTACAAATTGTTCTTCCCCTCGGTTGCTGAACATCACCTGCGGTGACCTTTTGCCCTCACCCCTACCCCTCTCCCCGACGGGGAGAGGGAAGGGTGAGGGGGGTCTTTGGAGATATTCTTTGCAACGTTTAGGTTTATCCTGCACACGGCCTTGGCGCAGAGGTCACGAGCAAAACAGCCCGTTCAATTGGGCGAACCCATGGCTGCCTGTTAGCGGAGATCTCCTATGCCTCGTAGTAGAGGTTCATTTCGTAAGGATGCGGCCGGTTGCGAATCTCGTAATACTCCTTCATCTTACGTTCGATCCAAACTTCGATAATGTCCGGAGTGAAGACCCCTCCTTCGAGCAGATATTGGTAATCGGTCTGAAGCGTATCCATCGCCTCTTTGAGTGAGGCCGGAAGAGGTTTTATTTTGCTCCGCATTTCCTTACTGACCTTTTCGATGTCGATATCGAAGGGACCGAAGCCGGCTTCGCTGGGATCGATCTTCTTTTTGATCCCGTCGATTCCCGCCATCATGATGGCGCTTAGAGCCAGGTAAAGATTACAGGTGGCATCGGGCGGCCGGTATTCGAAACCTTTATCTTGAGGGGCAACGGCATATTTGGGGATACGAATCGCCGCACTGCGGTTCGCCAGGGAGAAAAAGAGGTTTACCGGAGCCTCAAATCCGGGGACAAGACGCTTAAAAGAGTTGGTGCTTGGGTTGGTTAGGGCAAGGAGGCTGGGGGCATGGCTCAATATCCCGCCGATGTAATAAAGCGCCGTCTGGCTGAGCCCGGCATAGCCGCTAGGGTCATAGAAAAGGGGTTCTCCTTTCTTGAACATTTTCTGGTGAATATGCATGCCGCTTCCGGCTTCCCCATAGAGAGGTTTGGGCATAAAAGTGACCGTCCGGTTTCCCCGCTGGGCGATCATCTTGATCACGTATTTGATCCACATGGCGTTGTCGGCCGCCAGGACCAGGGGATAGAAGAAAATTTCCACTTCTGACTGGCCGGGTCCCCCGACTTCATGGTGATGATAGCGCACCTGAATCCCGCTCTCCTGGATCGCCTTGACCATCTCCGAGCGGATGTTGAACATGATATCCATCGGCGGAATCGCATGGTAACCGCCCTTGCGGGAAATTTTGTGGCCGAGATTCTGTTTCTGAAACATGCCCGAGTTCCAGTCCGCCTCAATGGAATCGATGGTGTACATGGCCATGTTGATATCCGACTGATAGTTGATGCTGTCAAAAATGTAAAATTCAAACTCCGGACTCCATGCCATCTCATCGGCGATGCCGGTGGCCTTCAAATAGGCCTCGGCGCGTCGGGCAATCCCGCGTGGGTCGCGATGAAAGTGTTGTTTCGTATCTGCTTCGGCGGCTTCACAAATAAAACTCAGAGTTTTCATTTCCCAGAAAGGATCTGTCTTGGCCGTTTCGGGATCCGGAAGAAGAACCATATCGCCGGATTCGATGCTTTTGAACCCGGGAGTACTGGACCCATCAAAGCCGATTCCCTGCGAAAAAGTCTTCTCCGATAAGGCAATCGCCGGGATGGTCACATGGTGCCAGGAGCCGAAAAGGTCGATGAATTTCAGATCGATCATCTCAAAACCGTTATCCCCAACGAACTTGACCATTTCCTCGATCTTCTTCGTCATGCTTTTTCCCTCTCCTTTTTTGATTTCGTTTCGAGATTTAAGGAATCCCTCTTTCCGGAATCCCCAACAACCGAACTGCGTTTTCCCCAAGGATTTTGCTCTTGGCATCTGCAGCGATTGGCAATTGCCGGATCGCCTGGATGTTTTCCTTTATCGTCGGCACCCCCGGCCAATCCGAACCATAGATCACCTTATCGGCGAGACGCTCCAACTCCGGGAAATAGGTCAACAGTTTTTGCGGAGGGAGACCGGCCACTTCCATAAAAACATTGGCATGAAGACGGGCCAAGGTGGAAGCGGTTTCGTACCAGATTGGGCGCCCGCTGTGGGATTGGATCAGGACAAGCTCAGGAAAATCAACGGCCACATCATCCAGATATAAAGGGTCAGCGTATTTCAACCGCGACCCGGCGAAGACCGAGGAACCCAGGTGCAGGAGCACGGGGATCTTGAGGTCCTGCGCCTTCGCATAAATAGGATAAATTCCGGCATCATTGGGGTAATATTGCTGGTAGGAAGGATAAAGTTTAAGCCCGCGGAAACCTTCTTCTTTAACCAATCTCTCCAATTCTTCAGCGGGGCGCGCCGTCGTGTGGGGGTTGACACTGGCAAAAGGGATGAGCCTGGAGCTTGCGGAACAAAACTCGGCCACTGATTCATGATCCGCAATGCCCGTGGTAATGGGGGCTATCTCGGCGAGGATTACAGCGAAGTCAATACCGCACTCATCCATCAGTCCGAGGAAAGTCTCCGGTGAAGAATACCTCCGCATCATCTCCTCCAAGCCATCTCCCCATTGCTTACGCAGGAAGCTGAGATAGCTTGGCGTCATGCTTTGATAACGGACGGGGTGAATATGAAAATCAACGATCGCCATGTTTCTCCCCTGGAAAATGGGTTAGCCTCTGATTTTCGTTTTGATCCGGGCACAGCTGTACCGGCCTTTTTGACAAACCCCTCCATGGTGCTGGTGGAGCTGGGTATGTTCCGTATCCATCTGGTGGCGGTAAAAATAATGCCGATTGCAGACCCGGCAGTACCCGCGAAGGTATACCTGTTGAGAATCGGCTGCCGAAGGCTTCGGTTTGGGAGTTGCCATATTGTCTATTGCTCCTATGATGGATCGATCGCAGGGAGAATCGCCGCTACGGGGCCAGAGTGATCAAAGCATCCACCGCCTTCGCCCCTTTGTTTACCTCCATAACGAGGAGTGGGTTTATATCGACTTCAGCGACAGCATCTTTGAGTTCGGACGCGAGACAAGCCGTTTTCAGGAGAACTTGGGTGATCGCCTCCAGATCAGCCGGCTTTCTTCCGCGAATTCCTTGAAGGACCTTGTACCCCCGGATTTCGGAAATCATGTTCTGGACATCCTTCCGGGTCACCGGCAGGACCCGGATGCTTACATCTTTCATGACTTCCACGAAGATGCCTCCTAAACCGAAAAGAAGGGTGGGGCCAAACGGCGGTTCCTGGGAGATGCCTACAA
>Ga0315286_10007724_pt1 | contig 10547 bp, 5 predicted proteins | sample YL17G10_0_MG_FD_205038 | JGI IMG/M metagenome (GOLD analysis project Ga0315286, IMG submission 205038) | Sediment microbial communities from Yellowstone Lake, YNP, Wyoming, USA - YL17G10_0 | ecosystem: Environmental > Aquatic > Freshwater > Lake > Sediment | place: USA: Wyoming | collected...
GGACCTCGACAAGAGTGCGACGAACCTGCGGGACAAGCACGTCTTGGCGCTGGACGCCGCGAAGTCAACGAAGATAACCGTCAGGCTGCCGGCGAAGGTGGCGGGCGCGGCCGCGGAGGTCTCGTACGAACTCGTCAAGAGCGACGGCAAGTGGAAGGTGCTGGCTGCCGGGCGGCCCGAAGGCAAGGCCGACACCGCCGCGGTTGAAGGGCTGCTGAAGGAACTGGCGGAGTTAAGGGTCCTCTACTTCGCCGAGGGCGAGCACGCCGACGTGGCCAAGGCCTTCGCGCCGCAGGGTTCCGTCCGCGTCCAGGTCGAGGGCGAGGCCGCCGAGCAGGGCTTCGACGTCGGCGGCACGGGCGCTGGCGCCTTCGTCGTCAAGAACCTCCGCGAGGACTGGATCGGCCGCATCAACGAGAAGGGCCTCGCGTACCTGACGAAGGGCTCGCTCGATTACCTCGACAAGCAGGTCCTCACGCTCGACCCCGCGAAGGTGACCGGCCTCGCCCTTCAGACGGCCGACCGCAAAGTGCTCCTCGAAAAGAAGGACGAGAAGTGGCGGATGACGGCGCCGATCGAGGCCGAGCCGGCAGCCAACTTCGTCCCCGATCTTCTCGGCCAGATCCAGGACTTCCGGTGCGACAAGTACCTGGCCGCCACGAAAGACCTGAAGCCCTACAACCTCGACAAGCCGCAACTCGTGTGCACCCTGACGCTGGCGCCCGAGAAGGCGGGCGAAAAGCCCGTCGAGAAGGTCCTGCGCCTGGCGCAGTACGAAAAGTCGAAGGTCGCCGGCCAGATCGAGGGCAGCGACCTCGTCTTCGCGGCGCCGGCCGCGCTCTTCACGGCGCTGGCGGGCGAGCCGCTGGAGAAGACGCTGACGGAGATCCCGGCGGCCAACGTCAAGGACCTCGCCGTCACCGGCGAAAAGGCGGCCGTGCGGCTCGTGTGCATCGACGCGAAGTGGTTCCGCGCCGACGCCAAGGGCACTCCGGGCGAAGAGGTCCCGACCGATCCGGCGAAGGAACTGGCCCAGGCCGTCGCAAACCTCAGCGCCGCACGCTGGGCCGCCTACGACGCCAAGGGCGCAGCCAACTTCGGCCTCGACAAGCCGGCCCTGACCGCCAGGATCACGACCGACAATGCCTCGGCCACGGTGCTCATCTCGGGCAAGGAAGTGCCCGCAGACGTGGCGGCGCTCGTGGACCAGAAACCCGCGCGGTACGCCATGACCGAAGGCGGCAAGCGCATCGCCGTCCTGGCGGGCAAGCCGCTCGAAACTATCCTCAACGCCCCCGCGGCCTACGAAGTGAAAAAAGAGACGCCTAAAGAAGAAGCCAAGTAGGCCTGAATATGTAGGGTGGGTGCTATGCACCCACCAATGCTGTTATTTTAACATAAAAGTGGTGGGTGCATAGCACCCACCCTACATACCCAGCCCCGCAAACCGAAGGGCATTATCCCACAGGATGCGGCGCTTCAGGTCATCGCCGATCGGAAGCGCCATGAACTTCGCCACCTCTTCCCGCTGGCCGCGCCACGGCGCATCGGTTCCGAAGAGAAGATACTCCGGCGGGTGCTTCGCGAAGATCCGCTCCAGGAGGGCCGGCGGACAGCGGCCGAGCGTGAAACTCGTCTCCAGGTAAATCGGCAGTCCGGCCACCTGCTCCAGGACCTCGGGCCACTGCTCCCATCCGCCCAGGTGGGCCGCAGTCATGCGCAGGTTGGGGACCGCCTCGTGCACGCGGCGTACGCGTAAGGGGGTCGCCGAGTCGTCCTTCTCGAAAGCCAGGTCGTGCCCCGTGTGAAAGAGCATCGCCAGCCCTGCGGCAGCGGCCGCACGCGCGATCCGCAGGACTTTCGGATCGTCCAGCGGATAGCCGCCGTAGTGCGGATGGTACTTCAGCCCCTTGAGGCCCAACTGCGCAATCCGTTCGATCTCGGCCTCGATGTCCGGGTAATCGGGGTGGACAGATGCGAAAGGAACGATCCGCTCGGAGGCAACCGAGAGCGACCACTCGGTGATCTTCGTCGTCTGCTCCGGCCGCGTCGCGACCGAGCAGATGATCGACCGCCGGATTCCCGCCCGATCCATGCTCGCAAGCAAGCCGGAAACGGTGCCATCGAAGGTCGCTTTAGGGTTGAACCAGACTCCGGCAGCCTCCAGTCTGGGAATGGCCGAGGCCGCCAGTTTGTCCGGGAAGGCGTGCGTGTGTACGTCGAAGATGGGAACGCTCGTCATGTTCGTCCTGCCCCTGATACGACATCACTACTTCCGTATTATGCGCGGCGGTTCTCCCGACCCGCCGCGCCAACCGCGTTCTGGTGGCCCCCAGGCCCGTTTGTTGCGCGGTGGGTCAGGAGACCCACCGCGCAAATCCCGAAGTGGCGTTGTAGTAATAGTCTGTCAACTTTGATTATGTGGGTGCCACGGCTGCGCAGTTTGCAGCCGTGTATCCCTGCCGACGACCACGGCTGCACAAGGCGCAGCCGTGGCACCCACAGATTAAGAATTGACAGGCTACTGGTTGAAATTACCCATAAGTGGGGAATTTGGCCCATTGTTTGTTTTCGCCACCGCTCTATTCCCAAGCCGAATCGCGATACATGGCCGCAATTCGGGATTTTCTGAATTCCGCTTGACTGGCGCGCGTTTTGCACTATGATTGGGACGGTAAGATGTACGTGGTCAACGTAGGCTATGCCATGCGGGACGGTCCCGCATGTTTTAAACAGTGGCCGAATGTCCCCCCGTTCGGCCACTGTATTTTTTTTAGCCTGCATCCAAGCCCCCACGCAGTTCCCATCGTCCGTCTTCTTCAACAAGGTAGTTCTCTACCATCGACCAGTCGCCGAGCGTAAAGAGCACCGCCTGGCGGCCGTCGACCTGGGTTACCCTGCGGCCGGGTTCGTGGATGTGACCGCAGACGATAACGTCCGTGCCGCGCCGGAACTCCGCCGCCACGATCTCCTCGTTCACCCGAACCGAGCGGCGCATCTTGCTGCCCGACAGCCACCTGTAGAACTCGGCCATCGCCTTAGCCACGAAGGCCGGCAGAAGAACAAACGCTCTCTCAAACCCCGGCGAGCGGATCCATTCCTGGATGCGAAAACCGCGGTCCCTCCGGCCTTCCAGGTAATCGCCGTGGCAAAGGTAGACTTGCTGAGAGCCGGCCGTCAGCCGGTGCTCGGTGCGGCCGGGAACGATGCGGATGCCGGTGGCCTCCTCCAGGCCGCGGCTCATGTAGAAGTCGCGGTTGCCGAGGAGGAAGAAAACCTTCGTTGTCCGCGCCGCCCGGGCCAGGGCTTCCAGCGCCTCGCGGTAGTCCGGCAACCGCAGGTGCCTGGGGCCGATCCAGTAGTCGAACAGGTCGCCCAGGATGTAGATTTCGTCCGCGTGCGGCGCCTCGCGCCGCAGGAACCGGATCAGCCGCTCGGTACGCGCGGGCTCCAGCGGGCTGAGGTGCACATCGGCTAGAAATACACGTCGCATAATCGGAGTTTCCGGGTTCCTGCTTTGTGGGCATACCCCGCGGCTTCCGCCGCGGGCTCGAAATCGGAGTTACTTTGCCTTCGCCGCCGCCGCCTCGCGTTGGCGTTGCTCGCGCACCATGTTGACCAGTTCTCGCAGCGGCGCGGTCAGGCCCGATAGGGTCCGCACTTCGACCTGCGGCTCGGCCAACGTGCCGCTGACGATCACAACCGCAAGTTCCTTGCGGATGCCTTCCGCCAACTCCGCCAGCGCCGGGATGAGCGGGTCATCGTTCTTTTTGCCTGGAATAAACATCATGTCGATCTTGCCGTCGGACTCCATGACGCCGGTGCCGTAGAGGCTCACGGCAAGCCCCTCAAGGCGTATATCGCCCAGGTAAAGCCGCTTGCCGCGCAGGAAGTACAGCACCCGCCCTCCCTGGAAAGCCGTCTGGTCGGCCGGGGCAAGGCGCAAGGCGTTCATCACTCGCATCAGGGGCGGCAGTTCGTAGAGTTTGGCGTCGTGCACGTCGGCATAGCCTGAGGCCTCGACCGTCTGGGCGTCGGAGCCCCTTGCCCAGAGGCCCAGCGTGGCCTTCATGCGCCCGCCCGACATGTTGTGCTCCAGGCGGAACCCCTCCCGCAGCAGCCGCTCGAAGTCCACGTCGGCGGCCGTCATGCTTATCGAGTACCGCGTCGTTGGCTCCAGGCGGATGGTGCCAAAGCCTTCCATCCGCCCGCCGTAGAACTCTCCCTCGACGCTCTTGATCGACACGGTATTCGCCGCCGCGGCCTTCTCGAGCACCAGCCGCATCTCCGACACGTCCTTGTCGGCGATCTTGCCTTGCTGGATGCGCATCTTGCCCTGGATAGCCACCTGGCCGTTGACCCACTTGCCGTCGAGTTCGGCCGTGCCCACCACGTTGGCGACCTTGACGCCCGGCGTAGCGCCCACTTCATCCAGGATGGCCGTGCCGGACCACACCGCCACGGGCCCCTCGGGCCCCGTGGACTGGAATCGCAGCCGCGTAATATTGAGGTCCACGCGCCCGGTCGGATGGATCGCGTCAAAGGCTTTCTGGAACGGCCCCGGCAACGCATCGCGCAAGGGGCCTTCCATGCGGAGGCCTTTCGTGCGGATCGTAAGGTCCAACTCCGGCCCTTCCTTGCTGTAGGCGATGCGGCCGTTCAGGCCGAACTCCGCAAGGCCCGCCCGCGCCTTGATGTCGTGCAGGCGCACCTCGTTGCCCTGGAACTCCAACTGCCCGGTAACACGCTCCAGCGGATACGGGAACACGTCCAGCCGCGCCTGGGCGTCGCGGGCCGTCACCCACACGTGATGGCGTATCTCCTCCTGTGGCCCGAAGGCCTTCACGAGATGCGCCAGGACATCCACCCGCCCGCGCGGCGAAAGGTGACTCCAGACGGTCCGCATCTCCGGCCCGAGCGCCCCGCGCAAGGGCTCGCCGAGCGTTACGTCGGTTCCGTTCAGCGTCAGGTCCATCGCGTAATCGTCGGGCTGCTGCTCGATCCAGCCGCGCGCCTCGATCCGGGCGCCGCTGTTGTAGCCGACGAGCGAATCGATGCGGCACGTTCCCTTGGTCAGGCGCAGCCGCCCCGTCAACTGCTCGGCCTGGAACGGGAACGGCTCGTAAATCATGCGCGCCCCGCGCATGCGGATTTCCATGTCGTAGTCCGGCCGCCCCTTGGACTCGGCGCCCGAGGTCACGGCGCCTTCGAAGTCGGCCTGCCCCGAGAGGTGAAACACACCCAGCATCGCTCGATCGCGATCGGGCAACGCCTGCCACAGGTCATCATCCAGCGGCACGTCCTGGCCGAAGATTTTCAGTTTCACTTCGTCGGGCACTCCGCCCCCAGGGGTCAGGACCTCGCCCGAGACCGTCACCGTCGCGGGGCCGTGCCGGCCGCGCACGTCGAGAATCTCGGTCCGGTCGGGCCAGATGTTCACCTGGCCGGTCGCGGCGGTCAGTTGGTACGGAAAATGGACGGCCTTGAACTGGCAGTCCAGAAACGCCAGGTGGACGGCCACCTCGGGGGGGGTGTTTGCGAGGGGCGGCTGGTAGACGGCGACTTCCGCATCGGCCGTGCCGCTGGGGGCGTACTGATCGTAGATGGCCCGGTGCTCCGGCCTCAGGGCCGCCCGCAGACTTTCGTCCAGGGCAACGCGACTGGCACTGACCCTCATCTGGATTTCGGGCGTCGGGCCGAGGTTCTTCGCCCAGCCCTCCACGCGCACGGTCGCCTGGCCGTGACGGCCTTCCAGGTCGCGCGTCTCAAAGCCCTCCGGGCCGAACTGCACCGTCCCGTGCACGCGCTCAAGGCGATACGGGAACCCGGCGTACGTCATCTCGACATCGTGGCAGGCGGCCGTCCCGGAGACCGCCAGCGGTGCATCGGGCGTCTTGCGGCAAACTCGCAGGGCCACGTCAACCTGGCCCCGCGGCTGGAAAACCGTGTAGAGGGCGTTCATCTGCGGCGCCGCGCCCACCAGCGACTCGCGGGACTGCTCAAAGTCCACGTGGTCCGCCTGGGCCGAGAGGTCCATCATCAACTGCGGCTGATCGAAGCCGCTGACCTCGCCGTCCAGGCGCATCGGCGTCCCGTTCACCAGGCCCTGGATGCCCGACAGTTGCAGCCGCGACGCTGGCGAGAACGTGCACCGCCCCGTGAGGTTCTCGAAACGGTACTTCAGCCCCTTGTACTCGTGCGTGAAACTGACGCCCGTCAGGTCCGCCCCAAGATGGTAGCCTTCCTTCTCGTCGACGTCGAAGATGATCCTGACGTTGACGGAGTTGCCCGCGCCGGTCAGTTCGAAGCGGTCCCAGATGCGTTGGGCTTCGCGCGGCAGGCTGCGGTACAGGTCCTCGGTCAGCACCACGTTCGAGGCCTGCCCCTCGAACCGCAGCGACCCGGTGCGCGCATCGATCAGGCCCGAGGACACGGCCAACTCCACGCCGGTCGTCTGGCTCTTGAAGTCCGTCTGGAACCGGAACATGCCGGGGTCCGTCTCGCTCGGCAGAAGGAGCCCCCGCACAATCATCTGGTGCGAGTAGACCGTCTCGCCGCGGCGCTCGATCGTGAGCATCCCATCTTCCAACTCCACCACGGGGCGCATCTTCATGCCTGCCGCCAACGGCCGCGTGCGCGCCAGGGCCTGGAAATTCCACGTCGCCTCGTTCCAAAGGATCAGGTGGATCTGCGGCCGGCGGACGACGATCTCCGTCACCTGCGGCGACAGGAGCAGCAGCGACAACGGCGTGATCCGCAGGTCGACCTGCTGCGCCACCAGCAGTGGCTCGTCGCGCGGCGGGGGCGGAACAATCCCCAGTTTCTCCGCCGACGGAATGATCTTCAGATCCTTCAGCACCAGGCCGTCGCTCCACGAGAACGTGGCGCGGCCGATCTGAACGTCGGTCCCGAGCAGGTCTTCCAGGTAACTCTCGGCGAACTCGCCTACGCGGGCGTCGCTGGTCAGGTAGAAGTACCCCGCCACCAGGGCCGAAACCGCCACCAGCATCGCGGCCAGCACGATGCGACGGCGACGGTGGCTGCGCGCGCGGGCCACGCGGCGGTCCTCGTCCACCGGGTGAGCCCAGTGGGCCGGACGTTCGCGCCGCTGCTTGTCGTCATTCGGCCCGGATTGCGTCACTCAACGTACTCCTCACAGCACAACAACACGCGCCCATCAAGATGGGCGGCTAACCAAACAACAACACGCGCCCATCAAGATGGGCGGCTAACCAGGTTGCTTTTCTTTTTCGACCCCCGGCCGCGTAATCATCGCCGCCAGGCCGGCGCCGCCCAGAATGGCCAGGGTCGGCGCAAGCGGCAGCCGGTCCTCAACACCTCCTGCGAGCACCGCCCCGGCGATCGTCACGTACACCGGCGCCGCCAGCAGCCACACCAGCACCGCCGGCCGACGCCGAAGCGTCCAGACGCCCACCAGCGCCAGCGCCCCTGCCGGCAGAAGGCTCGTATAGCCGGCAACCGGGGGCAGCGGCAAGCCGCCCGACTCGCGCAGCGGCCACGGGCTCCAGATCTCCGCCGCGCGATGGGCCACGCGGCCCAACCACCCGAGCGGATCGCTCGCGATCACCTTCTCAGCGGCGGCAAGATACAGGTCGTTTCGAGCGGTTTCTTCCAGTTTGTCTGCTGCTTCTACCCGGACGTCCTTGAGCACCACGTCGCGCGGCGACAGACTATCACAGGCGCCCTCGTAGAGGCTGGCGCCCAGGCTCGTCGTAAGGACCGGTTGGCCCAGGCGGATCGTGTTCCGCACAACCCACGGCGCCAACGCGACCACCAGAACCGCCAGCCCGACGGCCCACCCGACCAGGTAACGCCGGCGTCCGGGCGCAATGAGAGCCGCCACGCCGATCACAACTGCAAGGCCCGCCATCCGCCAGTCAAGATACACGGCGCCCGCCGCAAAGAGGCCCGCCAGCGCGGCCCACGGCCACGCGCGGCCGCCCTGCTTCGAGGCGTCGATGAATCTCAGGCCCGCGCCCGCAAGGGCCACGAGCACAAATCCCAGCGGCACGAGCGGCAACACCAGCACACAGGCGTAAACCTGGTACGGATCGAACACCAGCAGCGCCGCGGCTGCGGCCGCCGCCCACACTCCCGCCAAACGCCACGCCAGGTACGCCGCCAGGGCCATCGCGATCGCGCCGATGCCCGCCTGCGAGACCGCCAGGAGCCGCAGCCCCTGCTCCGCCAGCCGCAGCGCCGCCGCCACCATCAGCGGATAACCCGGCGTGCGATCGGCCAGCCTCTGTGAAACTCGCGTCTCGGCCGCCAGGCCGGAACCTTCGGCACGCAAACGATCCTCATCCGCATGCGGCTCCGCCGGCAGAACAAACCCTTCCCCCGCCGCCAGGGACCGCCCGATCCGGAGGCTCGCCCAGGCATCGGGCGTGGGGGCGGCCTTCCCCTCGGGCATCACAAAGACCAGCGCCAGCCGGACGGTCAGCCCCAGGGCGATCAGGGCAACCAGCAGCATCCGGGCGCGACGCGCCGCCCGGGCGGATGCTTCGCTGCTGTGCACCGCAACATCCGAGCCCGACCCAGGCGCATGGAGGCGTTCGGGCATACCCTGCGGCTCCCGCCGCGGGCTCGGTGAAGCGCCGCGATCCCCCGCCCCTTGTTCGCTCATGGCTTGGCGCATGGTATCGGCAAGACGCTGCGAAATCAAGGCAGACCCCCACGGGACGGCAGCAATAAGCCTGCCCGCCGGGGCGTTTGCCCTGTCGGAGTACGCACACCATACCAAGGAGGCGGTTATGGCCATGATGCGCGGCATGCGTCGGCGGGAGTTTCTCGGTGCGGCTGCCGCAGGGGCGGCGCTGGCGGCCCTGGCGCCCAGGCTGGTCTGGGCCGGCGAAACGTCGCCGAAATCGGCCCGCCGACCCAATATCCTCCTGGTCGTCTCCGACGAACACAACGCCTCCGTCACCGGGTGCTACGGCAACGCGACCGTCCGGACGCCGAACCTGGACCAGTTGGCCGCGCGCGGCGTAACCTTCGACGCCGCCTACACGAACTCACCGCTGTGCGTCCCGTGCCGCCTGTCGCTGACCGCCGGCAAGTACATCAGCCGCATCGGCGGCTGGAGCAACAATTGCCGCCTGCCGCGCGACGACTATCCGAGCCTCCCGCACATCATGAACGCGGCCGGGTACGAGTCGTACCTGTGCGGCAAAATGCATTACGATGCCCGCCACCGCTACGGCTTCACCGAGATCGGCGGGAACATGAACAACGGCCAGATGAACGGTCGCGGAGGCCGGCGCAGGGCCGACGACCTGGCTGCGCGCGGCCTGTCGGGCCGGTTCGAAGAGTTCCGCGTAGCCGAGAAGTGCGGGCACCAGGCGCACGACGGCGCCGTCACGGCCGGCGTCACCCAGTTTCTGGCCGGGCGAAAGCGCGGCGATAAACCGTTCTTCCTCCTCGCCGGGTACATTGCGCCGCACTTCCCGCTGATCGTGCCGCCGGCGTACTACGAGCCTTACCGCGACAAGGTGGCCATGCCCGAGATCCCGCCGGGGTTCATCGAGAGCCTGCCGCTCAACTACAAGCACCTGCGGGCCGGGTTCCAGATGGTCGACGTGCCCGAGACCATCGTCCGCAAGGGCCGGGAACTTTACTACGGCCTCACGCAGTGGATCGACGATCAGATCGGCCAATCGCTGAAGGCCCTGGCCGAGAGCGCCGCGGCCGAGGACACCGTCGTCATCTACACCACCGACCACGGCGAGAACATGGGCGAACACGGCCTGTGGTGGAAGAACTGCATGTACGACAGCGCCGCACGCGTGCCGCTCATCGTCAGTTCGCCCGAGCGATGGAAGGGCGGCCGGCGGCGGGCTGGGGCCTGCTCGCTAGTGGACGTCGTCCGCACCGTCGCCGACATCGGCGGCGCGACCGTCCCCGACGACTGGAACGGCGCAAGCCTGCGGCCGTGGCTGGACGATCCGCAAACGAAGTGGAAAGACCTCGCCGTAAGCGAGTACTACGCCCACAATATCGCGTCGGGGTACGCGATGCTCCGCAGCGGCCAGTACAAGTATGTCTATCACACACCGCCCGACGACCAGCACCCCGCCCAGCGGGAACTGTACGACCTGGTCGCCGATCCGAAGGAACTGGCGAACCTCGCGGCCCGGCCGGAAGAGAAGCCGCGCACCGAGGCCATGCACGCGGCGCTGGTGAAGGAACTCGGCCAGGACCCCAACGAGACCGAACTGCGCTGCCGCGCGGATTACGCGAAGGGCTACGGCGACGACGCGGCCCCCGCCGGCGGCGGTGGCGGCGGCGGAAAGAAGGGCAAACGCAAGGCACCGGCCGAGACCTAGTAGCCTGTCATGGTTGAATCTGTGGGTGCCACGGCTGCGCCTTGTGCAGCCGTGGCCGTCAGCAGAGACGCACGGCTGCAAACTGCGCAGCCGTGGCACCCACATAATCAAAGTTGACGGACCAGTAGGCTTGCTGTAACCGAATATTGAGAGGAGGCTCCATGGAAGCGGTCCCCTTTGTCGTGACTGGCGGGATGGGCT
>Ga0315286_10007726_pt1 | contig 10547 bp, 5 predicted proteins | sample YL17G10_0_MG_FD_205038 | JGI IMG/M metagenome (GOLD analysis project Ga0315286, IMG submission 205038) | Sediment microbial communities from Yellowstone Lake, YNP, Wyoming, USA - YL17G10_0 | ecosystem: Environmental > Aquatic > Freshwater > Lake > Sediment | place: USA: Wyoming | collected...
CAACGCCGGCTTCGGCATGGCGCCCCTCCCGTCGCCCGACGGCAGCCGGTTCGTCCACCCGGTGCTCCGCGACGGGCTCGTCGACCTGGTCATCGCACCCCTCGCGGCCGCCGCGCCCGCCCGACGCGGCCCCGGCCGGCCGCCGAAGCGGCGACCGCCGGAGGTCGGCCCCGGGCCCGGGGTCCGGATCAACCCGGTCGACGGCGTCTGGCGTGCCGCGGACTGGCTGCCCGACGGGAGCGGGATCCTCGCGATCGGCGCGTCCGAGCACGACCCCGAGGACTTCTGGATCCTCCCGGTCCCCGCCACGGACGGCACCCTCGCCCGACCGCGGCGCCTGACGCGCTCGCTGCCCGCCGTCGTGCCCGTCGGCGGCTTCGTCGAGCCCGAGCGCCTGGTGATCCGGGCGCGCGACGGGCTGGCGATCCCGGTGACCCTCTGGCGCCCGCCCGCCGCCACGGGGAAGCGCGGCGGGAGGACCGCCCCGACCATCGTCCACGCCCACGGCGGGCCATCGGGGCAGGTCCTGCGCGACTTCCATCCGTTCCGCCAGCTGTTGGTCCAGGAGGGGTACGCGTTCCTCTCGGTCGACTTCCGGGGCTCCACCGGCCACGGCCGCGACTTCCGCCTGGCCAATCTCGGCGAGTGGGGCCACGCCGACCTGCACGACGTGATCGACGCGGCGCGCTGGGCGGCCGCCCAGCCATGGTCGAACGGCAAGCTCGCGATGTTCGGCGGCTCGTACGGCGGGTACCTCACCCTCGGCGCGCTGGTCGAGGAGCCCGCGATGTGGGCCGCCGGCGTGGACCTGTTCGGCGATTCCGAGATCGCCGAGAGCTACCGCCACGGCGACCGGGTCGGCCGGATCGACCTCCAGCGGATGATGGGCTCTCCCGACGACCCCGCCCAGGCCGAGCTCTTTCGCCGCGGCTCCCCGCTCTACCGGGCTGAAAGGATCGAAGCCCCGCTGCTCATCCTCCACGGCCGCAAGGACCGCCGGGTCGTCCCGCTGATGACCGAGAAGATGGTCGAGGCGCTCGAGATCGAGGGCAAGCACCACGAGGTCCACTGGTACGCGGAGGAGGGGCACGGGTGGGAGCGCCGCGAGAACCGGCGCGACGCCTTCGGCCGCATCGTGGCCTGGCTCAAGCGCTACGTCCTCGAGGAGCCACCTGCCGCGGAGCGCTGAGCGTCTCCCCCCGCGGCGGGCCCCGGGAGGGCGGCCTGCTTCTGTACCATCGGAGGCGACCGTCACCTCGAGGTGGACCAACCGATGCGCTTCTCGATGTCGTTCGGGCGGGGCGATCCCGCCGCGCTCGCGACCCCCGAGCCCGGGAGCACCCCGGAGCCCGCCGCCAATGAGCCTGCCGCCCAGGAGCCCACCCGATGAGCACCTCGAGCTCCCGCGACTCGATCCCCACGCGCGCCCTGCGGGCCTCCTTCATCTGGCTCTCGCACCGCAAGGCGCTGGGGCGGCTCTCGACGCGGGTCCCGATCACCCGGCCGATGGTTCGCCGCTTCATCGCCGGCGAATCACTCCCGGAGGTGCTCCCGTCGCTCGAGCGCCTGCGCGACGGCGGGTACCTGACGACCGTCGACGTCCTGGGCGAATCGGTCGACTCGGCGGATGCCTGCGGGCTGGCCGCCGGGCGCTACGAGGAGACGCTCGATGCGCTCGCGGCGCACGGCCTGGAGCGGAATGTCAGCCTGAAGCTGACCCAGATGGGCCTCGACATCGACCGCGACCTCTGCCGCGACACGGTGGCCCGGGTGTTCCGGAAGGCGGCCGAGCTCGGCGCCTTCGTCCGGATCGACATGGAGGACCACGCGAAGACGGACAAGACGCTCGAGCTGTGGCGCGAGCTGCGGCCGCTCAGCCCGGAGAGCGGGGTGGTCATCCAGGCCGCGCTCCACCGGTCGCCGGCCGACATCGAGACGCTCATCGCCGAGGGTGCCCGCGTCCGCCTCTGCAAGGGCGCTTACAACGAGCCGACCTCCGTCGCCCTGCGCGAGCGCGAGGAGATCAGCGCTGCCTTCGAAGCCCAGGCCCGGCGGCTGATGGCCGACGGCACCTACCCGGCCCTCGCCACGCACGACGGGCGACTCATCGGGCGGCTGATCCGCTGGGCCGAGGGCGAGGGGATCAGCCGCGACCGCTACGAGTTCCAGATGCTCCACGGAGTCCGCCGCGACCTGCAGGCGCAGCTGCTGGAGCGCGGTTTCCGGGTCCGGGTTTACGTGCCGTACGGCTCGCAGTGGTACCCGTACTTCATGCGCCGCCTCGCCGAGAAGCCGGGGAACGTGACGTTCATGCTCAGGTCGCTCCTGAAGGAGGGGACCGGCGGCCCGTCGCGGGACTGACCGGCGCGCGTCGGCCGCGGCAGCGGTCCGCGCCGCGCGTCAGCGGACGGCGAACGACCGCTTGGCCAGGCCGTACCAGTAGCCGTCGATCCGGAAGTCGGGCGCCTCATCGGCTACGGCCGCCGCGCCGAGAGTCACGAAGAGCGGGGCGAAGTGCTCGACCGTCGGGTGGGCGTAGGGCATCCCCGGGGCGCGGTTGCGGAAGTCGAAGAGGGCGTCGACGTCGCCGGCCGCCAGCGCCTCGGCGGCCCAGCGGTCGAAGTCCATCGACCAGGTCGGCGCGCCCGCCTTGCCCGCCATGTAGTCGCGGACGAACGGAAGCCCGTGCGTCAGAAAGCCGCTGCCGACGATCAACACGCCTTCGTCGCGCAGCGGCGCCAGGCGGCGCCCGATCGCGAAGAGGTGCTCCGGGTCCAGGTCCGGGAGGGACATCTGGAGGACGGGGATGTCGGCGTCGGGGTACATGACGGTGAGCGGCACGTATGCCCCGTGGTCGAGGCCGCGGTCCGGGGCCTGGGCCACCGGCTCCACGTCGCGAATCAGCTTGGCCACGGACGCCGCCAGCTCCGGGGCGCCGGGCGCCGCGTAGCGTGTCCGGTAGTAGCGCTCCGGGAAGCCGTAGAAGTCGTAGACCAGCGGGACGGGCGTCGTCGCGCCGACCGTCAGCGGCTGCGACTCCCAGTGGGCGCTGATCATGAGGATCGAGCGAGGGCGGGGGAGTTCGCCGGCCCAGGCGGCCAGCTCGACCGGCCAGACGGGGTCGTCGACGAGCGTCGGGGCGCCGTGGCCGATGTAGAGGGCCGGCATTCGCTCCGGCATTCGCTCCGGCGTGGGCGTGGTCACGGGAGATCCTCCAGGCTTGTGCGACCGGACCGTATCACGAGATAGTTGCACGTGCAACTATTATGGGCCGGAGCGAGCCAGGCGTCGCCGCGCCGGGGCTACCCTCGGGCGACGCGCGTCACGCCGTCTTCGTGGCTGCTGGGGCGGTGCGTGTCTCGCCAGGGTCCAGCGGGCGCCGCATTCGACGCGTGTTGTCCACGACGAGAAGCGCGGGGCCGTGGTCCGAAGCCAGGACCGGGGGTTCCCCGACGTCGACGGGATCTGCCACGGGCACCCGGTCGGAGGTCGGTAGGGTCACGGTGAACGTGCTCCCCCGGCCGAGCGCGCTCGCTGCGGTGAGCGTCCCGCCGTGAAGCTCGACGATCCGGCGCGAGATCGCAAGCCCCAGACCAACGCCTGGCGTGTCACTGCTCGACACCTGCACGAATGGCTGGAAGGCGCGCTCGAGGTCGTCCGGCGCGATCCCGATGCCCGTGTCATGGACGCTGATCCGCAGATCGCCGTCCGCGACCTGGACGGACACCCGGATGCGGCCGCCGCGATGGTTGAACTTCACGGCGTTGGACAGGAGGTTCAGGAGCACTTGGCGGAGTCGGAGCGGATCGGCCACGACGCGCACGCCGCGTCCTTCCGTCATCGTCAGGCCGATGCCCTTCTCAGCGGCCAGCGGGGCGATGTCCCGCCGGACCTCGTGGAGGAGCAGGGCCAGGGAGACTGAGGCCGGCCGGACCTCGAATGCGCCGATCTCGATCCTCGAGAGGTCGACGAAGTCGTCGATCAGGCTCAGGAGGTGGCGCCCGCTGCCCTCGATGGTCGCTCCCAGGCCGCGCATCCGACGATCCGCCCAGGGCTCGGCCGAGCCGCGGACAAGTTGAGCCGCCACGAGGATCGAGTGGAGGGGCGTTCGAAGCTCGTGCGAGACGCTGGCGAGGATTCGCGACCTCGTCTCGCTGGCCAGATGGAGCGCCGCGTTGGCCTGGTCGAGATCCTGGACGAGGGCGAGGGCACGCTGGTAGATGCGGGCATTCTCGAGGCTGATCCCGGCCTGCGCCGCCAGGACCGCCGCAGCCTCGACGTCCCCATCGGTGAACGCGTCCTCGTGGCGTTTGTTGCCGAGGTGGAGGGTCGCGAGCACGCGGCCCTCGAAGCGGATGGGCATCGCCAGGTACGAGCGGAGCGACGTGAGCGGGGCGAGCACCGGTGTGTCGGAGCCTCCTCCCGCGCCGGGCAGGGGCAGCCGAACCGGGCCCCCGGTCGCCCCGGCGATCGCGCTCGTCGCGTCGTCTCGCAGCAGGGAGCCGACCTCGCCCGAATCGAGATCGCCGTCGTCCACCACCAGGTCGGCCTGCGTCGCGCCGTCGCCTTCTAGCACGGCGATCGCTGCGCACCCCGCATCGGTAACGTTGCGGGCCGCACGGAGGGTGGCCCGCATGACCTCCGTCGGCTCCCGGACGGCAGTGAGGTCGAGCACGGCGCGATGCAGCCTGGACTCGGTCTCCCTGGAGCGCTCCTCGGCGAGCCGACGGTCGGTCACGTCCTCGACCATGCACAGCGCGTGCATCGTGCTGCCGCCCTCGCGAATCGGACGCACCGTGAACGCGGTGACGACCGCCGGCCAGTCGTCGGGAGCCCGGAAGCGCGTCTCGATGGTCGCACCCACGCTCTCCCCGCGGAGGAGCCGGCTCACGAGGCCGTGGGCGGAGGCGACGTCGTCTCGATGCAGCATCAGCTCAAACCGGCGTCCCACGAGCGCCCCCTCGGTGGTCCCCAGGGTCCGGCAGAGCGCCTCGTTCACGCGGATCCAGCACATGTCGGCGCCGATGACGCCCATCCCGACCGAGCTGCCCTCGAACACGCTTCGAAAGCGATCCACGCTCTGGCGCAGGGCGCTGTCCCGAAGCGTTCGCTCGGTCTCGTCCCGGGCGATCGCCGAGATCCCGGTCACCGTTCCGTCCGCATCGCGGATCGGCGAGATGGTCGCCGAGATCGGGACAAGCGTGCCGTCCCGGCGGCGGGCATCCACCTGAAGGTCGCGGACCTGGGCCCCCGCGCATGCGCGGGCGAAGGCCGCTCCGAGATCCTCCCTGCGCTCGGGAGGCACGAGGTGGGGCGCGAAGCCCCCGACGATATCCCGGGCCGGGTAGCCGAACAACGCCTCGGCGGCGGCGTTCCAGCTGGTCACGACCTTCTGAGGCGTGAAGGCGATGATCGCGTCGTCGGACGAGCTCACGAGGTCCGCGAGATGCGACACGTCCGCCAGCGAGGCGGCCAGCTCATCGATCAGCGAAGTGGTGTCCATCGCCGTACCGACGTTGACCGCCAGGGCCTCGAGCAATCGCAGGTCCTGCTGGTCGAACCGGCCGTCATCCACGCGACCAGCCACGGAGATGGCCCCGGTGACTCGGCGGTCGCCGTCGAACCTGGCGATCACCCCGTCCACGACGCCCGCGCGCGACGATGACTCCGGGACCTCAGATGGACGGCGGGGATGGACCAGGATGCCGCCCATGCCGGTCGGGATCATGGCGAGGCGCTGCCGGAACGCACCGGCAGGAACCGCTGCCAGGGTCTCGCTTGCCCCGATTGGCCCCACCACCGTCCGCAGCGGTCGATCGGATCCATCATCGATGATGATCTCCGCAGTCTCCGCGCCGAACATCCCCCGGGTCCGTTCCAGGAGGGCGACCAGCATCGCCGCGCCGGTCGCGGGGCCGTCCAGGATCCGCGCGCACTCGTAGAGGAACTCCAGCCCCGCCTGCCGCCGCCGCAGCGATGCATACGCCCGGTAGCCGATGACTGCGACGATGGTGGGCCCGGCGAGCAGCCAGATCTCCGCCGGATCGTTCCGGGCATGCACCACCACGATCATGCCAAGCGACGCATCCACCAGCGCGAACGCGCAGGTCGCGACCAGCGCTGCGACGAGCGCCTCCCGCCTGCCTCGGGTCCACGACCCCGCCCGGATGGGCGCCCGCGCCACGATGGATGCGGCGGCGACGCAGACGGCGCCGGCCGATGCCGCCCCCCACCACTCAAGGGGGCTTGTTGGGTCGATGGTGGCCATGGCCCGGAAGACCATTGCGCCGACGGCCGTGCCGAATGCGGTCGTCGCGAGGACGAGGAAGGCGACGGCGACCGAGAGTGGTCGTAGCACCATTAGCGCCAAGGCGGCCCCGAGCACGCTGGCGGCAATCAGGTGGACGGGCGGAAGGAAGAACAGGCCAAGCAGCAGCGGTGTCCCACGCAGGGCGACGGCCGCGACATGACCACGAACGTGAACGTGGAAGGGCACCGCGTCGGTTGCTGCGAAGAGCAGGGCCACGAGCCACCACGGGATGACTGGTTCGGGCTCGAACGCGGGCAGCGCCAGGAGTGCGATCACGACAAGGGTGGTGGCCGCGGCCGAGGACATGCCAAGGGCCCACGTCAGCTTCATCGGTACGCCGGACGCCGCCCGACCCGGCCGAGAGTGGGCGCGCCGGCCCGTGCCGCCAAGCCACGGCGGCGCCTGGACTCGGAGGCCGCTCAGGGCCGGCGACCGCCGGCGCGGTTGGTCCATTTCCCTCCCCACCTTCGGGCAGCATCGAGCGAACGCATGGGCAGGCTCTCGGCGCCGACCGGGCTTCCATTCTGGGTGCCGCCCCGACGCGTGGCGACCCCGCATCGTGGGGGGGTGCAGCGCCGACCGCGAGAGCGCACGGCACCGTCACCAATCCGGCCGCCGGGTCGCGTCCACACCGTGCCTCGGAGTGGGGACGTCCACCCTGGCGATCAGGCGGCTGTACCCGCGAAGAAAGCGCGTATCATCACCCGACTCTCGGCCAAGGGGGAGATCAGAGAAGGGCGATGCGGGCCACCGAAGGGGCGCCGAACAGCCAGCGGGGAGATTCGGCCATGACCACTGCGTCCGAGGTGCACGCGGAACCGGGCCGGGTTGACCGTCCCGGGTCCGATTCACTGCGGCTGCAGCCGCGCGCCGTCGACGACCAGGCGGCTCCCCGGGCGCGTCGAAGCGCGGGTCCCCGTCCGGATCGTGCCGGCCCGGACGCGATCCGGGTGCTCATCGTCGACGACCACGCGACCCTTGCCGGCGCCCTCGCGATGGCGATCGACCAACAGCCCGGGATGCGCTGCGTCGGTACCGTCGTCTCAGTGGAAGGCGCCCTCGCCGCCGTCGTCGAGCTGAAGCCAGATGTGGTGCTGCTCGACGTGTTCCTGCCGGACGGCAGCGGAATCGAGGCGATTCCCAAGATCAAGGTGGCCCGCCCGGGCGTGCGGATCCTCGTCCTCACTGGGCACACGGACGTGGACGTGCTGATGCGCGCGGCGGCGGCGGGCGCGACCGGGTTCCTGCCCAAGGAGAGCACGATCGCGGCGGTGATCGAGGCGATCCGGGCGGCCAGCGCCGGACAGATCCTGGTGGACGGGACGACCCTCGCCGTGATCCTCGGTCGGCTCGCCAACTCGTCCCGCCAGGCACTTGAGGCCGTCAGCAGCGTGCCGGTGCTCACGCGGCGCGAGCGTGACGTGCTGGCCCTGATGGGCCAGGGCCTCGATCCCAACGCGATTGCTGGGGAGCTCGGCATCAGCCGGCATACCTCCCGCGGATATCTCAAGACCCTGATGGCCAAGCTCGGGGCCCACAGCCAGCTGGAGGTTGTGGTGATCAGCACGCGCATGGGCCTTCTCCCCCGCGCCACCGGCTGATATAGGCCGCGACGAGTCCCGGCGGCGGGCTCGGCGAGCTCATCCCGGATCGGGTCCCGCTGCGGCGAGCGCTGGCCTTGGCGCCGTTTCCCGGCGCGATCCTCTGACCCGCTGCCGTTGGCGCGACCAGCCGCCCCCCCGCCCCCCCCATCCGAGGGGATCAGTCGGGCGCAGGTGGGGGACCTCCCAGCGCCCAATCTACGGTCTGGAACTTGGGCGACCGCGGCCGCTGAATCGACATTGCCGGGGTGGACCTTCCGCCCTGGGATTCGGTCGGCTCGACAGGCGTGGGGGATCCACGGGATCGCCGTGTCGCGCAGGCGTTCAAGTGGGTTGAGCTCCTGCCCGTGACCCCGAGTGCTGACGGCCGACGCCAATCAGAGGGGGGACTCGTGAAGTCCGAAGACAGGGGACCGCAGGGAGAGCCGGTGGACGCTAACACCGATACCCCGGCATCGATCCTTCGATCGCGCCCAACCAGTCAAGGGGGAACCCAGTGAACACCGCGTCGCGCACTCGCCACGTCTCGCGCGCCAGGCGCACGGCAAGAGCCGTCGGCAGCCTGGTGCTTTCCGCCGCCATGGTCGCCGGCGCACTCATCACGCCGACCGCCACGACGGCCCTCGCGCCGGTTGGACAGGGGTTCACGGTCTCCCCGGCCGACCTCGCGTTCATCCTCAGGCAGATCAAGATCGCCGAGGCTCACGTCGCCAACACGACGTCCCTGACCGGTCCCTGCGGGGCGCTGGTCGGTCCCGGCCCTGACCAGATCGAGAGCCCGTTGGTCTCCGAGGGCCTGCGGACCGTCGACGGGACCTGCAACAACCTGCTGCCGGGCCAGGAAACCTTCGGCGCCGCGGACCAGGCCTTCCCGCGCGTGACCACACCCGTCTTCGGGGATGCGGAAGTCACTCCGCCGGCTTTCGGGCCGCCGGACCCCACGTCCTACGCGCAGACGTCCGGGAACGTCTTCGACTCCGAGCCGCGCACGATCAGCAACCTGATCGTCGACCAGACCTCGACGAACCCGGCCGCGGTCGCCGCAGCCGGCTTCCCCATCCGGTCGCAGGGCAACGAGGGCGTCGTCCCGTGTACGTCACCCGGCGTGCCCGTTGGTTGCGTGCCCGAGCACGAGACCCTGGACATTCCGAACGTGACCACTGACGTCGGGCTCTCTCCGCCGTTCAACTCGCTGTTCACGATCTTCGGCCAGTTCTTCGATCACGGCCTTGACAAGATCACCAACGGCGGAAGCGGGCTGGTCTTCGTGCCGCTCAAGGCCGACGACCCCCTGGTGACCCTCGGCCCCGACGGCATCCCGGGCAACGGCGATGAGGTGCCTGCCGGCCAGCGGTTCATGCTCCTGACGCGGGGCACCATCGTCACCGGTCCCGACGGTAACCGCAGCGCGCCGAACACGGACACCCCGTTCGTGGACCAGAGCCAGACGTACACCTCGCATGCGTCGCACCAGGTGTTCACGCGCGAGTACGTCACCAACATCGATGGCAAGCCGGTCGCAACCGGCAAGTTCCTCAGCTCGGCCGATGGCGGCCTGCCCACGTGGGCGATGGTCAAGGCCCAGGCTGCGACACTCCTCGGGCTCGAGCTTGTCGACACCGACGTCAACAACATCCCGATGATCGCCGCCGATGCGTACGGCAAGTTCATCCCCGGCCCCAACGGGCTTCCCCAGTACGTGACCACGGCGGGTGGCGGTCTCATCGAGGGCAACCTGGCCAATCCGGTGCCTGTCCCCGAGAACGGGGTCCGGATCGACACCGCCTTCCTGAACGACATCGCGCACAGCGCCGGTCCGGGCTCGGCGACCTCGCCGAAGACCCCGGACGCCGACCTGACGGCCGGCGGCAGCCTGGATCCGATCGCACCGGGCCAGTACGACAACGAGCTGCTCGACATCCACTTCATCTGCGGCGACGGCCGCTGCAACGAGAACATCGCGCTGAGCGCGATTCACCAGATCTTCCACAACGAGCACGATCGCCTCGTCGGGTACATCCAGAACGTGCTCCTCACCGACACGAGCGGCATCACGAGCCTTGCCGACTGGCAGACCGCGCTCGGCGCGAATGGCTGGAACGGTGAGCGCCTCTTCCAGGCCGCCCGGTTCGTGACCGAGATGGAATACCAACACCTGGTGTTCGAGGAGTTCGCCCGGAAGATCCAGCCCGGGATCAACCCCTTCGAGCCGTTCGCGTTCAACCAGACGGACGTCAACCCGGCCATCACGGCCGAGTTCGCCCACGCCGTCTACCGCTTCGGCCACTCGATGCTGACCGACTCGATCCCGCGCCTCAACGAGGACGGAACCCACTTCGACATCGCGCTGCTCGACGGGTTCCTCAACCCGGCGGCGTACAACGACCGCGGGAGGCTCTCGTCCGAGCAGGCGGCCGGGTCCATCATCATGGGCCTGTCCGACCAGATCGGCCAGGAGATCGATGAGTTCGTCGTCGAGACCCTGCGCAACAACCTCCTGGGCCTGCCCCTCGACCTGCCCACCATCAACATGACCCGCGCGCGCAGCGAGGGCATCCCCTCGCTGAACAACGTGCGCCGGCAGATCTTCAACGCCACGAACGACGGCCAGCTCACGCCGTACACCGACTGGGTCG
>Ga0315286_10007727_pt1 | contig 10547 bp, 17 predicted proteins | sample YL17G10_0_MG_FD_205038 | JGI IMG/M metagenome (GOLD analysis project Ga0315286, IMG submission 205038) | Sediment microbial communities from Yellowstone Lake, YNP, Wyoming, USA - YL17G10_0 | ecosystem: Environmental > Aquatic > Freshwater > Lake > Sediment | place: USA: Wyoming | collected...
ACCATATTTGTCAGCTAATTGTTCAGCCTCTAACTGTTTCTCGGAGAAATTAGTCCATTTACGCCACCATTCACTCCATTTCAAAGTCGTCGCCTCCATAATCAAAATCAGGCTTGCGGGCGATGTTAAAATCACCCTTCATCCTGTATTTCTCGTGCCTCCGGCCCAAAAAGAACCGCAAAGCCCAAGGTTGCTTATGAATTGTCTCGTCCTTAAGCAAGTCCTCGGCCACATTAAGAAGGTCATCCTCTACCTTATCCACCTCGGCTTTAAACTTATCATTTCCCAACCACTGGTAATAAGTTGGTCTTGGCACCCCAGTCTCTTTACAGGTTTTGGTAATAATAGAGTAATTCTCGTATAATTTCTTGATAAAATCCTTTTGTTTCGGACTTAACGGCTTATTTGACATATTGTTTATATCGTGTTTATATAAGCTTTGCTTTATCGCCAGTAAACTGTTCCCATCGTTTTACAATCACATCTACATACTTGGGATCCATCTCGGCCATATAGCACGTCCGATGCAACTGTTCACAACCAATCATGGTACTACCAGAACCGCCAAAAACATCAGCCACAATATCATAATTCTGGGAATTCTTCTTCAATCCTCTCTCTGCCAACCTGACTGGTTTCTGCGTGGGATGCACATATTTTGACGTAATATCCCGCTTCTCATACCACACGTCCAACATTTCATTGTAATCGTTAAAATCAAGATTAAATACATCCTTGAAGTCATTAATTTTTTTGTTCTTATAATGGCTTTTCTTTCTTTTCCAGCCGAACATGCAGGGTTCGTATTGCCTGTGATAATCCTGACCTCTTGAAAATACCATTGAATTTTTAAGCCAGATAATGATTTGGCTCATATGCCACTCTGAGAACTTAAAAGCCTGCCGATTAATATAATTATTCTTATTAGCGAACCACCAATAAATACTGCAATCATCTGTGCTGAAATTATAAAGATTTTTTAAAACTTTAGTATAGAAATCAAGACACTCTTCGTCCGTCTTATTGTCATTAAAAATCTTACCTCCCGTACCGCCAAACTTCGTACTGGCGTAATCAAGTCCACCCGGACATTTATAATCCACATTATAAGGCGGGTCAGTGAATATCATTCTTGCTTTCTTATCGCCAAAAAGTTTCTTGAAATCATCTTCTGACGTACTATCGCCGCATAAAAGTCGATGCACGCCAAGTTGATAAAGGTCTCCAGTCTTAGTAACTGGTTCGGTAATTTTTGCATACTCCGCTTCCGCATCAAAATCATCTTCTACTAACTTCAATTGAAATATATTATCAAGTTCCTCTGAACTCCATCCCACATCTTCCAGCATATCCTTTCCAAAGTTGGCCAATAAATCGTTGTCCCAGCTCCCAGTGTTTTTATTAAGCCTTAAATTTAGTTCCTCTGCTTCTTTTCTATCTAACTGACGGTCCGGAACTCGCACATCAACTTCTTCCAGTCCTTTCTCTTTGAGCCTTGATAACCTAAAATTGCCACCAATGACTTCTCCATCCAGGTTTATGATTATCGGATCGGCTAAACTAAATTTATTTAAGCTATTATCAAGGTCGATCGCTTCCTTTTCCGAGGCTTTTCGTGGATTCCCCTCGAAGAACTTCAGGCCGCTGATCTTCCTCTTTTCGCTTGTCCAGTTTATTTTTTGTGCCATAATTTTCTATGTTAAAAATCTCTTTAAGTTCGTTTTGCTCGTGCGGTAAAAAATCAAGTTCTCCTTGAAATGGATGATACCAAATGGTTGAAATCTGATTCTCCTGGCTATGCACTAATACGCAATAAGACTTATCGGATAAAGTTGTGCAATTAAATAATCTTTTAATATCCTCGTGACTTTTAAATCCTCTGGTATATTTTAAATGACGATTGACGTTAAAAAAGAATTCCGAAGGAAATATTATCGTATGAAACGGCGGGTTGGTAGTCGGTTCCCAAGTTTTAAATTTATCAATAGCTTTATTATAAACAAAGCCGTTCCTCATAATTAAAGCCTTCCTGAAGGCGGGTTGTTCTTTCTGAATCTTCTCGACCGCTTCTTCCGAAAACATATCATCGGAATCAATGCGGGTGAAATAAATCCAGTCGCTTGGCGGTAGGACTAGCTTAAGATTTTTTAAAGTCTTAGCCAGTCTTACCGACAAGTTTCGATTCTTATTATTATAAATCTCCCACAACGGAGATAACTCAATCTTTTTAAAGCGCCACCAATCCCTGGCTACCCGCCCGGTATTCATTATGTAGTTTTTAAGGTTGCCGCCAAATTTATCATCGTGATACATTAAGCCGTCAAAACTAAAAATAGCCTGATATTTTGGATATTGCTTTTCGATATAATCCCCCAACTCTTTGACCAAGGGATTTGATTCTTCTTCCGGCCGAAACGAAATAAGATGGATGAACTGCGTGTTCAACTGATTGGTAAGCGATGGCAGGGTGAACTGCTTGAAGATCTCGATCCGGTACTTGAACCACTCGTTCCCCCGAAACCCGTTCTTGAGTCCCACTCCGGTCATCGGCGTATAGATTAAGTGAAGCATTTTCATAGGCTTTTTTATAACGGCGGAATTCCGACGTTGATGCCTGGTGTCCGAATTGCGCCAAAAATTGTTTTTTTAAAGCTCTGACTCTTTTCTTGTTCATAATCGTATTTTTTACACCAAACAATTATAGTTGGGTGGTGATATTTAAAACGATATCTTTTAAAAATTTTTATCTTCACCCGTCCATAAGGAGATAATAAATTTTGCAAATCCTGCTTATTAAAACTCCACAAATGCCGATTATTATCTACTTCCCCGGCCTTAGTTTCCTCCAGCGGGACTGATAAAGCTAAAACTCCGCCCGGTTTTAAAACATTCATGGCCTGGGCGATCGCCCGCTCTGGCCATTCCAGATGTTCGATCAGTTCCCCCATCACGATATAATCAAAGTATTTAGTTTTAAATGGCAAATTATAAACGTCTCCGACTACATAATTCACGTCCGGATGTTTCTGCGCATGAATTTCCACGATCAAAGGAGAGAAATCTAATGCCCAGGTTTCTCCGGCCTCGTATTTGTTTTTGGCCATGGCCGCTAAAGGTGAATCATAACAGCCAATGTCAACAAACCTATACCCTTTATATCTTTTCAGTAAAAGTCTCCAACGTTTATAATCAAATTCGCTATATTTTCCAAACAAAGACTTCTCAAATTCTGCCGGAGTATTAATATTTTTTTTAGCGATCCTCTCCATTTTTGTAATTTTTACTTAATTCCTTGCGCCACCAGAGCCTGGCTGGGTTAACCACGGTGCGATGCTTCAAACTATTTAATAACGTGATTAACTCCTCCTCGTTATGAAAATGATCGATATACGGGTATTTAATGGCGGAAATCGGATACTGCCCGTATAATACCGATTTAGTAATTACTTCAGAAATGCCGTCAAACTTATTTAATCTAAGTCCGGCCTGACATGAAGCTATCTCCCGGTTAAACTGTTGATTCGGTATCTTGCCATGATAGATAACCTGCTGTTCGTTCTGACGCTTAATGCCATAAACATGGAATGTAACTTCCGGAACTTTTTCTTTTATCTTTTTAATTATACCCAATCCGTATTCTTCCTCCCGTTGTGTATGAATATTAAGCCAAACTTTAGGAAATCTGCTTGGCCGAAATAAATTCGGGTAAGTGTTGACTGGCTCGGAGAAGTGGTAACGGATCTTCGCCTTGATCCCCAGTTGCTCCAATTTAGACTGCTCCACCTCATTCTCGCAATAATGGGTATATCCTCTTAATATTCTAGCCCAAAACTTGCTTAACTGCAATATATCCGAACCGCACCAAACTATTTCCTTCGGTCCACGATGGCTTAAAAATCTTAAATAGTCCCCGATATGGTACATGCCAAAAAATATAGCCGACTTGTTTAAAAGATATATTTTCCACTCACATTCGCCATACTTTCTAATGTTACGCCATCTAAAATTGGAGATTGACGAAGACACGCAGACCACACGTGTCCTTTTTCCGCCCAAGCTTTTGTCGGCCATATTTTTTCCGTTATTTTAGTTTTAAATATTTTATTCATTTTATATAATTTAAACAGTCCCGAGTAATCCCTTGCCCAGTGAAAATTCTCCAACTTTCCAGCGATCGTCAAGGAATTATACCATTCGCAAAATACCATCCCCACCCGGGCGACCCGAGTAAATTCCTTCATCACATCGAATATCTGCTCCGGCGGCACGTACATTAAAACAGCATCGCAAAGAATCACGTCAAAATATTTGTCCGGGAACGGCAGACTGGCCGCCTCTCCCACGCTAAAAGGAAACAACTCTTCTCCCACCGATTCTATCGCCTTTTTTAAAGCCACCTCGCTTGGATCTATGCCTCCTAAAAAAACATCGGGAAACCGTTCCTTAATTAAAGCTAAATTGGGTCCGGCATTGCATCCGACTTCCAAAAGTGAATTCCATTTCGGTAATCTTTTTAAAGCGTCAATAATCAACTCTCGGTGCGGATGATCCTTTGATTTAACATAACCATCGATCCAGTCCTTTTGACCTTCGATGTGCCAATCCATCTTCGGATCGTCTATCGGCCTAATTTTCCAATAATTACCCGCTGTTTGATAATCTTGCATAAATTTATTTTATTTAATTATAAATAACCCAGCGACTTTTTTTGTCCGCTTTTTTTCCGACTTAGTCATGAGTTCCTCGCTAAACTTCTCTCCCTTGCCTGGCTTGGTATAAACAATACCCAATGGCTTGCCGGAAATCTTGATCATCATTTCCGCTAAATCTTTTATATAAATCGGTTTCCCCATGTCAAGGATGAAAGTCTCGCCTCCCCTTCCAATTTCTGCCGCTTTGATTACGAGATTAACAGCATCGTAAATACCCATAAAATAACGTCTCATACTACGATGCGTTACCGTCAAATTTTTTCCTTCATCGATCTGTTTTTTAAATATCGGCACGATTGATCCTTGCGAGGGCATGACATTCCCGAATCTGACAACGATACATTTGAATCGTTTGTTGTTTCGATAAAAACACGTAACCTCGCCCGTCTTTTTTGTTTCCCCCATTTTCGACGATGGATTGACGGCTTTATCTGACGAAATAAAAATAAATTTTTCTACTCCGACATCTTCCGCCGCATTAATTACATTCACCAGTCCGTGAATATTTGTTAAAGTCGCTTCCTCCGAATAGCGTTCGCACATTACCACATGCTTCATGGCGGCCGCATGAAAAACGATCTCCGGACGATATTTTATAAAAGTTTTTTTTAAATGTTCCGACCGGATATTGCAAACTACTCCGATGCCATTCGGTTTCAATTCCTCTTCCAAATCAAAAATTCCGGTTTCATTCTGATCCACCATGATAATCTTATTGTCCTTGGCTAAAACCCGGGCTAACGCCGATCCGATTGATCCAGCCGCACCAGTGATCAGTATAATTTTATTTTTCATAAAATTCCTTGATTTTTATTATAACATAATTAACTTGCTCGTTGGTCAATACCGGGTCGATCGGCAAACGTAATGCCCGTAAAGTCTCGACCGATTCCGGCCTGCGAAAATTATCGGGAAAATCATAATGGTCAAGAATGGTTTCGATACCGTTATCTTTTAAAAATTGAAAAAGGGAAAGTTGATAAGCCGATGCGTTTACAATATAATCCTGATAAATTTCCCGTGGGCGGGGTAATAAAAGTTTATCGCACCCCAGAAGTCCAGAGTCGTAAAGAATGGCGATCTCCTTGCGCCTGGTAATGGCATCTTTTAGATATTTAAATTTTACATTTAAAATGGCGGCTTGCAGATTATCCAATCGAGAATTGATTCCCCCCTCCCGCTTTCCTCGGTTGCCGTGATTTCTTAATTCCCTAGTTATCTCCGCCACATTAATGTTATCAGTCACCAAAGCTCCGGCATCTCCATAAGCTCCCAGGATCTTAGCTGGATAGAAGGAAAAACAACCAACATCACCCCATGTTCCGGCGGAAATGCCTTCCTGCTTAGCTCCCAATGCCTGGGCGGCATCTTCAATCACTATCAAGTTGTTTTGATTAGAAATATCAATGATTTTCTCCATGTCGCACATCTCACCCGCTAAATGCACCGGAATAATCGCTTTAGTATGAGAATTAATAGCATTCTTTATTTCCCGAGTATTCATTGTCAGATTATAGTTAATCCCCACAAATCTAGGCTTAGCGCCGACATTCAATATTGCTTCTGCTGTCGCCCAGAAAGTATGGCCAGAAGTGATCACCTCATGTCCCGGTCCGATATTAAAAGTCTTAAGTGCGATAGTTAATGCGTCCGTGCCGGAATTAACGCCAATAGCGTATTTAACTCCCAAAAAAGAAGCTAAATTATGCTCAAATTCCTCGACATCTTTCCGCAAAATCAAGTCGCCTCGGCTTAAGCAATCCTGCGTAGCCGAATCAATCTCTTTTTTTATATTCTGGTATTGCAAAGGATAATTTATAAATTTAACTGAATAATCTAACATAAGAGGGGTGCTTAGAAATTAAAGTTTTATTTAATATGTTAACTAATTGTTTTTCATCTTCGGGATAATACTGCTTGATATTAGGCAATGGATCTAAAATTTTTTTGTCCTCATCCTTTGCCATGTTATGAGAAAATCCAAGAAAACCAGCCGCACCAGTACCGCAAAGAACTACCGGAAGATCATTATAGCAAACTTCGTCTCGCACGAACTCCCATGCCCGGCCCAGTATAAAAAGTGAATTGGAATAAACATAAGGTCGCTTCCCGGCGAGAGCTAACCCCGCCGCCACGCCGATCATGTTAGTCTCGGCGATGCCACAATTGATAAAATGATCGGGAAACTCTTCCCGGAACAATTCGTAAAAAGAAAAACCTAAATCTCCCGTCAAAATCATTACTTGCTTATTGCGCCGGACGATCACGCTCATGGCATCAAAAAATTTTCTCCTCATATCTGGCATAAAGCGTTTTTTAATTCTTGTTTATTTAAATTACGATAATGCCATTCGGTTTTATTCTCTATGAAATCTACCCCATCCCCCTTGGTTGTGCGCACCCGTTTAAAATCAGGGAAAGTGAAAGCAAAGAACCCGAAGGAATTGCTCAAATCTAAAATATCTTCTGTCCGACCGCAAGCTTGAAATTCATTATCATCGCAAATCACGTGCAAATTCTTTAAATTATGCTGATGGGCGAATAAAGCCGCCTCATAAGTCACTCCCTCCTGCAGTTGGCCGTCCGAGACTAAACAATAAACATCTCGCTTCCAATCAGCTAATGCCAGACCGACTGCCACCGATAATCCCATGCCTACGCTCCCAACGCTATGCAACACCCCTGGTACTTCCTTACTGGCCAAAGGATAATGCTTAAGATAATAAGCAATCTTATTCTTAGAAATAACTCGCTTCTCCGCCAATACCGCATATAAAGCCGACACCCCGGAAGCTTTGGCAAAAATAAAAAGATCATGCGGCTTCATAATCTTGAAATACAATTCCACTAAAATGCGGGCGCAAGACAAAGCCGATCCGATATGGCAAGCATGAGTTTTGTAGGAGTTGACTAGGATGCTCCGCTTTACTTTTTTAATAATTTTTTTAATGTCAGCCAGAGAATGGCGGCATTTAACAGTAGACATTTATTTTTAATATAAAAAACCTGTAACAAAAGTTTAACAGGTTTTATTTTAGTCCAATAAATTAAATTAGGGTCTTTTGTATTCCGCAAAATCTCCTCCTCATTGTAAAAATAGATACTGGACAAATCGGTTAATCCGGGTTTTACGCTCAGAACAATATTTCTGATGTCAGCTGGCACGACTTCGATCCCATTCGGCTCTTCCGGCCGAGGCCCGACCAGATTCATGTCACCTTTCAAAATATTCCACACCTGGGGAAATTCATCAATTTTCCACTTGCGCATAAACTTGCCGAATCTAGTATAAACCCGCTCGTTAGCGTAACGTGTGATCCGGTCCGCCCCTTCGATCATCGTCCTGAACTTATACATAAAAAAATACTTGCCACCCTTCCCGACTCTTAAACTTTTATAGAAAACCGACATAATAATATTATAAAAGCATATAATCGTCTCCGACCATGTCGCCTTCGCTGACGATCCATTGGCATAGACCACTCGGTAAATTAATACTTAATATTCCATTTTTTAAAACGCCATAAATTTCCTTGCTATTCCATTCTTGCTTCGTAACTCTTTTCCCTTCGGTAATCGCCTTGATCGCCTCCGGGAATTTAAGAAAAACATTGGCGTACTCGTTTTTACTTTTTGTTGGGCTTGGACTTTGGTTCATAAATTTAAAGTTATTTTTTAAATTTTCTAAGTTTCGGCGGCCGTTGCTTCCCCTGCATGACCAAAGTAAGCTTGTTCCCCGGTCCGGTATATAGAGCTTCAAAAAGTTTCCACTTATTTATAAAATCCCGATCAGCGTATCCTTTGGTTTCAATATATTCCGTTTCTCCATCTCGATATACTACAAAGTCAATCTCATAGTTTCTGATTAAATATCCATTGACTACTAAAGGCAAAACTTTATGCGCCTCCCATCTAATAATCTCGCCTGCTTTTTTTAGCATATCTAATTCTATCGCCTGTTGCGCCTCGAATTTGCTATCGAACATTTGACCATTATAAGATTGTTTCTTCGCTGACTTAAAATAAGTTTTCTGATAATACATATTCTAATCGCAAAACCCTAAGGTATTACATGGGTTTGGTGGTACAGTCGCTGTCATTTCTGTATTCCATTCGTAGTGCAAGGTGACATCACTTTCTCCTAAAACTATTTGAATTTTATCGGCATCGCCTAAATTTAATTCTTCATCACCTTTAACATCCCTAGATAAAGCATACATAGCAAAAACCCACAACAACATGATAATTACGATTAGTATAAATCTATATCTCCATTTCATAATTATTTAATTTTACTTATTATCTCATCAAGGATGGCTAAATCCTCAGCCCACTTTTTATTGTAACCATCAACATACTCGCAAGCTCCATTATAGTCTTCCTGGGTATTATACTGGTCGTCTCTGGGGTATTCTTTTCTTATTCCAATTTTCTCCCTCGCCTCCTTTAGGATGGCAAGAAGTTTGGATTTTAATATATAAACGTCATCAAAGTCTTTAAAGTTTTCGTCCATATTATTTTATTAATTTCTTAATTAACTATCTTCAATACCCAATTCTGAAAAATCATCATAATTGGCATTAACTACTTGTTTACACCGCTTACAAAATCCCTTCACATCTTTCACTTGTTCAGACCATTTATTATATTTAAAGGAGATAGTTTTCCCAGAAATAAATGCACTGCAATTTTTACAAGTGAACATATTATTTAATTAATTTATTAATTAAATCATTTTTAATTTCATCTAACGCGAGTCCGCAATTTTTACAATCATCTCGTCCGTTCTGCTTACGGCAATATTCAAGGTAAGTTTTATCTAAGTAGTTTAACCATTCCTCGTCACGCTTCACCAAAATCTTTTGAATTTCCTCTATTTTAAGTTCGTTCATCTGACTTCCGGTAGCGTCTGCACCAGCAATAAATCCTCTTTCATAATTTTTGGGTCCGGCTTCTTTCTCTAACCAATAATCCCAGTAACCATATTCCAAACCATACTCCTTCCAGCGAGTTACTCCCATCGGGACACTGCAATATTTTTCCTTTACTACTTTTTCCCTTTCCTCTAAAAGGTCGCTGATGAATTGCTCAATATCGTTTATACAAATATCGCACAACTGACAGCCTTCATTTATTGCTGTCTTATTCAAGCCTTTTAATTTAACAAAGTCTTTAAAGTTTTCGTTCTCCGTTTTTAAATCGCACGATTTTCCGCATTTATCGCAAACATAATAATGCGTTCCCTCGGTGTCGTCTCCGTCAATAGTTACAGTTGCAGAACAACATTTTGATAAATTCTCTTTAAAGTTTTCGTTAGGCTTTTCCATATCACTTTTAAATAAATTGCAATTAGGTTCGTGCATATATCTATCATCATCCCATCCACAGCAATTGCATTTTAAGTCTTTAAAGTTTTCGTCTATCGGCGGCAAAAATTGTTTTTGAAACTTATCGTTTTTTATATTATTTTTTTTCCACTAAGGGGGTTAATTAAACTTTTTAATAAGATTATCTAAGAACTTTTCTCTCGCCAATTCCTTTTCCGATGGTTTGCCAAAACCTGTCAAAAATCTGGTCGTTGACCTCTCGGATTGAAGTAATAATTTTATTATTAATTTTTCTTTTTCAGTTAGTTTCATTTTCTTAGCCATTAGATGAATTAATTAAGCTCAATATCACTTTCTACTTCATATAATTTTATCGCTTACTTGTTTTAGTAGGTTAGTCATAGAGTTAATCTTTTATTTATAATGTCTATGTATTCTGGTGAGATTTCTATGAGGATGAAGTTGCGGTTTAATTGCTTTGCCATTTTACCTACTGTTCCGCTACCTG
>Ga0315286_10007729_pt1 | contig 10546 bp, 9 predicted proteins | sample YL17G10_0_MG_FD_205038 | JGI IMG/M metagenome (GOLD analysis project Ga0315286, IMG submission 205038) | Sediment microbial communities from Yellowstone Lake, YNP, Wyoming, USA - YL17G10_0 | ecosystem: Environmental > Aquatic > Freshwater > Lake > Sediment | place: USA: Wyoming | collected...
CGCATGGTATCCATGCGCCGGGAGTCGGCGCCATTCGTTCCACCCTCCAGATTGCCGAGCCGGCCGTAATTGCCGAACGAACGGGGATTACCACCGTGGCCAATTTCCGTTCCCGTGACATCGCCGCAGGAGGCCAAGGGGCTCCACTGACGCCAGCAGCACATGCGCTGCTGTTGAAGCATGCGCGTCGTGCACGGTTGGTGGTGAATCTCGGGGGCATCAGCAACGTGACGTATGTACCGAAAGGGGGACACCTCAGCAAGGTACAGGCATTCGATACGGGACCGGCCAATATGGTGCTTGATAGTCTTATGGTCCGTGTGACTGACGGGCGGCTGTTGATGGATCGTGATGGAAAGCTGGCCATGAAAGGGCAGGTCGATTCACGACTGCTGGGCAAGTTGCTCGCGCATCCCTTTCTGTCCAAGCGTCCGCCCAAATCGACCGGGCGGGAAGCATTCGGCCCTGATCTCATTGAGGAACTAATCGCGATACAGCGGCAACGCAGCCTCTCGATCGAGGATCTGTTGGCGACCTGCAGTATGTGGACGGCCAAGGCAGTGGGAACCTCGCGACGGTGGATCAGCGGTGAGATCGATGAAGTGGTGGTGGGCGGCGGTGGCGTCCGTAACCGCGCGATCATGAGCCATCTCGCGACGGTCTTCGCCCCGGTTCCGGTCACCACATTTGAGTCCCTGGGATGGGACAGTAAGGTGTTTGAGGCGGTGGCCTTTGCCCTCTTGGCCTATCAAACCGTGACGGGGCAGTGGGGCAACATCCCGTCTGTGACGGGCGCGAACCATCCTGTACTCCTTGGCACGATTGTGCCGAACGGGCCTCGCTGGCGTGAATCTCTCCCCGGGTGATAGCTGCACGATGGAGAACGTATTCATTGGCCTTGCGATCGCGTTCCTGGCTTTTCTGGTTGGGCGGCTGACGGTCTCGTCAACCACTGGGCTAGTCAGAAAAGAGACCTTTGTCCTTCCTCCTGGCATCACGCTGCGTCCCCAGCCTCTGCTGACTGACACTGATCTCTTGCTCTACAATCTCATACGTTTGGCCGTAGAAGACCATTATCTTGTCTTTGCGAGGGTTCCGCTCTGGTCTGTTGTAAGCGTCGAACCGGAAGGAAAGGCTCGGTCGCAGGTGTTGAGACAGATCGCGCTAAAGCAACTCGACTTTGTGTTGGTCCACCCAGGAACGAAAGCTGCGGAGCAGGTTGTGTTGCTTGAGGAAGGGTTCCCCCCTCAGCCATACGAGGTCGCTTGGAGACGGGAGGTCCAGTCTATCCTACAGGCAGCCGGCATCACGTTGACCACCTTGAAGCCCCACACGTCCTATACGGTGCCTCAACTGGCCCAGCTGTTTGGCGTCGGCGATGACGCGTGACTGCCACCGCGCATTGCCGACACATCCCCTGCCTGTCTGGAGGTGGAGTTAGCCCGCATTATTCATGACGGTTCGTCGCGAAGACGCGCGGAGCCGCGTCGTGAGACCGGAGCGCGGAGCCCTGAGGGCCCCGATGTGTACTCGTGCAGTACGGAGAGGGGCCGAGGGGCGAGCCCGCTGGCCGCAGGCTCGTCGTAGCAGCGGATCGGCGATTGCAGCAGAAGCGCTCATGAATAATGCGGGTCATGCCTATCCGGTTGACTCCACACCATACAACTGCTTGTAGGTCGTGAGTTGCCGTTGGCTGCCGAAGGCCAAGTCCTTGTGGCTTGTGGAGTAAACCGGATAGGCATGATGCGGGTTAGTCGGGCAAGCTGTTGCCGGTCAGTTGAGGGGCCGGTTCCTCATCCCGCATCGGCTCCGCGTCGAGGGCTTTCCGTGCCGACTCTGCTTCAGCGCTTTCAGGATATTGATCCACCACCCGCTCATACATCATATGAGCTTTCTCGTGATCCTTGAGCCTTGTATAGGTTTGCCCGATCTTCAAGGTAGAGGCAGCAAGCTTCGGACTGAGTGGGTAGTAGGACACAACCTGGTAGAAGGATTTCAAGGCTTCTTTGTAGCGCCCTAATCGGTACTGACATTCTCCCGCCCAGTATTGCGCGTTGGCTGCGAGCGAGGACTGCCCGTGGAGTTCGAGAAAGAATCGAAAACCAGCCAGCGCAGCCGCGTAATCCCTGTGCTTGTACTCCTCCATCACTCGATCATAGAGGTGTCGAGACGAATCCTGCATCTTGGAGGGGGCGGCGGCGGCGAGATTGAGAAAAAACAGCACTGCAATCATTCCTGGGAGCACGATCATCAGCCTCTTCATCATAATATGCCTCCCTACTGCTCGGCGCGGTCTCGCTACCCATCCCTTCTGCGATAACGCAATCGCCGTGCCACCATACAACTATCCGGTGTGACTAAAACCGACGAGAATCCAAGAGCTTGGCGCCATTCGATGCCAGGGATTACCGAGTGATTACCCCCGCTTGAACGACAGAATTGTACGACCTGTGCGTGAGTCTCCTCACTTGACAAAATGGAACCAACCACTCAGCAAAGTGGCTTCGGTAAACGGTTTGCTGAAAACTTGACTTGCGCGCTTGTGGCCGAAATAATGCGACCAGGTCTGTCTGGCCTGTCTGGTTCATCTGGTCTATCTGGTTTGTTTCGTTTATTTTGTTGGATTGGTTCAACCAAATAAAAAAGACAAACCAAATGAACAAGAAAGGAGCGGTGAAGGGAGTTGGACATGATGACTGATCCTCCGCCGAATCCACTCGGCGGAAAGACCTTGATTGTCGACGCGAATGACGGCGACTCGTACCCGCGACCCAGTGCGGCACTCCTCGACGCAGGAGAGTATGACCAGGTCTTTGTTCGCCCCGGGATCTATGAGGACAAAGTCTTTATCACGGGGCGACCGATTCATTTAGTGGGAGCCGGTCGAGACGAGGTACAGATATTTTCCCGTCGTGGGGGGCCCCTCTATCTACAGCAGGTCCCAAGCGGTCGTATCTCCGGCATCACGTTTCGATACGTCGGAAGCGACCAACATTCAGCGATGAACCTGCTCGATTGCTCTTGTACTGTGACACAGTGCCGTGCCACTGAAGGTATTCTGTCCGGCGTCGTGATTTATGGTCCGCATTCGCGGCCGACATTTGTCGAGAACGAAGTCTGTGGGAACCGCGAATCGGGGATTTTTGTGTTTGCTGGGGCACAGCCGAGGATCGCCGATAATGTCTGTAGGGGCAACCACCATTTCGGCATTGCGGTGCGGGACCCTGGGAGCCATCCGGAGCTCGTCAGAAACCGGTGCCGAGAAAATATGCTGAGCGGAATTCTCCTCTTTCATCACGCGGAAGCGCTCCTTGTCGACAATACGTGCAGCGAGAATCAGCACTGGGGGATGGTGATCACTCCCGACTGCCACCCTACTCCCGGCCGGGAAGCACTCGACAACTCAAACATTCTTGCCCCCAATCCACGCGGGACCTTGATCGTGACGGACCAGCCGTTAGGTGACATCGGCCGGTGATCGGCCCAGCCCGGTCTATCTCGTTTGTCTGGTCTATCTGGTTCATCTGGTTTCTCTGGTCTATCTGGTTTGTTTCGTTTATTTCGTTGGTCTGGTTCAACCAAATAAACAAGACAAACCAAACAAACCAAATGAACAAGAGCGGCTGGCGGACTTTTTCAGCAGCCTGGTGGAAGACAGACGGCGAGGTCAGGGAGGAGTCAGAAAGCGTCTCCGGTCTTGATTCTGAAACGTGGGTGCTACGGAAGGAGGTTGGCCGAGTGAGTCCTAGCCCGCATCATTCATGACGGTTTGTTGCGAAATCGCTGAGCCGCGTCGCGAGACCAGTGCGCGGAGCCGTGAGGACCCGATGCGTACTCGTGCAGTACGTTGAGGGTCTGAGGGGCGAGCCCGCTGGCCGAAGGCTTGTCGTAGCAGCGGATCGGCGATCGCAGCAGAAGCGCTCATGAATAATGCGGGCTAGAGGCTTCGTGAAGGTGGAACGCGCTGCCGCCTTGCTGTTTCGCTCGATACATGGCCGTGTCGGCATGCTTCAGTAATTCGTCGACAGGATGATCGTCGTGAGGATAGATCGTAATTCCGATGCTGACGCCGATAGAGATGTGCTGCCCCTTTAGCTCGAATGGCGTGGCGATGGATTCCGTAATGCGTTTGGCCACCACGAGAATATTCTGTTCGGAAGAGACCCCTTCTAGAATAATTGTAAACTCGTCCCCGCCCATCCGGGCCACGGTATCGACTTCCCTCACACAGGTCTTGAGTCGTTCAGATACGGCCTTGAGTAGTTCGTCACCCATGTCGTGGCCGAAGCTATCATTCACCGCTTTGAATCGATCGAGATCGAGGAGCATGAGACCAATCGGTTGTTGCATGCGCTTGGCTCGAGCCATGGCTTGAACCAGCCGATCACGAAAGAGGGTACGATTCACCAGTCCGGTCAAGTGATCGTACTGTGCGAGGTAGGTCAGGTGTTCCTCAGAGCGTTTCCGCTCAATGGCATAGCGAACGGCACGAGCTAAAAGCTCGGGATGACCCTGACCTTTGACGAGATAATCCTGTGCCCCCTGTCGGACGGCTTGAAGAGCAAGGCTTTGGTCGCTCACGCCGCTCAGGACGACAACGGGGATCATCGGACTGGTAGCATGGACCTCTCTGACTGTTGGGAGACCGAATGCATCCGGGAGAGATAGGTCCAAGAGCACTGCGTCGAACCGCTCACGGCTGAGAAGCGTGAGTCCCTCTCCCAGCGTTTTCGCCCGGGTAATCTGGAACTCCTCCATACTCCCTTCAGAAAGGAGATCTTGCGTGAGCTGAGCGTCAACGTCATTGTCTTCGACGAGAAGCACTTTGACCATCTGACACCCTCGCTATCGGGTAAACTCCTGAGTCCGGTTCCTGGTTCCTAGCAGGATGCTGAAAAAGTCCGCCAGCATAAGAAGACCGTTATTTGGTTTATTTGGTTTGTCTCGTTTGTTTGGTTAAACAAGACCAACTAGATGAACCAGATAGACCGGAGAAACCAGATGAACCAGACAAGACCACATACGACAAAGCCGGCTACTACGAGAGATTGATTATAGCCAAGAGACCCGTGAGGATAAAGAAAATGCGACAATACCGTAAGGAAACGGTGTGAAACTCGAGGGGAGTCCCACGCTACGGACAAGCGTAACAGCATAGGGTTCACGATACCATTCGGTAGCCTTGGTCGAGTAATACTGCGCCAGCGGTGGGATTGTCAACAGCTCCCGGATTCTTCGGCATACCGACGAAGTCAAAAAGAGCAGAAAGGGGGCGATGACTACCCTTGAGGTGAGAGGGGCGGAACGTTCGGATAGATTCCGCGTGGAAGACGTTGGGGGCCGATTGTCCCTTCGCAGGCATACCCTGGTTCGAAGGGCCAGAGTAGGGACCGACCTTGCCATGAACCTTTCACCTGGACCGTGCTCAGCGAGACTCCAAGTCGAGCCGCCTCCTCTCGCATTGTGGAGAGGCATCCTTCGTAGGAATATGCGCGGCGACCCAGCAGGATCGGCTGGCCCGTCTGGCTATGAAACACAGTATAGGACTCAGCACAACCTGCCAGGAGCAGTATCACGATGAGCAGAAGACCTCTCGTCATGCGCTTTTATCCTGACTAGTTGATGTGATTAATAGCAGGAATGTGCCCCGTGCCACGCGCTGGATCGAGGTGGCAACGCGGGAGGGATCTCATTTTTGACGAGCCGACCTAAACGGACTTGGTCTTCACCAGGCATTTGAATAAATTCGACACCGAACCGTCGTCCCTCGCTCCAGCGCACTTTGGCTAATCCGACTCGGAGCGGAGACGTAGTGTCAGGGACGAGCATTCTCATCTCAAGATAGGAGCCGGGCTGTACTCGTTTTCGGCTGTGGACGGCGCAGCCAGGGACAGACACGTTGAGCACGGTTCCCTCCCCCACATAGGCCTCACCAGCAAACACAACAGGGAAGTGTGTGAGGACTCGTTCGCAGTACCGAAGTTTCGCCATGGAGTCGACTCCTTCCCGGTCAGACGATTGGGAGGGCAAAGAGTACCACAGTCTCCTTCAGCACGCGAGAGAGCCCCTCGTTGGAGGGATCATCCCACTACCCCTCCAACGAACCGCAAAGTGCGGCAAGGAGAGCCAAAACAAGGGAAGCTCCCGCCCTAACCCCCCTACGAAAGTTGGGAGGCCTGAGTAGCTACAGGTCATTGAAATAATTACATAACCAGGAATTTTGTCCTCCCTGCCAGACGGCATAGAACCTGCGCTTACAGCGTCACAGGACAGGGTCAACTCCTGAGCAACATGAAAGACGCGCCGAAGGGCTACACAGGTTTCGTAACAGGGAGGAAACAAAGATGAACAGGGTCGAACTTCACAACGAACCATATAGTAATGACTCAGGACAGTGGGCTTTCAGCCTCATGGGGTCAGCCAGATTTCTTGCCTGCGCAGTCGTAATACTGATGGCAACTTTGCCGCCCTCCGTTCTCGCCGATGAGCAGGTCTACGGTTACGTCGGTCCCACGGGACTGATGAGCCTTACAAATGTACCGACAAATGACCGCGTCGCAGCCGTTCGCCGCAAAGCCCGGTACCACAGTGGTGTGGCGGATCTAGAACTTGAGCAAGCGGTCAACCGTGCAGCTCAGCAGCACCACGTTCAACCGGCCTTGCTCCTTGCGGTGATGAAGGCCGAGTCTTCCTTTAATCCGATCGCAGTCTCAAAGGCGGGAGCGGTAGGACTCATGCAGCTGATTCCGGAAACCGCCATCCGGCATGGCGTGCGTAACCTCTACGATGCGAACGACAACATCTCAGGTGGGGCCAAGCACCTGCGTTACCTCCTGAATCGGTTCCACGGAAACACCCGGTTAGCCTTGGCTGCCTATAACGCGGGCGAACGCAAGGTAGATCGATATGGTCAGATCCCGCCCTATAAGGAAACACAGGATTATGTCAAAAAGGTGCTCGTATACTATCGCAGCTACAAGAAGGAGGGTTGGGTCATGCCGGTTGTGATTCCTGCTCCGACTATGCACGCAGGCCGACCGTACTAGAAGAAGGTTGAGGTTCAGGCTAAGGTTGAGATAAAGAGAGTCTGATCTTCGCTCAACCTTGACCTCGACCTCAGCCTACCTGCTCGCCTCGACCATCGTCAATTTCCGCTGCCGCCGTTCATACAGTTCTTCAAACCGCATCTGTCTCATATCTAGTAGTACGTTCGCCCGCGTCACGGTGGCCCTCCTTGAGGACGCACCCTAAACCGGACAAATGATGTCCTATCAGTGACTACTAAGGTAGATAGGCTGAAGGCTTTTAGGGGTCGAGCTTCTTGCGCAACGAGGATTCATCTCTGCTTGAACCCAAGGTTGTAGAAGCCGAGATGGTTTTGAATGGCTTGGTTCGTGCCTTGCGAGATCATTTATAGTCTTCAGCCTTCAGCCTGAACACCTGAGTAGTTACTACTCTCTACAGAATTCCCACTTTTTATTGTCACAGTCGATCCTGTGTGGTCTAGTACCAATCAGCTTATGTCTTGTGCTGACAACGGCTTCCGAATCGCTCGGCCCTGTCTTATCACCCGCTAAAAACTAAAGGCGCCAAGGATCAGCGGGTACCGTGAGTATCGAAGGGTTATCGTTTTAGGCGGTCAGTTGTATGGCGAAGTTCCGTATGTAAGTCAAAGGGCGGAGCTATGCGACAGGCCATAAAAATGGCCCGGCCCGGTCTGTCTGGTCATCTGGTCTATCTCGTTTGTCTGGTTTGTCTTGTTTATTTGGTTCAACCAAATAAACAAGACAAACCAGATAGACCAGATGAACCAGACAGACTGGTGGACTTTTTCAGCATCCTGCCAGAAAAGGGCGACATTGATCCATAATCTTCTGGTCGCGTTGGACAAAAGTCAGCTGCGTCGGCTCGTGCTCGTACTGGCTGGAACCCTGGTGGGCAGCATGATCGAGATGATCGGCATCGGCTCCATTCCAGCGTACGTTGGGCTATTGGTCGACCCTGATCGGATATTTTCCGCCTTGCCTGACGGTCCGATGACTGACTGGATACGCGCGGTCGACCAGTCCGGTCTTGTCTTGTATGGCGCAGCACTGCTGGCCGGTCTGTTTCTTCTGAAGAATCTCTATCTTTCAACCCTTACTTATGCCGAAACCCGTCTGATTCAAGATGTATTGGCCTCCGTATCCAACCGACTTTTTCAGCTCTATCTCAATAGCCCTTATACATTCCACCTGCAGCGAAACCCCGCCGAACTCATCCGCAATCTGACCGATGAAGTTATTCATGCCATGGACGTTCTCAGGGGTGGCATGCGACTCGTGCGTGAAGGACTGGTGCTGGTGGTCATTGTTCTGCTGATGATGATGGTGGACCCTCTGATCTCGCTCTCAGTGCTTGTCCTGCTCGGTGTGGCGAGTGGAGGTTTCTACCTCCTGGTGAGAGGCGCCCTGACAAGACGTGGTCAGCTGTGCCAAGATCATTGGACCCGCCAGGTGCAAATCATCAATCAAAGCCTTGGAGCCATTAAGGAGGCTAAGCTACTCGGACGTGAGCCGTACTTGTTGCAGTTGTTCAGCCGTGAGGTGAGCGGCCTCTGTTACAACGAGACCTTTTACGGAGTTGTCGGCTGTCTACCGAGATATTTTCTTGAGGTGCTGGCTATCGCGGCGATTCTTCCGATTTCCGCGGCCTTCGTGGTGCTCGGTCGGCCGATCCAGGCCATGTTGCCAATGCTCGCCCTCTTCGGGATCGCCGCGATGCGCCTGGCGCCGGCCGTATCCTCGATCAATATGGCGTTGGTGGACCTGCGCTACAAGCGGCCGACATTTGATCTGGTCTGTGTCGAACTGGAAAACTTGGAAGCCTCGGTCGCGCCCCGCCCCCGGATCACGGAAGTCATGGGCCAGATGAGGAAGATGCGGGAAGGGATCCGTTTGGACAACGTCCATTACCGTTATCCGGGAGCGTCCTTGGACTCGCTTCATGGGGTGTCCCTCAAAATTGAGGCAGGCGAGGCTGTGGCATTCATCGGTACTTCTGGAGCAGGCAAAAGCACCTTGGTCAATGTGATACTGGGGCTGCTTACCCCAACTGCCGGCGAGGTACATGTGGATGGGATGAATATCCAGCAGAATCTATCCACGTGGCAGCGACAGATCGGCTATATCCCTCAAGATGTCTATTTGATCGACGATAGTATCCGCCGCAATATCGCTTTCGGCCTGCCGGACGACGACATCAACGACATGGTAATTGTGCGTACGCTTCAGGCTGCCCAGTTGCAGGAATTTGTGCACAGTCTTCCCAAAGGGATCGAAACTCTTGTCGGTGACCGGGGCGTAAGGCTTTCAGGTGGCCAACGCCAACGCATCGGTATCGCACGAGCCCTGTATCACGATCCGAGTGTGCTGGTGATGGACGAGGCGACCAATGCGCTCGACCACGATACCGAATACGATGTCATGCAAGCGGTGCGTGCCCTACAAAGAGACAAGACTCTGATTGTCGTCGCGCACCGGCGTTCTACTGTTGAGCACTGTGGTCGCGTATTCCGACTCGACCAGGGCCGGATTGTACAACTCAGGGAAAGGGCGCCGGCGCAGAGAGCGAATCCAACGGTAAAAGGGAATCAACTATGAAAGTTCTGATCACCGGCGCGGACGGCTTCATCGGGTCCCATCTCACCGAGACGCTGGTGCGCGACGGCCATGACGTGCGCGCATTCATCTTCTACAACTCCTTTAATTCCTGGGGCTGGCTGAATCATTGCAGCGAGGCGGTGCTGGGTAAGTTCGAAGTGTTCGCCGGCGACATACGCGATCCCCATAGGGTGCGTGAGGCGATGAAGGGTTGTGAGGCGGTGTTGCACCTCGCGGCGCTGATTGCCGTTCCGTATTCGTATCATTCGCCCGACAGTTTTATCGATACCAACGTCAAGGGCACCTTGAATGTCGTTCAGGCGGCTCGCGATCTCGGAGTGGCCAAGGTCGTGCACACATCCACCAGCGAGGTCTATGGCACGGCCCGCTTTGTGCCGATCACAGAGGATCATCCGCTCCAGGGGCAGTCGCCCTATTCGGCCAGTAAAATCGGCGCTGATCAGATCGCCATGGCGTTTTATGCCTCGTTCGACACGCCGGTGACCATCCTGCGGCCATTCAACACCTACGGCCCGCGTCAGTCCGCCCGGGCGGTGATCCCCACCGTGATCGCCCAGATCGCCGGCGGCAAGCGGCACCTCAAACTCGGCTCGGTTCACCCGACACGTGATTTCAACTATGTGGCTGATACGGTGGCCGGTTTCATTGCCGCCCTGAATTCTGATCGGGGCATCGGTGAGGTCATCAACATCGGCAGTAACTTCGAGATCTCGATAGGCGATACCGCCCAAATGATTGCCGAGATCATGGGAGTCAAGATCGATATCATGACTGACCCGCCACGCCTGCGGCCGGAAAAGAGTGAAGTGCTGCGGTTACGGGCATCCAACGAGAAGGCCCGCAAACTGTTGGGCTGGCAGCCGGCATACGGGGGGTTGGATGGT
>Ga0315286_10007731_pt1 | contig 10545 bp, 8 predicted proteins | sample YL17G10_0_MG_FD_205038 | JGI IMG/M metagenome (GOLD analysis project Ga0315286, IMG submission 205038) | Sediment microbial communities from Yellowstone Lake, YNP, Wyoming, USA - YL17G10_0 | ecosystem: Environmental > Aquatic > Freshwater > Lake > Sediment | place: USA: Wyoming | collected...
AAGAAGGCGATCGCCTACATCGTCGCGATCCACGTCCCCATCGCGGGGATGTCGCTCATCCCCGTGCTCCTCAAGTGGCCGCTCGTGCTTCTCCCCGTCCATATCGTTTTTCTGGAGCTGATCATCGACCCGGCGTGCTCGGTGGTTTTCGAAGCCGAGCGCGAAGAAGAGGACGTGATGCGCCGGCCGCCCCGTAACCCGAAAGACCGGCTCTTCGACCGTTGGACGCTGACGGCGAGCCTCCTCCAGGGTTTGAGCGTCCTCGTCTTCGTGCTGGCGGTCTTTGCCATCGCCATGTCACGCGGACAAGGGGAACACGGCGCGCGGGCGCTCGCGTTCACGACCCTCATCATCGCCAACCTCGGCCTGATACTTACCAACCGATCGTGGTCGCGGACGATTCTCTCCACGCTTCGCTCTCCCAACACGGCGTTGTGGTTCGTGCTCCTCGGCGCCACGGTTTTTCTGGGGCTCGTGCTCTATCTCCCCTTCTTGCGGGATCTTTTCAAGTTCGACCCGCTGCATCCGCTCGATCTGTGGATCTGTCTCGTGGCGGGCGCGGTGAGCATCCTCTGGTTCGAAGCGCTCAAGCTCGTCAACCGGTACAGAAGCCGGACGTGACGCCGGATCGACACGGGGCGCGACCGCGTGCGGCGATGCGCCCGGCGGGGGGTCGAGCGGCGCCCCCGCGCGTTGTGACGGACCAGGCGATGCGTCGCCGGGCGCGGCCGATCCGCTTGCCACTCAACCATTTATCAACAAATAATTTAGCTTGATCGACCGGGCGGTCCCGCGGTATAATCACCGCGATTTTCCACTCGCTATCGGCACCCACACTTCACGGAGGACACCATGCGGACGCGCATCGTCGGATGGATCGCCGTATCGATCGTTCTGGTCGCCGTCACCTGGACTCTTGGAGTATCGTCCCCGGCCGCCGCGATCGCCGCGGACAATCCCGCAACGCCGCAGACAGCTACCCCGAGCGGGCCCTACACTGTTCGTATCCCTTTGAAGGGGGAGCGTATTCTCCGGGCGCTCGTCGAACACAACTTCGACATACTCGCGAAAACGAAGGACGGACAGGTGGATGTCGTCGCCGATAACGATGAGGCCCTTCGCTTCTTGAGAACGCTTGGCGTGCCGATCGCAGTGATCCGCACGCCCGACATGCCCCTCCCCTCGTCGTCCGCGCTCGACGCGAACCTCGGGCTCTACCACACGTACGCGGAGTTGACCTCGGCGCTTCTTGCGCTCGAACAGGGGTATCCGGGTCTTGCCGACCGTTTTCCGATCGGTTACTCCGTCGAGGGAAGGTCCATCTACGCCCTCAAGATATCGGACAACGTCTCGGTCGACGAGAACGAGCCCGAAGTGCTCTACATGGGGAACCACCACGCGCGAGAGCTGATGAGCGTGGATATTCCGCTTCGTTTCGCCCAGTACCTCCTCGCGAATTATGGGACCGACCCCGACGTGACGGCGATGGTAAACGAGCGCGAGATCTTCTTCGTCCCGATGGTGAACCCCGACGGACACATCTACGTCGAGCTCAACCACTCCGGGGCCTCGGACTACTGGTGGAGAAAGAACCGCCGACCCAACACCGGCGGGAGCTACGGGGTCGATCTCAACCGGAACTACGGGTACATGTGGGGGTACGATAATAACGGCTCTTCGCCCGATCCGACCAGCGACATATATAGAGGTACCGCCGCTTTTTCAGAGAATGAGACCGAGAGGATCCGGACGTTCTGCAAGGGGCGGCAATTCATCCTGGGATTCTCTTTTCATACGTACGGCGAGTGGTTGCTTTATCCGTGGGGATACATCCCGACTCCCTGTCCCGATGATGCCCTCTTCGCCGCGCTCGCCGACTCGCTCGTTTCGGGGAACGGGTACACTCCGGGGGCCGCGTCGACGACTCTCTACCCGACGAACGGCGACACGGACGACTGGGCCTACGGGGAGACGGTCGACAAACCTCGGATGTATCTCTTCACACCCGAGATGAACACCTACGCCCAGGGAGGGTTCGGTCCGGCGGACACATACATACAGCCCACGTTCAACCTTCTACTCCAGATGAACATGGATCTCCTCCACTTCGCCGATAATCCGTGGCGGATCATGCCGCCGTCGCAGCCGACACAGTACGCGATCGACGACGCGGAGTATCCGCTCTATACGGTGAACTGGGCGCCGATCCTTCCACCGGACCCGAACCCGTCGGTCGCCTACGACGTGGTCGAGTACAAGAACCTGGGGACCGTCGCGCAGGACGGCGCCAACGCCGTGTCGGATCTGTGGACCTTCGACGGGTTCACCGTGTCGACCGCGCGGAAGTACGAAGGCACGGGAAGCTATTATTCGGGGAACACCGAGAGCAGCGCGTCGCAGAAGCTTCAGATGTCGACCTTCTACCGCGTCACCACGGACACAGATTCTCTTCGTTTTCGCGCGTGGTACAACATCGAGACCGACTGGGACTACGGGTACGTCGAGGTAAGCACGAACGGCGGGGTCATATGGTCGACCCTCCCCGGTAACATCACGACGAATTACAACCCGCATGGGACCAACCGCGGGAACGGGATCACCGGAGCAAGCGCCGGTTGGGTCCTCGCGATTTTCCCGCTGACTTCGTACCTGGGGAGCGAGCTCGACATCCGTTTCAATTATGTCACCGACCAGGCCTACCTCGAAGAGGGGATCTACATCGATCTTCCCGGTCCGGTGCCCACCTTCGAGACCATGACCGTCGCCGCGAGCGCCATCCCCGATACGTTCCTCGCGGTGACCCCTCACGAGGAGGCGGCGTTCACCTACTGCGTCCGGGCGCACGACGCCCAGAATCAGATCGGTCAGTGGAGCCTCTCGCGGAGCATCACCATCGAGGGCGTCACCGGGATCGGCGACACACCGGTTCTCGCGAGCCGTCTCGGGGCGAACTACCCGAACCCCTTTAACCCCACGACGCGGATCCCGTACACCGTGGGGGCTTCGGCGGGCGCCGGGCGGCCGGTGGACGTCGTGCTTGCGATCTATAACGTGGCCGGCGAGCGCGTCGCGACGCTCGTCGATCGGCCGGTTGCGCCCGGCAGATACGAAGCGGTCTGGGCCGCGAACTCCGATAACGGCAGGAGCGTGGCGAGCGGCGTGTATTTTGTCCGCCTCACCGTGGGGAGCGAACAAGCGCTCACAAGAAAACTCGTTCTTTTGAAGTAAGGGTTCGGGGGCGGATCGTCTCGCCCCTCGCCGGCTGCTCCCGCTCCGGTGGCGTTGGGCGGCAGCGCACGGCAGGTGACGGCAGACGACGAACCCTCGGGGGGGAATTATGACGCCCGCACGCGTGTGCGCGTTTCTTCCGGTTCTCGCGGCTCTCGCCGCGTCGGCGGCAACCGCGATCACCCCGGCCGCTGCGGCCGAACCGTTCGCGCACGTCCCGTCGTATTCGATGACCTTCCTCTCGCTTCCCCAAGGGCCCCGGAACTTCGCAATGGGATGGACGGGGGTGGCCGACGACGCCTCCCCGTCTAACGTGTTTTACAACCCCGCGAACATCGCTTTCTACGATCGCGCGTACTGGAACGCAAACTACCTGGATTGGCCGTTCGAGCTTTACTTTTTCGACATCGGGGTTTTCGGCGGACACGCGTTCGAATTGTCGGGTGATCACACGCTATACGTTTCGGCCGCCGTGCGATACTTCCGCATGGATGTCGACGTCGATTCGGAGCGGACGATATTTCTGCCCGACGGCGTAGGCAAAGAGTTCGACCCCGCCGAATGGGCGGTGCCGCTTTCCGTCGCCGCGGGATTTTCCACGAGGCACGTTGACATCGGGATTGGGTCAACCGTCAAGTTCGCCACCTCCGAGTTCGGGGACGAGACGTTTCACGCCACCGGCCTCGATGTGGGGGCGATCGCGAGGACGAGAGTCACCCCGTGGGACAACGCCGAACTCTCCCTCACCCTCGGCGCGAGCGCCATCAATCTGGGAAACGGTCCGACCTACGGCAGTCTCAAGTCCGACTTCCCGCTCGAATACCACGTGGGACTCGGTGTGGGTCTTGCGGGGTATAGCGGGGATTCTCGCGGGGCCGCGGCACTCTGGCGAGTGAATGGGAACGTCGAGAACATCGATACGGACTTCGGCGAAGACTTCGCCTTCGGCGTCGAATTCGGCGTGCTCGACATGGCCTTCTTGCGAGTCGGACGCCGCGGTGAGGAGTTGTCGATGGACGGTGACTACTGGGGCTTCGGTCTTTCGGCACGGATCGAATCGTTCGTTCTCTCCGCCGATTACGCCCAGACGTCCTCGACGGGGTATTTTTGGGACCAGAAACCGCATTGTTTCGGGTTGTCTGGTACCTACCGGTATTGAGATCGCGAGATACCGTTGGAAAGGGAGTATAAGATCTTGTAACAAGGAGGTCGGAGTATGACACGTGTTGCGCGCGCAATCTTCGTCGCCTGCCTGTGGCTCGCGTTCGCGTCGCGGTGGGCGGCCGCAGTTCCGGTTCAATGGCCGGTAAATGGGCACTGGTACGAGGCAGTCACGGCTTCCACCTACACGCGGGAACAAGCATTGGAGGCCGTGCACGGCATGTCGTGGATGACGATGCCCGGTCATCTGGCGACCATCACCTCCCAAGCGGAACGAGACTTCATCGCTTCCTGGATCCCTGCTGGGGGCTTTTGGCTTGCGGGGTATCAGGATCCGGAGGACTCGCCCCCGGCCCAGGATTGGCACTGGTCGACAGCGGAGCCCTGGAGTTATACGAACTGGGCCGCAAACGAGCCCAACGACTTCTACGGTCCGGGAGTGGAATCGTGTCTGGCATTGTACAGTCCGGGCATGGGCTGGAACGACGCTCGTTGCAGTGAAGGAGCAAACCTCCTGGTGGAGTACGACGGCCTTGTTCCCGTAGCGGAAACAACGTGGGGAGCCATCAAGGGTCTTTTCGGACTTTCCTCGGACTGAGCAGCGGTGCTTGCGGTCTGGAGCGGTCGTGGCACAAAGAACGGGGACAGCAGTAGACAAGGCGCCCTGGTGGAAAGGCGCCCGGGGCGAGTGGCTTGTCGCCGCGCAGCTCGCCCTCATGGCGCTGATCTTCTTCGGGCCTCGCTCCTTCTCCGGCCGGCCGGCGTGGGCGTTGCTGGTTCAAGGCTGGTTGACGCTGGGCTACGCGGCCCTACTCTTCGTGTTTTTGGACTTCAAGTCGCGGCGCGAGGAGAAGTGGCTTGCCGAGAAGTTCCCGGCGTACGGGGACTATCAACGGCGCGTCCGAAAACTCATTCCGTTTGTCTACTGATGACGCGCGCGGATGAAGCCGGCACACCGGTGGAGGTCCGCCGCATGCAGCTCTTGCGTGGTGGGAAATGGAGGTCCCGATGTCTTTGTCCTATTCGAGCCATGTCCCCGACCCCGTCGCCTTGATCACGGTGGCAACGGCCGAGCACCAAAACGTCATGACCGCGGCGTGGGCGACACCCGTCTCCGCCGACCCGCCGATTCTCATGGTGAGCATCCGGCCGTCGCGCTTCACGCATGATCTCATTCTCGAAGCGAAGGAGTTCGGCGTGTCGATTCTCGCGGACGATCAGAAGAAGCTCTCCGAGATCGCGGGGACGCTCAGCGGGAAGAAGAAGGACAAGCTCGCCCTCCCCGGGTTCGAGAGCTTCGCCGCGAAGAAGATCAAGGCGCCGCTTGTCAAAGGGGCGCACGCCTGGTTCGAGTGCGTTCTGCATTCGCACCATACCGCCGGCGACCACACGGCTTTCTACGGAACGGTGATCGAGATGAAGGTCGACGAAACGAAGTCGCCGCTTGTCCTTTTCCAACATAAGTACTACGCGCTTGGCGAGGTGAAGGGCGTCTACCCGTGAGACGCGGGGTACCGGCGGAGATCCGCCGCGAATTGCGGTCGACGACAACTATACCTATCGATTCAAGCCATATCTCACGATCCTGCAGATCCCTCGCGGGAGATCGTCCGGGATAACGGAACATTGCCCGTATAACTGTCGTGCAGCCAATGGCCTACCCCGCCGCCCGAGCGAAAAAATCGCTTGCCACGATTTCGGCCCTCGGGTAAAACTCCTGGTACTTAGATTGCAACACCCCCGCCTGATTGGCTCAGAAACAGGCAAACGCTCGCGAGAGGCGCATGAGAAGGTTCTTCCCCATCGCTGTCGTCATGGTAGCTTTCGTCGTTTTTGCGGCGAAGGATGCCCTTTTCCCCGTGCTTCGGGTCACGCCCGGTAAGCGTCCGGCCGCCGTCGAACCGGTGACAAAACACCCGGCTTCGACCGTGACCGCGGACCCCAGGGTGGAGGCGGGGATGTTCGGCTTTTCCACCCCGAAGTCGGAGAACGTCGTCCACGGGACGATCTCCAGGGGACAGCCTTTCTTCGTCGAGATGCAGCGCGCCGGGGTGTCGCCGATCGACATCGAGGAGATCGTTCGGGCGACAAAACAGGTTTTCAATTTCAGGAAGGTCCAGCCGGGCCAGAAGTACTCGATCTACTCGGATGCGCAGGGCGGTCTCGACAGCCTCAAGTTCGTCGTCGATCACGAGAAGATATTGAACATCCAGAAGGTCGGCGACGCGTTCCGGGCGCGTCTCGACATGGTGCCGTACCGGATCGAGCGCTTCGTGACCACCGCGGAGATCAATCAGTCCATCTTTCTATCGCTCCAGAGGATCGGCGCCGATCCGCAGCTCGCCATGGAGCTCACCACGATCTTCCAGTGGGACATCGACTTCTTCAAGGACATCCACCCGGGCGACACGTTCTCGATTCTTTACGAAAAGAAGATCTACGATAACGGCAAGGAACAGATGGGTCCCGTTCTCGCCGGGCGGATCGTCTCGCAGGGACACCCGCACAACGCGTTCCGGTATCAATCGAAGGACGGGAGCACGAACTACTTCGACGAGCTCGGCAAGTCGCTCCAGAAATCGCTGCTCCGCACACCGCTCGAGTACTCGCGCGTGTCGTCGAACTTCAGCTACAACCGAAAACACCCGGTGACCCACAACTACGCACCCCACCTCGGTGTCGATTACGCGGCGCCGACGGGAACGCCGGTCCGTGCGACGGGTGACGGCACCGTGGCCGAGGCCACGCGCAACGGTTCCAGCGGCAATTACGTCAAGATCCGCCACAACAGCCGATTCGAGACCTATTATCTCCACCTGTCGCGGTTCGGAAGGGGCGTCCGCGCGGGCGCGAGGGTCCAGCAGGGGCAGGTAATCGGTTACGTGGGCGCGACGGGGCTCGCGACCGGCCCGCATCTCGATTACCGGATCAAAGCGAACGGGACGTTCGTCAACCCGAGGACGATCGCGCTTCCGTCGAGGGAGCCGGTGCCGACTACCGAGATGGCCGCGTTCGAGAAGGTAAAGCTCACGTACCTCGCCGGGCTCCTCGACGAGAGGGCCGCCAACGAGACGGTCGCCTTTGGGAAACCCATCTACACCAAACCGCCCCGACAGGCGCGGTTGTTCTAGCTCTTCTCGGTCGAGCATCCACCCTTCCGGCATCCGGCGCACTTCCTCTCCACACGCCCAGCGCTAATCCTTCGGAAACGAGAAGTGCATTTCGATAACCCTCTCGACCTCGACGCGGTCCGCGGGGCTTTACACGATCCTCAAACGCACATCCCCCTTGGCGGAGACCCTCCCCACAACGGCGGCGTTTGGGTAGGTGGCTCGGAGCGCGGCGACGAAGGCGTCGCTTCGCTCCTGGGGGACGGCCACGAAGAGCCCCCCCGATGTCTGCGGATCGACGAGCAGATGATCGAGCGTGTCGTCCTTGGGGCGAACCCACTTCATCGAGTCGTACACAAAGATCCGATTGGTACCCGCGCCTCCCGGGATGAACCGCTCCTCGATCGCCTCGATCGCACCCGGCAAGACCGGGACTTGCGACGCGGCGATCTCGAGCGTGACGTCGCTCGCTTCGGCCATCTCGAGGGCGTGACCCAAGAGACCGAACCCGGTGATATCCGTGCACGCATGGACCTCGTGCTCGCGCATGATCTCGGAGGCGCGTTTGTTGAGGAGCGTCATCGATCCCACGAGCGCCGCGTACGATGCGTCATCGAGCCTCCCCGCCTTGAGCTTGGTCGCGAGGACACCGGTGCCGAGCGGTTTGGTGAGTACGAGCGCGTCACCGGGACGGGCGCCGCCATTCTTAACGATACGGCCGGGATGGATCATCCCGACGACGGACATCCCGTACTTGACCTCGGGGTCGCTGACGGTATGCCCCCCGGCGACGACTACACCCGCCTCACGGGCGACCGCCGCGCCGCCTTTCAGAATCTCGGCGAAAACCTCGGGACCCAGTTCTCCCTCGGGAAACGCGGCGATGTTGAGGGCGATGAACGGTGTCCCGCCCATCGCGTAGACATCGGAGAACGCGTTCGCCGCGGCGACCCGCCCGAAGTCGAACGGATCGTCGACGATCGGTGTGAAATAATCGACGGTGAGAACGAGCGCCCTCTCGTCGTCGAGACGATAGACCGCCGCGTCATCCGCTCCGTTGAACCCGACGAGGAGGTTGGGATCGGCGGGAAGCGGCAAGTGCTCGAGGATATCGCGCAAACCCGTTGCGCTAAACTTGGAAGCTCAGCCGGCGCAGGTCGCGTATTTCGTGAGTCTTATTTTCTTCGCATCGGTCATGGCGTCCTCTCGGGCTATTTCCCCTCGCTTTCACCACCAGGGGCTCCCCCCTTTTCGACAATAAAACGAAACGCACCCGCGTGTTTTTCCCGGTGCCGTATCGTGTGACCGTTGCTCTTGCACCACGCCGGCAGATCGAGCGCTATCGCCGGGTCATCGGATACGACCTCGAGGAGAGCACCGGAATCGAGTTGTTTGAGCGCGTCGGAGGTCTTGATCACCGGCATCGGGCAGAAGAGCCCGCGGGTGTCGACGATCAACTGGGGGTTCACCGGCGGCCGTCCGTGCGCCACCTGCGGGGAGGTCTTCCTCTCGGAGGCCTCGTGTCCTGCGCGGATCCTTCGCGGTTCGACCGCTCATCCTGTGGAGACCCTTCGCGGTTCGGCTGCTCGTCCCGTGGAGACCCTTCGCGGTTTGGCCGCTCGTCCCGTGGAGACCCTTCGCGGTTTGGCCGCTCGTCCCGTGGAGACCCTTCGCGGTTTGGCCGCTCGTCCCGTGGAGACCCTTCGCGACTTCGCCTCTCATCCTGCGGGGGTTCCTCCCGCCGCGGCCGCGTTTCGGGTGGGCGGTCATCGGGTCCCGGTCTCGGCCGGCGAGGCGGAGCTCCGCGGCGGGGTCTTCCGTCGCGTTGCGGGTAGTCGCGCCTGGGCCGTGGATCGCGCCGCGGCCCTTCCCGAGACGACCGCGTGTCGCGCGGAGAAGTCTCGCGCCCCGGTCTTGCCTCCGACGCGGGGCCTTCGCGACCTGGTTTGGTTTCCGGCCGCTTCGGCTTCCCTTCAGCGGGCGGCTCGGAGAGCCGATTCCTCAGGGCGAGCACGACGAACTTGGCCGCAAGCCACGGGTCTGCCGGACGGCCGAAGTACCCGGACACCCAATCCTTCCGCGGGGCGGCCAGATTGGCCACGACCTTCATTTTCTCGGCCCACGTCCCGTGCGCAAACAAAGAGAACCGGTACCGGTGAAGGGTCGGCGCCTTTTCCGTCAGTCCCCCCACGTTTCCCGGGCGCCACACCATCTCGAAAAAGCTCTTCTGCACCCGGCCCGGATTGGGGAGGGGCTTGCGCTTGACCGGAAGCTGGAACATTTTGACGACCGACTCATACGCGAAATAGAGAGCCGGGTAGAACGACCCGCGGCGGGCGAGCCGTTCGATGTACTCCCAGTCGAGGTCCTCGAAGTGCCGGGCGAGAATCCGCCCGGCGTCGACCGCGTGGAGAAGCCGCCCGAATCCGGTCATATTGAACGCCATGCAGGAACGGACGAACTGGTCTTCGTAAGAGAGTCTCATCGCCTCGATGTCGCGGCCGAGCCTTTTGCCAAGCGCCCACGCCGCTTCCGACGAAGCCGGGTGTCCCACGTCGATCACGCGGAATTTCACCCCGATCGAGACCTCCCTTTCCCCCCGGAGCACGCACGGCGCAAAATACTGGTGGTAGAGCATCGCCTCGCGTCCGTTTTCGAAGGTCGGGTCCCGCGCTTCTCTCCGGTATCCGATGGCCCGTAGGGCGCTCACAAACATATCCCAGTCGTTCTCGTGGATGAGAACGTCGAGGCTCTCGATGGGGCGGAGCCGATGCCGCGGGTAGAGCTTGAGCGCGGCCATCATGTCGTCGATGAGAAGAAAGGGCACACGCCTCTCGCGGAGCCGCCTCGAGATCGAGTGAAGCGCGTCGATGTATTTCTCGTTCCTCGCGGCCGAGGTTCTGGAGAGCGCGTTGAGTCTATCGAGCGTGACATCGGAAAGCGGCGCCTCGAGAGCGAGCTTCTGGAGCGAATCCAGAAAGAGGGGGGCAAGCGAGTGCCACTCGCAGAGCCGTACGAGCTTTCGCTCGAAATCCGGCTCGACACG
>Ga0315286_10007733_pt1 | contig 10544 bp, 2 predicted proteins | sample YL17G10_0_MG_FD_205038 | JGI IMG/M metagenome (GOLD analysis project Ga0315286, IMG submission 205038) | Sediment microbial communities from Yellowstone Lake, YNP, Wyoming, USA - YL17G10_0 | ecosystem: Environmental > Aquatic > Freshwater > Lake > Sediment | place: USA: Wyoming | collected...
TTTGGCCGCTTTAGGGTTTTGGGCGGCGGCCGTGAGGAAAAGAACGGCTGCGGCGCCTAAAATAAGCATCGTTCGACGGGCCGGTTTTTTCATGGAGACCTCCTTCATGGCTTGCGAGGGTGGCGATTGCTATTTTATGGACAGCGTGGGGCGGATTGCAAGGGAAGCTTGAGGTCTTGGCCCACATGGTCAACGCCCTCAGATACTTTCACCCCGACTTCCCCTCGGAGATGGTCCACTAGGGCCTGGCCCTCTTCGAGAGCTTCTCCTGCGACCCGGCCAAAAATAGGGGAGGGGCCGCGCCCGAACGGTCATCCCCCATGTTGACTTAATTTGTCGGCCCATGCTATATATGGGCCAATTAAGGTCATCCTTCAGGGCTCAGGAGATCATTTGACCGGAGTGGGGGATGGGGCATAAACCATGGTGAACCCCGGCGACAAGATCCAGCATTACGAGCTCGTCCGGCTCCTCGGTAAAGGCGGAATGGGCGAGGTTTACCTGGCCCACGATACGAAACTCGACCGCAAGGTGGCAATCAAGTTCCTACCCGATGAAATGCATAGCGATCCTAATTCCAGAGAGAGGTTCCTCAGGGAAGCCAAGGCGGCCGCCGCCCTGGATCATCCATTCATCTGCAAGATTTTCGAAGCCGGGGAATATGAGGGGAAATCCTATATTGTCATGGAATATGTCGCCGGAGCGACGCTGAAGGACAAGATCGCCGAGGCGCCCCTCAGCCTGAGCGCCGCGCTCAAAGTAGCGCTCGAAGTCGCCGAGGCCCTCGAGGCCGCCCACGAGAAGGGGATCGTCCATAGAGACCTCAAGCCCTCCAACTTGATGTGCGCGCCCCAGGGCCACATCAAGGTCATGGATTTCGGACTGGCTAAGCATATCGTTTCGGAAACGGGGGCCGGGGCCTTGTCCCAGACCTTGACCAGGACCATGACCGCGGGTCCGGCCGAGATGTCCATCACGGGAAAAGGCGCTGTCGTCGGGACGATCGCCTACATGTCTCCGGAGCAGGCCAAAGGAGCGCCAGTCGATGCCCGGACGGACATTTTTTCCCTGGGGATCGTGCTGACGGAAATCGTCACGGGAAAACATCCCTTCGATAGGGCGACCCCGGTCGAGACGCTGACGGCCGTCCTCCGCGACACCCCTCCGCCGGTCCACATCAAACCGAAAGTTTTGAATCCCGCACTGGGACGGATCCTCAACAAGGCCCTGGCCAAAGACCCTGCCGCCCGCTATCAGAATATCTCCGAGATGGGCGCAGATATTCGAGCGCTCCTGGCGGATATCGAACCGAGGAGCTGGTTCGGCCTGCGGGGCTGGCGTGCGAGGGCTGCGGCGATCGCTGGGGCGGCCGTTATCCTGGCGCTGGCGGGGATCGTCGTTCTCAGGCCGAAAAACGGGTCCGCGCCTTCGGCCGGGCCGAAGCCGATCAAAGTGCTCATCGCCGACTTCGATAACAAGACGGGGGATGCAGTCTTCGACGGCGCCCTGGAACAGTCGTTCGCTATCGGCCTCGAGGGGGCTTCATTTGTGACGCTCTACGACCGCGGTCAGGCGCGCCGGCTGGCCGGCCAATTGGATCCCGCTTCGGCGGGGAAACTGGACAAGGAGACCGCCCTGCTCGTCAGCCGTCGGGAAGGGGTCAACGTCGTCATTCAGGCCGTGATCGAACAGGACAAGTCGGGCGGCGGCTATACGATCCGGACCAAGGCCGTGGATCCCATTAGCTCGGACGTCCTCGCCGAAAGCTCCGAGACCATTCCGACCAAGGCCGGCGTCCTGAGGGCGGCCGATCTCCTAGCTGGCCGGCTCCGGGCCTCGCTCGAAGGGGTCCCGCCCGAATCGATCCGGGAGGCTTCCAAGGAGACCTTCACCGCGGCCTCGCTCGAGGCGATGAAGGCCTACGCCCGCGCCCAGGACCTGGCCACGGCGGGCAAGGATGAGGAGGCGATCAAGGAATACCTCAAAGCTCTTGAGATCGATCCCAATCTAGGCCGGGCCTATGCCGGGCTGGCGGTCGTCTACAGGAACCGCGGCGAGCTCGACGAGGCCCGCAAGTACTACGACAAAGCCATGGGCTTCCTGGACCAGATGACGGAACGGGAGAAGATCAGGACCCGTGGGGGATATTATTTCGTCAACAAGAATTATAAGAAGGCGATCGAGGAATTCGGCGCCCTCCGAAGCCAATTCCCCATGGATCTGGCGGGCATCATCAACCTGCCCCTTGGCCATTTCTTCGCCCGGGATATGCCCCGGGCCTTCGAGGAAGGGAAGAAGGCCGTCGAGGCTTACCCCGATCGCGTCAATCCTCTCTACAACCTCGTCTGGTATGCGATCGGAGCCGACCGGCTCGAGGAAGCGGAAGCCGCGGCCCAGAAGGTGATCAAGCTCGATCCCGGCTTCGTGGAAGCCCGGGTCTGCCTCGGGCTCATCCGGATCGTGCAGGGACGGACGAGCGAAGCCGCCGCGGAATACAAGCGGCTCGAAGAGGGCGGAGCCTACGCGGCCTCCTTGGGAGCGGCGGGACTCGCGGACCTAGCCCTTTACGAAGGGCGTCAGGATGAAGCCCGGAGGATACTAGAGTCGGCCATCCCGGCCGACATCAAGAACGGCCTGAATGCGTTCGCGACACAGAAAAGGATCATGCTGGCCGAGGTCCTGGTGTCGCTGGGGAGGCCGGCCGACGCCCTGAAGTTCGTCGAAGAAGCTCTGACCGGGACGAGCAACGAGTCAATTCTTTATTCGGGCGCCCTGATCATGCTCGGAGCAGGGAAGGAAGACAAGGCGCGCGGCCTGGCCGCGACGCTCCTGGCCATGCCTTCGCCCGAGCCGCAAGCCTACTTCCGGCTTGTCGAAGGGGAGATCGATCTCCTGAAGGGGAATCTCCCCGAAGCCATTAAAAAATTCCATGAAGCCCAAGGCCAAGTGGATACGTGGATCGGCCATGTCGCCCTGGGCCGGGCTTATCTCGCGGCGGGGCAGTTCACCGAGGCCTACTCGGAATTCGAGAGCTGCCTGAAGCGGCGGGGGGAGGCGGCATCCGTGTTCCTCGACGACCTCCCGTCCATGAAGCGCTTACCTCAGGTCTACTACTACCTCGGACGGTCGCAGGAAGGCCTGAAGATCGGCGCGGCTAAAGAGTCCTATAAAAAATACCTTGAGATCAAGATCCTGGCGGCCGGCGATCCGCTCGTTGAGGACGCGAAGCGTAGGCTCGGCGGCCTATAGTCGGGCCTCCTCTTAGGCTCCGGCGGGCAAACAGCCAACCCCCAGCGCGATCGTCCTCAGCGATAGACATCGAACGGCAGCGTAGAGACCGTGTTGCCTCCTGCCGTCGCCACGATCGTATACCCGTGGCCGACGGCCTTGATCGAAAGTCCGGTCAGCGTGATCGTCCCTGCCGCGCCGGTGACATAGGTCCCCGCCCCTGATAGGGTGCCGCCGCCGGGGTTCGCTCCCAAGGCGATGGTCACGAGCACTCCTGGAACAGGCGTTGCCAAAGCCAACACGAGAGCCGGAGAGATGACCTGCCCGACCTCCGTATTTCCAGGCTGATTATTGAACCCCATATAGAAAGGCGAGATCTCGTAGTTTTGGGACGATATGGAATCCGTCACGGCAGCATAGGAGTGGTAGGCCGGCGAATAAGTGAAGTAGATTGGGGGACTTAGAGAAATGGAGGGCACAACCGTTCCCGTCCACCCCAGGCCGACGCGTTTCGAATAGATGCCGCTTGAATCGGTCGTTGCCGTGCCCAGCCCCCCCGAGAAATGGACGATCACTCCCGGAATGGGATTGTAGAAAACACCGCCCGAGAGGGTCACGGTCTCGCGGACCTGTCCCGAGATGACAGGTTCGTGGACGGTGATGCTCAGGCCCTTGTGCGTGCGAAGCTGCCCATCCACACCTTCCTCCACCTGGGGTGCGAAGTAGAAGTAGCCTGCGACCGTGGGGGTACCTGAAATAACTCCAGTGTTCGGATCGAGGTCCAGGCCCGGAGGCCTCTCCGCGTCGTACCAGGACCATGTCCTGGCGCCGCTACCGCCGAAGGCCCACACCGTTTCCGCATAGGGAGCGCCGAGAGAGGCGTCGTCGAGAGCTCCGGCGGTGATCTCGAGCGTCGAGGGGAAGGACTGAACGTAGCGGATGGTGACGAGATCCTCCCCGGTCGCGGTCCCCGTGCTGATCCCGGAAACGACGATATTGCCGAGGGCATCTAACTCGAGCGCCGTGGGCATCTCCATTTGGTGGCCCGGACCGTCATACTTGGCCGCCCACTGCTCGACACCCGCCGAGTTGTACTTCACGGTGGCGCAGTCATAGGAATCCCCGGCGCTGATGCCGCTGACGCCGGAGATATAGACGTTGCCCAGCGCGTCGCAGGCGATCTCACTGGCCCCGTCCATCCCGGTGGCCGGGCCGTCGTAACGGGACTCCCACTGTAGGACTCCCGTATTGTCATACTTCACCGTGGCCATGTCCGAAGATCCCAAGCCCGTGCTGTAGCCCGTGACGCAGATGTTCCCAAGATTATCGATGGCCAGGGCCCGCGCCGAGTCGGACCCGTTGCCCGGGCCGTTGTATCTGCGGGCCCATTGTTCAACGCCGGTTGCATTGTACTTGATCGTCGCATAGTCACTGGAGGTTCCGTTGCCTGAGCTGAAGCCCGTCACATAGATGTTCCCGGAGACATCCAGGGCGATGGCCTGGGAGTAATCGTCGCCGTTCCCCGGTCCGTTGTAACGCGCCGCCCACTGCTCGACCCCTCCGCTGTTGTACTTGACCGTCGCATAGTCCTGGTTGGCCCCGCCAAAACTGTATCCCGTCACATAGACGTTGCCCAGCGGATCGACGGCGATGGCGCCAGCGACATCGATGAGATTTCCTGGGCCGTTGTACCTGGCGGCCCACTGCTCGACGCCCGCGCTGTTGTACTTGACCGTCGCATAGTCCGTGCCCTGATACTGCCCCGAGCTATCTCCCGTCACGTAGACGTTGCCCAGGGCGTCGACGGCGATGGCGTAGGCGTGTTCCGACCCGTCCGATCTGGGACCGCGATACCTGGCGACCCATTGTTCGACCCCGGAGCCGTTGTACTTGACCGTCGCATATTCGTATCGCCCTCCGCTGCTGTTGCACCCGCCCGTCACGTAAACGTTCCCGAGCGCGTCGATGGCGATCGCTTCGGCCAGTCCTCCGGAGGTTCCCGTCATGCCGTAGGTCGCCGTCCAGACCACCCCGCCCGAAGTGTTGTACTTGATAGTGACATATTCAGCTTCTGTGCTGGAGACATGGCGGTAGCCGGTGACGTAGATGTTCCCCGCGGGATCGACGGCCGCAGCATAAGCCCTGTCGATCAGGCTCGCGGGGCCATTGTACCGGACGACCCAATCGGCGATGGTTATGCTCAAGGGCTGCGTGACAGATTGGAGAGCGGTCTGGGCCTGAACTATGAAGTTGAAATAGCCGGCCGCGGTCGGCGTCCCGATGATCAACCCTGTGCCGCCTTCCGTGTTTTCCAGGGATAGCCCGGGGGGAAGAGAGCCAGGGGGAACGCTCCAGGTCGCCTCCCCAACTCCGCCCGAGCAATAGAGAAAGACCGAGTAGGGTGTGCCCCTGACCCCGTCGGGGATGGACGTTGTCGTTATGGAAAGGGGAGGGGCGGCCACGATGGTCAATGTCACGGGCACCCTCAACGGATTATTGGTGGCATAGGGATCGCCGATGGTGATCGTCCCCGTGTGGACGCCGGCTGCGAGACCCGCAGTATCGACGGAAAGCGTATGATTCTGGGGTGCTGTTCCCGAGTTCGGCGCGACGGCGAGCCACGCGGCATCGTCGGTCACGGTGTAGTTGAGGGCCCCACTTCCTGAGTTCAAGACGGAGATAACCTGATTGGCAGGATTCGTGCCCAATATTGCTGCAAACGATAATGAGGAGGGAGAGGCTCCAATCGCGGGCTGAGGAGTGTTCCAAGGCTCGGAGTTCGGAGGCACGTCAGATGGCGGAGTCGTGCCCCCCCCCTCAACAACCACGGTGTTGACCGCTTCGGCAACGGCTTTGGCGATCACCATATCCGGGCTGAAGGTCTGGCTGCCATCCGTCGTATCCTTGTCCCAGACGCGGAAGGTCACCTCCGCTTGTTCTCCCGGTGCCAAGTGGAAAGTGATATCCTCGGCAGCTAAATCGGCTGCCTGGGTCGAGATGGCGGCAGAGGGGACAGGGCTATTCTGAACCCGGGGATTCTGAACTCGAGGATTGGCAATATTGACGATGAGCTCATCCTGATGCGTCTCGTAGAGCTGACAGTCCTTGTCCACGGGAACCCTATGAACCTTGTAGACAAGAACCTGGGCTATTAAGGGGGGATCCTCACCATTGAAATATTCCGGCCACTCAGACCGTATGTTGGTTGTAAAAGCGGAGGTTGTGTTGCCTTCGTTCGTAACGGTCCAGGTGACATCCGTCAAGGCCCCGTTGGGGACCACGGCATTCTGGACCCGTGGATTGGGCACCTCGTTATTGACGATGCTTTCATTCTGGACGCGGGGATTAAGCACGCCCTCGTTTTGAACCCGGGGGTTGACGACGCTGTAGTTCTGAACCCGGGGATTCTGAACGCGCGGATTGAGGACGGCCGAGGCGTTGGGGTCGCTTTCATCTCCCAGGTCATAGTTCCAGACCTGAGGAGCGCTGACATCAGGATTATGGGTTTCATGCAAAAGAGGGTACTGGGGATTGTTTGGATCGCTCACAGGGAGGTTGGTGGGGTCGGGGTTCAAGATGATGTAGCCGACGAGCTTGAGACCTTCAAAGGCGTTGACCGTCACCGGAGCCAAAGTTCTTGTCGATCTGTCGACATAGACAGTGCAGGAAACTGAAGAATAGGGTTGAACCTTGACCTGGATCCTGTCGTCGTCTTGAAATTGATCGAAGGAGGCGTTGACCCCCCCGATTTGGAAGATGGCAAGATTCAGGGTTTTCTCGAACTCGGTGGTATTCTTAACGAACACGACAAAGGTTCTTCCGCCCCTGCCACCCAGGGGCAGGTCGAGCTGCTTGGTATTTCCGGGCGAGCCCATAATGATGCCTTTGTTGATATTGGCGGTGTAGATGTTCTGATTCCGCATTCCTGTATTGGAGCCGTTCGAACAAAGCGGCGGTACCGACCAATCAGAGTCTTGTCTTGAGCTCGGGGCGTAGTAGTCCCACCAATTTCCCCACATGTCTCCATTCGGCGGCCTGACATCCCGGTTGTCCGTCCAGGCTGTGTGGAAACTGGTCGGCTCAAACGGGTTGATATTGTATATCCAGGAGCCGAACGCAACCGCCGGAGGCAGAATTTTGACTGAAGGCGTGACTTCTAAATAATCACTGTGGAAAGGAACAGTCCCCAGCTGGAAGAGAGGGTAATTAATGTGATTAAATTCTGCCTGGATGACCTTAAAGTAGCCATCCTCCTTGATGGGATTTCCGTTTGCGTCCAAATCCAGAACATGAAGATAACGCGATAATTGGATCGACGGTGAAAACGTGGGTGGCACTCCGGGCTTGCCTTCAGCTGCCCGGACGTCGATGGTGTGGCGTGACACACCCCAGGAATCCCCGATGGATGACAACCCGTCTAGGGCCACATCCTGGCGCTGGTCATACCAGGCCAGCATCAATTTCCAGGCCGCAAAAGTCAGAGACGGCATGAACTGATGGCCGATCCCCGTGTAGGTTTTATCAACCACCTGGGCGGGTGTCCAAACCAGACCGCCCTTTCTGAAAGCGGAGATCATTATTCTCGCCTGCCCGCTCGGCCCGCCCAATCTCTGGGACCAGGCCACGTAAACGGTTCCAAGGTCGCCTACGGTCATCGTCGGATAGCTGTTGGTCCGGAAAGAGGAAGGGCTATTACTTGTTCTCTGGTCGAAAGGATAGAAGGAAGAGGTGACATCCGGAAGCTTACGGAATGTTTTGCCGCCGTCGGTTGACCTGACTACGACGATCCCGTCAGCAACTCTTCCGACAGCAAAGCGTCTGAAAGCGACATAAATTGTGTTCCCAGTGAGATCAATCGGGTCGATGGCGATCACCGGCCTTTGAACGATCTCACCAGTAGTGCTCAGCTGGACCGGCGGAGTGCTCCATGTCACACCACCGTTTGTTGACCTCTGAAAAAAAATTTTGTCTGCGATACTGGATCCGCTCGTGTTGGAAAAAACAGTGTAGGCCACATAGATATTTCCATAGAGGGCGCCTTTTCTGGGAATGTCCACCGCCATATTAGGCATGTCGATAAAACTGCTGCTCGTGCTTCCGGCTGCCACAAGCCGGGTATCGATGTACTGGATGGGCCCGAAGTATTTGCGCTTCCCATACTGGTCGATCTTTACTTCAACTTTCTCGAGATTGTTGTTGTCGACATACCGGGCGACAAAAATAGCGCTTTTATCTCTCGAACGGTTGAAGGCGATACCGCAATAATAGAAAAGCCCGTTCGCTCCTGCTCTGACTATAGGGTCGCAGGCTGTCTCATATTTGTTGAGAGGAGAAAGCGAACCTTCTGCCGATGCATCCTGCGGGAAGCCGGGGAGGAGCGTGGTTATCCAGGATTCTCCCCCGTTGAAAGACTCATAGACCCCCAGCCAGGCATCAGCCGCCGAAGCCGTTCCATCGATCCCGGGCAGCTTGAAATCGTCGGGAATATCAATTGTCCGATAATCGTTGGCCCCGGCCAGAAGATGCAGGGGATTTCGAGTTGAAGCGGCAATCGACGGTTCGTTCTGGCGCTGCAACCACGGATCCCCGAACGGGAGCTTGGTCCCCGACACCATATTGACGTTGCGGCCGGCGAGGAGAGTCTTGTCTTGTGGCGGATCTGAAGCAGGGGGTGCCGATTTCATCGGAATTCCGGCTAGAACCAAAACTAAGAGGACAAAGAAAAGATACGGCCTCAGACGACGTGTAGACATATTACCCTCCTTACGCTTCGGCGCAGAAAGGCGGGCTAAGCTCCAGATAAGGCTATCTTATCGGGCTTAATGGAGCATAAGTGAAGTTGTGGTGGATGAATTTGAAGAAAAAAAGACAAATGCCCCGACAGCGAATGCTGTTAATGACTCCTCCCGCCTTCCTAAACTCGGCACCCCCATATTAGGAGCCTGAATTCTTATTGTCAAGCCCCATATTTAAGCAAAATCGGCCAAGATCCGGCAAAACAGCTTAGTGGCGGGTGAACACGAGGACGGTAGTTCCGGAGAGATAGCCTGCGGTCAGGGCCGGGCCGATCGCGACTGCGCCGACGGTCTTCAAACCCATGACCATCAGGGTGAAAACGGCCGCGGTCACGGCCAGTTGGACGGCGACGGCGACGCCGATCGGGGCCGTCCGGTGGGCCTTGACGAAGACGCCGCGCTGGTAGGACAGGACGGACTCGAGGAAGGGCAGGAAAACGAGAAGGGCCCCCGGCAGGAGGGCGAAGGCGGCCAGTTCCGGCGACAGGCCGGATACCGTCCCGTACCAAACTTTCGCCAGCGGGGTGAACAGCACCGTCGCTAGGGTGGCCGTGGATATGGTGCCGACCCTCGTCGTGAACCGGGCCAGGACGCGGCGGTTCTCGCTGGCGTCCCCAACGAGGGCGATGACCACCTCCTGCATGGCGATGCCCGCCGTGCGGAAGACGAACGCCAGGCCGACGACGACCGGAAGGACGGCCAGTGATTCGAGGGGCGAGCGGCCGTGGGCCAGAAAAAAGGTCGTCAACGGATTGATGAAGAACGACAGGAACGAAGTCAGGGCCAACGGCGCATAGAAGCGCATGACTCCGGCGGCCGTGAGCGAACGGCCGAACTCGCACTCGGCGTCCGTTTGCCGCCGGAACTTGCGGACGGTCGGCCGGGCCATGGCCCAGCTGGCCGCGCCTTCGGCCAGAACGCCGACGCCAAGCGCGGCCGCGCCGACGCTCGCGCCAGGTAGGCGGAAGACGAGGGCCGCGAAGATCCCGGTCGCGGCCATGGTCGTGAGGCGAATCACCGTCCCCCAAGTCACGGCCTGGGGCCGGCCGTCGCGGATGAGAATGCCCTGGTAGAAACGCCGGAATCCGATGGCCGCCGGCCAGAGGACGAGGAAGATCATCGACCGTCCGGCCAATCCGGCCACGTCCGCGTTAAGGCCGATGATCCGCCGGGCGACGAGGTCGAAGACGGGCGGTATGATCAGAACGATCATGACCGCAGTGACGGCGGCGTTGAGGGCGAAGGAGAAACGCCGCAGCTTTTGGTAAGCGATCCGGTCCCGGACAAGGGCGTTCGAGGCCGAGAGCATCATGATGATCGGCGACTCGACGATCCAGGCCAGCGCCGAGGCGACCGCGAAGGCGGCCAGGTTCTCTTTGGGGACGGGGAGGCGGGCGATGACCGCGGCCAGGAACGGCCCTTCGGCGGCCATCATCAGCCAGGTGGCCTCGAGCGGCAGCCAGAAGCGGGCGATGCGGCCCGGGCTCAGAGCGTGTGGCGATGTTTCGTGTCGGCGCATGA
>Ga0315286_10007734_pt1 | contig 10544 bp, 7 predicted proteins | sample YL17G10_0_MG_FD_205038 | JGI IMG/M metagenome (GOLD analysis project Ga0315286, IMG submission 205038) | Sediment microbial communities from Yellowstone Lake, YNP, Wyoming, USA - YL17G10_0 | ecosystem: Environmental > Aquatic > Freshwater > Lake > Sediment | place: USA: Wyoming | collected...
AGGGTGAGCAGCGAGTCCCGGCTCAACCCGGGCACGTCGTATTCGGTCGGGATCGAAAGCGCGTACGCGTCTGCCAGGCCCGACCAGCCGCGGGCATATCCGGAATCGAGCGCCACGGCCTGCCGGAACGCGGCGGTCGCGTGGATCATCCCCTCGGTGGTGCGGAGGTTCCAGTGATAGCGGCCGAGGAGGTAGGCGTCGTAGGCCGCGCTCACTTTGGTACCGCCCACCGCTCCGACGGAATCAGCGGCGGAGGTCATGGTGAGCTTCATGGCCGCGACCGCCGAGCGGGCCACCTCGTCCTGGACCGCGAAGATCTCAGTCGCAGGCCGGTCGAACCGCTCCGACCAGAGATTCACGCCGTCTTCGGTGCGTACCAACTGGGCCGTTACGCGGAGCTGGTCGCCGGCGCGTTGCACGCTGCCCTCGAGCACGGCCGCCACGTGCAGCTGCTTGCCGATTTCGCGGACATCGGCCTCGCGGCCGCGGAAGCTGAAGGCCGAGGTCCGCGCCGCCACGGTGAGCCCAGGCACGTTTACCAACGCATTGATCAGCGTCTCGGCAATGCCGTCGCCGAGGTAGGCATTGGCGTGGTCGGGGCTCAGGTCGGTAAAGGGTAGGACGGCGATCGACGACGACGGCGGCGAGGCCGCCCCGCGCGGTGAAGCCATCCGGTTCCAGAGGGCAAAGGCGGCGGCGACCGCCACCACCGCCACACCGACGGCGATCAGCCGTGGCGCACGGGACCGCTTGACCGTGGCGGGAGGGGTCCCGCCGGCCACTGCCCCCGGGGCGATCGCGGCTCCGAACTGCGCCACCGGGTTGAACCGATCGGCCGGCGATTTGCTGAGCGCCCGTTGCAGCGCATCGACGACCGCTGCCGGCACCGCGGGACGCAGGTTGGTGATCGGTGGCGGATCGGCGATCAGGTGTTGCCGGGTGATCGCGGCGGCGGTCGGGCCGGTGAACGGGGCCTGGCCACCGAGCATCTCGTACAGGACGCAGGCCAGGCTGTAGAGATCGCTCCGGCCGTCGATGTCTCTCTCGCCCGACGCCTGTTCCGGACTCATGTACGCCGGGGTGCCGACCGCCATGCCCGTCTGGGTGAGCCGCTCGCCCCCCGCGGCACTCACGGCGCGGGCGATGCCGAAATCGGCCACCACCGCGTGGCCGCCCTCGAGCATGATGTTCTCGGGCTTGATGTCGCGATGGACCACGCCGCGGGCGTGGGCGTAGCTCAGCGCATCGGCGACCTCGCGGGCGATCTGGAGGGCCTCGTCGATCGGGAGCTGCCGGTCGCGGGCGAGCCGGTCGCGCAGCGACTCGCCCTCGAGGAGCGGCATGACGTAGTAGAGGAGCACCTGCGGGCCTTCACCCGCCGCTGCCGGTTCGAGCCGCACTTCGCCCGAGTCGTAGAGCGGGACGATGTGGGGATGGCGGAGATTGGCCGTGGTCTTGATCTCGAGGAGGAAACGGTCGGCGCCCAGGGCGGCGCCGATTTCGGGACGAAGGACCTTGATGGCGACGTCCCGGTCGTGCTTCACGTCCCGCGCCAGGTACACCGTGGCCATGCCGCCCTGGCCCAGTTCGCGCTCGATTCGGTAGCGGTCAGCCAGGGCGGCGGCAAGGCGGCTGAGCGTGGGGTCGCTCATCACCCCGCCAATCGCTTCACGAGATCAGGGAGCGCCAGGGCGGTCACGCCGCCCCCCATGGGCCAGCTCGCGTCGCCCCCATGCACCAGGTAGGCCGAGCCCGGCTTGAGGTCCTCGCAGGCGATCCGGAATCCCCTCGTCGCCACCGGCACGGTCGACCGTTTGATCTCAACAACTGTTTCCACCCGCCCGCCCCGCTCGAGCACGAGGTCGGCCTCGGCCCCCTTCTCGGTCCGGAAATACAGCGCGATGCGCTCGGGCCCGGCGGCGGCGATCAACTGCTCGAGCACGAAGCCCTCCCAGCTCGCCCCGGCCACCGGATGCGACAGCACGGCGTCGAGCGAGCCGAGCCCCAGCAGGGCGTGCAGAATGCCGCTGTCGCGCAGGTACACCTTGGGGGCGCGGACGAGGCGCTTGCCGATGTTCCCGCTCCATGGCGGCAGCCGCCGGATCAGGAGCAGGTCCGCCAGCAGGTCTACATACCGGCCGACGGCCGGCGCCGACACCTCGAGGCTCGCGGCCAGCCGCGCCTTGTTGAGCGGCGTACCGTGGGCGTGCGCGAGCATTCCCCAGAGGCGCCCGACCTGCTCCGTGGGGAGGCGCGGCGCGAACATCGGCACGTCGCGCTCGAGGTAGCTGCGGACGAAGTCGAGCCGCCAGGCCAGGCTGTCGGCTCCGCTCCTGGCCAGCAGGCTCTCGGGAAAGCCGCCGCGCACCCAGAGTCGCTCGACGCCCGGCCCGCGCGGAGCGAGCTCACGGGCCAGGACCGGGGTGAGCTCGAGGTAGGCCACCCGCCCCGCCAGCGATTCGCCGACCTGGCGCTGGAGATCGAGCGAGGCGGAGCCGAGGAGCAGGAAGTGCCCCGCCTTCTCGCCAGCCGCGCGCCGGTCGTCGATGATGCCGCGGAGGCGCTCGAACAGGCCGGGCAGCCGGTGGATCTCGTCGAGGATGACGAGCTTGCCCGTCTGGGCGCGAAGGTACCCGTCGGCGTCGTCGAGGCGGCGCCGGTCGGCCTCGCGCTCGAGGTCGAGGTAGAGCGCCCGGTCGCCCCGCTCGCGGGCGAGCGCGCGGGCCAGCGTCGTCTTCCCCACCTGGCGCGGACCCAGGAGCACGACGGCGGGCATGGCCCGCAGGCGGTCCCGGAGCTGGGCCAGGAGAAGGCGTTCGATCATGCTCGTAAATCTAATGCCACACGTTCGTTTTACGCCATACTAGGGGCTGCGGGTCACTGAGGACGAAGCCGCCCGGCCTCGCAGGGCCGGGCGGCTTCACCAGTAGTCGGCGCTGACCCGTTGCGGCTACTTCGGCGCCGTCTTCAGCTTCCAGAACGGGTCGGTGGCGCGTTGCTCCGGCGTCAGCTGGCTCTGGGCGGACGAATAGGCCCAGATGTTGGAGACCGTGGACATGACGGAGGCGGTCGATGCCTCGAAGACTTTGAGGTCCTCTGGCGTATACGCTGCCTCCACCTTGGGGTCGTTCGCCATCGCGGCGTCGAACCCGGCCATCGCCGACTCACTCGAAATGATCCAGAAGGTCGTGGCCGGGGCACCCTGCATCACTTGGTAGGTACGGAACTCCGGTTTCGCACCGGCGCGCGTCGCGGCCGCCCGATAGGTCTTGACTGCGGCGATGAACTGGGCCTCCATGCCGAACCGGATTCGCCACTCATCCCAACGCATCAGGCGCCGGCTCAGCACGTTCGGCATGTCGCCTGCCGAAAGGTCTGGGCGGAGGACGGCGATGAACGTCCGATTGTCGGAGATGAACTGCGCGTCCCCACCTATGAGCGACGGAATCGCTTTGGTGTACCCCGGGTCCGCCGCGTACCCGTCGTTGTTCTTGCCGATCTGGGCGTAGCTGGTGACACCGGTAAACCAGCAGGACACCGCCGGCCCGGTGGTGCTCTGTACCGCGAGCGCCGGCGCGAACCCTTTCACGGCCTCGGACGCTCGCGCCCAGCGCTCCTCGTGCTGGTCGTGGGCGGGCCCCATGCCCGGCTTCACCCATTCGCACCCGACGGAATACATCGGGGACGGTGTGACGGTCGTTTGCGCGAGGAGTTGGGGGGCCACTCCGAACGCGAAGCCCACCGCCGCGACCGCAGCGGTCTTGCTGATCCTGGCCATCGTTCATTGTCTCCTGCCGCATGTACCTGGCGCGGCCATTGGGGGGACCGGCGGGCGAATCGTCTGCCGGCTTGAACCTGCCCTACCGACTGGTGCATTACCGTCCGCACCACGCTGAGAAGGTAACCCGCAAGAGAGGCCGCCGCCGACGGTGAGACGGTCGGACGGTGAGACGGTCGGAGCGCCCCGCTGTCATTGCGAGCCGCGCAGCGGCGAAGCAATCTCCTACCCCGTGGGCTTGACCAGCTCCTTGAACGGCGGGTAGTCGAGCAGGGCGCGGAAGTCGTATTCCCGATGGTCATCGGCGCTGTGGGTCCATCCGTAGGTAAACGCCCGCCGGAAGAGTTCCACCGCCCCGTCGCGGTCCACAAGGACGGCAGCGATCCGCGCCTGCCAGTAGGCCTGCTGCGAGATGCGGTACCGGGGTGTCGAGTCAGTCTTGCCGATGGCTTCCTTGAGCGCGAGTGCCTCCTGGCGCTGCCCCGAGCGGGCCTTCACCAGCCCGGCCCAGCCGAGACACGCCGGCGTGTTGGGCGTGGTGGTGCAGGCCCGGCCGAATACCTCGCCGGCCTCCGCATACCGGCGGGTGTAGTAGAGCGCCTCCCCGTACCCCATCAGTTCCCCGCTCCGCTGCTGCTCGGGCAGCTTCTGGTACCAGGCCACCGCTCGCGAAAAGGCGCCCTCCGCCGCCACGCTGTCGCCATGCGCCAGGAACTCGAGGCCGGTCCAGTACGCCACCAATCCCGGCGTCCAGCCGGCCTGCAGGGGAGTGTTGACACTCTGGTCCAGCAGGCGACTCGCATCCTCTGCCTTGCCGGCCGCGGCCAACGCCCGCGCTTCGACGTACAGGGTGCTCAGCAGGTCGAGGTACTGCTTCCTGCCCTTCCCGGCAGCCGTAAGTTCTTGATCGTGTTGCTCCAGCATGTGGTGAGCCCCCGCCACCAAGTCCCAGTATTGCCAGACACCCTTCAATTCCGGTGACGTGGGCGTCAATCGGCCCAGGCTCTCCAGCCCTTCCCTGGGTCGGTTGAGCTTGATGGCCTCAAAGCCCTGCTGCATCAGGCTAACGGCTGATGGGGCGAGTTCGTTACCCGCCTTGGTGACCCTGTAGGCGGCCTGGTTGTCCCCATCGAGCCAGGCGCGAAGCAAGGCTAACATCGCCTTGTCAAACGGTCCGAGCTGGGCGGGGTGCTGCTCGCTCAGGCGGGCCAGGGAATCTGCCTGGTCGTACTCTCCGAGATTGCTATAGGCGATGGCCTCAAACATCCGCGCAACCTCGTATGTGGTGTCCAGAGTAAAGGCCTGGTGCCAGAGGCGCTGGCCCTCCCGGTAGTCTCGCCAGAAAGCAGCCTGCCCCTCCTGGAACAGTTTGAGCGCCTCGTAGGAGGGTGGCGGCTTGCTGACCGACGCCCAGGTCGCCCATGTCGGGTCAACTCTCGCGGCCAGTGCCCCGGCGATGGCCCGCCGCAGCCGTTCCAGCCCGGGCATCGGATCCTTCGCCCCCGCCAGCACGGGATCCAGCGCAGTCAGGAGTTTCTCGCCCACCGCATCGGTCAGCTCGACCACGAACCGGAGACTGTCACCCGCAAGGTAGTACGCCCCGGACACCGCGAGCCCCGCCCCGGTCTCCTTCGCCACCCGCTGCGGCAGGGCCGCCGTTCCCCCCCCCGACTTGGCCAGGGCGCTGGCGACCGGGGCCGACGCCGTCATCGGGACCACTTGCAGGAGGCCGGTTTCCAGCAGGCTCCGGGTGATGTAGTCGGCGGCAAGCAGCGACAGATGATCCCAGGAGGCCGCGCCCGTCCGGTTCTCGAAGGGCAGCACGACCACCCGGTTGAAGGCCGCCGGCTTGCTCCGCGCTCGCAGGTAGAACCCGATCCCGACCGCCCCGGTCACCACGGCCGCTCCAGCCAGGAGCCAAGCGGCTCTCCGACGCCGAGACACCCCGGGGAATGGCTGCGTGAAGGTGGGTGTCATGCCCCCGCTCGGCGTCAGCACCTGTTCGAGCGCCGGCATCAACTCGTCGGCGCTCTGCCACCGGTCGGCCGGCTTCTTCTCCAAGCACCGCATCACCAGCGCGGCCAGCGCCGGCGGGATGCTGGCCCGGAACTTGGTCACCGGATCGGCCGCGGTGGTCACGTGGGCCGCCAGGATCGCCTGGGGGCTCGCCCCCGTGAAGGGCGGCCGGCCGGTCAGCAGCTCGTAGGCCACCACCCCGAACGCGTAGATATCCGCCCGGTGGTCGGTGTGCGGGTCCGCCGCCGCCTGTTCCGGGGCCATGTAGGCCGGCGTGCCGAGCGCTACGCCCGCGGTGGTGAGCGTCTGCCGGCCGGTCGCCTCGCTCACCGCCTTGGCCACCCCGAAGTCCGTCACCAGGGCGTGGCGACCCGACAGCATCACGTTTTCCGGCTTGATGTCGCGGTGCACCACGCCGTGCTGATGGGCATAGGCCATCGCATCGGCGATGTCCCGGAGGATGCGCACGGCATCCGGGATCGGCAGCTCGCCTTCGCGGATGAGCTTCTGGCGGAGGCTGGTGCCCTCGACATAGGGCATGACGTAATAGAGGAAGCCGTCGGCCTCGCCCGAATCGTGGAGGGGGAGGATGTGGGGATGCTGGAGGTTGGCGGCGATGGTGACTTCGCGCAGGAACCGCTCGGGACCGAGCGACGCGGCCAGATCGGCCCGCAGGACCTTCACCGCGACCTTCCGCTGGTGCTTCAGGTCCTCGGCCAGGTAGACCGTGGCCATGCCGCCCGCACCGAGCTCGCGCTCGATGCGGTAGCGGTCGGCCAGGGCGGCGGTCAGGCGCTCCAGGGGCTCGGGCAGGCCGGGTCGCTTGTTGGGGGGTGTCCTACAATACTGTGCGGGGCGGGTTTGGGCCAGAGATCCGCTGCCGCGGCCTGATCAACTCCTGGAACGGCGAAAGGACCGTCATTGCGAGCCGCGGAGCGGCGAAGCAATCTCGACGCTACACGACGGGATCGCTTCGGGCCCGGCGGGCCCTCGCGATGACGCGACGAGGCCCGGCGTGGCCGGGAGCTGCATGGCCCTGGCCTCCCGGCCAGATCCAACGTGGCCATCCGATGCCCTGTCACGGCGAGCCGCGAGCGACGAATATGCTCCCCGCCTCCGCAGTCATTGCGAGCCGCGGAGCGGCGAAGCAATCTGGTGGCGTAGGAGCGACAGGGCGAAGGGGCAAACGGACCGTAATCGCGTGCCACGACGCGGCGAAGCCACACCGGACGGCCCCAGAGCCGATCAGCCGGCGGTCCCGTCGCCCTCGAGCGCGGCCAGGTCGGCAAGGTCCTTGGGCCGACCGGCGGCTCGCTTGTTGGCGATCAGATCGGCTCGGCTCAGGAATGGAAACGAATGTCCCCGCACGGAACCGTCGATCCGCCTCTCCCAGGCTTCCGAGAAATCACGAATTCCGCTGATCCCCGTCATGATGTCAATTCGGTTCGGCGGAAGACCCAGTTGAACCACCAGGTCCGGCCGCTCCAGGTCGGCGGCGGTCACCGCGATGGAGGCCAAGGGCGCGCCGAACCCGGCCAGCGCCTTCCAGACGCGTGCTGCGTTCTCGGGCGAGGGCTCGATCCAGACATCGAGATCCTGAGTGCCTCGAGGAATCCCGTGGGCGGCCAGGGCGTGCGCTCCCACCACGAGGAACCGCGCCTCGCCCGCGACCAACTCGGTGAGCAGGTCGAGCCAGTCGTCGATCACCGGCGAATCACACGCACCGGGATCTCCGCCCGACTGTAGGAGGGCAAGGATTGCCCGGTGAGTTCCCACATCCGGTCGCGAAGCGTCCATACCATCTCGAGTCGTTCGGCCACCGTGGTCGAGGCCGAGAGGTCGTCGCCTGGCTCCTCCCCGAGACGGAAGACCCGCACGGGCCATTTGGCTGGGTCACGGCGCCGCTCTGAATCCATGGCAGTGAAATCTAATCCGTCATCCCCCAGGCGGTGGCCTTCGGGTCGCGAAGCGGCGAAGCATCCCGCCCGCTGTCATTGCGAGCCGCGGAGCGGCGAGGCAATCTCCTGGCCTTTGGACACCCAGGGACCAGTTCACGGCGATTTGGCACACCGGTACCACACATGACGAAACAGCGAGCGAAGCCCGGAGGAATCGCTCGCCATTCCACTCTTGTTCTGCGCTTGTCTACGCAGTCGGGACGGCGGGGGTGCCCCCGCGACCCACCCCGATCGGTTAGTGGTGATGCCCTTCGAAGTCCGGGAAGAACCCCATCGAGCCGCTGGCTTCGCGGAACGCACTGCCCAGCCGGAGCTTGAGTTCGATGGTGAGTGCCTGGCCCTCAACCACCGTAAAGGGGGTCACGGGCACGACGGAGGTCCAGCCTCCCCCAGGAGGTGTCAGGGCGATCTTCGCCCCGTTGACGAAGGCCAGTTCCAACTGGGTCATCACCACCACCAGCTGGTCATACTGCCCGGGTGGCAGCGAACCGGCGGGCAGGGTCACGCCGGTGCCCCCCAGCAGGCCAACGACATCCACGGTCTTCGGCAACTCCACTCCGAGGTCGACCAGTTTGCCGCCGACATTGCGGGCCACCAAGCTCGAGAAGGTCACGTTGGCAGTCTTGAGCTTGTCGAGGACCCTGTCACCCCGGTGGTCGTCATTGAGGGACGGAGCCAACGCGGGCTGGTCCGAGGCGCTGAGGAGGACGCGGACGTTGCCCTGGTCGGGACTCGAGATACCGGAACAGGCCGCCGTGGCCAGCAGCGGGACGAGGACAAGCAGCAGTGAGGACATCCTGGCTGGGCGGGTCATGGCGCGACTCTTGGCTGGGGTTGGAGAACCGTCTTCAAGAAGGTACGACGATCGAGTCAGCGGGGAAAGCACACCGCAGGGCGACCTATGTCGCACCGGCGCAACGCTTTGGCACGGTGGCACGCCGTGACCAGTCTCAGATACTTTATTAGGCAAAGTACTTGACAATACTGGAAACTTTGCGAATATTCGATCCATGAGCGAACGATCTGGGGATAAGAGCCCGGCAGAGGGTGCGGTGAAGGGCCAGCCCCGGCTGCTCTGGGCCACGGCGGCAGCGGTGGCGGGCTTCGGCAACTGGATGCTGTACGATGCCCTGCCCGGGATCAACTGGGTCCTCTGGACCGGCGCGGCCGTGGCCGGCCTGCTCGTGTCTTCCCGACCGCGCGGCCATTCTCCGCGGTCCGTCCTGATCATGGCCGGCGCGCCCATCGTGATCGCGGGAGGGGCGGCAGTGACCGCCAGTCCGGGCCTGTGGGCGCTGATCTGCCTGGCGATCGTCTTCTGCCTGGCGATGCTGATGTTGCTGACCGCTGCCCTTCCCCCCCGGGCAATCACGGCCTGGTTCGCCGCGACCGCGCCGCTGGTGGCGCTCAGGATCGCGGCGGTTGAAACGATGCGCCGCGGCGTCGAAGCCACCCACCTCATCCGGTCGCCCCGGACCCGGGCGTGGGTCCGCGGCCTTGCCATCACCCTGCCGGTGCTGGTCGGCTTCGCGCTGCTGCTCGCCGGCGCGGATCCCGTCTTTGCGGCGTGGCGGGACGCGGTCGGAGACCTCTTCGCCAGCTGGGAATTCGTGCCGCGCCTGGGGTTCTTCGTGGCCCTGCTCGTGATCGTCCTCGGTGCCTATGGCTACGCGTCCCTCGCGCCTGGTGGCGCTCCGATGGCGGAGGACAAGGCGCCCAGCCGATGGCTGGGATCGACCGAACGCTTGATGCTGTTCGCCGGCGTCGCCGCGCTGTTGTGGCTGTTCCTGGCGCTTCAGCTAGGCTATCTCTTTGGCAACCTCCCCCGGATCCCCGCCTCCGGGATGACCTTCGCCGAGTATGCTCGGCGTGGCTTCGGCGAGCTGTCCATCGTCGCCTCGGCGAGCGCGGCGCTCATCGTTGTCTCGGAACGATATGGGAATGCCGGTGGGCGCGAGCACACAGTGCGCCTTCTGACCTTCGCGGTCATCGCGGCGGTGCTGCTGCTGCTCGGCTCCGCCTTCCGCCGAGTCTGGCTGTACGAGGCGGCCTACGGATTCACCACGGCGAGGCTGTATGCCCAGGTCTACATGGGCGCGGTCGCCGTGGGCCTGGTGATGCTCTCACTCGAGGTCGCCAGGGACTTCGAGGGTGGCCGTCTCTTTCGCCGCGCGGCGGGGGCGGCCACGATCCTCTTCATCGCGCTCATCTACTGGAACCACGAGGCCTGGATCGCGAACCGGAACATGGAACGCTTCGAGAGCACCGGAAAGCTCGACGTCGCCTATCTGACGCGGGGTCTGTCGCCTGACGCCCTCCCGGCGATCGCGGAGCGGCTCCCTTCGCTCCCCGAACCGGTGCGCTCCGACATCCGCCTCGCCGTGCTGAAGCGGTATGCCGCGCGCAGCGAAAGCCGGCAACGAAACTGGTTCGAGTGGAATCTGGCCAGTAGCCGGGCGCGGCAGGCTCTGCACACGAGCTTCGCCTCCCCCTAGCTTTTCGCCCTATTCAGCGCCCACTCCGTCCAAACCTTGTAGGTATTCGAGGATCACTCCCAGTCAGGGAGCCGTACGCTCAAACCAACCGGCCGGTAAGACCCAATGTCCCCGCCGCGGCCTCCCCACCCACGCGCGGCGAGGGCTCGGACCGGGTGGCGCTCCCTAGGGATGAGCCCGCATCCAGTCCAGCAGCACCTGGTCGAACAGCGCCGGCTCTTCGTACTGGGGCGTATGCCCGCTCTTCTCGAAGATCTGCACGGTCAGATCCTTGAACTTCGGGCGGACCGGGTCCCA
>Ga0315286_10007736_pt1 | contig 10543 bp, 11 predicted proteins | sample YL17G10_0_MG_FD_205038 | JGI IMG/M metagenome (GOLD analysis project Ga0315286, IMG submission 205038) | Sediment microbial communities from Yellowstone Lake, YNP, Wyoming, USA - YL17G10_0 | ecosystem: Environmental > Aquatic > Freshwater > Lake > Sediment | place: USA: Wyoming | collected...
CTTTTGCTCTCTTTCCTCCTCTCTTTCTGGACGCTTTGACTTCTTCTCCTTTTGTTATTCCTGATCCTAATACTGTCCAGCATCATATTGACTATGACCAATTTTAGCACTGTCCGTAGTAACATGATGTCGTTCCGGATCGATGGTTTGTACTTCGGCTTGATGAAATTCTATACCATAACGTTCTAAAGATGAAAGCGGTTTTTCTATTGCCTCAGGTTTACGCCAACTAATCATAACCCAAATATATGAAGGTGGAAATGAGTGGAGAGGATTGTTATCAAGCATGATTATTCGGTGTTGGCTTCCGAGATGTTTACGCAACTCGCGGGCAGTCACTATCCCACCTGTTCCCCCACCCAGTATAAGTATAGTTTTGGTAGCTATATTGTTTTTATGATAGAATCTACAAAATTATTCAGAAAAAGTCGAGTAAATTGACTCTATTAATTTCATAAAGTACATTAGTCAGTATAAGTTGAAAGATTAATTCATCTCCGAAAAATAAGAAATGAATTAGGAATATGCTATTTGAATGTAGTGGAACCGCTATTGCCGTCACCGATCGATAATTACTGCGTGAAATGAAACACACAGCATCTCTTGAGGAAATTTTCTTATGTCTGGAAGGAACGGCGGCTATTGCCGCTACCCGAAAATTAGTTGAGTGTGAAATTGCTAAAAATGCCAAAAAAAATGGTGATTTTTAACAATGGGACGGGAAATAAATATATCGAGCTTTTTACATAAGAAAATAAGTTGACTTTTTATGTAGACTTTTGTATGATTGAATATAAATTTTTTACCAATTATCATTAATCAAGCGAGGATTCTAATGCAGATCAAAGAAAAAATGGAAAACGACATTGCTGTACTCACAATGAAGGGCGATTTACTTGGCGAGCCGGATACAACAAATGTTCGTGAAAAAATTCACAGCTTAGTAGGCGATGACGTAAAGCAAGTGATCATCGATCTTGGTGGCGTGAATTACATGAACAGCTCAGGACTTGGTACATTGATCTCAGCACTAACAACGATGCGCAGCGCCGGGGGTGAGCTGCGATTGGCACGGATCGGTGGAAAAATTCAAAACCTTTTTATCGTTACCAAACTTATAAAGGTGTTCGATACGTATGAGACAGTCGAGCGAGCGCTTGCCAGTTTCAAATCGAAAAAAAAATAAGAACCTTTTTTAAAGGAGGTAATATAATGCAAATTTTAACTTCTGCATTTCAGGATGGAAAGTATATTCCTACAAAATATGCACATCAAGGTGTAGTTGGGGGAGGAAATATTTCCATACCGCTTACGTGGACCGGTGTGCCCGATGAAACAAAATCATTTGCAATTTCTATCATAGATCCGCACCCGGTTGCCAGAAATTGGATTCATTGGTTCGCTATCAATATCCCCAAAAATGTTACATCCCTCTCTGAAGGTGCTTCAGGGAAAAAAATGCCACTCGGTTCCAAGGAATTATACAACTCCTATGGCGAATTAGGATATGGCGGTCCTCAACCACCCAAAGGGTCTGGGCCTCACCCCTACGTCATATCGGTTTATGCACTTAACGTGGAAAAGCTCGATCTCACAACAAATACGAACTTAGTTGCCTTCGAGATAACATTGGAGGGAAAAGTAATCGCCTCAGCGAAAATCACCGGATTCTATGAACGCTGATTTCCCCCGTTGAAGTTATCGCAATATAAATTCTGAAAAAAATATTCAAGTCCAGGATTTTGTAAGACATTTTGGGCTTCCAATTTACGGCTGCCACCAATATTACCTTTTACCTGGCTGGCATCATAAAATGGATTTACCTTTTTAATTTTATTTGTGATTTTATTTTTTCCAACAACGTATGGTAGAATTTCAATTCGCGTTGGTGGATGAATATTACGGACACCGATGAGATCAGCGAAGTGGGAAACAAAACCGCTCTCCTTTTTAGGAACCATGATATAATAGTCTTCTTCTTTCAATCTATCAATGCCGCGAACCAAGTTGATTCCCCATATATATTCATCTTGTTCGAGGAAGCGTAATTGGGAATAAGGAATTCTAAATTCTGCTGTCCATCCTTTGCCATCTATCTGTGTTCCAACATCTCATATACCGTCCCAAGTTTTATCATCCCATGAATCATTGAAAAAAATTCCATCCTGTATTGAACCGCTTGGAAATGCGACAAAGAAAAAACCGTTTTGTCTATCATGATATGAATCGATTGCAACAGCGAACCAATCAGCGCTCAATTCAGCATCACGTCTGCCGATTCTGCTGACAATAGAATCCGGATGATCGTCATACATGCGTGCGCCGATGTAAATAGCTGCATCATCATAAGTGATCCACACTTCGGTTTTGTAAGTAGGCGATGCACCTTCGTTTGGGTCACGCTGTGTAAAATCTGTGATACCGGGACGTTGCCATTCTTGTTCCGACAATAGTCCATCAACCTTGATAGGATTATTTATGCGGATCGCTTCAAGTGTCGGGCGACTTTTAATTGAATCAAGGTGAATTGAATAGGCATTACAAGTTACAAACAGGAGGGGAAAAAAGATGGATAAAGATTTCATAAGCATTATGAAAATTGAAAAATGTGAGTTGACTATCTATGGTAAACGACAACAATGATAAAGAGTTACAGTAAAATTATTGCTTGTTTATTTAGTGAATGGCTTGATGTAGGCATTGTTCTGTTTGGATATGGTCGGAAAATTTGCATTTTTCAGATTTTTTTCCCATATTTTTCAACGATAAAAGTAGAAGTTTAATATCCTTTTCTTAACAATCGTCGTTTTTGCGATGTCGATTCTTGTAAATAAGTTATCAAAGTTCTATGGCAAAGCCAAAGCCGTAGACAATATCTCTTTTGAAGTGCATTCGGGAGAAATTTTGGGATTCCTTGGACCTAATGGTGCCGGTAAAACCACAACTATGAGAATAATTACTTGTTACTTATCTCCAAGTGGCGGCTCTATTCAGGTTGAGGGACATGATGTGCATTCAGATTCATTAGCAGTGCGGAAGCTTGTCGGATACCTTCCTGAACAAAATCCTCTCTATCACGATATGAATGTTCTGGAATATTTAGAATATACTGCTCAGCTTCAAGGTGTTCCGAAACCTCTCATCCCCCGGCGAATGAGAGAAATGGTAGACGCCTGTGGATTAAGTGAGATGAAACATAAAGATATTGGTCATCTCTCGAAAGGCTACCGTCAGCGTGTTGGGCTTGCAGCTGCGATGATTCATGATCCCAAAGTTTTAATACTCGATGAGCCAACCAGCGGCTTAGACCCAAACCAGATAGTTGAGATCCGGGGTTTGATCCAGGCACTTGGGAAACAGAAGACAGTTATCCTTTCAACACATATTCTCCCGGAAGTTCAGGCAACGTGCAACCGAGTTATAATCATCAATCGTGGTAAAATTGTTGCAGATGGTCCTATTGAAGATTTACAGCGCAGTCTTCATGGCGGTGAAAAAGTAATCCTCGAAGTAGAAGTTCCTGCTGATCAATCATTTGATCTAATCTCTGTGCAGGTGAAAAATATTCCTTCGATTGAAACGGTCTCGTTAATAGATGAGCGGAACGGCATTAAGAAGTTTAGTATTGAAACTGCCGACGCGACTGATATTAGGAAAGATCTCTTTCAGCTCTGTATTCAGAAAGGGTGGGATTTATTAGAACTTCATCGTGTGCAAACAAGTCTTGAAGATATTTTTAGACAACTTACAACCGATTCAGTAAAATGAAATTCACAAACATAAAATATATTTTCTTGAAAGAGCTTCGCTCTTTCTTCAATTCACCAATCGCCTATATCGTAATTGTGGTGTATCTGATAATTCTGGGGTGGTTTTTTGTAAGCAACCTTTTCATCAACAACATATCAACGCTTCGAACAGTGTTTGAGATGACCCCATTTTTACTTTTATTCTTTGCCCCGGCAATGACGATGAGATTAATTTCTGAAGAGAAAAAAGCGGGTACTCTGGAGCTTCTCTTCACAAAGCCAATCAAAGAATATGAAATCGTCATGGGAAAATTTTTAGCTGCGTGGGCGCTTTACTTTTTTACACTGCTGCCAACGCTCTGTTACTATATAACTGTGACAACGTTAGGAACACTCGATACCGGCGCGGTAATAGGAGGATATCTTGGACTACTCGCCGTCGGAGCCGTATTTCTTTCCATCAGTATCTTTGGCTCAGCCCTAACTGAAAATCAAGTGATAGCATTTATTGTAAGCTTGTTCATCGTATTCGCGCTGTTCATGCTCGATAAAGTACTTTTTTATTTACCCACGTTCCTGGGAATGATTTTGGAATATATCAGCATCGATTATCATTTCTCCAACATTGCAAGAGGCGTCATCGACACTCGTGATGTCATCTACTACCTCTCAATGATTGGCTTCTCGCTTTTTATGGCAACCAATGCTCTTCAAAAACGAAGATGGGCATAATGGAGTAAGACAGATTATGAACCGACAACAAATAATTTTACGTGTACTTCTGGTTCTTGGTGTCATCATTCTTGTGAACATCATTAACCTGCGTTTTTTCAAACGCTTCGATTTAACCCAGGATAAGATATTCACACTTTCAACCGCAAGTAAAAATCTTGTTAAATCGCTCGATGATAAATTTTTAGTGAAAGCATACTTCACGTCTGATCTTCCGCCTGAATATGCAAATAATCGGCGCGACCTTAGAGATTTACTGGATGAGTACCGTGCTTATGCGGGTGGAAATTTCCAATACGAATTCATCGATCCGGGTAAGAAGGAAGAACTCGAGCAGGAAGCACAGCGCTACGGAATACCGCCTGTTCAAGTGCAGGTGTTAAAAGAAGATAAGCTACAGATCGAGAAAGCATATATGGGACTGGTATGTCTCTACGGCGACAAGCAAGAGCGCGTGCCGGTTATTCAATCAACATCGAATCTTGAGTATGAGGTTAGTTGTGCCGTTAAAAAAATGACCTCGAAGGAACTGAAAAAAATCGGATTTCTCACGGGACAAGGTGAGCCGAATCTTCAGCAGATTAGCCGTTTGCAGGAAATGCTTTCAAAGCAGTATCAAGTTACTACGGTGGATCTATCCGATGGAAAAGCAATACCCTTAGATATTGCTGTCCTAATGATTACAGCTCCAACTCAGCAATTTAAAAATCCTGAAAAATTTCTTATCGACCAGTATTTGATGAAAGGCGGAAAAATTGCATTCATGATTAACAAAGTGAATGCTACCCTTCAATCGCAAATGGGGCAGCCGCTCAATGTAAATCTGGATGATCTTCTGGAATCGTATGGAATTCGTGTTAATACGGATCTTGTTAGAGACGCAAGCTGCGCATACGTTACTGTTAGCCAACAGGCGGGATTTATGGTGATTCAAAATCAGATTCCATTTTATTATTTACCACGTGCTGGCGAATTCGATAAGAAGAGTCCAATCGTCAAGGATTTAAGCTCTATTGTATTCTACTTCGCAAGCTCCATTGATACAAGTCTTGCCAAACAAAAAGGATTGGTTGTTAATGTTTTATTGAAATCATCGAAGAAAAGCGGCAGACAAGAAAATTATTTCATGATCAATCCGACGATGCAAGTAACAAAGGAAATGTTCAACGAGTCTGGCATTCCACTTGTGGTAACGGTTGAAGGTGCTTTTGCAAGTGCCTACGGCAGTAAACCGATTGGAAACGATACTTCGTTTAAAAGCGCGATAGATACAACGAATAAAATAGTTGCAGGTAAATTATCGAAGATTGTTGTGATAGGTGATGGAGATTTCCTGCAGGATCAGTTATCAGGTGGAAACCGGGATAATTTCCTCCTTGCGAGCAATTTAGTTGACTGGCTTGCCGACGACATTGGTCTTGCAGAGATTCGCTCGCGCGACAGTGGCAGCAAACCATTGGACGAAGTTAGTGAGGGAACTAAAACCTGGCTGAAAGGCCTCAATCTTGTTTTTCCGCCGGTGATCGTAATTATCATTGGAGTTGTGCGGTGGCGACTTCGTATATCTAGGCATAAAAAACTTGAGTCACGGGGTTTATAGATTTTTATAGAAGAAAATCGTTATGAATCGTTCAACAATATTATTGATTGCATTACTAATCATCCTTGCAGTTATTACCTATTTTTTACTTCCCTCAGAGAAAGAGCGTGAAGCCAGTTACAAGCTTCCAACAATTTCACTAAAAGTTGATTCCGCATCGGTTATTAAAATCGAAATCAAACAGCCATCAAGTTCTATCGTTATGGAGAATGTGGGCGGTACATGGATGATTACATTACCGCATCCATCGTCAGCCGAGCCCGTAGCTGTAGCAAACTTTTTGAATAGCTTATCTAAATTTAAAGTCGGAAGTCTTATATCCTCTAATCCCGAAAAACAGCGTCTGTTTCAGGTCGATTCAGCCGGAACATTGCTCCATATCACGGATCGTTCGGGAAAAATTGTGAGTATGATCGTTGGAAAGATGGGACCTTCGTTCTCAGAGATTTATTTTCGTCTCCCCGACTCCAAGGATGTTTATCTTGGAGAAGGAATCGATAGCTGGACTATTAATAAAAATGTGAAGGATTGGAGAGACAAATCAATTGTCCACATACCAGCTGAAAGCATGAAGGAAATAACTATCACTGCCGGCTCGAAGATGTACCGATTCAATAATGACAGCAGCGGTTGGAGATTGGGCGATAAATCTGTTGAAACCAGCGAGATGAATCCACTACTTAATACACTATCGAATTTGCGAGCCGATGATTTTGTCGACACAGTTGCCGAAATCAAATCAAAACCGATTACTATTGATTTGAAATCTATGGAGAATATTTCGCTTAGCTTATATCCGACATTTCCAGATTCAACTCACTACTTCGTAAAATCATCAAGGTCACAACAAACGTACGTCGTAAACAAATGGACTGTCCAGCAGTTATTTAAACCAATCGGGAAACCTCTTCCCGTCTCAGCGCCTGTCCAGCAAGTTGCAGAAACGCCAAAGAAAGAACCAGTTATATCACCTAAGAAAGAACCGGAAGTTCAGCCCATAACAGTAACAACTCCAACAAAGAAACCTATCACAAAAGAGCCGGTTTCGGAGACGAACAAACTGGAAGAAGGGAAAAAACAAATCCCAACCTCATCCCAGCCAGCTAAGCCATCACAAGCAGAAACTAAGAAACCTGTAGTAGAACCAAAACAAACCACGCCAGCCATTAAAACTACTCCACCCTCGGCTGAGCCAACCAAAACGAAAGCCGAACCGACCAAACAGGCAATAGAAGATGAAGGTGAGCTTACTGTTCACACTGTTGCAAAGGGTGAGACTATGACAACCATTGCGAAAAAATATAACGTCACTACTGAGCAGATTCTGAAATGGAATCTTTTGAAAACGATTGCAGTCAAACCCGGGCAGGAGCTTTATATCTACGTTAGAAAATAGACTTGAAGCGAAAGTTTTTGTTCCACATGTAGCCCCCTCCATCCGAAGTAAGCCGAGCTTGTCCACTAGATCGTGAATAGACTTGTCCGCCATCTTCTTGGTGGAACTCACTCCCAATGGTAAAATCTATATCGAAAATCGTTGTTCAGGGTATCTTCAGTTTTTAATTCAATCATGCCTAATTATTGCAAGTGTAACATCATCATCCAAGTCTTTACCCATGCCAAAGCTTTTAACATCTCCTAATAATTTTTGAACAAGGGTTTGTACGTCATTATCAGCATTGTCTTGGATGAAATGATGGAGTCGTTCTTCACCATATTGCTCACCTTCAGGATTTGTTCGCTCTAAAATACCGTCCGTGTAAAGAACAGCAACACTTCCAGTTGGAAACTCTGCAAATGTTTTAGGGAATTGAGGCAGGATTGCAAGAGCACCAAGAGGAAGCGTCCTTTCAGAAAGTAATCGCACTGCATTATTAAGATAAATCAACGGTGGTGGATGACCTGCATTTACATACTGGATAGTACCATCGGTAGTGTTTATCACAGCAATAAAAAATGTTACAAAATCTTTTTTGTCTGTGCTTTCATAAAGCAATCCATTTAGTCGGCGAACAAATTCCTCTAATGTTAAACCCATTGAAGCAAGAAGATGTGTTGAAGCCCGTACTTCCGACATGATTAGAGCGGCAGGCACACCTTTACCTGAAACATCTGCAACGACCGTCAGAAGGGAAGTTTCTGAAAGCTTTATGAAATCGTAGTAATCACCGGCAACGAATTTACCGGGGAGAATTTTCCCAAAAATTTCAAGCCCGCGTACGGCTGGAAGCTGATGAGGCAGGAGTTTCCTTTGAACTTGTGAGGCAATCTCCAGTTCCAAATCTGTTGACTCTTTCTGCACCAAGAGTCCAACTTCGACGCGGATCAGTTTGTTGAGAAGTCTTCGTGTGTACTTTGTTAAATATGATGCGAGGGCTACAAAGCCGACAAGAATCAACACTTTTGTAAGCTGACCTATTAAGGTTATTTCATCGCTGAAAAGCTCGCGATAGTATCCACCGTTTGTAATCGTGACGGCTTTTGTAATCGCAAGATAGATAATAAGTACAATGTAAAGTACAATTGTTAAACCACCGCTCAGCATTGTTAACTTTCTATCGTAGCGGAAGACAGTCAGCATGATAAGCGGGAAGGCGATCATGAATATATAATGTTTCAAAGCGACCGTTGGAATCTCTATTGTGGTGTACATGTAAAGAAGCAAGAATAGTATCACGATATCAATGCAAGAGGTGATATATTTCATGATTGGTCGATAGCCAATGCGGCGAATGAAGAGAAACACGATAGTTCCGTAAGTGTAGCCAAGAAGCAGTGCCCCAAAGTTCAAAAGATTCGCTTCGAAAGTTATTGAACCGGCGTTAAGCACTGCAACAAATGATAGAATGATGATAAGCGTTAAGCGAGCACTGTTTGCAAATCGTTCTGCCCTAACTTCTTCATTCGCTAATGCTTGATTGATACGTTGAGTTATTTCTTCCATAGCATCCATTTATCCTTATACTAATCTTGAAAACCGTTTGTTGGCATTTGGAAAATCTACCCCAAGTGCAAACCACGTCACTACTCCAAAGCCAAACGCTGCGATCACGGCTGTCCATGTGAATTGTGGATTCGGTACCACTGATGAAATTTTTAGAGTTGTTAGAATTGACCCGCATACCACATTGAGTGTCGCAATCAACTGATATAATCTCAGCTTCCCGAGTATAAGTGTTTGTGGCTCACCCCGGTACGATTCCTCAACAAACCTTCCGAGTCCGTTCAGCACCAAGTAAAGACCGGCAATCAGTGGAAGCGAAGCGTGGAGAGACCACAATCGAGCGAGGAGAAGTCCAGTGATTATATTCCAGAGAATTGAGTAGAGCGGTGTAGGATGAATTGGGACATTAGTAAAATTTGAAAGCCGGCATACACGGCTTCGGGGATGCGTGTATCGTATCCCGACTAATGGCGATGCTTCCCTTCCGTGGCAGCATCCCTGAACAAGGCATCGCAATCTTCCCATCGCTTGAATTAAATTACCAGTAACACCGTACACTCCGAGAAGCAACCAAATGTTTACATCGAACAATGAAGCAATCAACGAGCCGAGGAGAACACCAATAACGCCACCATAGTAACCAAACGGTCGCAACAAGCTTGGTGATCCTTCAACGAACTGCGCCCACAACCCCGCCATGATGAGTCCTGAGAATGCAACAATCAAATTGGGAACGATATAATCGGGACCTAACAAAATTCCGTTGATGGATAATCCAAGGAATGTTCCTAATCCGGCATATATACCGTGGTTGATAATTCGAACTGAACCGATACGCCACTCCTTCCATGAATTAGCAACTCGTTCTGAGAGAGAACGTAATTTCTCCCACACCATATTGATTCGTGTAACCAGGAGAACCACCAATCCGGCAGCAAGCACATCTACAATAGCGTGCATACCGGTAGTTATACAGCTAATGCAGATAAAAAAAGTCCACGACCACCACAATATTTTCAATGAAGGTATTGCTTTGCCGTAGATTCGAACCGCAAGTAATATCCATATTACATGAAATGAGGGAAACGCCGCAGCTGACGTGTCGTGTAATCGTTCCCACATTAATAAATTTCCAAGGAAACCTCGAGGGATAAACTCACGCGGTGGTGCGATGAATGGAATTACAATAAATAACAGAACACCGATACCGGTCGCAATCAAGCCGGTGAATGAGAATTCTCGCAGATCGCGTGAGGATACGGCGAGCAACGGGACTAAGAACACAAACAGGTAAGTACTGACATAAAATATTTCAGTCCATTCGTAAACGGGAATCTTTTGCTCAAAAGGAAGATATGCAACGATTGCATCGTGCGGGACTCCTATCGTCACCATTGCTTCATAGATAACCAGCCAAGGGAACAACACAAGAAGGTAGACAGAGAGCCGCTCGGAAAAGCGCGGCGGTATTACTTCGTTTGATGGAAAAAAGATTATCGGTTTCGGTAAAGAAGCTCC
>Ga0315286_10007738_pt1 | contig 10541 bp, 6 predicted proteins | sample YL17G10_0_MG_FD_205038 | JGI IMG/M metagenome (GOLD analysis project Ga0315286, IMG submission 205038) | Sediment microbial communities from Yellowstone Lake, YNP, Wyoming, USA - YL17G10_0 | ecosystem: Environmental > Aquatic > Freshwater > Lake > Sediment | place: USA: Wyoming | collected...
CAAGGGTCACGCCTGTCTGCAACCAGTTCATGTCGAGGACAAAGTAGTTTATCAGGACGAAGGCGGTGATGGCGGCGTAGGCACCGAACCGGATTCGACTCTTCTCCGTGTGGACGCCGTGAAGCGGGTCACCCCCGAACGGGCTGTCGTGTAGGAGTTCTTTAGGCACCTCTGGGTTATTGGGCCGCTGCATTTCGTCGTCTTGGGCCGCTGAGGCGCTGGGCCAAGGCGGTCAGGCACACCGGTGCTTACACAGATATGACGAGAAGTTTTCTGCAACGTTACAGCACGCGACATTGTTTCCGTGACTAACTCTGGGGCCGACTGAACGACGGTTCAGCCAGGAGCGGCCTGACCACTCAGGGCCCAGCAGCCCGCAGGCCACCCGCGAGCGAAGACAAGGAACTGGCAACTTCCCCAACGACGAGAACGTGACTGGAGAGGCCCTGCCGGTCGGGCCCTACTGTATACGGGCGGGGCGCCTGGACGACGCCCCGCCCGTCCGTATCTGACTCTCGGGTGGCTTACCCTGCCGCAGAGAGGGCGGAGATGATCCGAGCGACCTGGTCGTTGGCCTGGCCGAGGGCCTGGGCACCCTCCAGCTTCTTAATGTCGGCGATGCGGTCGCGGATGTCCTCCAGGGTGATGCCCTTGGCAGCCGGCAGGACGATGCCCGGCCCTTCCACCATGGCAGCGCGCGAGAAGTAGCCGGCGCCCGCCACGAAAACGATTCCGCTGTCGGTGCACTCTTCCGAGCAGGCGTAGACCACTACCGGCGATACGAAGTCCGGCTTCAGCTTCTCCACCATGTCCGGCGGCATCACGCTGGCCGTCATGCGCGTGCCGGCGATAGGGGCGATGGTGTTGCAGAGGACGTTGTAGCGCGCGCCCTCCAGCTTGAGGGTGTTCATGAGACCGACCAGGGCCATCTTGGCCGTGGAGTAGTTGGTCTGGCCGAAGTTGCCGTATAGCCCGGCCGCGGACGTGGTCATGATGATGCGACCGTAGTTGTTCTCGCGCATGACGGGGAAGGCGGCCTTGGTGACGTTGTAGGCCCCCTTCACATGCACGGCCATGACCTTGTCCCAGTCCTCCTCCTCCATCTTCATGAAGGACTTGTCACGGAGGATGCCGGCGTTGTTGATGAGGATGTCCACCTTGCCGAAGGCATCCAGCGCCGTCTTGACGATGGCCTGAGCACCGTCGGCGGTGTCCACGCCGTGGGCGTCGGCCACGGCCTCACCACCGGCGGCCTTGATCTCGGCCACTACCTTGTTGGCCATCTCGCTGCTGCCGGCGCCCGACCCGTCCACGGTGCCTCCCAGGTCGTTGATCACCAACTTGGCGCCGCGCGAGGCCAGCAGCAGGGCGTGGGAGCGGCCCAGGCCGCCGCCTGCTCCCGTGATGATGGCCACCCTTCCGTCGAATCGAACCTCAGCCATGTTCGCCTCCTTGCGAAACTATGGGGAAATGATTCCCTTGCCGACGGGCGGGCTCACGCGGCCTCACAGCCCAGGACATATTACCTACCTGACCCGCCAGGCACAAGGCCTGCCCACCAACGGGCCGCGCCTCTCACTCCCTCCAATCCCTTCGGTAGGCGGAGAGAGTCTGAGGCGTAGGCTCTTCCTGCGAGGCTGCCCCAATCTGACATAGCTGGTTCAGCGTCTCGCGGAACAGCTCGAAAAGCGACTTCAGCCGTCCGACATCCGTGATGACGCCCTCCTCTTCGAAGCGCAGTACAGAAAGCCGCTGGCTACTTCTCTTGAACAGGCGCCACCCGGGGCGCGCGGCCGAGATGTCGAGGGATGGCTGAGACTGGATCAGGTCGCGAATCCTTGGGTCCGCCAGCAGTGCCCGAACCTTATCTGTGTCGTTGGCCGTGATGAGGAAGTCGCGGTCGAACCCGAGATCCCCAGCCTCGACCTTGTGCCTTCCAGCCAGCCTGGCCATCCCATGCAGCACCGCGCCGTCTGACAGGCGGGCGCGTACCCGTTTGACCGAGAATGCGAATGCATCTCTTGCCACGTAAGGGGCCCTTATGCGGGTCACGAGCCAGCTTGGCACGGTGTCTGCACCAGCCTCCATCTTGAGATCGAGCGCGATGGGGGATGTTCCCGCCTTCGCTACGACTGCCAACTGGAGGTGGCGGCCCAGGAACCGCCGTCCCCGTTCTCTTCTGGTGATCAGCTCGCCGCCGACCTCCGTGGCGAGTTGCTTCCAGGCTGCTTCTTGCTCTTCTGTCGTGTTGCCCATTTCAACCGACCTCCAGACCCTACCGGGCCATCTGGCTACGGCGCAATGGCCATCGTGCAGTACACAGGCGCCGTCGCCAGGATAAGGAAAGCGTCGTACTTGTTCAGCGGCCCCATGTTGGAGATGTCGGGCCGGTCAGGGAAGTAGCGCTCCAGGCCCGCGTCCGTGAAGCGATAGGCGGCGGCGTAGCTGCCGCCGGCGCAGGCGAAGGCCTGCTGCGGCGCGGTGCCGTCGGCGCCGGACCACCCCACGTTCTGCCAGCCGGGGCTCCACTGGAGGATGCGGCTCGAGCCTGAGGCGGCGGTCACCGGCATGGTGCAGGTGACGGGCTGGGTGATGAGGATGAGGAAAGCGTCGTACTGGGCCAGCGGGCCCATGTTCGAGATGTCGAGCCGGTCGGGGAAGTAGCGCTCCAGGCCCGCGTCCGTGAAGCGATAGGCGGCGGCGTATTTGCCGGCCGCACAGGCGAAGGCCTCTGCGGGAGTGGAGGCGCCGCTCCAGGTGGCGTTGTGCCAGCCGGGAGCCCAGACGAGGGTGCGGTTGGGCCCGGCGGGTGGCGTAGGCGTGGCGCCCGGCGTAGGCGTGGGCGTGGGGCTCGGGGTAGGCGATGGCGTAGGCGATGGCGTAGGCGACGGCGTTGGCGTCGCCTCGGGCACGGCTGCTGGCACCGAGAACTCGGAGGTGTTGCCGTCGCCGTCGGTGGCGGTGGCGGTGATGTTGGGGCCCTCGAGGGAGCCGGAGAAGCTCCAGTTGCCGGCGCCGTTGGCGGTCGTTGATCCTTCGTACACCCTGCCCTCGTCCTCGTCGTCGGAGTAGATGTCCACGGTGCAGTTGGGGCAGGCGGTGCCCATCACGGAGCCGAAGCCGGTGATGGTGGGCGGCGCTAGCTCAGTGTTACCGCCGGCTTTGTTCTGGATGCCTTTGGCGCCGTTGGAGTGGATGGAGTTGCCACGGATGGTGTTGGCGGTGGCACTTGATCCGTCCACGAGAACGCCCTCTTGCGTGTTGAACGCGATGATGTTTCCCTCGCCGGGAGCGGTGCCGCCGATCACGTTCTTTTGGGCGCCCTGCATGATAAGCACACCGTAGCCGGCATCATTATTGGGCACGGCCGCCGTGCCGGTGGCGTCGGTGCCAATGTAGTTGCCCTTGACGACATTGCTGTTGGCTCCGCTGCCGTAGATGGCCACGCCCCCTCCGTTTCCGGAGATGACGTTCCGGTCGCCCGCTGTCGTGCCGCCGACGGTGTTGTTCTGGGCGCCAACGTAGATGACGACGCCCGTCGCATTCGGCAGAGCGGTAGTACCGGCGGCGTCGGTGCCGATGTAGTTTCCCCTGACCGTGTTGCCGTTGGTGCCGTTGCCCCCGATCGTCACGCCCATCAAAGGGTTCGTTGCCGCGTTGCCGGAGATGACGTTGCGCTCGCCCGCTGTCGTGCCGCCGACGGTGTTGTTCTGGGCGCCATCCGAAATCCACACGCCGGCTCCGTTGGCCACGGCGGCAGCGCCGGCGGCGTCAGTGCCTATGTAGTTCCCCTTGACCGTATTGCCATTGGTACCATTACCCCTGATCCGCACGCCAGCCTCGATGTTGCCGGAGATGACGTTGCGCTGGCCCGCCGTCGTGCCGCCGACGGTGTTGCTCTGGGCGCCATCCCTGATGGCCACGCCGACTCGGCACTTACGGATCTGCAGCCCCTTGATTGTGTTGTTGGCGGAGGTGATGTCGAAACAGTCGAAGGTCTTGCTTACGCCGTCCACGATCACCCCGGCAGAGGAGCCGTCCACGGTGTCGTTGCCGGTGTCCAGGGCGGGCAGGGCGGAGCCGAGGGCGATGGTGGCGGGGCTGCCGGGCGGGAAGACGGCGGTGTCGAAGACGACGCTCTCGGGCGTGTCGGGACCGATCGGGACCGGGCTCCAGCACCAGGAGTCGTCCCATGAAGCGCCGGAGACCTGATTACACTCTTCCCATGACAGTTCGGTGACGGCGAGGTCGCCAGTGGCCAACAGCATGGCCTCGCGCAAGGTCATGACGGAGTCACCGGAGTTCGTATCGGCGGTGCTGTTGACGGTGATCGTGACGTCGGGGCTGGCCTCAGCACCAGGGCGGTGTAGCGCCAGGAACGCGCCCACTACGAGGACGCTCAGAACAAGCAGGGCGAAGGCGATGCGCTTCATTTGGGTCGTTCCTCCCACGGGCGAGCGATTCACGGCGTGATAGGCATGGTGCAACTGACGGGGCCCGTAACCAGGATGAGGAAGGCGTCGTACTTGTTCAGCGGCCCCATGTTGGAGATGTCCGGCCGGTCAGGGAAGTAGCGCTCCAGGCCCGCGTCCGTGAAGCGGTAGGCGGCGGCGTAGCTACCGTCGGCGCAGGCGAAGGCCTGCTGCGGTGCGGTGCCGTCGGCGCCGGACCACCCTTCGTTCTGCCAGCCGATGCCCCACTGCAGGGTGCGGCTCGAGCCCGAGGCCGCGGTCACCGGCATGGCACAGGTGACGGGCTGGGTGATGAGGATGAGGAAGGCGTCGTACTGGGCCAGCGGGTTCATGTTGGAAATATCCGGCCGGTCGGGGAAGTAGCGCTCCAGGCCGACGTCTGTGAAGCGATAGGCGGCGGCGTATTTGCCCGCCGCACAGGCGAAGACCTCCGCGGGGGTGGAGGCGCCGCTCCACGTGGCATTCTGCCAGCCGGGGCTCCAGACGAGGGTGCGGGTGGGCCCGCCAGGGGTAGGCGTTGCGCCCGGCGGCGGCGATGGCGTGGGCGTGGGGGTACGTGTCGGCGTAGGGGTAGGTGACGGGGTGGGCGTCGGCTCGGGGACGGCCACAGGTGCCGAGAACTCAGAGGTGTTGCCAGCGGCGTCGGTGGCGGTGGCGGTGACGTTTGGCCCTTCGAGGGATCCGGCGAAGCTCCAGTTGCCGGCGCCGCTGGCGGTGGTGGAGCCCTCGTACACTTCGCCTTCGTCCTCGTCATCGGAGTAGATGTCCACGGCGCAGTTGGGGCAGGCGGTGCCCATCACCGAGCCGAAGCCGGTGATGCTGGGCGGCGTCAGTTCTTCGTTGCCCCCGTCCCGGTTCTCGATGCCCTTGCCGCCGTTGGAGTGGATGGAGTTGCCTCGGATGCGGTTCCCCGCGGAATACTGCACCCGCACACCGTCCCCAGCGTTGTAGGCGATAACGTTGCCCTCGCCGGCCCCCGTGCCGCCGATGGTGGTGTACTGGGCATCCGAGCCGACGAGCACGCCGTGCCCAGCATTGGGGATGGCCGCCGCGCCAGCAGCGTTGGTGCCGATGTAGTTGCCCTTGACCACGTTGCCACTGGCCGTGAGGTGGATACCGTGACCGTCATTGCCGGATATGACGTTGCGCTCGCCAGGAGCAGTGCCGCCGATGATGTTGTTCTGGGCGTAACCCTCGATGACCACGCCCTCGACATTGGGAACGGCGGCGGTGCCGGCAGCGTTGGTACCGATGTAGTTGCCCTTGACCACGTTGCCGCTGGTTTGCGGGCTGACAATCTGCACGCCCAGGATGTTGCCTGATATCACGTTTCGCTCGCCCGCTGTCGTGCCGCCGATGGTGTTGTTCTGAGCGCCAGCGTGGATGAGGACACCGACGATACAGTTGTAGATTTCTAGACCCTTGATGGTGTTGTTGGCGGAGGTCATGTCGAAGCAATCGAAGGTCTTGCTCACGCCGTCCACGATCACCCCAGCGGAAGAGCCGTCGATGGTATCGCCACCAGTGTCCAGGGTGGGGAGGGCGGAGCCCAGACTAATTGTGGCCGGGCTGCCGGGCGGGAAGACAAGGGTGTTGAAGACGATGGTTTCGGGACCGACGCCGATCTCTACTGGGCTCTGGCAAAAGAACACGTTCCATGAAGTGCCGGACACGCGATTGCACTCTCCCTGTGACAGTTCGGTGACGGCAAGCTCGCCGGTGGCCAGCAGTATGGCCTCGCGCAGGGTCATGACGCCGTCACGCGTGTTCGTATCGGCGGTGCTGTTGACGGTGATGGTCACGTCGGGGCTGGCCTCAGCACCAGGGCGGTGTAGCGCCAGGAACGCGCCCACTACGAGGACGCTCAGAACAAGCAGGGCGAAGGCGATGCGCTTCATTTGGGTCGTTCCTCCCACGGGCGAGCGATTCACGGCGCGATGGGCATGGTGCAGTACACAGGCGCCGTCGCCAGGATAAGGAAAGCGTCGTACTTGTTCAGCGGCCCCATGTTGGAGATGTCCGGCCGGTTGGGGAAGTAGCGCTCCCAGTTCCCGTTAACCAGGCGATACACGGCGGCGTAGTTGCCAGCCGCACAGGCGAAGGCGTCCCCGGGAGCCGTGCCGTCGACGCCGGACCACCCCTCGTTGTGCCAGCCGGTGCCCCACTGGAGGGTGCGGCTCGAGCCCGAGGCCGCGGTCACCGGCATGGCACAGGTGACGGGCTGGGTGATGAGGATGAGGAAGGCGTCGTACTGGGCGAGCGGCCCCATGTTGGAGATGTCAGGCCGGTCGGGGAAGTAGCGCTCCAAGCCGCCGTCCGTAAAGCGATAGGCGGCGGCGTATTTGCCGGCCGCACAGGCGAAGGCCTCCTCGGGTGTGGAGGCGCCGCTCCAGGTCGCGTTGTGCCAGCCGGGGTTCCACTGGAGGGTGCGGGTAGGCCCGCCAGGGGTAGGCGTGGCGCCCGGCGTCGGCGATGGCGTGGGCGTTGGGGTACGCGTCGGCGTAGGGGTAGGCGAGGGAGTGGCCGTGGGCTCGGGGACGGCCACCGGGGCCGAGAACTCGGAGGTGTTGCCGGCGGCGTCAGTGGCCGTAGCCGTGATGTTGGGGCCTTCGAGGGAGCCGGAGAAGCTCCAGTTGCCGGCTCCGTTCGCGGTGGTGGAGCCCTCGTACACCCTGCCCTCGTCCTCGTCGTCGGAGTAGATGTCCACGGTGCAGTTGGCGCAGGCGGTGCCCAGCACCGAGCCGAAGCCGGTGATGGTTGGCGGCGCCAGCTCTGTGTTGGCGTCGTTCACGATGCCCTTGCCCCCGTTGGAGTGGATGGAGTTGCCGCGGATGGTGTTGCCGGTGGTGCCGGTGTCGTAAACCCAGACACCGTCGTCCTCGTTGTAGGCGATGAGGTTGCCCTCGCCAGCCCCCGTGCCGCCGATGGTGTTGTCCTGCGCGCCGACACCGATGGCCACGCCTTGTGCGCCGTTGGGAAGGCCGGCCGTGCCTGAAGCGTTGGTGCCGATGTAGTTCCCCTTGAGCACGTTGCCGGTCGTGCCGCCATCTGAGATGAAGACGCCTTCCTGCAGGTTGCCGGAGATGACGTTGCGCGCGCCCGCTGATGTGCCGCCGATCGTGTTGTCGTAGGCACGATTCCAGATCTTGACCCCGGTATCGTTGGGCAGTGCCCCCGAGCCCGAGGCGTCGGTGCCGATGTAGTTGCCCTTCACCATATTGCCGGTGGTGAGCCAGCCCTCGATCTCCACGCCGTTTCCGTTTCCGGAGATGACGTTGCGTTCGCCCGATGTGGTGCCGCCGATGGTGTTGTTCAGGGCGTGGTCCTCGATGAGCACGCCGCTTCCGTTGGGGAGGGCCTCTGTGCCCGAGGCGTTGGTGCCGACGTAGTTTCCCTTGACAACAACGTTACTGCTACCGGCGATCACCACGCCGTCTCCGTTTCCGGAGATGACGTTGCGCTCGCCCGTCGTCGTGCCGCCGACGGTGTTGTAGGGGCCACCTTGGAGGCGCACGCCGACGTCGTTGCCAATCGCGCTCGTCCCGGAGGCGTCAGTGCCGATGTAGTTCCCCTCGACCGTATTGCCTCTGGTGGGGTCGTCCCCGATCCACACGCCGTCTCCGTTGCCGGAGATGACGTTTCGCTCGCCGGCCGTCGTTCCGCCGACGGTGTTGCCCTCCGCACCGGCATGGATGAGGAGGCCGTACCCATTGCCGAGCGCGGCGGTGCCGGCGGCGTCGGTGCCGATGTAGTTGCCCTTGACCACGTTGCCGTCGGCGCCGTAACCGTCAATCTCCACTCCCCTATTGTTGCCGGAGATCACGTTGCGCTCGCCCGCTGTCGTGCCGCCGATGGTGTTGTCCTGCGCGCCAGCGTGGATCAGCACGCCGACGTCGCAGTTGCGGATCTGGAGCCCCTTGATGATGTTACCGTTAGAGGTGATGTCGAAACAGTCGAATGCCTTGCTCACGCCGTTCACGATCACCCCGGCGGAAGAGCCGTCGATGGTGTCGTCACCGGTGTACAGGGTGGGCAGGCTGGAGCCCAGGGTGATGGTGGCGGGGCTGCCGGGGAAGACGATGGTTTCGGGCGTGTCGGGACCGATGGGGACCGGGCTCGTGCACCAGAAGTCCCATGAACCGCTGGAGACCTGATTGCACTCTCCCTGTCTCAGATCCATGACGGCGAGGTCGCCGGTGGCCATCAGCATCGCCTCGCGCAGGGTCATCACGTTGTCACGCACGTTCGTATCAGCGGTGCTGTTGACGGTGATCGTGACGTCCGGGCTGGCCTGCGTGGTGGGCCTGACCAGAAAGGCGATGGACGCGGCTAGAGCAGCCACGAGAAGCAACAGGACAACGAGACGCTTCATGGTAGGGCACCCCTTCGCCAGGCTAGCTCGCGCATCATGCCAGAAAGCCTCGAAGGGGTCAAGGCAACCCACCGACCTCCGACCTACCTCTCCCACCGCCTCCTGGCGTACCAGGCGCCTGCGGTGAGGGCGAGCAGGATCAGGATGACCTACCCCAGCCACCGTCTCCTGGGGTGTCAGGTGTGTTAGCGATGTGCTTGTGGCCTGTTAGCGGCCATGCGCCTCAGCGTCCGGTGGTAGTCGGGATCGCCCCTACGGCGCCGGCGACCAGACGGGTTGCGTGTCTTCGGCGGGGTTATTGGTGAGATTGCGCGGGTCTGTGCCGTCGGCGTTCATCACGTAGACCTCGTCGTCGCACATGACGCAGACCTCGTCGTCGCCCTCGTCGCGGTCGGAGGTGAAGGCGATGCGGGTGCCGTCGGGCGACCAGGCGGGGAGGATGTCAAAGTCCGGATCGTTGGTGAGATTGCGCAGGTCTGTGCCGTCGGCGTTCATGACGTAGATCTCGGGGTTGCCGTCGCGGTTGGAGTTGAAGGCGATGCGGCTGCCGTCGGGCGACCAGGCGGGGCCGGAGTCGAAGCGCGGATGGTTGGTGAGATTGCGCGGGTCTGTGCCGTCGGCGTTCATGACGTAGATCTCGTCGGTGTTGCCGTCGCGTTGGGAGATGAAGGCGATGCGGCTGCCGTCGGGCGACCAGGCGGGGCCGAGGTCCCAGGCCGGATGGTTGGTAAGATTGCGCGGGTCTGTGCCGTCGGCGTTCATCACGTAGACCTCGTAGTTGCCATCGCGCTCGGAGTTGAACGCAATCTTGGAGCCGTCGGGCGACCACGCCGCGTTCCAGTCATGGGCCGGATCGTTGGTGAGATAGCGCGGGTCTGTGCCGTCGGCGTTCATCACGCCGATCTCAGCCTGACCGTCACGCTCTCGGTCGAAGGCGATGCGGCTGCCGTCGGGCGACCAGGCGGGGAAGGAATCCTCGCCGGGGTTGTTGGTGAGACGGGTCTGGCCGGAGCCGTCGGCGTTCATCACGTAGATCTCGTCGTTGCCATCGCGGTCGGACTTGAAGGCGATCTTGCCCGTGGCGGCAGCGCTCGGGCTGGGGGCGGGCCCTTCCGTGGGGGTCGTAGTGACAGTCGGGGCAGGCCGCACTTCTTGCCCCTCGCCGCCACAGGCAGAAGCGAGGGTAATCATCCCGAAGATGAGGGCGATGAGCGGTGCGAGCTTCCACATGACTTGATCAGGCTGCCCCGTGCCAAGGTCAGGCTGGCTCATGCATCATGCCTGAAAGCCTCGAAGCGGTCAATGCGCCGCCGCCGTGAAGAACGCTCGTCTCTTGACATAGGGCAGCGAGGGATGGTATTCATTCGCTGAATAGTCAGCCTCTGTCGCCATGCCACGCAAGAAATCCGGCCTGACCCCGGCGGAGTACGCCATCCTGGGGCTGGTCCACCAGCGACCCGTCCACGGCTACCAGATCGCCCAGGAGATGGCGCCGGACAGCGGCCTGGGCCTGATCTGCCCGCTCCGGCGGAGCAACGTCTACTTCCTGCTGGGCAATCTCGAGCGCCGCGGCCTCATCGAGGTGGAGCAGCGCCGCGACGACGCCTATCCCCCCAAGACGGTGTTCAAGGCCACCACGACCGGCCGCCGCGCCTTCGAGAGCTGGATCTGGCAGCCCATCGCCCGGCTGCGGGAGG
>Ga0315286_10007739_pt1 | contig 10541 bp, 9 predicted proteins | sample YL17G10_0_MG_FD_205038 | JGI IMG/M metagenome (GOLD analysis project Ga0315286, IMG submission 205038) | Sediment microbial communities from Yellowstone Lake, YNP, Wyoming, USA - YL17G10_0 | ecosystem: Environmental > Aquatic > Freshwater > Lake > Sediment | place: USA: Wyoming | collected...
CACCAGCACGACCACGCCCAGCACCGCCTTTGGCTTCAACTACGACGCCAACGGCAACCGCACGCTGCACAGCGTGGGCCTGGCGAGCTGGACCTACACCTATCCCAGCACCAGCAACCGGCTGGCGAGCATCCTCGGAGGCGGCAGCCGAACTTACCTCGAAGATGCCAACGGCTCGGTCACCAGCGACGGGGTGAACGGCTTCACCTACGACGCGCGCGGGCGCCTGACCCAGGCCAGCACCGCGCTGGGCAGCGCGAACTACCAGCTCAACGCCCTGGGCCAGCGCTATGCCAAGACCCTGCAGGGGGCGACCACCTGGTTCCACTACGACAGCCAGGGCCGATTGATCGCCGAGACCGGCGCCTCGGGCAGCCTCCTCGCCGAGTATCTGTATCTGGGCGAGCTCCCGGTAGCGGTGTGGCGTTGAGGAGCACAACATGAACCAGAGCTACTCGCGCCTGCTCCTCGGTGGCCTGCTGCTGGCCACCTGCGCCTGGGCCGGCGCGCAGACCCTCAACCCCACCGCCGATGCCTATGTGCAGGGCGGTAGCAACGCCAACAAGAACTACGGCAACGCCACCACCTTGCAGGTGCAGACCAACGCCACCGCGGCCAAGAACTTCGACAGCTATCTGAAGTTCGACCTGAGCGCGCTGCCCGCCTTCTCCGCGGCGAAGCTGCGCCTCTACGCCGCCCTGTCCGGCAGCGGCAGCGTCAGCACCACCGTCTACGCGGTGGCCAACACCGCCTGGGGTGAAACCACGATCAACTGGAACAACAAGCCGGCGCTGGGCGCAGGGCTTGCTTCCAAAAGCGTGGTCAACAAGACCTTCGCCTGGTACGAATTCGACGTGACGAGCTACCTGCAGAGCGAGCGCGCGGCGGGCCGCAACCTGGTGTCCCTGGGGCTGCATGCGCCCAGCGCCTCTTCGCTGCTCATCAAGGCCAACTCCCGGCAGGCAAAGACCAATAAGCCGCAATTGGTCTTCACCCCCGCCCCGCCCAATGTCGCCCCCAGTGTCAGCCTCACCGCCCCGGCCAACGGCGCGAGCTACATCGCCCCGGCCAGCATCACGCTCACGGCCAACGCCGCGGACGCCGACGGCAGCATCCAGAAGGTCGAGTTCTTCCAGGGCGCCAGCACGCTGATCGCCACGCTCAGCGCCGCGCCCTACACCTATACCTGGAGCGGCGTGGCCACAGGATCTTATACGCTCACCGCCCGGGCCACCGACAACGCAGGTGCCACCACCACCTCGGCCGCAGTCAACATCAGCGTAGCCCCCAACGGCGCACCGACCGTGAGCCTGACCGACCCGGCCAATGGCGCGACCTACAGCGCCCCGGCCAGCATCACGCTCAGCGCCAGCGCCTCGGACGCCGACGGCAGCATCCAGAAGGTGGAGTTCTTCCAGGGCGGCAGCACGCTGATCGCGACCGTCACCGCCACGCCCTACACCTACACGTGGAGCAATGTGACCGCGGGCAGCTACGCGCTCAGCGCCAAGGCCACCGACAACCTCGGTGCGAGCAGCACCTCCGCCGCGGTCGACATCACGGTGAGCGCCCCGCAGCAGGCGCTCTACTACATCCACCCCGATCACCTCAACACCCCGCGCCTGATCACCAACCAGGCGCAGCAGGTGGTGTGGAGGTGGGACAACGACGACCCGTTCGGGGCCAACATGGCGAGCGAGAACCCGAACGGGCTGGGGACGTTCGCCTTCAACCTGCGCTTCCCGGGGCAGTACTTTGACAAGGAGACGAATCTGCACTACAACACCTATCGGGATTACTCGCCGGACACGGGGAGGTATATCGAATCGGACCCCTTAGGTGTTCTTGTCACGAACGGTCCCACATCTATGACAGGCCTCAATAATCTCTACCAATATGTTTCTGGTAATCCGCTGAGTTTTTCGGACCCGACAGGCACTATCCCGGCCCCGAGTGGGGCCGCTAATCCCCAGCGTTTCGATCCGAGGACCATGGCCACCTCTGCGCAAAGCTCAGAATCTGGAGATAGCCCGGGAGCGTCGCCCTCAAACACCTCCGGTCAGTTCTGCGTGGCGCAGATGGACCGTATGACAAGGTGTCTGATAGCCCAGAACGCTTGCGTCGGAGCTCTTCGGCACAAGTTTGAGTTGACGCTCGCATGTTCCTCTCAATACCAGAGATGCATTTCTCAGCCTTATCTGTATATCTATTTCCCTAACGGTCAATTCGTTAGCCCGTAGCAAAATTAAACGCGTCACACTTTGACACTATGAGGTGTCCGATGGACCTCGATCTATCACAGGAAATATTCAATCTTCTCGCACTGCGTTGGCAAGGTGCCCTTGACAAGCAACAGTATCAGGACGCTATCAAGGTGAGCATTGCGGCCTATATGCTTTTCCACGCACTTGAGGATTCCCTGCACCAAGACATTCCACTCACCTGGTTGTCTGTTATCGAAAAGCAAAAAGCGTTAGGTCGTCGGCAAGGTTTGCCGACTCAGAATCTCATGTGTGCCTTCTGTCTCCAAAGCAAGCCAGAATCAGAACTGATCGCTGGCGCCGACGCCCTAATCTGCAAAAGCTGCGTGACCAATATATCGAATGGCCTTAGATCTGAGCACGACGGCAAGCCTAAGTCTTAGGCGGTTGGCCGCCACCACTACAACTACTATCGGGATTACTCGCCGGACACAGGAAGGTATATTGAGAGCGATCCGATCGGACTGACGGGTGGGATCAATACGTACACCTATGCTTGGGGGAATCCTCTATCGTTTGTTGATCCACAAGGGAAAGAGGTTTGCCAACCTGGCGACGTTATGTGCGGCATCGCAATGCGATCTGCTGGAATCCAAATGCCAGTAGATCCTCCCGGAGTTCTTGATCCCTTTTGCTTCCTCAATTGTGTGATCTTTGGTAAGGCTGCTGTCTCCGCGACGATAACCGTTGGGATCAACAAGGCGGCATCAAGCGCGAGGGGTGTATTGACGACTATTGTTGCCGGAGGCGCAAAAGCCGTGAGCAGCAATCCAGTTGCAATTGCAGCATCGGCGACCTTTGGTTTGGACCGCTGCTGGGCTAATTGCCGAATGAATCCCATTATTTCTTGCCCAGTTCCTCCATATTTGACCCCAAATTTAATTTGGGTCACACCCATCATGTAGGCATGACATGCGGAAATCTTGTGACAATATGATTTTGCCGTTATGAAACAAGACAACGAACCCTTGTTGGTTTGGCAAGTAGTTGCGTCGGCGAGTGTCGTGCTCGCTCTGCTCGGTTTGGTTTGTATCCCATTTGCAAGTCTTGAGACATCCATTGCGATATTGGCTGGTGAAATATTTTTATATTTTGTATTCAGATTCGCGATGCAGCGAAGAAAGCACGGCGAGCACGACACAAAAGAGGACACCACCTGAGGTTTCCCTGCCTTGGGTAAAGAAAAAAGCCGGGACCAGCCCACGAATAGAAGTTGAAACACCCCACCCAACGCCCGCCTGCGCGGGCGTTGTTGTTTGCAACTCCTATCAGCCGCTGACGATGATGGCCAGAGCTGCGGAGGCGGTCAGGATGGGGATGCGCCGATAGCTTTTGAGATCGAGCAGATGCGCATCGCCGGAGACGATGAGATCGGCCTGGGCGGCGAGCGCGCAGGCGATCACGTGCTCATCGTCGGGATCGGCGCTGCCGGTGCTTTCGATCCTGGCGGCAGCCGTCAGACTCGCGATCGCCATGAAACGCCTGATGCACCGATCCACCGTTTCTCCGTTGGTGGCGATGCGCTTGGCGAACTTCGCATAGGCGAGCGCCTCGCGCAACTCCGCGATGAGCACCGCGCTGGTGTAGAGATTAACCGTCCCGCCAATCGCCGAATCGATCAGTCTTCGCGGCGGGCCATTCCATAAAAGCCCCGAGATGACGATGTTGGTATCGAGAACCAGGCGCATCAAGTCGCGCTGCGCTGGCGCCGCGCGGCGCGCACCGCGCGCACTTCAGCCACGATCTCCTGCTCCATCGCTTCGGTGAGATCCTCTTGCGGCATGCGCGCCCACATCGCGCGCAGTTCCTCGCCGGCCTGACGACGCTGCTCCTGGGTTGCCAGGAAATCCACGAAATCGGCAATCTGCCCCAGACGTTCGGGCGGTAGGGCCTTTAACTTGGCGAGCAAGGCTTCGGCGCTAATCGGGGCGTTCATGGGCTGATCTCCTTTAGCGGCTCGCCTGGGCGAGCACGCCGTCCAACATTTCGATCACCACGCGCTGCTTGGCGCGCGGCAGTTGCGCGATGCGCTCGAGTTGCTTCTGAAACTTTGGCGCCGGCCCGCGCTTGCCGGTGCCGTTGCGCAGTCCCAGGAGTTCATCGACGGCCACGCCGAAGATGCGCGCGAGCTCGGGCAGGAGCGACACGGGCATGCGCGCGCGACCGACCTCGTAGTGGGCGAAGGTCTGTTGCGCGATACCGAGTTGATCGGCGAGTGCCTGCTGGGAGAGGTTCTGTTCGCGCCGAAGCTGGGCGACGCGCTCCCCGAGCGCCTTGAAAAACTGTTCCTCGTTGGAGGTCATCGGCCCTGAAGTCATGCGTAGTTGCGACGGTGCCAGCATAAGGCTGCTCCTGGGGTTGGGAGTTGACATTACTCATAATATGAGTAATCTACCGTCAAAGTTATTTTTACGCAAACCCTCTTGACAGGTTTTTGAGCGGAGACCCGAATCCATGGCGCGCATCCCCGAGGCAGAAATCGAGCGGCTAAAGAGTGAGGTGTGCGTCGAGCGGCTGATTGAATCGTCGGGTGTGGCGCTCAAGAAATCCGGCAAGGATCAGATCGGCCGGTGCCCGTTTCACGATGACGGCGAACCGAGCCTGGTAGTGACGCCTGCCAAAAATCTCTGGCACTGCTTCGGCTGCCAGACGGGCGGCGGTCCCATCGACTGGGTGATGAAAATGAACGGCGTGAGTTTCCGCCACGCGGTGGAGTTACTGCGCGAGGGTGTGTCCTCTTTAGCCGCTGCCAAGCCCGTGCGCCAGTCCACGACACCGAAGCTGCCCGCGCCGGTGGCGCTCGACGCCGACGACCAGGCGCTCTTGAACCAGGTCATCGACTACTACCACCAGACCCTCAAACAAAGTCCCGAGGCGCTGGCTTACCTCAAGAGCCGGGGCCTTGATCATCCCGAGCTGATCGAGTGCTTCAAATTGGGCTACGCCAACCGCACGCTCGGTCTTCGATTGCCGGAGAAGAACCGCAGGCAGGGCGAGGCGATCCGCGGCCGGCTCACGAAGCTGGGGCTGTATCGCGCCACCGGGCGCGAGCACTTCAACGGAAGCTTGGTGATTCCGGTGCTCGATGAAGGCGGCAACGTCACCGAAGTCTACGGCCGCAAGGTGACGCCGAACCTGCGGCCGGGCACACCCTTGCACCTGTATCTGCCGGGACCGCACCATGGCGTCTGGAACATCGAAGCGCTGCAATCGGCGAAGGAAATCATCCTGTGCGAGGCGCTGATCGATGCGATGACGTTCTGGTGCGCGGGTTACCGCAATGTCACCGCGAGTTACGGGGTGGAGGGTTTCACCGACGATCACCTGGCCGCGTTCCAGCAGCACGGCACCGAGCGCATCCTGATCGCCTACGACCGCGACGAGGCCGGCGAGAAGGCCGCTGAGAAACTCGCCGAGCGACTGATCGCCGAAGGAATCGAATGCTTCCGCATCCAGTTCCCGAAAGGCATGGATGCCAACGAGTACGCATTGAAAGTCGCGCCGGCTTCGCGTTCACTGGGCATCGCCATCCGCAAGTGCCTGTGGATGGGCAAGAGTGCGGCCCCCGGCAACCCGCCCCAGGCGACAGGAATCGAACCTGTAACCCCGGTTCGATCGCCTGCTGTTGAATCTCCTCCTTTAGCTGCTCCAGAAAAAACACCTTCTCCCATCGTCGAACAGAATGCCGATCCGCTGCCGGCCGCGGCCGTGCCGCCGGCACCGGGCGGAGACATCGCCGCCGAGGTGAAGGACGCGGAAGTCGTGATGAACTTCGGCGAGCGGCGCTACCGCATCCGGAGCCTGGCGAGGAATCTCTCCTACGAGTTGATGAAGGTCAACGTGCTGGTGGCGCAAAATGATGCCTTCCATGTGGACACGCTCGATCTGTACGCGGCGAAGCAACGCGCTGCCTACATCGCCCAGGCCGCGATCGAGCTGAAGGTGAGCGAGGAGACGATCAAGACCGATCTGGGCCGCGTGCTGCTCAAGCTCGAGCAGCTCCAGGAAGAACAGATTCGCAAGGCGTTGGCGCCCAAGCCGGTGCAGAGCGTGCCGATCAGTGAGCCGGACCGGCAGGCGGCACTCGCGCTGTTGAAGTCACCCGATCTGCTGTCGCGCATCCTCGCCGACTTCGAGGCGATCGGCATCGTCGGTGAGACCACCAACAAGCTGGTGGGTTATCTCGCTGCCGTTTCCAGAAAACTCGATGCCCCGTTGGCGGTGGTCCTGCAATCGTCTTCGGCCGCCGGAAAATCCTCGCTGATGGATGCGGTGCTGGCCTTGATGCCCGAAGAGGAGCGCGTGAAATACTCCGCCATGACCGGGCAGAGCCTGTTCTACATGGGCCAGACCAACCTGAAGCACAAGATCCTGGCGATCGTGGAAGAGGAAGGGGCATCGCGCGCGAGCTATGCGCTCAAGCTGCTGCAGTCCGAAGGCGAGTTGACCATCGCCTCGACGGCCAAGGACCCGGCCACGGGCAACCTGGTGACCCAGGAATACCGGGTCGAGGGGCCGGTGATGATCTTCCTCACGACGACCGCGATCCAGATCGACGAGGAATTGCTCAATCGCTGTCTGGTGCTCTCGGTGGACGAGAACCGGGAACAGACGAAGGCCATTCACGTCCTCCAGCGCCGCCGCCGCACGCTCGAAGGCCTGCTGGCCAGGCACGAGCGCGACGAGATCCTGCAACTGCATCGCAACGCGCAGCGGCTCCTGCGCTCCTTGGCCGTGGTCAATCCCTTTGCTTCGCAGCTCACCTTCCTCGACGACCGCACGCGCACCCGGCGCGATCACGAGAAGTACCTGACCTTGATCGACACCATCGCACTCTTGCACCAGCACCAGCGCGAGGTGAAGGCCGTGATGCGGGGTGGCAAGACGATCGAGTACGTGGAGGTGACGCTCGACGATATCGCCGTGGCGAACGAACTCGCGCACGAGGTCCTGGGCCGCTCGCTCGATGAGCTGCCGCCGCAGACGCGACGACTGCTCATGCTGATCGAGGCGCACGTGCGCGCGCAGTGCGAGGCGCAATCGGTGACGCGCTCGGCCTATCGCTTCAGCCGCCGGGCGCTGCGCGAGGCACTGGGCTGGGGCGACACGCAGTTGCGCGTACACGTGGAGCGCCTGGTCGAGCTGGAGTATCTCATCGGGCATCGCGAAGGACCGGGCGGCAAGTTCGTCTATGAGTTGCGCTACGACGGCCAGGGCGAGGATGGTCGCCCCTTTGTGCCCGGGTTGCTCGACGTGGCAACGCTTGGCACTACCCCTACGACGCCGAACTCGCGGGGTGCCGGCCCCGAAGTCGCGGGGCGGTTGCGGCCCGATCGCGGCCCGGTTGCGGGGGGATCGCGGGTCGATGAATCCGCTGCAGAACCCGATGCCACAAGCGTTTCCGGAGAGCCGATGAAGAACACGGCCAAAACGCACCGCTCCGGCGGCAATGGGCAAGACCTGTCGTACCCCAAGATTCCTTTAGCCGCTTCGGCGAGCTAGAGCCTCGATGGTCATCAAGCGCAAGAAGCGCGTGCTGCGCCGGAAGCCGCGGCTGCCCCCGCGCGTGGCCGCGGCCGATCCTTCGCGCGACAATCCGCTGCACGCCTATGCGGCGGCGTTTCTCGATGCCACGCGCGCCGCAGGACTCGCCGAGCACACCGCGAAGATTCGTGAGAGTGCACTCGACCTCTTCATCCGCTGGTGCGATGAGCGCGGCGTGCGCCAGCCCCAGGACGTGACCCGCGCGATCCTCACGCGCTACCAGAGCCATCTGTACCACTACCGCAAGGCCGACGGACAACCGCTCGCCTTCAGCACCCAGGCGAACCGCCTGCAGGCGCTCAAGGCCTTCTTCAAGTGGTGTGCGCGTGAAAACCATCTGCTCCATAACCCGGCCTCCGAACTCACGCTGCCCAAGCTGCCGCACCGGCTGCCGCAGGTGGTGCTCAAGATCGAGGAGGTCGAGGCGATCCTGAACCAGCCCGACGTGACCACGCTCTCGGGGCTGCGCGATCGGGCCATGCTGGAAACCCTGTATTCGACCGCGATCCGCCGCATGGAGTTGGCGCAGCTGCGGCTCTTCGACCTGGATACGCGCCGCGGCACCTTGATGGTCAGACAGGGCAAGGGTGGGCGTGACCGCATGGTGCCGGTGGGAGAGCGCGCCTGCGCCTGGTGTGAGCGATACCTGAACGAAGTGCGCCCGCAACTCGTCGGCCCCGTCGATGACGGCACGCTGTTTCTGACCGACTACGGCGAGGCCTTCGAGAAGAACCGGCTGGGGGAGCTGGTGAAGCGCTACCTGGCACACGCGGGGCTGATGGTGCCCGGCGCCTGTCATCTGTTCCGCCACGCCTGCGCCACGCACATGCTCGAAAACGGCGCCGACATCCGCTTCATCCAGGTGCTGCTCGGACACTCGGAACTCTCCACCACGCAGATCTACACCCAGGTGTCGATCGTGAAGTTGAAGGAGATCCACGCGGCCACCCATCCGGCGCGCCTGGTGCGGGCCAGAGCCGATGACAGCGCGGCGATGACCTCGCGCCACCACCAGAATGCTCGCGCGCTCCTGGAGGCGCTGGCGCGCGAAGACGAAGGGGACGAGCTCGCATGACAGACGCGGCGAAACTGCAACCCATCGTGCTCGAACTCTCGGATGCACAAGCCTGGGCCTTCGCGCAATTACTCAAACGCTCGACGCTTGACGATTACCGCGCCCACGCGGTGAGTCAGGACGAGGCCTACGAAATGAGCGCGGCCGGCGAGGCGATTCGGCAAGCGCTGGCGCAAGTCGGGTACGCGCCGCGATAGAAGCCTCGTCCGCCCGTCACGCGGCTTGCATGCTGACGCGGCAACCCGCGCGCCGGGCTGCATCGCCGGGTACGCACGCAATGCCGCTTCGTTTAGCCGCCGTTGTGGAGTCGGTGCTGCGCGCGTCACGCCGCTCGGCCCCCAATGGGGCGCTCCCGTCGCGCCACGCGCAGCGCTTGGCTATGTGCAGGCCCGGGGTAAGCCGAAGCGCGGCAAGCGCGCCGGCTCAACATAACATCGCGTTACGCAAAGTAGCGCGTGCCGCGCTACCTTCGCCCTCGCGGGTTCGCGTAACTGAGTGTTATGTCGGGCGCCCCGGCCTGCGGGTTGGTTGCGCGTCAAACGCGCGCCGATCGATGAATACATGCGGGGTCGGCCCAGGCCCACCCCGCGCCCCGGAGGGTGTGCGGTCGTGCTTGCAGCACCACCGCGCTTGAAGTTTGTGCCCCGGCCCGCCCCACTCGTTGCGCAGCGCGCGCCGCGGCTCGCCGTCCTTCGCCGCGTCACAGACTGCTCGCTCGCCCCGCCACCCCCACAGGGGCTCCCGCATCAGAAAACAGACGACGGAAAACAGAGGACAGAAACCCAGCCGCTGCGCGCAGACACCCTCCCGATCATCGAGGCGCCAATCTCGCCGTTTTGCGCACCTGGCACGATTCTCCAGCGCACGCAGAGCTTCTGAACGACGATTCGCGCGAGCTGGCATGCGCGTTAGCCGCGCCGCGCGCGCCGTGCGCGCGCTTGGCACCCGGCGGCTAAAGACAAAACTCTGCTTGCCGAATTCTTGCGCGTGGCCAAAAATGTGCCTCCAGGGAATTTTTTTGGATTTGCAGGGGGTGTATCTTCGTTTTTAGCGCGCAACTGCAGGAGGCATCAAGGGAAAATGCCTACCCCTACGACGGAAACGTGTCGGGCGATTTTGTTTACAACTACTACCGGGATTACTCTCCGGACACAGGAAGGTATATTGAGAGCGATCCGATTGGGCTGACGGGGGGAATCAATACGTATGCATATGTCGGGGGGAAGCCGATCAGCAGGGTAGATCCGAGAGGATTGGATAACCCGGGGATGGGACCATACGATCCACCTAAACCCACTTTTCAAAGTTGTATGGCTCAAGAGCTTCCGAAATGCACTGCCCCTGTGGTCGCATCCTGTGCCGCGATTTGCGGAGTGACTGCACCAACGGGCCCGGGAGCCGTTGGTTGCGCCGTAGGTTGTGCCTGCACCATTGGCTACACATGCTACGAGCTCACAGAAATGCACTGCAGGTATATTTCTGGACAATGACTATGCAGACAGTTCGCAAACGAATTCACTTCAAGTGTCCAGCTTGCAATCACGAGCGGAATTACGCGTTACTATACATGGCGTCATAAGTAATGTCGTATAAATTTGATACACTGTGGAGATCACCATGCTTGATGGGAGATCTCCTTATGAAGAAATTGGAAATCAGTG
>Ga0315286_10007740_pt1 | contig 10539 bp, 7 predicted proteins | sample YL17G10_0_MG_FD_205038 | JGI IMG/M metagenome (GOLD analysis project Ga0315286, IMG submission 205038) | Sediment microbial communities from Yellowstone Lake, YNP, Wyoming, USA - YL17G10_0 | ecosystem: Environmental > Aquatic > Freshwater > Lake > Sediment | place: USA: Wyoming | collected...
CGGCGAGCTTGCCGGACACGCCATCGATCAGGCGCGTCGCGGGTGGCGTGTCATGGGTCTGGTACACATCCGCGACGAACTTGTTGTCGGGCGAGATCCCGCAGGAGCCGGCGCCGCCGGGTCCGGCAGGCGGCCCGCCGCCGCGGCCGCCTCCCCCGGGCATGCAGTTGCCGATGGTGTGGTTGAAAGCGGGGTCGGTCAGGCGCACATCGCGCTTGCCGTCGAGGCCAACGCGGTGAAGCTGCAGCTTCAGGAAGTTGTCGCCGTCGCGCGCCATCAGGAAGAGGGCCTTCGCGTCTTCGTCGAGCTTGACGAGACTGGCGGCCTCGAAGGTCGCGTAGCGCGTGAGCGGCGTGATGAGCGTCCCGGACAGATCGTAGAGGTAGTAGTTCCGCCAACCCGTGCGCTCGGATGCCCAGATGAACCGGCGGCCGTCCTTCAGGAAGATCTGGTTGGGATTGGTTTCGACCCACCCGGTGGGCCACTCCTCACGGACGATCACGCGGCACGCGCCCGTCGCGGGATCGGCCGCGGTGAACTCGAGGATGTTCTGGCGCCGGTTCGCGCGCGTGAAGAGCAGTTCCTTGCCCTCCGGTGACCACGCGACGCGATACACGTAGTGGCCGACCACGTCGTTCTCGAAGGGCTTCCCGCCCCGCACGTCGACCTTCACGGTCGATTTCGTGGCGACGTCGTACACGAAGAGATCCACCACCGGGTTCGGCTCACCCGCCTTGGGATAGGCCTCGGTGTCCACCGTCGTATAGAGCTTCGTCTGCTCCATCTGCAGGAAGTAGTCGGGCACCTGCTTCTCGTCGAACCGGTAGTAGGCGAGCTTCCGGCTGTCGGGCGACCACCACATGGCCGTCGTCTGACCCAGTTCCTCGCCATACACCCAGCTCGCCGTGCCGTACTTGATGCGTTCTTTCTCGCTGCCGTCGGTCGTGACCGCCGCCTCGTTGGCGCCCGCCGCGTCGCTCACGTAGAGGTTGCGGTCCCTGTGGAACGCCTTCAGGGTCTTGTCCGGGGACTCGGCCGACGCCACCTGCCTGCCGCGAGCTACGCCGCCTCCGGCCCCCCCGCGTCCCCCGGGGGCCGCCGGCGCGACCTCCGCCGGTGCCGTCACCTCGCTGGTGGCTTTCTTGGCGATGTCGTAGCGGTAGATCTTGCCGTCCCTGGGGTACTCGAAGGCCTTGCCGCCGTCCTTCCACGTGACCGCCAATGCGCCGACCTTCACGGCCCCTTGCATTTCCTTGCTCATGCGCAGGTACTGCTCGTATCCCGGCAGCGTCTTCAGTCGATCCTGGGCGGTCAGTCCCGCGGACAGGATGCCGACCGCGGCCAGCACGGACAGCGTCAGCCGCGACGCGGCGCTCCAACAGTTCGAGGTCTTCATGGACACGTACTCCAATGGGGACGGTTTCATGGCCCGTGCACATCGCGGACGTTCGCTTATATCACAGGACCGCTGGATTTCGCGTGTGCTCGGGCGGCGTTTACCCCGACCACGCGTGGTCCTGTGCGACTGGGACTGGTACCAGGCATTGGATGCCAGCCCGCTGACCGCAGTGCTGGCGCTACTGCGCTTGCCTGACGACGAGGCTGCGCGAGAGGTCCTGCGGCCCGGCGCCGCGTGCGTCGGTCCGGGTCGCCTTGTCTTCGGCGCACACAGGCTCAGCGCTGCTACTTCAGCATCCTCTGCTGCGGCGACTTCCTCGCCTGCTTCGCGACTGTCGTACCTGGGGCAGCAGCGTCCGTGCGAGCTGCGAGCGCGTTAGTTAGGGGTCAGACTCGTACGGTACGAGTCTGACCCCTCATGCCACTTCTGTGCTTTGGCGAAGTTGGCGGATGTCATTCATGCCGCAATCGCGTCTCGGAACTCGACGGCCCACGTCTGCATCAGCGCCTTCCCCGTCGCCACTGAAGGGACCAAACCAGGATCACGCCGCCGACGACCACGAAAGCCCTGGCGAGTTCGACCCATCCGCGAGACCGGAAGTACCGGATTGGATCTAATACCCCGTGAATCACAGAGAGAAAGGCCACCGCCACAAACACGAGGAATAGCACCGCCCACTGTCGGTTTCCTGGATGCCACATGGTTCCCACCACTCGCTCCGACTGTACGGAGACTGACGTTGGTCTGACGACCCCGGATCTCGCGGGCGGTGCCCTGCTCCTCGAAGGTCATCCGGCGCTTCTGCCGCTGCGCATCGATTGACGGCGTAAGCGTACACCCGAAGTCAATCGACGGTGCCCCGCGCCGGGTCCGCTCGACAATGCCGTGCCTCACTATATGGTACGCTGACGTTTTTCACTTGGAGGCCGACCGTGAAGCGAGCATTGGTGTGCGCGATTATTGCTTTCCGTGCTCTTGCTAACGCCGACGACTCCAGGACACGATAAGCGGCGATAGCGGTCTGCCGGGGCGGACCGCATCCCGGCGGCGAACTGACGTCCGCTCTTGGTCCGCGATCTCCGCCTGCGCGCGGCAGAGCCCGCAGACGGCGCTCCAATTGAAGCCTGCGAAGCGGGATGAGGCCCGGATCCGGGATTTGATCGTGAGCGCCAGCTAGCAATCCCCGGTATGGAGAATCGCACATGGCCGTCCGTATGCAGATGCCAGCGTCTGTTTCGCCCGCGATGAGATGGTGTGCGCCATTCGGCGCATTCATGCTCATGTTGGCCGTCCTCCCCTATCTCGGGCTGCCGCCGCTGGTCGATCTGGCGTTGCGTCTTGCCGTGCCGGGTCTTGTGTTTCTGCTGCTTGCCAGGGACACCATCCGGTGGAAGCCGGAATCGCCGTGGCTGAGCTTGCTAACGGGGATCGCCGTGTTCGGTCTCTGGATCGCGCCCGATCTGCTCGTGCCGGGCTGGCGCGAGCACTGGCTCTTCCAGAACATCCTGACCGGCAAGCTGGAGTCGAGTATGCCCGAGGCGGCGCTGCGCAATCCGCTGATGATCGCGCTGCGGGTGCTTCGAGCCGTGGTGGTGGTCCCGCTGGTGGAAGAGGTCTTCTGGCGCGGTTGGTTGATGCGATGGCTGATCCGGCCCGACTTCGAAAACGTGCCGCTCGGGTCTTACACCCGGCAGAGCTTCTGGATCACGGCCGCTTTGTTCGCGGCAGTGCATGGGCCCTACTGGGAAGTCGGGTTTCTGACCGGAGCGGTCTACAACGGATGGATGGTCCGAACCAGGTCGCTGGCCGACATGGTCTGGGCCCACGCTGTGACCAACGCCTGCCTCGCCGCCTTCGTACTCATGACGAACCGCTGGGAGTATTGGCTCTAGCGGCTGGGAGGTAAGGCCCTGCATCGTGAAGACGACGATGTATGATGCAGGCCGTGCCCCGCGTTCCGCCGTTCGATCGTCCGGCCACGTACGAGGATCTCGAGAAACTGCCGCCTGAACGGGTGGCCGAAATCGTGGGCGGCATCCCTCGACCGGGTGAAGAAACTCACCATCGATGCGCGTGAGGAGGTGCGCCACGCCTGGCTGGTCGACCCGATGGCGCAAACCCTCGAAGTCCTGCGCCTCGACCCTTTCGTCTCCCCTCTGATAGACTCGCCCGAACATAGGGAGATTCTGGCCAATGACCCACGCGCCTCGTATCGCGATCGCTGCCCGTCTGTTCCTCGCGGGTGCCCTGCTGTTGCCGTTCCCGGGCCTCGCCGGTGCTCAGGACGCGGCCCCTTCCGCGAAGCCGGCACCCGCGAAGCGCGCCTGGCCCCTGACGCGGCCCGAGGCGACCAACTACGCCGAGACGAGCCGCTATGAGGACGTGATCGACTTCATGAAGGCGATGGCGGCCGCGTCGCCGCGAATTCATCTCACGACCTATGGCTACACATTCGAAGGGCGGCCGATGCCGCTTGCGGTGATCGGGGCCCCGGATGCAACGCCCGAGAAGGTGCTGGCCACCGGGAAAACGCGCATCTACATCCAGGGCAACATCCACGCCGGCGAGGTGGAAGGCAAAGAGGCCGCGCTGTGGCTGCTGCGATCGATCGCCAAAGGCGAGCGGGCCGCATGGCTGCAGAACGTGGTGCTGCTGATCAACCCGATCTACAACGCCGATGGCAACGAGCGGGTGAGCGTCCGCAACCGGGGCAGCCAGTTCGGCCCCGTGGGCGGGATGGGGCAGCGCGCCAACGCCCAGGATCTCGACCTCAACCGCGACAACACCAAGATGGAGACATCGGAGGCGCGGTCACTCGCCAGGCTGATGACCCAGTACGACCCTCACATCGCCATCGACCTGCACACCACGAATGGCAGCGACCACGGCTTCTACCTGACGTATGAAACGTCGGTCAGCCCGAACACGTCGCCCGGCATTGCGCGACTCGTCCGCAACGACCTGCTCCCGTCGGTGACGAAGGCCGTCAAGGCGAAGCACGGATGGAGCTACTTCTACTATGGCGGCCCGACGCGCCAGGGTGAGCGCGTGTGGGCCGGCGACCTCGATCTCTACAAGCCGCGTTACACCCAGACCTATTTTGGTATCCGCAACCGGATCGGCATCCTGTCGGAGACGTACTCCTACGCGAGCTTCGAAGACCGGATCAAGGCGGACTACTGGTTCGTCGAGGAGATCGTCAACTTCGCCGTGAAGAACGGCGAGGCCATCCGCAAGGCCACCGCCACGGCCGACGTGGAGTCGATCATCGGGACGCCACAATCCGTACGGGGCAAGTTGGTGAAAGCGCTGGACCCGGTGCAGGTGGTGTTGGCCGATGTCGTCGACGAGCGGAACCCCTACGTGCCCGACCGGCCGATGCGCCGGCGCGTCAACGGCAGCGAGCGGGTTGAGACGATGCCGCACCTGGGCATCGTCGAGGGGACTGAATCGAGCATCGCGCCCCAGGCGTACGTGATCCCAGCCGTGATCGCGACGCCGGCGCCCCCACCGGCCGCGGGTGGTCCGCCGCCAGCGGCAGCGACACCGACAGCCGGCGGCCCTCCTGGACCGGGCGGCCCTCCCGGACAAGGCGGACGTGCAGGACAGGTCGGGCGCGGCGGACAGGGAGGGCCGTTCAGCGGTCGTGGCGGCGGCAGCCCGACAACCCGGATGATCGCGAGCGTCGTCGACAGGCTCGAGGCGCACGGGATCAAGTACTTCAAGACCACGAAGGAGATAACGCTCAAGGGGGAGCGGTTCAAGATCGCATCGTCCGAGCAGGCGCAAGCGGAGTACCAGGGCACGCACAAACTGCGGACGTTGACCGGCGCGTGGGAAGCGACCGAACAGACGCTGCCGGTGGGCTCGCTCGTGGTGCCCATGGACCAGCCGCTTGCCCGCCTGGCGTTCATCCTGTTCGACCCGCGATCAGACGACGGGCTGATGGCGTGGAACATCCTGGACCCCGTTCTCGGCGCCACCCCGGCGCCGGAGTTCTACCCCGTGGTCCGAACGATGGACACGGTGACGAAGTAACGAGCCAGAGGGGTCGGGACTAATTGCGGCGATTACAAAACCGTGTTACAGAATCGTGCGTTGCATAATCAGTCCCGACCCCTTGTTCTTGTTTTCCGCGTCGAATTCTTCGTCGTGGCGATCCTGGCGATTGCCAGTCTCGTTGCGGCGTGGGCTGTGCCTCGGCTCGTCCCAACCGGCCTCTCCGTAGCCATTCCCGTCGTGTGGGGCTGCCTGTTTCTGTATGCGCCCGTGAGACTCGCGGCATGGCGGGCGTGGCGCCAGGTCGAGCGCGCCGCACCGCGGGTCGAGGACCGGCGGGCGCTGGGACTGGTGCTGCTGCTGGCCTTCGGCCTGTTGATCTGGGGGCTCGACTGGGGCCTGATCGAGCACTCGTGGGCGGCGGATGAGCTGAGGCCGGATTGGGTCCGGGACGTACTTCATCGAGGACTCTCCAGCGGCTGGTACGACAAGTACCCGTGGATGCACTACGCCGTGCTGGCGATCCCGGTGTCGGCGTTCGACATTGCCGATCGATACGCCATCCTCGCGTCAGGCAGTCCGGCGTCGTGGGCCGCGCAGCTCGCGCTGATGCGGGTGGTCTCCGTCCTGATGGGACTCGGCACGCTCGTGGCTGCCTACCTGTGCGGCGTCGAGTTGATCGGGGCCCGGCGTGCCGTCCTCGGTCCGCTGGCGCTGCTGCTGACGCCGGTGTTTGTCTTCTACGGCAAGACGGCCAATCTGGATGTGCCCTCCCTGTGCTGGTTTGGCTGGGCGCTGGTGGCGTTCCTGCGCATCGTACGTACCAACCGCCTGCCCGACTACGTGTGGCTTGGCGTTGCCGCGGCCGGTGCAGTGGCCACAAAGGACCAGGCGTACGCGAATCTCGGTCTGTTGGCGCTCGCGATCATCATTGTCCAGGCGCGTCGCCAGGCGTCGCCGAAATGGTGGGGGAAGCTGCGTTCGGCTCTCGTCGACTCGCGGGTGCTGGCGGCGGGCGTGGCGGCCGTCCTGGCGGCCGTCGTCTTCCACAACCTTGCGTTCAACTTCGGCGGATTCGTATCGCACATCAAGTTGATCTCCACGCTGGGAGATCTGGCGATTGTGCCGCGCACCGCGGCCGGGTATGCGGAGCTGACCGGCTTGACCCTCTCGCTGTTCAGGTGGTCGCTGGGGTGGCCGCTGTTCGTGCTCGCGGCCATGGGCGTCGCAGGCGCGCTCGCGCGCAAGGACAGGCGGTGGTGGTTGTGGCTCCTCGCAGCGCCGCTTTCGTTCCACGTGCTGTTCACGTGCGTCACCCTGTACGTGAACGACCGCTACCTGTTCGGCGGGGTCTTCGTGCTCGCGCTGTTCGCGGGCGCAGCATGCGCGGACCTGCTCGAGGCCGTCCGCTGGCGGCCGGCCGCCAGGCTCGCGGTCGCCGTGTCCTTCGTCTACGCGTTGTTGTACGCGTCGTCGGTCAACGTGATGATGAACCTCGACGCGCGACACGCCGCGCGTAAATGGATCTCTGCTCACGCGGACGGGAGGACGGTCATCGCCCTCGTCGGCCGCAGTTACATGCCACGCCTCGATCCGCCGATTCGCGCGACGGTCGTGAATGCGTCCCTCGACGAGGTGACGCGGGTGGCGCCGGACCTGGTCGTGCTCAATGCCCGATTCGCGCAGCGATTCGAGCGGGCGTCGTCGCCGGAGGGGCGGAAGTTGATGCGCGCACTCGAGGATGGATCGCTCGGGTTCGCCGAGGCCTTCCGCTATCGCGCGCCTATCCCGGCGTGGGCGCTGCTGCAATATGAGGCGCCATTTCGGGGCTCCGGGGAATCCCCGATCACCAACCTCGACAAGATCAACCCCGAGATGGTGATCTACCGGCGGCGTCATCCGTAGGCGCGGTCACCGGCGATCACGGGGCTGGCGATCTACCAGATGTTGCGCAACAGGCACCACAGGAACGTGGGCGTCTGACGCACCACCGACAGGCTGGACTGGCCGGCCCGGCGGGCGTATTCGTGGGCCGGCACCTGGCGCACGCGCAAGCCCTGCTTCAACGCGTGAAGGACCATCTCCAGTTCAATCGAGTGCTTGTTCTCCGTCAGTCGAAGCCGCGCGACCGTGTCTGCCCTCAGCGCACGGAAGCCGTTCTGCGTGTCGGTCAGCGACGTCCGGTACCGCGTGTTGATGATCTGCGTCAGGAAGTTGTTTCCCCAAAGCCGGATGAACATCGTCCATGTGCCGGCGAACTCGTCGCTGCCCCCGCGCATGCGACACCCGATCACCATGTCGGCTTCACCGGAGACGATCGGCGCCACGAGAGACCGAATCTCGGCCGGGTCGTGAGAACCGTCGGCGTCCATCGTGACCAGGATGTCTCCGCTCGCGGCCTCCAGGCCCAGGCGGATGGCGTCTCCCTTGCCGAGCCCGCGGTCTTCAATGATCGCAACACCGGCAGCCCGCAGCCGATCCGGCGAGCCGTCGGTGCTGTGGCCATCGACGACAATCACCTCGTCGCAGCAGGCCCGGGCCGCGGATGCAACCTCGACCACGACGTCACCTTCATTCCGTGAGGGAATGATGACGGATATCCTCATGTTGAGAGGATACCCCGTCTGGGGGCCGCTTCGCGCGCGGAGACGCCCGGCAGGATGGTTGGGGGGCTGCGACCGGCCTCTCGCGGACATCGCTCGTCAGCGGCGGGCACCCTCCATTGTCTTCAGTTCGTAGCTCGTGACTTCCCGCATGGTCTCGGAGGGATGGCGCGGGTTTTGTCCCTCGAAGTTCACCCAGTTGTACGGCTTCCCTTCGTAGTACTGTCCCGTCACGGCGTCCTGCGTGCCGATGATCCCCTGGGCGACGGACGCCTGGGGGAGCATGGGGTTGCCGGAGAACGACGTGAAGATGAAACCCATGCCCCCGTCGCGCGATGCGGTACTGGGGTTCCTCCGTCACCTTCCGATCGGCCGGTTTGAACAGGACGTAGAGCTTGTCGGCGGCGACGTATGGCTTGAGCGCGCTGCGTGCCTGGGCGGCCGCGGCCTGACAGTTCACCAGCAGCAGCGTCGCCCCCAGGATCGGAATGATGAGGCGTACGCGGGTTGGCAGCATCATCGTGCGCTCCCTTCGTGATTCGGTGCTCGTGCCCGAACGGACATCCCTCTCCCTACACGGCCATCACCTATTCGCGCCCGGCCTGCCCGGCGAGGACCAGCGCGCCGGCGAGGACCATTGCGCCAAGCCACAGGCGGAAACCCGGCCAGTAGTAGAGCGGGTACGGGTAGGCCGCGCTGGTGAACGGCCGGCCCTCGGTTTTCCGGACGCGCGCAGATGCATCCGCGCGGTGTTCCGCGCTCCACCGATGTCCCGTCGCCGACACGTAGGACGGCGTGTCGAGCACGGGCGCGAACCACTTCTCCAGGATCAGGTTCTCGTGCCACGCGGCAAAGGCGTCCCCCGCGTCCCACGCCGTGTTCCTCGCCTGCACGTGCTGCAGGCCTTCGGTCATGTACTGGTCCTCGCGCGAGAGGCGAGGCGGACGGGTCGTGGGCGGCGCCGATTTCCAGCGCTCGGAGCGGTCCGCACCCAGGCCGGCGAGTTGTCCGGCCGTGTAACGCGAACCGAACGAGCCGATGGTGAGGTCGCGAATCTCCACGCCAAGGTGGACGAGGTGAATGAACACGGCAAGCGCGACGGTCGTCACGGCCAGGGCGTTCGCAGCCATGCGAGGCGACCCGGTCCGCCAGCCCCGCGTGAACGGCGCCGGGGGGTCGAACCCCACCGCGAACAGCAGCCCGCACGCGATCGCCACGCCGTTGAGCCACACGTCGCGCAGTTCCCCCACACGCGCGGGGATGAACCACTGCACGGCCTCGTCTGCGATCCCGACCACGAAGGCCGCGAGCACCGGCAGGGCCAGCGACGCCAGGTCCAGCCGTTGCCGCCAGGCACGGTAGTAGAGGACCGTGATGAGGCCGTACTCGACGAAGTGGAAATGCTCGACCGCGCGGACGGCGGGGTCGGGGCTTGCCGTCGCGCGCGCGTACGCGACGCCGATGACACATGCCAACGCGACCGCACCATATCGCGCCAGACGGTTCGAGCGAATCCGCGTCAACGCCCACGCGACGGCGGCCAGCAGCACCGCCGCCACGATGCCGTTGATAATGGTGCCGAACTGACCTGGGAATGCCGTGCGGATCTGGCTGCGCACCAGGCCGACGTAGGGCGCCGCCAGCACGAGAGCCACGGACACCACCATGGCGAACATCAGCCGACGACGAGTCAACGACATGGTGCCTCCGCCCGTCCACGCACCGGCAGGTCATCGAATCGTGGACGTGGCGAATTGTAGCATTCGCCGGGTCTGAAGACCCGGCCTCCACCAGCAGGTGTAGGCCTCCATCAGCAAGGTCGCCCAGTTGTGGTCAACTCGAGCGATCTCCGGGGTGAGCATCGACGGCGCCCGGTGTGCCGTGGCCATCGCGGAACATGCCGCGTGCCACGCGCCCGCCGTGCCGACAACTCCCACGCGTGCTACATTTGGTGCGCCCCGAAGAACGCTCATGCTTGAGATCACACCCACGATCTTCATCCCCGAGCACGAACTGAACGAAAAGTTTGTGCGCGCGTCTGGGCCTGGCGGCCAGAACGTCAACAAGGTGGCCACGGCGGTGGAGCTGCGCTTCAACGTCGCCGCGTCGTCACTCGCGGATGATGTGAAGGCGCGGCTCGTGACGCTGGCGGGAAAGCGGATGAGCACCGACGGGGTGCTCCTCATCGACAGCCGCGAGCATCGCACCCAGGCCCAGAATCGCGCGGCGGCCAGGGCTCGTCTGGTCGGATTGCTTCAGCAGGCAGCCCGGCGGCCGAAGTCGCGGACGAGAACCAGGCCCACCACAGCCGCGCGCGAACGGCGCCTGGCGGCGAAGGTGCAGCGCGCGCGCGTCAAGACCCAGCGCGGCCGGGTCAGCCGGGACGACTCCTAGAACCGACGTCTACGTGGTCTTGATCAGCCGATAGAACAGGTACCCGTACAGTTCCCGCATGGCGGTCTCGGTGCTCTTCATGCTGCCGGCACTGGGAAAGATGTCCATGAAGGTGAACGGCCCGTCCGACGCCTGGAAGTCCAC
>Ga0315286_10007742_pt1 | contig 10538 bp, 4 predicted proteins | sample YL17G10_0_MG_FD_205038 | JGI IMG/M metagenome (GOLD analysis project Ga0315286, IMG submission 205038) | Sediment microbial communities from Yellowstone Lake, YNP, Wyoming, USA - YL17G10_0 | ecosystem: Environmental > Aquatic > Freshwater > Lake > Sediment | place: USA: Wyoming | collected...
GGAGGCCATTTCTGTCCCCGCTCGATTTCCGGCAATCCTCGGTAGATTCATGCCTTATGCTGGCGAGCTTTGCGAGTTACACCCTCGTACGGGAAGGCCAAGACGTCTGTGGACTCTGCTCGACTCAGGGGACCTCGAGGATATCACTCTTTCCAGAGATCGGGGTGTCGGCGCCGTTGATGATGGCAGAGGTGATGCCGGTGGAATAGACGCTGGAGCCGGAGGGGGCGGTGACAACGATTTGTCGGCCGGACCACCGGATGTCGATGTCGGCCGGTTGTTTGGAGGAGAAGAGTTCCTGGCCGGCGAATGAGAACGAGCGGCAGGATTTGGCGGAGAGTGTGCGATGTGAATTACCTTGGCGGCGGAGGAGAGCGGATTCGCCGGTGAATTTGACCTGGGCGTCGTTGTAGGCGCCTTCGGCGTTGGGATCCTGGAAGATGAAAAGGTCGGTCAATTGGGCGCGAGTGACGGTCAGCGCGTGGCCTGGGTTGCCTTTGAGCAGTTCGACCTTCGCATCAGCCTGCTTGGACGGTTCGATGGGCAGGAGGACGGTGGACCAGGAGTTGGCAGCGGGGGTGAACTGGGCAACAGAGCAGTCGGCGAGACTCTCCCAGGAGGCGGCACGCTTCATGGGGACAAGGGCGGCTCTGGTGGCGGGGTCGGCGGGAATGATGGCGAGATTGGCATTCCTGGGGTCGGTGGTCTGGATGATGTGGGCATCTTGTCTGGCCTGGGTGTCGGAGAGGATAAAGCGGGAGGTCACGGGGCCATCGATGGGGCCAAGGAGGGTGTCGTGGATGACCCAGTAATCGGGCTTGGCGAAGATGATCTGGCGGCGGTGTTTGGTCTGGTTGGCGCCGATGTAGCCGGCGTTGGTGCCGGAGAAGTAGTCCCAACTGGGGGAACTCAGCCAGGTACTTGGGCCGTTGGCGTTTTGGGTGTCGCGATTGTTGACGGTGACGGTGGAATGGCTGGTGGTGCGGGCCAGGCGCGTGCAGTCGGGGGTGCCGTAGATGTAGACGCCGGGGTCGATGACGAGTTGGCGGCCGTGGGCGGCGACGATGATCGCGAGGGCGTCATTGTGGCCGTGGGAGGTGGAGTGGCCGTTATGGATTGCGAGGTAGCGGGCATCGGGGGACCAGTCGGAGCGCATGAAGTAGTAGCCGGCGGTGGGGAAAGCGATGCTGGTGAAGGTTGGAGCAGAGCCGGAAGCGCGTTCGGAGGCGAAGTAGAGCAGGTCATCGCGATGGAACATTTCGGCGGGACGGCTGACAGCGCCTGCGGCTTTGGTGACGGGGTTGGCGTCGCCAAACAGAGGGGAAGTGAGATCGGGCAGAGCAGAGAAGGCAGCATATTCGGCGGCCTTGAGGATGCGCTGGCGCGCTTCGTCGGGGAAGGGAACTTTGAGACGGTCGGCGGTCTCGAGGAGCCTTGAGAAGTAGCCGAGGGTGAACAGGTGGTAGTTGATGGTGGCTTCTTTGAGTGGGCCATCGGGGTGGATGGTTTCGAGGACGTTGTCGATCATGCCAGCGAGGCCGTCGGCCATCATGGCGTCGGCGTTACGCCATTCGGGGTGTTGCTGGGCGAGGGTGATGAGGCCGGACTTGATCTGGGTGGTCCAGTTGCCGCCGGCTTTGTGGCGGGAGAGGACGTTGGCCATATCGGCGAGATCGAAGATGAAGGCGGCACGGGCATCGGGGGTGAATTCCGGGGAGTCGATGAAGTAGCGGTAGTAGGTGAAGCAGGTGGCGGCGCGGGCGGCGATGGAGAGGGAAGCCCACATCGAGCCACCCGCGATGCCGGCGCGCGGGGCGGGAGGGAGCGGTCCGGTCTTGGGGAAGACGCCGGCTTCGACGGGGTTGGGCTGGTCGCGGAAGCAGGCGAGGTTGATGTCGTTCCAGGCTTTGGCGTATTTGGGCTCGCCGGTGTAGAGGTGGGCGTGTGCGATGAATTTGCGGATGCCTTCGCGGGTGAGTCCGACGCCGCCGATGGTAGGCCAGGTGGCGTAGTGATTCCAGTCGGGGCCGATATCGACCTGGCCTTCCTGTTCGGTGAGGACTTTCATGGCGATTGCGAGGTCGGCGCGGGTGGGATCGAAGTTGGCGGGTCGAGTAGCGGGGATCTTGACGCGCTGCATGATGTCTGGGCGGTGGTTTTCGTAGTAGTCGACGAGGGCGTAGGCGGCGGCCTGCCAATTCTTCTGGGCAACGAGGGTCTTGACCTGTTCGAGGCCGGGATGGTCGAGGTTCCAGAGGGCGAAAAGTCGGCCGTAGTCGGCATCGGGGTTGAGGTCGGACTTGGTGTGGGTTTCGAAGAAGAGGCTGAAAGTTTGCTGTTGGCCAGCAATGTAGGCATTGCCGTTGGCGTAAGGTTTGGAGGCAAGGCGGATGCCGCGGATGAGTCCGTCGCCGCCGGCGACGGTGAGTTCGAAATAGTAGGAGCGGCTGGGCTGGATGCGGCACCAGAGGGGGAACATCATGATGCCGCCTTCCCAACGGCGCCATTTGTAGGGCATGGAGGAGGAGGCGATGCGGGTTTTTCTGGCCGGGGAATCGTAGAGGGTAAAAGTGAGGGATTCGTCGTCAGTCCAGGATTCATGCCCTCCAGGGACGGAGACGGCGATGCGGCAGAGTCGGCGGGCGTTGGGGGAGGTGGTGAAGGTTTGGCCGAGGGGTTTGTCGGGTTGGACGTCGCGCCACTGATTGGGGAAGGGGTCGGCGGTGCGCTGGTCGAGCTTCATGGGGGTGACGAGCTCGTCGAGGACGGGGCCGGCGCGGAGGGGGAGAGCGAAGAGCAGGATGACAGAGAGAACGGCAATGACTTTCGGCATCAAGACTCCAGGGCGTCAAGGTACCAGCATTGATGCGGCCATGCGAGTGAATGCGCGGCCGTCGTCGGGCGGACCTGCGCCGATCTATCACAACTCTTCCCCTCGTTTGTGAGTATCAGTCCCTGGAGGGCTATCCTGGAAAAGGAGCGCATTCGATGCATCAATGCAGTTCGACCATTGCCGTTATCCTTGTCACGGTTTCGCTTCTCACGCGTATTCCTCACACACAGGCTGCCGCGAAGCCCGATCGCAACATTCTCGCCACCGCCTGTCCACCGGAGAAGCTCAAGTCCGTGCTGATTCCGCGAGGCAAGTTCCATCCGTTCCCCACAGCCAACGAGCGCGCGGCATGGGGCGCTCTATCAGCGGAAACCCGCAAGTCCATCGTGGAACGCGGTGAAGCGGCGCTGGCCCGGCCCTGGCAAGCCCTGCCCGCCACGCTCTACCTGGAGTACGTTCGCATCGGGAATCGCAGCAATTACGAGGGTCCATACTTCGCCCGCCGCAACAAGCTCCACGACCTCGTGCTGGCCGAATGCGTCGAGGGCAATGGCCGCTTCATCGACGAAATCGTCAGCGGGATCTGGCTGATCTGCGAGGAATCCTCCTGGTGCATCCCGGCCCACGTCGGTTCCTCTCCCAACGGTCGAGGGCTTCCTGATGTCAGTCACCCCGTCGTCGATCTCTTCGCCGCTGACACCGGTGCGACCATAGCCTGGACCAGCTACCTGCTTGGCCCGCAGCTCGACAAGGTTACGCCGCTGGTCCGCACGCGCATCGCCGCCGAGGTCCAGAGACGCATCCTCGACGTGACCCTGGCCCGCAATTTCGGCTGGATGGGCTTTGATACCCAGGCTCCGCTGAACAATTGGACTCCCTGGATCAACTCCAACTGTCTTACGGCCATTCTGCTGCTGGAGCCCGATGAAGCCAGGCGCCGCCAGGCCGTCGTTCGCAGCATGGCCAGCATCGATCTGTTCCTCAACCGCTATCCAGAGGACGGCGGCTGCGATGAAGGTCCGGGCTACTGGGGCCAGGCCGGCGGCTCGCTGTTCGACTGCCTTGAACTGCTCCACTGGGCCACCGACGGTTCCATCGATGTCTACCGGAACCGCCTGGTTCAGGAGATCGGCAAGTACATCTACAAGGCCCACATCGCCGACGGCTGGTACATCAATTTCGCCGATGCGGCCGCTAAGCAGAGCGTCAACGGGTCGCTCATCTGGCGCTACGGCAAACGTATCGGTGATGGGCCGATGATGGCATTTGGCGCCTTCAACACAGTGCCGGAGCGCGAGGAGAAACGCGGCCAGCTTGGGCGCGACCTGCCGGAGCTATTCCAGACGAAGGAGCTCCGCAGTACCAAAGCCTACGAGCCGCTTCTGCGGGATGTGTGGCTCCCCGACACAGGCGTGATGGTGGCCCGCAGCCACGGCGGCACTGCCAAAGGCTTGTACTTGGCCGCCCAGGGTGGGCACAACGCCGAGAGCCACAACCACAACGACGTCGGCAACTTCATTGTCTTCGTTGACGGGAAGCCCACCCTGATCGATGTGGGCGTGCCCGTCTACAGCGCCAAGACTTTCAGCTCCCGCCGCTACGAGATCTGGACCATGCAGTCGGCACATCACAACTGTCCGACGATTAACGGCGTGATGCAGTCCCCCGGCCGAAACTTCGAGGCGCGCAACCTCGCCTGGCGCTCGGAGGACAAGTTGGCGGAGCTGAGCATGGACATTGCCGCCGCCTACCCCGCCGACGCCAAGGTCAAGAGCTGGAAGCGCACCCATCGCCTGATTCGGGGCGACGCCCCATCCATCGAGATCATCGATCAGTACGCTCTTGATGGCCCCGGCAAGCGCATTGCCCTGTCGCTGATGACGCCGTGCAAGGTAACGGTTGTTGCGCCCGGCAAGTTGGTGCTTACCGGAGAAGGCGATGCCCAGTCGCGCGCCATCATCGAGTATGATGCGACGAAACTCGATCCCAAGATCGAAACCATCCCCACCGACGATGCCCGTCTCGAAGCCGTTTGGGGCCAACGCGTCTATCGCATCCTCCTTCAGCAGGACAACCCGCCGGAAACCGGCGAGTACCGCGTCAAGATTGCCCGCTGAACCGAGGAAGCCGCATGGCGAGAAACTTACCTTCGCCTGAAGGGAGCCAACATGATCGCCGTCTGGAAGTGGGTATGGAGGAGTCTGGGGCTGCTGGTCACGTTCTCGGCAGCCGTCATGGCTGCCCCCGCACCGGCCTCGCAACCCGCCGTGCGCGAGCGCATTGTGATCGATGATGCCTTGCAGGGGAAAACGCTTGGAACGCTCGTCGGCGGGACGTTGACCGAGCAGGGCTACCGGCCCGGCGTCGGGGGCAACCACGTCCTCTACCGGCTTGAGCGGACGCTGAAGCAGGGCTGCGCCCAATTCGAGTTCAAGGGCATGGACCCCGCCAAGGTCCCAGCCGATGCCGACCACGGCTTCTTTGCGATGTACGAGGGGCGGGGCCTGACTGAGCCGGTGCCGTACTCCGAGGACTTCAAGCAGAACTTCAACCGCTGGAACGTGCACTGGCGGCAGAACCGAGCGGTAATCAAGGCCGTGATCTCCTGCCCGAACCCCACCTCCCAGCGTCGCGCCGCCACCCGGCCGGTGTTCGCCGACGAGCGAGACTGGTGTGCCGAGCCCAACGGCAAGGCGTTCGCGTTCAAGCCGGAGCAGTGGCACACGATGCGAATCGAGTGGCGAGATCGGCATTTCCGCGTGCTGGTGGATGGACAGGAGGTCTGGTCCGCCGGCGGTACACATGAGTACGCGCCGCTTCAGCCGCGCATTTGGCTCGGGTGCGCTCCGGGCTATGTCTCGGACGGGAAGGTCAAGTACCACTGTGCACTGGACAGCATGATCTATCGCAACTTCCGCCTGGTCGAGTGGGAAGCCAAGAGCGATCCGGCAACCACGCCGGCGATGCTCAGCAACAGCGGTGCGGACGAGCTTGTGCGATTCGCCGCACCGTGGACCTCACCATTCCATGTCGATCCGCTTTTTCCGCATCAACTGGTCAACGCCGAGCAGCACCACCTTTTTATCCTGAACAAGACGGCCTGGGCATACTTCGGATGCAAGGACCCGGCCGGTGTCGTGCAGCGAGCCAAGGCCCAGGGCGTCACGGTGCTCCGTGTCGCCCTGGAAGGCCGGCCGTACTTCAGCGATCTGGGCATGGAGCTTTGGCCATGGGGCGGTACACGCGAGAAGGCTGATTGGGCGCGTTTCAATGAGACTTACTGGAACGAAGTCGAGCGGCGGATTCGCCTCGCCGGCGAGCATGGGATTGGCCTGGACATTACCCTCTACAACGAGTTGAAGCCCGGCCACGGCCGCATCGCCGAGCAGCGCCCCTTCTGGAATCAGACACTCAGACGCCTCGGCAAATACGCCAACGTGCTGACTTGGGAGATCTTCAACGAGTATCTGGGGGACGAGTCCTTCCAGGATGCCGTCGGCCAGTACTTCGCTGAGAACGATTCCTTCCATCGCCCGGTGTGCACCTCCGACGGCACCACGGACGATGCTGCCTGGCCCTCCAAACGCTGGATGGGTCTGGCCATCAATCACAGTTGCACGTCATCCACGAGGAACCACGGCCTGCGCGACTGGTACCTGGCGGTCGCTCGCAACACCCGCAGCCACGGCAAGCCTGCCTGGTGCAACGAATCCGGCCGCGAGAAACGACACCGCAACGACGACCCGATTCACCGGCGCAAGCAGGGCTGGCTCTGGTACGCGGCCGGGTGCTATTGGACGCATCATTCCTGGGAGGGCTGCGAGGGCATCGATGACCCAAATTACCGCGCTCCCGGGCAGGAGTTCCTCAAGCCCATGGCCGAGTTCTGGCAGAGCGTGCCGTTCTGGCAGCTCGATCCGAACCACACGGCGTTCACGATGGATGATGCGGGCCTGGTCTTTACCGCCTTGGCCGACGTGGATCGGCAACTGGTTCTCGCCTACCTCTGCACAGAGACGAGCGGCTCGCGCATCGCCGGTCGCTCGGCCAAGCTGCGGCTTCCCGCAGGCGAGTACCAGATCACGTTTATCCGCCCCGCGGACAATCAGGCGATCGGCAAGCAGAGCTTGGCCTGCAAAGGGCTCCACGAGACGCCTTCCGTCACACTGCCCGACTTCGCCGATGACTTGGCAGTGAAAGTGGAACGTGCCGGCAAGGGCGATCGTGTGCCCATCCCGGCAACTCGATAGCTGCCGTGGGATCCGAGTGAGCACAACAGGAGCCAGTGATGATCCGTTCAATGTCGATGCTGCTGGGAATCTCGTGTGCAATGCTGTGCCTCGGCGTCCAGGTTCTGGCCGAGGATTGGGGCGACCCCAACACCATGGACCGCGCGCAGGTCATCGAACGAACCATGCGCCCCTACAACGGAGCCAGCAACACCGGCGTGGACGCCAAGACACTCCATGGCAAGGTGATGTGCGGCTATCAGGGCTGGTTTGGGGCCGAAGGCGATGGCATCGGGCGGGGCTGGTATCACTGGGCCGGCCGCGGCGGATTCAAACCGGGGAGCTGCAACATCGACCTCTGGCCGGACGTGAGCGAACTGAACCCCGACGAACGTTACCCAACGCAGTTCAAGCACGCGGATGGCCGGGTGGCCGAGGTCTTCAGCTCCTTCAACCGCAAGACCGTCCTGCGGCATTTCCAGTGGATGAAGGAGTACGGCATCGACGGCGTGTTCGTGCAGCGGTTTGTCGTCGAGGTGTCGCTCCCGAAGGGGCTGCGACAGTTCAATGTGGTCCTCAACCACTGCCGAGAAGGAGCGAACCTCCACGGGCGCACGTATGCCGTCATGTACGACCTCTCGGGCATGGGAGCCGGCCAGATGAACCGTGTCATCGAAGATTGGAAGCTCCTGGTGGACCGGATGCAGATCACCAAGGATCCGGCCTACCTGCACCACAACGGCAAGCCCGTCGTGACGATCTGGGGCCTGGGTTTCAGTGACGGGAGGCGATACACCCTGGCAGAGGGGATGGAACTGGTGAAGTTCCTGAAAGAAGATCCGCGCTACGGCGGCTGCACCGTCATGCTGGGCGTGCCCACCTACTGGCGCACGTTGAACCGCGATTGCGTGAATGACAAGGCAATGCACGATCTGATCCGCAAGGCCGATATCGTCAGCCCCTGGACAGTCGGGCGGTACACGACGCCGCAGCAGGCCGTCGACTATGCCGAAAGGACGATGAAGCCCGACCTGCAATGGTGCCGCGAGAACGGCCGGGAGTTCATGCCTGTCGTCTTCCCCGGCTTCAGTTGGCACAACATGCTTCCCAGGTCACCGCTGAACCAGATCCCACGACTCAAAGGGAAGTTCCTTTGGACGCAATATGTGCAGGCCAAGAAGTTCGGGGCGGCGATGGTCTACCAGGCGATGTTCGACGAGGTGGATGAAGGAACAGCCATTTTCAAGTGCACGAACGATCCTCCGGTCGGCGCGTCGCAGTTCATCACGTACGAGGGACTGCCCAGTGACTTCTATCTCAAGCTGGTTGGTCGGGCGGGGCGCATGATAAGAGGAGAACTGGGCGCGGAAATGGACATGGGCCAACTGGGCGAGCCATGACATCGATTCCGCGGCGGGCGCCTTTGTTTTCAATGGGACCCGTCACCGCGACGCTTCAAAACCGGATGGAGATTCACGCGCACGTGGTGCTTTACAGTGGCCCGCTAACGCGGGCAGACCCTACTGCGAGACCGTTGCTTCAAGCATACGGAGGCCCGTTAGGCGAAACCCGTGGCCAAGCAGGCAGGGATCCTGTCCCCGCTCAGCTTTTTCCCTTGGGCTGGGGCCCCATGGGGCCCTGCCGGTTCGCCGGCCGGTACCAGAGTGACTCCCAGTACGCCCGGTCCGCACCGAAAACGTCGAACGGCGTATCGCCTTCCAGCGTGTCGGGCAGGATGCCAAATCGTTTCATTTCGCGAACGTACTCCGCGCGTGGGCGGCACGTGGGCATGCCGGGGGATCTCATCGCGTCGATCGCTCGCTTGGCCTCGTTGATGCTGGCCAGCAGCGTTTGATAGTCGGAATCCGCCGTATCGACGAAGACGTCCGCGGCGGCATCTTGCTTCTTTCCGCAGATCCCGTATCCGCCGGCCGCCTTGGCCAGCGGCGCCAAGAGCAGCAGCGACCTCTCCGGCCGGGTGAGGTTGTAGAGGATGTGCCGCGAGCGGCGGATGCGCGGGTCGGTGAAACGACTCTCCCACGGCGGCATGTCCAGATCGTCGGAGGGGGAGGTGGGCAATTGCAGCGGGCCGGCGTGACACCGTCCGCATCGCCGCGTCAGCACGGGCATGGCCGCCTTCACCGCCGGCCAAGCGGTATCGCTGCGATCCAGCTTGTCCTCCTGGTACAGGCCGATCATGCCCGCTCCCAGGGCTGCATAGGTACCCGCGTACGGGGCTCCCGTGTCTATCCATAGGTGGATGATCGTCCGCTCTCGCTCGCTCAGCTTCGCTTCGTAATGGCTGCCATCGATCTTCCGCATCAGCGGGCTGGCGGCGCTGCCCAACGCCCGTGGCGGGTAATTGCTCCGCGGCTGGTTCCGCCCATCACAGAACTGGCCGCGGATCGTCAGCATCCAGAAGCTGTGGGAGAAGAACGGCCCGCGATCGCCGGTCAGAACCACGCCTCCGTCACGGCGATCGTAATCATGACACTGCACGCAGTGGCGGTCGAGGATGGGCTGGATATCGCGCGGAAAATGAAACACATCCGGGACCCCCGAAATCGGCTGGACAGTGCTGGGCGGGCGGCGCAGGGCCAGAGCATTTGCCGGGCGCGGTGTTTCCGTCCGGTGCTCGTGGCAGCCGACGCAGCCCATCGTTTCGCCCGGCTGAAGGGTCAGGAAGCTCTGCATCCGCTTGACGGCCAGGCCATCGGCATCAAGGGCCACGAAAAGGAAACTCCGCATCGCCGGCAGCTTCAAATGGGCCGACCCGTCGGCTTCGACCGGGACAGTGCCCAGGACGCGCTCGAGCGTGAACGTTCCATTGTAGCTGATTGGGTCGCCGCTGCCGGTGAAATTGATGGGCTTGGGTAACGTTTCCAGGACCAGAAGCTGCCGGATCTCGCCGCGCTTGACCCCACCCATGTTGCGCCCGCGATAGACATCGGCAAGGACCAGCGTTCCCGTGTCCTGTTGCAGGTCGACGCGAGACGGAACCACCGGCTCGCGCGGACGGGATATGAGCGGCCGGGGCTCTTGGCATTCCAGGCCGGCATCTCGTTCTGCTTCCGGCAACGTGTAGAGTTCCCGCGTGGCGCCCTGCCCGTCCATAACCAACAGGCTCGACCCGCGGGCGACCAGGAAGCGATCCTCGGAGAGAGGATATGGATCGCGAAACTCGGGCTGCGGACTGATGCGGCGGATGGAGGACTGCTCGTCCGGCCCTGCCTTTGGATCGACAATGGTCACGTAGCCCGCATGTTCGCGCAGACCGTGGCCGGGGGAGAAGGAAGCGACGACCTTCTGTGTGCCCGGGATCGGCTTGGCGTCCAGCATCGCCGTGCCCGGATACATGTTGCCATAGAAAACCATCTGGTTGGTGCCATCGGGGTTGGCGGTCCACAGATGGTGATAGTTGGTCTCGCTGCGGTCGACATACTCCCACCGGGTGTACAGTGCCCGGCCGTCGGGCA
>Ga0315286_10007743_pt1 | contig 10536 bp, 10 predicted proteins | sample YL17G10_0_MG_FD_205038 | JGI IMG/M metagenome (GOLD analysis project Ga0315286, IMG submission 205038) | Sediment microbial communities from Yellowstone Lake, YNP, Wyoming, USA - YL17G10_0 | ecosystem: Environmental > Aquatic > Freshwater > Lake > Sediment | place: USA: Wyoming | collected...
GACTGGAGAGTCATATGCCGCATCGATTGCCTCGCTCGAAGAGACTGGCCCTGGTCCTCGCCGGAACGGCCGTTGTCGTCTTTGGCTTCTGTCTGTCCGCATGGCTCGGAACCGCGCGCGCCGCGCCCGCCTTTGCCTCGGGCCTCGTAAGCCAGGCGTCCCAAGTCACGCAGATCCGCATCTACCGGCGCGGGCGCCCTCCCATCTACCCCTATTATTACAATCCAGGCCGGCCCGGCGGTTACAGCTACTATTTCGGCTTCGTTCCTTACGCGAAGGGTAATATCGAGAATCAAGCGATCCAGCGGGGGCAATACCCGCAAGACATCGAGTGGCCTGCGGGCACGCCAGGGCCCCGTCCGGGCTGGGGGCCGAAAGCCGCCGATTGATGCGAGGGCGCACGCGGCTCAGCGCCTTCTCGCGAAGAATTGCTTCAGCAGGTTTGCGGCTTCGGTCTCGCGCAAGCCACCTATGACCTCCGGCGCATGATGACAGGTTGCTTGCGCGAAGAAGCGCGGACCATGCTCGACGGCGCCGCCTTTGGGATCGGCCGCGCCGAAATAGAGGCGGCGGATGCGGGCGAAGGAAATGGCGGCGGCGCACATGGCGCAAGGCTCCAGCGTCACATAGAGGTCGCAACCGATCAGCCGCTCGCTGCCCAGAAGCGCGCAGGCCGCGCGGATCGCCAGAAGCTCGGCATGGGCTGTTGGATCACGCAGCGCGAGCGTCCGGTTGCCGGCGCGCGCCAGCACCTCGCCGACGGCGCTCACCACGACGGCGCCGATCGGCACCTCGCCTGCCTCGCGCGCAGCTTCCGCCTCGGCGAGCGCGAGATCCATGGGCCGCGCGGCCTTGCCACTCTCGCCTCGATCTGCAAGCTTCGGTCTCATGAGCGGCAAAGTGGGGGTCAAGCGCGGGCAGGGTCAAGCCCCGCGGAAGGCGAAGGGGAAGCCGCAAGCGGCCGAGCCCAAGGACTCCATGCGGATCGCCAAGGCGATCGCCCATGCCGGGCTGTGCTCGCGGCGCGACGCCGAGGCCTGGATCGAAGCGGGCCGCGTCGCCGTGAACGGCAAGAAGCTGGCGACTCCCGCTTTTGTGGTTTCGCCCAGCGACAAGATCGTGGTCGACGGCAAGCCTTTGCCCGAGTCGCAGGCCGCGCGGCTCTGGCGCTATAACAAGAGGCGCGGCCTTCTCACCAGCCACAGGGACCCGCAAGGGCGGAAGACGGTGTTCGAGGCGCTGCCGCCCGAGCTGCCGCGCGTCGTCTCGGTGGGACGACTCGACATCAACACCGAAGGCTTGCTGCTGCTCACCACCGACGGCGCGCTCGCCCGGCATCTCGAGCTTCCGAGCACGGGCTGGCTCAGGCGCTATCGCGTGCGGGCGCATGGCCGCGTCACCCAGGAAGCGCTCGACCGGTTGCGCGACGGCGTCACCATCGACGGCGTGCATTACGGGCCGGTCGAGGCGCGCATCGACCGCGAGCAGGGGTCGAATATCTGGCTCATGCTCGGCTTGCGCGAAGGCAAGAACCGCGAGGTGAAGCGGCTCGCCGAGCATCTCGGGCTTACCGTCAATCGGCTCATCCGCGTGTCGTTCGGGCCGTTCGCGCTCGGCGATCTGGCCGAAGGCGCGGTCGAGGAGGTGAAGCGGCGCGTGCTGGCCGAGCAATTGGGCGCCAAGCTCGCGGAGGAGTTCGGCTTGTTCGATGCGGCCAAAGAGCGCCGGGGGCGTCGCCGATGAGCGCATGCGCATCGTAGCCGGCAAGTTCAAGGGCGCTGGCATAGAGGCGCCGAAGGGACTTGCCACGCGCCCGACTTCTGACCGCGTGCGCCAGGCCCTGTTCAATGTGCTCGAGCACGGCGCGCCTCGCTTCACCTTCGACGGCGCCCGCGTGCTGGACCTCTTCGCAGGGTCGGGCGCGCTCGGGCTCGAGGCGCTGTCACGCGGGGCGCGCTTCTGTCTCTTCGTCGAGGAGAGCGCCCAGGCGCGCGCTGCCATCCGCCGCAATGTCGAGGCGCTCGGCTTGACCGGAATCACCAAGATCTGGCGCCGCGACGCGACCAAGCTCGGCGAGGCGGGTAAGCTTCAGCCCTTCAATCTCATCTTCTGCGACCCGCCTTATGGGCAGGGCCTCGGGGAACGGGCGCTTGCCGAGGCGGTTAATATGGGGTGGGCTGAAGAAGGAGCCATCGCCGTTTGGGAAGAACGCGCCGATGCAGTCATCGCCTGGCCGGCCGGCTTCGAGGAGATCGACGCAAGGCGCTACGGCGACACCGCGATCGCCATCGCAAGGACCGGGCTTTGAAGGGATTTTCGGCCTTAACCCCGGAAAGCTCGGGCTATGCTTTAATGCCCGGAACGCGCCGCGAGGACCCTGCATGACCCTAAGAGCCTCGCTCGTCGTCCCTCTCCTCGTGAGGGCGCTTTGGGCAATCGGGGCGGGAACCGCCAGCTTCATCTCAGGGGTATGGCAGGGCGACGCCAATTACGATTCCGAGGGCAAGTTCTCCGATTGCACGATGACCGCGCAAGCGCAGAGCGGCATCCTGCTCGGCTTCGTCATCAGCAAGGATTACGACTGGGGGCTCGTGCTTGCCGACGAGACCCGCACGTTCGAGATGGGGACGACGGAAGCGGTCGTGCTCCTCATCGATGATAGAGACCCGATCGCGGCCATCGCCAAGGTGGTCGACGTGCACGGCATCGTCATCCCGCTCCTGAGCACCGATCCCGTGCTCGACGCGCTCCGCGAGGGGAAGGTGCTCACCATCGTGGCGGAGGGCTCCAAGATCAGCTTCAAATTGACCGGCACCAATGATGCGATCGCGGCCCTGGCGGCTTGCGTCACGGAGCATCGCGGCTCGGAGAAGGTCTGATTGGCTGCGCGTCTCGCCTCTAGCGGCGGGAGAACAGCTTCTCGATATCGGCGAGCTTGAGCTCGATATAGGTCGGGCGGCCGTGGTTGCACTGGCCGGTGAAGGGCGTCTTCTCCATGTCGCGGAGCAGCGCGTTCATCTCCTCGGGGTTCAGCCGCCGCCCTGCCCTCACGCTGCCATGGCAAGCCATGGTGGAAAGAACATGATCGAGCCGCGCGGCAAGCAGGCGGGTCTCGCCGCTGTCCTCGGCCTCGGCCAGATCGGCGGCGAGATCGGCGAGCAGCCCCTTGACGTTGCAGGTGCCGAGCAGCGACGGCACCTCGCGCACCAGCACGGCGGCGGCGCCGAAGGGCTCGACCACGAGGCCGAGACGCTCAAGCTCGGCGGAGGCGGCACAAAGGTGGCCAGAGGCTTCGCCGTCGAGCTCGACCACTTCCGGGATGAGGAGCAGCTGGCGAGAGATGCCGCCATTGGTAAAGGCCCGCTTCAGGCGCTCATAGACCAGGCGCTCATGCGCCGCGTGCTGATCGACGATGACGAGCGCGTCCTCGGTCTCGGCGATAATGAAGGTGTCGTTGATCTGCGCCCGCGCCGCTCCGAGCGGATAGAGCGTGTCGGAGGCATCGTCCTCGGCGAGGCTCGCGCGCGTATCGGCGCTCGGCTCGGCAAGCGGCCCAAGCGGGGCCTGGCCGCGCTCGGCGAAGCCGAAGAAGCCCCTTCCGCCCGGCTGCGCCTGGTACGGGCGGTAGATCTCATCCGGCGTCGTGCCGTGGCTCTGCGGCGCCGCCATGCGTTGCAGGGCTGCCTGCGACAACGACGAGGTGGCGCGATGGCCCGCGGCGCCGAGCGCCTCCCTGAGCGCGCCGATGATGAGCGAGCGCACGCCGTTAGGGTCGCGGAACCTGAGTTCGGTCTTGGCGGGATGGACGTTCACGTCCACCTCGTCAGGCGGCATGGTCAGGAACAGCGCGAGCATGGGATAGCGCCCTTGCGGCACGAGATCGCCGTATGCGGCGCGCACCGTGCCGGCGAGAAGCTTGTCGCGCACGGGGCGGCCATTGACGGCGAGATAGAGCTGGAGGCTGTTCGGCCGGTGCAGCGTCGGCAGGCCGGCGAAGCCTTCGATCGACACGGGTCCGCGCATGGCGCGCACGGGAAGCGCGTCCTTGACGAAGTCCGGCCCGAGAATGCGACCTAGCCGGGCCAGCCCATGATCCATCAGCCCGGGCGGGCAGGCTTCGAGGCGAAAGGCGGTGCGCTCCTCGGTGGTGAGGCTGAAGGCGATCTCGGGCCGCGCCAGCGCAAGGCGCTTCACCATGTCGGCGATCGCCGCCGCCTCGACCCGCTCCGATTTCATGAATTTCAGCCGCGCGGGCGTCGCGTAGAACAGATCGCGCACTTCGACGCGGGTGCCCGCGGCGAGAGCGGCAGGCTTGAGCTTGGATTTGCGCCCCCCATCGACGGCGACCTCATAGGCCTCCGCCGCGCCTTGTGCGCGGCTCTGGATGGAGAGCCTGGCGACGGCGCCGATCGAGGGCAGCGCTTCCCCGCGGAAGCCAAGCGTCAGAATAGAGGACAGATCGTCACCGGCGAGCTTCGAGGTGGCGTGGCGCTCAACCGCAAGCGCTAGGTCGGACGCGCCCATGCCTGAGCCGTCGTCCGCCACGCGGATGAGCCGCAAGCCTCCGCCCGAGGCGGCGACGTCGATCCGGCTTGCGCCCGCGTCGACCGCGTTCTCGACCAGCTCCTTGACGACGCTCGCAGGCCGCTCGACGACCTCACCCGCGGCGATGCGGTTGACGAGGTTCGGCGGCAGCTGTCGTATGGGCATCTGATGCCTCGATCCGCTCGCCGGCGAGATACCGGCGGGTGAGTATTTTACCCGATTCTACCGCCGGCTGGTCGAATGGGTCGACGCCGAGAAGATGCGCCGCAAAGATGGTTTCCAGCATGAAATGCATCATCAGGGCGCCGAGCGATGTCTCGTCCAGAAGCTCGAGGTCGATGATGCGGACCGGGCGCCCTGCGGCGATGAGGGCCTGGGGAATCGCGCGCTGCTGCGCCGCCACCAAGTCTCCGGCGGCATGGCCGGCCAGATAGTCCGCGCCGGCCAGGCTCGCAAGGTCGGGCGCGATGCGGGGACCCGTGCCGTCGCATTTCTCACGAATGATCGTGATGAAATGCTGCGGCGCGCCGTCGAGATAAAGCTGAAGCTGACTGTGCTGGTCCACGGGGCCAAGCGCCGCTACCGGTGTCGTGCCCTGCCCGTTTTTGCCAAGGCTCTCACCCCAGAGCTGCACATACCAGGCGGCGAAGCGCGACAGGCGGTCGCTATAAGGAAGCATCACATTGGCACGGACGCCGCGTTCCTTGGCGAGGCCGATGGCGACGCTGGCGCCAATCGTAGGCGCAAAGTCGGCCGCGCTCTTGGCCTGAAGCATGGCTGCGACCACGGCGCCCGCGCCCTTCCTGAGCGCCTCGACATCGAGGCCGCGGCCGAGCGCCGGCAAGAGCCCGACATTGGTGAGCGCGGAGAAGCGGCCGCCGATATTGGGATCATGATCGAGCATGGGGATGGAGAAGCTCTCGCAGAGCGCACGCAAGCCGTTGGTCTTGCCGGGCTGGGCGGGCTCGGTCACGGCAAGGAACAGATCCGGGATCTGCGCCTCAAGCCCCGCCTTCCGCACGGCGTCGATGGCGGCGATGATCTGCACCAGCGTCTCGGGCGTGCCGCCCGACTTCGAGATGACGATGAAGCGCGACGTCTTGAGATCGAGGCCGGCGAGGCTGAGCTCGAGCGTGCGCGCATCGAGATTGTCGTAGAAGCGCGTGCGCGGGCGCGCCTCGCTGCCATGCTTGTCGTCGCCGGGGATGCCCCAACCGCCGAGCTGGGCCAGCGTCTGGCCGCCGAGGCTGGACCCACCCGTCCCGAAAAAGACGAGCGTGCGGGCGCCCTGGGTGAGCTTGTGCAGAGCCTCGCGGGCGAGCGCGATGTCGTCCCGCCATTCGGGCATGCGCAGCAAAGGCAGCGTGGATTTGGCGTAGGCTTCGCGCAAGGACGCAAGGCGCGGATCCAGCTTGGCAAGATTGGCGTCAAGCGCAGCCTGCGGCAGGCCCAGTCCGCCGATGGTCGCTTCCAGGCAGCCCTGAACGGATTGCGACAGCGACATGCTAGCCCGGGGCTGCCTGCGGCTTCGGCGCCACCGGCTTGCCGACGATGGTGGTGATGAGGCGGTCGGCCTCGATCAGGCGCTTGGCCACGCGGCTGATGTCCGCGAGGCTCACCTGCTCGATCAGCGCATTCCGCCGGTCGACGTAATCGATGCCGAGCTCCTCGATCTGGATCCACAGGAGCTGGCTGGCGATGCTCGACGACGATTCGAATCTGAGCGCATAGGCGCCGGTGAGATAGCTTTTCGCGTCTTCGAGCTCCTCGGCGGTGGGCCCCTGGTCGGCCAGCCGCCTCAGCTCGCTTTCGATCACTTCCAGCGACTGGCCGACCGCCTCGTTCTTGGTCGCGACATTGCCGACGAAGACGGCGCCGTGCTGGAAGGGAAACAAATTGGAGTGGACCGAATAAGCAAGCCCGCGCTTCTCGCGCACCTCCTCCATGAGCCGCGAGGAGAAACCGCCGCCGCCGAGGATATAGTTGAGCACGTAGGCCGCGATGAAATCGTCGTCCTTGCGGGCAATACCGCGATGGCCGAACTGCGCCACCGATTGCGGGACGTCCATCGCGATGATCTCGCGGGTGGGGCCGAGCGGCGGATTGGCCTCGGCCACCGGTGAAAGCGCGGCATTGCCGGGGAGATCGCCGAACATATGGTCGAGCGCACGCCCAAGGGTCTCGGCGTCGATGTCGCCGACCACCGAGATCACCAGCTTGTCGCGGGCGAAGACGCGGCCGACATAATTCTTGAGGTCGCCGGGCGACATCCCCGTGATCGAGGCCATGGTGCCCTTGATCGGGCGCCCGTAAGGATGGCTCGGGAAGGCAAGCCGGTCCCAGGCGAGCGAGGCCACGGTCTCGGGATCGTTCTCGTCGAATTTCAGCCCCGCCAGGATCTGGGCGCGCACGCGCTCGACCGCGTCCTGGTCGAATCGGGGCTTGGTCAGCGCAAGGCGCACGAGATCGAACACCTCGTCCTTGTTGGCGGTCAGCGTCTGCACATTGCCGAGCATGACGTCGCGGCTAGCGTCGAAATCCATGCGCATGGCGAGCCCTTGCTCGCGCTCCTGGAAGGCGACGGCATCCAGCTCACCCGCGCCCTCGTCCATCATGGCCGAGATGAAATAGGCTAGGCCTTCCTTGCCGGGGTCATCCTGGGTGGCGCCGCCGCGGAAGGCGAAGCGCATAGCGATCAGGGGGTTGGCGTGGCTCTCGACGAGCCAGGCTTCGATGCCGCCCGGGCTCGTGACGCGCTCGATCTTCATGAAGCTAACCTCGGAAGCTTGGGCGCCGGCGACGATGAGCGCCACGGCCGCGAGCCCCACGCCATGCCGTATGAGGAGGAGCGGAAGCCGGAAGCGATGCGCCATGACGGCTACGACTTGCCTTTACCTGGCGCATGGGCCGGCTTTTCACCAATGCTGCTGGTATATTCGGGAGCGGGCAGCAGATAGCCGGTGACCGAATTCTTGTCGACAAGATATTTCCGCGCCACGTCGCGCAAATTCTCCACGGTGACTTGCTTCAGCCGGTCGGGCCATGCCTCGACGTCCTCGACGGTCATGCCGGTGGCGAGCCGCCAGCCGTAATGGCGCGCCATGCGCGACTGGCTGTCGGAGGTATAGACGAACTCGGCGATATAGGAGGCGCGCGCGCGGTCGAGCTCCTCTTGGGTGACGCCCTTCTCGCGCAGATCCTCGATCGCGGCCGAGATCGACTTTTCGAGTTCCTCGGCGGTGACGTTCTCGGCGGCGACGGCATAGAAGCCGAGCCTGCCGGAATCGAGTCCGGAATCGGAATACCAGCCGCCGGCGTTGGCCGCCTTCTTCTCCTCGATCACCAGACGCTTATAGATTTTGCTCACGGAGCCCGTGGCGGCGATGCGCATCAGGAGGTCGAGCGCCTCGGCCTCGCCGGGTTCGGCCGAGGCGTAGCTCGGGGAGAGGTAGTAGCGCTGCACGGTGGTACGGCCCGCGCGCGGATCCTCGAGCGTCACCTTCACGGGCGCGAAATGCGTGGGCTCCTGCGGCCTGGCGCGGCCGTTCAACGAGCCGTTCGGCGCGAGCTTGCCGTAAGTCTCCTCGGCGAGCTTCCTCACCTCTTCGGGCTCGACATCGCCGGCGATCACCAGGACGGCGTTGTTCGGCGCGTAGAAGCGCTTGTAGTAGGAGAGCGCATCCTCGCGGTTGAGCGCCGCGATCTCATGCTCCCAGCCGATGATGGGAATGCCGTAGGGGTGGTTGGCATAGAGCGCGGCCATCATCTGCTCCTGCAGGATGCTGCCCGGATCGTTGTCGACGCGGCTGCGACGCTCTTCGAGAATGACGTCACGCTCGGTCTTCACGTCATCCTCGGTGAGGCGCAGATTTTCCATGCGGTCGGCCTCCATGGACATCACCAGAGGCAGCCGGTCTTTCGCCACGCGCTGGAAATAGGCGGTGACGTCGTGATTGGTGAAGGCGTTGTCCTCGCCGCCGTTCTTGGCGACGATTTTGGAGAACTGGCCGGTCGGGATCTTGTCCGTGCCCTTGAACATCAGATGTTCGAGGAAATGGGCGATGCCGGAAAAGCCCGGCGGCTCGTCGGCGGCGCCCACTTTGTACCAGATCATCTGCGTCACCACCGGTGCGCGATGGTCGGGGATGACCAGGACCTGCAAGCCGTTCTTCAGCGTGAACTCGCTGACGCGCTGAGCGGCTGATGCGCCGTCCACCGCGACAGCGACGGCGATCGAGGCAAGGCTAAACGACGCCAGCACAAGCCCCGCCTTGGGGTCGAGCACGGCGAGAAGCTGATCGAACATCCATAGTGTCATAGGGCGGGACCGGGAGTGAGACATCGATGAGACCCAGCAAGGTTCGTGCCGGTTGTTGCACCGGGCCTCCTTGCTCATTTCAGGCCTCGGGCCGGCATTTTCAAGCCAGATTCCGTGTGAAACGACACTCGGGAGCTTGCGACCGTCAATAGAGGGCGCCGGGATTCTTGTAGCTGTCCGGCGCGGCCGGGTGGAACGGGTCCTCGGCTGCCGGCGTGATCTCTTGCGGCGCGTGCGCTGTGAGCGGCTTCGGGCGGGCAGCGGCGACCTGGCCCTCAGGCGGCTTGTCGGTAGGATCGGGCTCTGGCGTATCGTCGGGCTGCACGACATTCTTTTTCTTGCTGAGCAATTTGTCGATAAGGGGGTTCGGCTTGCCCTTGAGAGGGTTGATGGAATCGGTCGCGTCGGTTACTTCCTTGGCCTTCGCCGCTTTCTGGGCATCGACCGCTTCCTGTTGCACGATCTCGGGATTCTTCGGCCAATCCTCCCGCGCGGTCGCCACGGCGACGCCGTTTCCCGGCGGGGGAAGCGTCTTGGTATCGGGTGGAAGCAGAAGCGGGGGCCGCTCGGCCATGCGCACGTCGGTTTCCTTACGGTCGCCTGAGAGGCCCGCATAGTCGAAGATCTTGCCCTGGAACTCGATGCCGCCACAGCCCCCAAGCGCGAGCGTAGCGGCGAGAGCCGCCGCAAGTGTTGCTGCCCGGTAGGGGCCGGATATGGCTAGGCTGTGCCCCAATGTTTCCCCTCGAAGACCCGGGACTCCGGGTTTCTTCACATTTTAGAAGGGTTTCCGACCTTTTTGTGACCCCTGAACAGGGAGTCATACAGAAGTCCCACGACACCGGCAACAATGGCCGTATCGGCCACATTGAACACGTACCATTGGAAGCCGAAGGCGTGCAGCGAGAAGAAGTCCGCCACCGCCCCATAGGCGATTCGGTCGATGGCGTTGCCAATGGCGCCGCCGATGATGAGGCCGATCGAGACGGCGGCGAGCGGCAAGGCAAGCCGCGCGAGCCAGACGGCTAGGGCGAGGCTCGCACCGAAGGCGAACAGGATGAGCCCTAAGCGGCCGAGCGGGCTTTCCTGCGGCAGGAGCCCATAGCTGATGCCTTCGTTCCAGACCAGCACCAGGTCGAAAAACGACGTCAGCGCGACGGAGCCCTTGGCGCCGATGTCATAAACGTAAAGCATCCACGCCTTGCTGGCCTGATCGGCCAGGACCGTAAGTGCGGCGACGCCGAGGCCTAGCGGCGACAAGGGACCCCATAGCCAGGTTCTCAGCATGACGCTACCCGGCGGTTTCGGCGCGGCGCGCATCGAACTGACGCACCGCTTCGGCGTCGCGGGGCGACAGCTCGGGAAACTCGGGATCGGCGCCGACCTCTTGCAGGATCTTCCAGGATCGCGCGCATTTGATCCCTTGCGCGCGCTCGAACACGACCGCGACGCCCTTGACCTCATCGAGGTGAAAAGCGCCGTCAGGCCCTTCGCCGAGCATGAGCCGCGCCCCGCTGGTGATGGCGATCTCGGCGAGATCGATGCCATGCAGAGCCGCGCGGAGGTCCTTGTCGGCGAGATAGACTTTCGGCGCCGCCTCGAGGCTCGAGCCGATGCGTCCCTCTTTCCGCTCGATCTCGAGCGCCCCCGTCACCACGCGGCGAACCTGGCGA
>Ga0315286_10007744_pt1 | contig 10536 bp, 8 predicted proteins | sample YL17G10_0_MG_FD_205038 | JGI IMG/M metagenome (GOLD analysis project Ga0315286, IMG submission 205038) | Sediment microbial communities from Yellowstone Lake, YNP, Wyoming, USA - YL17G10_0 | ecosystem: Environmental > Aquatic > Freshwater > Lake > Sediment | place: USA: Wyoming | collected...
TGGGAGATGGCTGCTCGTCGAGGCTAGGAGGATGCTAGGGATGAAAGACCCCACTCGCTGGCAGGAGATCTTGATCCAGTCAGGCTCTGACAAGCTGACCAAACAGGACGTGTATGACTACTACACGAATCCCAAGATCCAGAAGCACCTGCTCAACGCCACGGGTAAGAACGAGGTCATTCTTCGTCAAAGTTTCACGCCGGAGAACGTTGTTCTCAGACGAAAGTCTGAATCCGGCGCCCCCATTTTTTTACGCGGTAAATCCGATCTGCAAACTTGGGCCGAGAAGCGCCTCACCGAAGTTCATCCGACTTATGGCCATAAGACCGATCATCTCTTGGTCGATCTCGACCCGGGTGAAGACGTTAGTTGGACCAAGGTACAACAAACAGCCAAACAGGTAGCTCAGACTCTGGGTGCTGATCCTAGCGTGACAGGTGTCAGTGCCCAGTTTTCTGGGCATCGTGGCTTCTATGTTCGTGGCCAGCTCGACCGAGACATGAATATCGATGCCGCTCGCGAGAAGGTCAAAGGCTTGCTGGCGGGTCTGACTCAGCAGGACAAGTCTCTCACGCTGGGGATCAAAAGCGATCCCCAGCGACAGATACGTCTCGACACAACCCCTCTAAAATATCGAGGATCCGTGAAAGCTCCCTACAGCCTTTCGGCCGAGACCGGGTTGGTTGCTGCCCCTGTACAAATAGATGATTTGACTAAAGTAAAGCCGGGGGACTTTACGATTGGGCAAATCGTCAAGACGGCGATCGACCTGGAAGGGCTGCGCTCGACTTGTCTGAAGGTCAAAGAGGCCGCCGAATTTCTCTCCAAAGAAGCTCGCCTCAGCATGTCCAAGCTTCAGGGAATGCTGAAGGGCGAACCTGCTCTGTTTCATATGGTGAATCCCGAGAATGTACCAAACTTTCTGCAGTCCAAGAAACTGCTGAGTCCTCTAGAGGCAAAGACACGTGGCCTTGTCTCTAATCTTGAAGGGGGAGCTGGAGTAGAGAGAGTTCCCACTTCAGAGTTCAATAAGACTCGTACTCCTATTCGACTTGGCGAACATAGCGCACGGATCGATGCAAGGAACCTTGTTTCAGGAAACTCGGAACCGGCTGCCCAACTCACACGAATGTCAGCGCCAGGAGTAACTGGGAAGTATCATCGGGTCATGCAAGAAAATCGAAATATGTCGGGGAGCGGCGCTGGAAAAAACTGGAGCTCCATATCTTTCGATACCGTGCCCCGACGGGCTTATGGCGACGTCGGTATGATGACTTCTCCTTCTCAAATTCGGGGGAGTTTAGTGGGTGAATCCTATACCCGCGGTCCGCGTACTCCTGAGAGTCTTACAGAAGTTCAAGCCCATCCTTCCTGGGTCTCTCGCAAAGGGTTAACTCATCACATGACCCTACCCCAAGCTACGGGGAACATTGTGTATGATCCGCAAGCAGTAAGCCGTGAAGCTGCCAAGCAGCTCAAAGCGCAAGGCGGAGTTCCTCTGAATGCTCGCTTTCGACGATTGTCGAAGGCTTATCAGAAACAAAACCTGCAGAACATGCCTGCAGGAGCACTGCAAGATATCGAAGCTGGGAATGTGAACACGGCTACAACGATGCCTCAGTGGCACCAGAAAACTGTAGCACGAGCCGCCCAGCGGGTGCCATTGAGAAAAAGCTGGAAGAAGCCTACACCGATTGAACAGGTAAAGACCTCGGCTGCTAAGCTCTACCGCGACCGGGTCGAGGTCTTCGCTCGGACTCCCGACGGCAAGATTCTGGCTGGCCTCTACTCCGGTAGCGCCAAGAACGTCGCTGTCCCTGGAGGCGGAATCGAGAAGGGCGAGACCAAGGCCCAGGCCGGCAAGCGGGAGTTTCGAGAGGAAGCCGGGATCGCCGTGCGCCGGATTCGCGAGCTCGGAGTCGCTCCGGTCCTCACTGCCTGGGCCAAGAAAGACAAGTCCTACAAGGGCAAAGACTGGCAGGCCGACATCAAGAAGCACCCCAAGGGCAACCGGACCCACTTTGTCCTGGCTGACATCGACACGGCGAAGCCCAAGCAGAAGCCTCGTGATCCGACCGAATTTTACAAGACGCTCAAAGCTCGACCGATCGGAGACCTGATCGCTATTCAGCGAAAAGCGATCCAGAGTCATTCGGGTTCTGATCGTCTCAAGCAGATGCGCAAGCGGCTCGAGATGCTACTCAAAATCAAGCATGCTGAGAAGACCGCTTTCGATTACGGAGGGTTGTTCCGAGTTGCTGACGTTCTGGACGATCAGTTGTGGCTCTATTTGCTGAAAAAGCATCAGCAAGCGAAAGAAACACCGGTCGAAGCGCCGTCTTATTCGATGACCCCTGGGCCAGGGCCAGCGAACTATGCTGCCCCTCCGCCATTTGCCGAAGAGCCGCGATCAATGTTTCGCAAGGAGAGCGCCCAGAAAGAATTCGCTCCGGGGATCCCTTTGTCCCGGAAGATTCATGACGTCCCCAAGGTTCGAGACAAGGCTTGGACTCTGGCTGTCCAACGGCACTTTGCTGATAAGGCCGGGAAGCATTTCGATCTGCGACTGGTGGATCCTTCCACAGGAAGGGCCCACTCTTTCGCAATGCCCAAGGCCGAGCTCCCTAAGCCTGGTCAGATGAGACTGGCCATTCAGCAGGCGACTCACACTTCTGATTATGCCCTCAATTTTGAGGGCAAGATTCCCAAGGGGACCTACGGGTCTGGCAAGGTCGAAATGGCGCTCAAAAAGCCCGTGGATATTATCAAGGCCAACGCCAACAAGATCTTGTTCAAGACCAAAGACGGAGACAGTTATTCGATGTTCCGAATGAAAGACAAGAACTGGGGGATCAGAAACACCACCAAGTAAGGAGAGATAGAATGATGCTCAAACTTGCCTATCAGATCGGGTTCGAACTAGCATTACAAGAAGCGCTTCGCAAGATCGCTGGCATTCCTGGGGCTGGGTTCGCTATCCCGAAGGCAGAGATCGCCAAGGTGCTAGGCAAGGCAGCGCCTGCACCCGCTGCTGCGAAACCTAGCCTTTGGAATTCGATCAAGAGTTTTTTTTCTCCGGAATCCGCCCCGGAGACGATGAAAACGCTCACTTATGTGAATCTGCCCAGAGTTGGGGCTAGGAATTTGCCGAATAGATCATATCGAAGGAGAACAGGTCTGTAACCCCAAACCCGGAGGCCCCTATGATTCAGTGGCCGAAGCCTCGAAAGGATCAAGTCATCCTGGCGCTGGTAACCGTTGCTCTTGCTACACTGCTGATCATTCTTCTTCGTGTGGGTTTTGCCGCTGCTCAGGAGGCTTTGCCAACTAAGCTTGACACGGACCCTGGAAGTTTCGCTCAGGACATGTACACAGCTTTTACGGCCAAAGAGTGGGGCATCTTTGTCGGCTGTTTGATCATGTTCCTGGTCTGGTTCATTCGGTTGTTCGTATTGGTCAAGTTGCCCTCAGACTGGTTGCCATGGGTGGCATCAGGGATGGGTGTGCTACTCTCGATCGGAGTGGATTTGACCAGCAAAGTTCCCTGGTGGAAAGCAGTGCTCAATGGCCTCCTGGTCGGGGCCGCTGCTTCGGGGCTCTGGTCCCAGGTCGGTAAAAAAGTTCTTCCTACGGAAAGGAAAAAGGGGGAGAACCAATTGGACACCGAAAATTTGGCGAGCGTACCGCAACCGCTACGAAAATCGCCAAAGATTATTATCGCTAAAGAAACGCCTATGGTCTTGAGAGATACGAAACTCGACAGGACCCGAGCGATGAGTGAAGAGGAAGTTAAAAAGATCCTCGAAGATGAGGATACCGAGCCATATAGAAAGGCGCTCCTCGATGATCCAAAATAGAGCCCTTAAACAAGCGTTCTGGATAGGCGTCAAACTGGCTTACGAGCAGCAGGTCAATGACAGCAAGCCGCTCGAAGAGATCTCGTCGCCCCAGACGTATGAAGATTCGTCAGAAGCGCCGACCGACGTAGTGACGACCGAGCACCTGACAACCAGTTTGCAGCAACTTCCGGATCTACAGAGTCCGGACAATCACAATCCGAACGAGGACCGGGATCCGTTGACTTCCTACGGGCGCGCGACTCAACACTGGGATCTGGACGATATGGCTCGGTTTGGTCTGGATATTCAGGGGCCCTCTTCGACGGCGGTATAGGAGGGTACATGAGTCATCTGAAATTTGCCTATGAGCTTGGTCAAAAACTAGCTTATGAAGAGACAGGTCTGGTCAAGCAGTCTGGCAACAGATACACCCCTGTGCTCAAGAACATCCTGTTGGGAAAATCTAAGAGCACTTGGAAACCGTTCGAAAATAAACTCATCGAACACGAGCAGATGCCATCCCTGTGGGGAAAGGCCATGAATCGCATGCGTGGCATTACAGACGAAAATCTAAGTAATATCCGTGCGCATATTCGACTCGTGTCACATCCAGACAGTGTTCGGGCATACAATCTTCCCTTTCATGATCCTGCGGCACCTATTACAGGTACCCAAGGTTTAGGCCGTATGCTGAACGAACAAGCTCTTGGTGGGCATCGGTATTCTGGATCAATCAGAGGGCATATCCGATCCGCAATAGAAGACCTGCGAAATTCTCCAGCTAGGGTTATGCCATTACCGTAAGGAGTTATTATGCCCTCCCAGTCTTTTGGTCAGATGATGCTCAACGACATCTTGCCCTCCGATCTTCAGTCGTCAGGCCCTATGCCCAAGAAAGAGCTCTACGCTCGGCTCTATACCCTCGCGCGCAAGGACCCCAAGCAGGCGGCTGACGTCATGGAGAAGCTCCGCAAATTTGGGCATAATGTTGCGACGTCAGAAGGTATGTCGATTACGTTGGATGACATAACCCCGGATTACGAAGCGAAGAAGAATATCGTCCGACCCGCTCTAGAACGAATCAAGAAGACCGAAGACATCCAAGCCCGTCAGGCAATTTTGGATTCTACTCAGACCGCGCTCAACGAATCGTCCAAGAATTTTCAAGGAAGCCAAGGAGTTCTTGTTCGATCCGGTGCTAAGGGAAATGCTATTCAGGTCATGAAGTCTTTTATCTCCCCTATATCTGCTCGGACCGAAACAGGGGACCATTACCCCTGGTTCATTCATCATAGCTTTGCTGAGGGGCTTCGACCTTCAGAGATGATTGCGAATAATATTGAGTCGCGAAACAATGCCATCACTGGCAAGCTTCAGGTCACTGAGCCAGGTGACTTCGCCAAGATCCTGACTAACAACATGAACAATCAAATGATCCTGGCGGAAGATTGTGGGACTTCAAATGGGATCATGATGGCCACTGATGATTCGAACATCTCAGATCGGTATCTTGCTGGTTCGGGTACTGTAGGGTTCCCCAAGAATACGCTGGTTACACCCCAAGTTTTATCGAAAATACGAGCAAAATCCGAAACGGCCCTTGTGCGTTCTCCGATGACTTGCGAGCTCCCTGACGGGATCTGTCAACACTGCTACGGGCTCGATGAATACGGCAAGCATCATGGAATCGGGACCAATGTCGGTGTCCGCTCGGCTCAAGCAATGGCGGAGCCACTCACGCAGTTTGTGCTATCGGCCAAGCACGGTGTCCGCCAAGCAGGTGTGGACAAATCGAAAATTCAGGGATTCCAACGACTGCGGGTACTGCTTGAGGTCCCTCAGAGCTTTACCAATCGAGCAGTCCTGGCTTCATTTGACGGCAAGATCTCGAAGATCAAGAAGGCCCCACAGGGAGGATTCGACGTCTCCATTGGAGACGTTGAGCACTATGTTCCCCCGGGGCTGGACTTGCGGGTTCGCCCTGGAGACTCGGTGTATGCTGGTGATGTCCTATCCGATGGATTGCCCATGGCCAATGAAATCGTGCAGCACAAAGGTCTTGGTGAGGGACGCCGGTATATCACCGAGCAACTCGATACGGTCTTCAAGAATCAAGGGGTGAACCTAGACCGGCGACACTTCGAAATTTTGGCCCGGTCCGCACTGAACAATGTCGTCGTCGAGCACGACCCTGAAGGTCGATTTATCTCAGGGGACGTCGTCAATTATCATGCGCTGCTGCCCAGACTTCGGGAAGACATGAAGTCAGTTGCGATCAACGACTCTGGTGGAAAAGTCCTGGCGAGCCCCTATCTCCATCATCTCCCTGGGACGACCGTGACTCAGTCAATGATCGATGAGCTAAAAAAAGCCAAGATTCATGAAGTAGAGATTTCCAAAAAGCCGCCCCAGTTGACCTTCATCATGGCCCCTATATCGCGAAACCCTCTGCTCAATCCTGACTGGATGGCACGGCTCGGACATCGCTATCTAAAAGAGTCTTTGCTCGAGGGAGCGCACTACGGACAACGGAGTCAGATCCACAGTACCAACCCCATTCCGGGGTATGTCTATGGTCGGGAATTTGGGGAGGGGTCGGGCGGAAAGTATTGATAGGTTGAAGAATTGAAAGTCCCGACCTACAATTAGGTCGATTCGTTTGAAAGTGAAATTCATCTCGCAAAGGAGAGATCAAATGCTTCGGAAATCTTACGTTCGCGGCGTGACCAAGGCGCTGGTCGACTGCGGCGCCATCAAGCTGGCCGAGCACAAGGCAGCTGAGCTGGCCGACGCTGTTGCCGCTCAAATTCCCCCGGAGGCCCAGGCCGAGCTCGCTGGCGAAGTACCGCCCGAAGCGACCGCCGAGATTGCCTCGACGCTGATGGACCTTGCTCAGAATCTCGAAGCCGCGGCTCAGAGCGCAGGCGATGCGGCGGTCGCGGCTGGCGGTGGGGGCGGTGGTGGCGGAATGGGTCCCGAGATGGCGGGCCCTCCGGGTCCCCCGGCTCCCCCGGCTCCCGAGGAGGAAGAAGAGACCGAGGAGAAGAAAGAGGCTTCGCTCAAGCGCGCGGCGATGTACCTTCGCCAGAAGTTTGCGATGCGCCAGAAGCGTGCCGAAGGTACGGGTCCGCTGGTGACTGGCGACAAGCCCGAGCAGCAGAACACGCTGTCCGCGTCGGCTCCGGTGACAACCGAGGGTGCGCTCGAGAATCAGATGCGCCCCGAGGGTTATGCCCAGGTCGCCGTCGGCACCACGAACTTCACCCCTCCGACTTCAGCCATTGTCGGCGCTGAGCAGCTGCGTGAGCCGGGCGCGATCGGTCAGGTCGGTGAGCCGGGCACCAACGAGCTGATCCAGATGAGCCAGAAGGCTGGCAGCTTGCGGAACATGATCAAATCGGCCCTGCGCAAGCAGGCCGAGGGCAGCGGCCCGGCTGTGACTGGCGACAAGCCCGAACAGCAGAACACCCTGTCAGCCTCTGGCCCGGTGACGGCCGAGGGTGCAATGGAGCGCGAGCAGCGCCCCGAGGGCTATGCTCAGGTGGCCGTGGGTGACAGTCCGAACATGAACAACGCAGCCGCCGCGGCTGCTGTTGGCAAGGAACAGGTCCGAGAGCCGGGTAGCATTGGTCAGGTCGGCGCGCCGGGCACCAACCAGGCCATCGATCAGTCCAAAGCAGCCGAGGAGCGGGCGTACCTGGGTCAGTTCAAGACCCTGAGCGCCAAGTACGCGCATTGCCTCCCGTTCTGGATGCAGGACAACGAGAAGATCGCCTCCATTCAGTACCTCATGGCTCTGCCTCCGTCGCAGCGCGAGGTCGTTGCCAGCCGAATCAGCAAGACCGCCGAGCTTCCGCCCGAGATGAAGGCGTATGTCGAGGGCGAGAAGAAGGACGAGGACAAGGGCAAGGACGAGGACGAAAAGAAGGAGGATGAAAAGAAGGAGGACGAGAAGAAAGAGGGTTCGGTGAAGACTGCTTCCCTTCGCGCGGGCGATCTCATCTCTCGCCTTCGTTCGGTCCATACGAGGTAACCCGGTGAGGGACCTTCTGGCCAAGTTTGGCGAGCGACTCGTCCCGTTTCTGAGAACTCGGTTGCGCGAGGGTTCGTCTCTCCGCCCGGTAGAGGCGGACCCTCGCGCAATCAAAACCGAGAATTTTCTGGAAGAGACGGCTCGCTTGCAGAATCCGACGAAGTCAGAGAAACTGACCAAAGTCATTTCCACGGCGGATTGAGTGTGAACTATGTCGAGCGTAAGTCTCTCTACCCTGGGGACGACCCTGGGGATCATGCGCATGAAGTCGGCGCTGAAAGATGCCAAAGGCTTCTTTCAAGAGGGTCCGGAGCAGCTCGAAGAAGTCAAGCGTCTGGTCGAAGAAGAAATAAAGAACGATCCTTCGATCAAGGATATAAAAGTCGTCTTCGCCCCAGGGACATCCGGAGCGTATGACCCTCGAACAGACACGATCTACTTGGGGGTTATCAATCCGGCTGTTCTCGCCCATGAGATTGGTCACGCGAAGAATATCCGTGGGTCCACGGTATACCGGAATCTCCTTAGTCTAGGGGGTTTGGCCAACACAGTAACGTCGACTGCAGCGCTTCCGACCACTTTGGCGCTTCGCGCCTTTATGGATGACCGGAAGAAACGAAACGAAGTGTTCAATGTTCTCACAGCGCTCACTGCCATAAGCGCTGCTCCGATGTTGGCCGAGGAGCTCATGGCGTCCGCGGATGCTGTACGGCATTCTAACAGTAAACTCCAAGCAATGAAATCGTTGCTCCCAGCGTACTTGACGTATCTGGGGACCACCGCGGTTCCGATCGGAATTTACCAGTATTTGGGCAAGCAATAAGGAGAGGCGAACATGCCGCCAGTTTCCCCTAGAACCGAAGCCTTCATGCAGCCGCCTCCGTCAGAGGAAGACGCGACCCTGGCATTCGAGAATGGCTTTAGTCAGCTCGCTCATCGGGCCTTTTCGACCAAGTTCCCTGAGCTCGTTGAGTACATGGTCACCTTCAAGGTGGTCGACTCCGATCTCAAAACGGGAGCCGCAACGGGCGCTTTTATCCTCACGGTGGACGGGGAGTCCGTTATTGTTCCAGTGATCCTTGCTCGAAACCAACTCAAGCCAATCGAGGTCATGTATCTTAAGAGGAAAGATATCTTTCTTCCTCTCTCCCGGGATTGGCTCAAAGAGGTCTCCCGATCATCTTTGGACAATCTTGGAGAAGGGGTTACCCCACCCAAGGCTATGGAGTACGACGAGGACATTCGCCGTCTGGTCGTCCCTCCAACAATCGGCCGTTTCTCCTACGCGGCTGAGAACCCTAAGGGCCTGAGACTTGCTCAGTTCTTGGATGGGGCGCCGAATTACGTCAAACAAGCTTTCTCGATCATCTTGCAGAAAGATCGAAAACTCCTCAAATTCGCCTTTGAGCATTATGATCGAGATATGCTACTCACTGCCCTCAAGCCCAAGCTTGAGAAGATCGCAGCTGAAGAACCCAAACTCTATTGGTTGACTCCGGACGCTTCTGAGTCAGAATTCCGCGCGATTTTTGGCAAGCAGGCGGGCTATGCTTACCAAGAAGCAGTGAAGAAAGGTTACGTCGTTCAGGATGAACGTCCGATCACCAACAAGATCGTGGATGTCGAAGGACCGCTGCGCCTGACTTCGGTCAACCAAACCGGGTTCTTCGAAGTCCTGATGCAGGACGGGACCAAGCAGCCGGCGCTCTGCTTGTTCAATCCACAGAGCTTCACCCAGCATTTCTACGCTGGGAAGCGGACCGGTCAGACTCAGTACCCGGATCAGTACCGGGAGCATCACAAGAAGAAGATCCAGAACCTGATCGAGGGAGAACCCGACAATACCCAGCATGAGAACGAACCCGGGCATCTCAACCAGATGACCGTCGTCATCTTTGAGAACAAGACCTACGTTCAGACTCGTGAACCGGTAACGGGCAAAGAGATCCCCCTGCAAGCAGTTCCTGCGGGGCTCCTTTCCATGTTCGAATCCGACGCTACCCCACATGGATTGGGTATCTTCATTCGCCTGCGCGGCGGACGAGCCCAGGCCACTGAACCAGTACAAATCGAATCGATGGTGGTCGGCTCGGACAAAGTTCGGCGACTCAAGATCTTCGCTGGGGGCGATCGTTCGGTCGTCACCGACCCGAAGAGCGCAGTCGACCAGATCATCGTCCCCAAGGACTCGAACCTAGCTTACCTGCCCTCGACCTACCGGTTCGTGTCTCTCGACGGAGAGCGGAACGCTTGGGAGCTCTTGAGAGGGGCCCACAAGACATTGCCCTTCCTACAGATGCTGGAGAAAGCCGGCGCGATCTCGATCAAGCTGATCGATGCCAAGGGTGGCGGATTCTCCATCGGCGGTCTGGAATCGCAGGACAAGACGGCCACGGTTCGTGACCTCGTGGCCGGATGCCAGCTGCGCGTCAACGACGCCGAGGCCATGGTCGAGAAGGTAGCTGAATGCGGGACGTCCTGCTTTTACTTGGTAAATGACGCCCAGCTGCGCCACTTTGCCAAGCTCGCCCAGGGCGGAGCAGCGCCACAACAAGAGGCGGCCCCAGCCCCGAGTGGAACCGGCGCGGATCCCAATGCAACGGGTGAAATGGGCGGAATGCCCACGGACCCGAACATGATGGACCCGAGCATGATGGACCCGAG
>Ga0315286_10007745_pt1 | contig 10536 bp, 11 predicted proteins | sample YL17G10_0_MG_FD_205038 | JGI IMG/M metagenome (GOLD analysis project Ga0315286, IMG submission 205038) | Sediment microbial communities from Yellowstone Lake, YNP, Wyoming, USA - YL17G10_0 | ecosystem: Environmental > Aquatic > Freshwater > Lake > Sediment | place: USA: Wyoming | collected...
GGCCGACGATCAGCAGGAAGAAAAAACCGGCCAGGTGCAACTGATGACGGTTCACGCCGGAAAGGGACTGGAGTTCAACACGGTGTTCATCGTCGGCGCGGAAACCAGCATCTTCCCGTCTGGACGCGGCGGAGAGCCCGACGAAGAACGCAGGCTCATGTACGTCGCCGTGACCCGGGCCAAGAAGCGCCTGTACGTGTCGTACGCCGAGTCAAGATTCCTGTACGGCGAAGAGAAACAGAACGATCCGAGCCCGTACCTGGAGGACATTCCGGCGGAAGCCAGAGTCCAAGTGTCTGCGGGCGACCTGATCGACGAGACCAACGCGAGGAGCTACGGATGAACGACGAGAAAGAGATCAAGACGAGCATCGCCCCCCTGCGCGACCGGGTACTGGTCGTCCCACTGCCGCCCGAGGCAGGAGGCGGTCGGACCACCAGCAAGATCATCGCCCCTGGGCCGACCGACGACATGCGCCGTGGGAGGGTGATCGCCACGGGTAACGGTCACGTGAGCGTCAACGGGGACATCGTGCCGCTGCTGCCCAAGGTCGGCGACGTGGTGCTGTTCCTCAAGACCGCAGGCGTCGCATTCGAGAGCTACGGGCAGAAGTTCGTGATGCTCCACGAGGCCCAGATCGAAGGCACCGAAGGCTCGAACCCGGAACCGTCGTAGGTAGCCTGATGACCGAGCTTTCCCGCGAGGATCGGATGGAGCTATGGCAGGTGGCCGCTGCCTCCGCCGTGGTGTGCTCGTTCGCGCAGCGCAGCCGGTTCGATACCCGCTGGGACGGGGAGCGCGTCCCGTGGCCGGAGCCTGTGCGTCCGGTGATCGTACGTACCGGGCTTCTCGATGCTCTGAGCGAGCGCGTGCAGGAAGTGAGCAGGCTCATCGGCACAGAGCTTGAGGGGAACCTGCTCCGGTACGTTGCCTGGGCAGCGCACGCGCTCGACGACGGAGCGAACTTCCGCGACGTGTACGCGGTGGACGGGTGCGTGTTGCTGCGAGGAGGCGAAGCCCTCGTGCGTCCTGACGTATACGGGCGCCTGACGATCGCTCTCGCGGCGATCGATTTCGAGGAAGTCGAAGTCGGGGTGCATGCGCAGCCCGAGCAGGTACTCGATGCGATCGACAAGCTCGACGCGGGCCATTGTTGCAGCATGGGCTACAAACTCGATCCCGAGGAGCGCGCTCGCTGGTATGACACTGGTACGATCGAGATGATGGACCGCGCCGGGCTCGGCATGCTGGGCTCACGCGCGGAGGATCTGGACGATCTGGGCTCGCTCGGGAACGGGCTCGCAAAAGAGGAGCCGGTGGGCACTGCATACCCGCCAGGGCAGAACCGTTTTCTGAACGACGACGTGTACGTTGGCCCTCCGCGTGAGCGCGATGCGCCAGATCCGAGTGGCCTCGCTGCTCGGTCGCGCGAAGCGATGATCGAGAGCCCTAACCTGGGCTCGCTCGGAAACGGGTTGCCTGGGCCTGCTCGAAAGGACGAGGAATGAACCGTGCTTATCCGGTTGACGCCCACGACCACTACCAGTTGCGGGCCTTGCATCACGCCGAGCGCAGAACAGACGCCCGAACAAGTTTAAGGCAGGACGGCGGATCGCACAGCATCACGTCATCGTCCCCAGAGTCGGACCCAGTGATGTACCAAGGATCATCCACGATCCACCCGTCGTACGTGCCCCAACGGCACAAAAGATCCGCCATCGCCGCCGTGCTTTCAGACAGGTCCGGCTCGTCATCATCAGTCTCAAACAGAGACTCCGCCTCTGGCCAATCTGCGAAGCGGATCAGGCGCAGCGGGCTTATGACTCTGTACTCCAGCAACCACCCGCTTCCGGTAAAGCCACGCAGTCTAGTATCTTCCTTGAGGCTTGGGTTCAGCGCGAAAAGTGCGGCTACGCGTTGGCTGCGAGAGAAAAATGAGCGGTGGCGCGGAACAAAAGGCATGCTCACCGACCCTTCCCCGATGGGGCTCCCGTGGAACAGTTGCGCGCCAGCACGAAGTGCTTTGGTTCGATGCACCATGGTCCCTCAGAATAACACAGGTGTCGCGCGTCTCCACCACTGGTAGTGGTCGTGGGCGTCAACCGGATAAGCACGGAATGAACCGCCGTGGTTCACACCTGGACATCGTGTTCGACGCCAAGCCCAAGAAGGCGTCGTTGACGATCGACTTCGATCTGGCCTCGCTCGTGCGCCGCATCGCCAGCGTCGAGGGTCGTGGACGCGACGTGAACGCGCTCGTGGCGGACATGGTTCGCGTCTACGTGAAGGAGACGCACCCGAAATGGGAACTCGTGGAACGTGCCGCGTCGGTAGGTCTGGCTGCTCCGCGAAAGGACGACAAATGAACCGACATGAGCGACGCAAACAAGCGGCGATCTCTCGCGCCGACGTGAACAGGCTGGTTTCTGGCGCGCGCTGGAGCCAAAGGCCCGATCCTGAAGATCCCGAGTACGCGCTCATCGAGTTCAGGATGCCGACCGGCCCGAACCGGATGCCGGAAGCTACGTACGTAGGTGACGAGGCGATGGCGCGCATGCACAGGTTCGGGTCTGGGTTCCTGGCCGGGGCCGAGGACGGCAAGCGTGAGCGCGACGAGAACTAACCCGACGAAATGCGCCTCGCCACGTTGAGCGTCTCGTGCATCCCGGGGTGCAGCGGCTCGGGGGGATCTTCCAGGGAAAACCATCCCCCGGCGGAGCTTTCCCAGTTCAACCGAGGCCGCCACGCACGCGCCGCCGCCGGAGTCAGGATCACGAAGTACGTAGCGAACGCGACCGACGGGCTGGTGGTCACGTGCAGCCCGACCGGGTTCATGTCGCGCGGGAGAGATCCTGCCTCTTCGATCGTCTCGCGCTGGGCGGCTTCCCACTGGCCTTCGCCGCGCTCGACGATGCCACTTGGCACGCTCCAGACCAGCGGGGTCGGCACGCGATCGGACCTGCGGATCAGAAACACTGCCCGATCGCGAGGTACCAGAAAACAGATGCCAGCCGCCAGTTTCGACACGGACACGAGAGTACACCGAGAGAAACTCCCGTGGTAGGCTCGCCCTGATGGCCACCGATGATGTGCGGTCGTACGTAGCCGAGGTTCGGGCGAAGTTCCGTGAGGGGGCGCGCGGCGCTGAGATCAACAACCTGACCGAGACCATCCAGGGCGTCGTCGGCGGCGCGAAGGGCATGGGCTTCCGGGCGCCGCTGCTCGCCATGTGCGACGCGGTGTTCCTGGCGCTCGCCAAGTCTATCGACGACGCGGACGGCGCCAAGAACCCGCAGGACGCGGCTCTGTTCGAGCAGGACGCGAGCGATTTGCTCGGGCTCTACCAGGCGTGCTGCGCGGCGTTCAACGTCGCCGACTCGATGGAGCGCGACATGGGGATCGCTGGCCCGCGGCCGGAGGTACCGGCGTACGACGACTCCGAGGACGACGAGCCTGAGTGATGGGCACGATCGCGCTCGGTCCGCTGCGCGTCGAGGCCACCGATCTGATGATCGGTGCGGCCGTCGGCGGCGTGCTCGGGGCGCTTTGGTACTCGGCCTCGAAGAGCAAGCGCGCTCTCCCAGGCGTACCTACCGTCGGAGGCTTCGCAGGGGCGCTCCTGGGCCGCGCGATGGCCGACCTGGGCACGAAAGAGTCTGCGCACAACAACACGGGCCCCAGGGTAGACGAGATGCTGCGCAACACCGGGATCACGCCCCCGGCGAACTGGTGCGCTGCCGCCGTAGCTACCTGGATCAAGGAGGCGTCTGCGGCGCTGGGTATCCCGAAGCCGATCCCTGGATCCGCAGGCGTGCTCGAAACCATGCGCCAGCTTCGTGACCCAGGAAACCCGCGAGCAGGCTGGTTGGACGTCGCACAGCTACGCGCGAACCCGGGGCTCATTCAGCCGGGCATGCTGGTCATCTGGACCCGCGGCGACGCTGGTCAGAACATGGGCCACATAGGCGTCGTGGAGTCGTTCACGGGCCCGGACACGATCAACACGATCGAGGGCAACAGCGGCCCCGAGAGTGACAGCGTTTCGCGCGGCAAGCGGCCTCTCAGCGAGCCTCGGCTGCTCGGGATGGGGTTCTTCCGCGAGGCGCCCGCCGTCGCGGGCTTCGGCTACCTGAACAACCCCCCGGGGGTCGCGACATTTCCATGAGCTACGAACTCGCCCTCCACACGCGCAAGGTCGCGAGCCGGTGCATCTTCTGCCACCGCGCGCTCGTGGACGCCGACTCGGTGCAGGCGGGCGCCGGACCCGACTGCCGCGCCAAGTACGGCTACTACAAGCCCGCTGGCACGCCGGATGACGACATGATCCTCGCGGGTCTGCTGGGCGCGCCGGACGTGATGCACGATCAGATCAGCCCGCTCTTCAAGGCCCGCGACTACAAGGCCATGGCCCAGAAAGCGATCTGGCACGGCGCGCTCGCCGCCGAGCACGGTGGCCCAGGCGCGAACGACGCCATCGCTGCCGCGCACACGATCGCGAAGGGCGCCGGGTACACGAAGGTCGCCGAGCGCATCATGGAGATGGAGCGTTCGCGCGGCATCCAGATCGTGCGCGAAGCACCTGGGAGCTTGGCGATTTTTGCGCCCGTCAGCGACGCGTGGCTCACGGAGGTACGCAAGATCCCGGGGCGAAGATTTGTGCGTGCTCCGCAGCCCAGGAACGTCATACCTGAAAGCTCTCTCCGACAGGCCATGGCCGCGCTCTCGATGGTCTACCCGGGGCAACTGATGGTCGGCCCCGAGGGCAACATGTTCAAGGTGCCAGACCACCCTCCGCAGGAGCTACCCGCGATGAATGCTCCCCCCGCTGGGGCGCCCACCAGTGCCACCAACGAAACCTACCCCGCGGCTCCAGCCGCCCTTGCCGATCTGGTCATCGGCGAGCGCGTGCAGGACTCTCAGGGCCGCGAACGTATCGTCGGCTGGATCGGCCCGAAGTCGTCCGACGGCTACTACCGCATCGGGATCGACTGGCCCGGTCGCCCGGTGAGATCCGGCCGCGACTTCGTGTCGTTCCGCGAAGTGAAGGCGATGCCGAAGGCCGTGGCCGACGCTCCGATCGTGCAGCAGGCAAAAGCTGTCGCGGCCGACGCGCTCCAGATGGGCGCGCCGGTTCCAGCGCCGCCGGTGCTGCGCGCGGATCGGCAGATCCCAGCGCAGGCGATGCCGCATCAGGTCGAGGGTATCCGTTGGCTCGACGCCCATCCCGGTGCGTTGCTCGCGGATCAGCCCGGCACGGGAAAGACCCTGGTGTGTGTCTGCGCAATCGACGCGCCAGCGATCGTGATCTGCCCCGCGGTGATGCGGGCGGAGTGGGCCGACGAGATCAACCGCTGGCGCCCTGGCCTCACGGCCCGCGTGATCTCTGGCGAGAAAGCCGGTCCGATTACGGACTACACGACCGCCGACGTGATCGTGATCAACTACGATGTCATGTCCGCGCACGAGGACAGGCTCATGGAGGCGCACCAGCAGCGCCCGTTCAAGACGCTCGTCGCCGACGAGGCCCACGCGCTCAAGACGCTGAAGCTCAAGAAGAGCAAAACCGGCCTGGAGTACAGCGGGTCGGCACGCGCGAAGTCGGTCGCTCGTCTGTGCGCGGTGATCCCGCGGAAGTTCATGGTCTCGGCGACGCCGGTGCTCAACCGGCCGATCGAACTTTTCCCGCTGCTCCACATGATCGATCCCGCGACGTGGAGCGACTACGCGGCGTTCGGTATCCGGTACTGCGCTGGCACGCTGGAAGAAATCCGCGTGCGTGGTGGGTTCCGGCGCAAGACCTGGAACTTCGAGGGTAGCTCCAATGAGCGCGAACTGAACGCGCTCTTGAACTCCAGGTACATGCTCCGCCGCGACAAGAGCATGCTCAACCTGCCCGAGAAAACACGCGAGACGCTGAAAGTGGTCCTCGGACGGGACGAAGCGCAGGAGTACATCCGTGCCGCCGAAGAGTTCCTGCGCTGGGTGATGGACAACGGCGGCCCGGAGAAGGTCGCCAGGGCGAAGCGCGCCGAGCAGCTAGCGAAGATGACCGCGCTGCGAGGGCTTGCCGCGAAGGGCAAGGTGCCCGCGGCGTTCGACTGGATCGTGAACCACAAGGCGAGCACCGGGCGCCCGCTGGTCGTGATGGCGCATCACTCGGAGGTGCTCTCGCGGCTCGACACGATGCTCACGGCGCAGGGCTTCCGTATCGGCAAGATCATCGGCGGCCAGGACGAGCGCGAGCGCAAGCGCGACAAGGAAGCCTTCCAGGCGGGGAAGCTCGACGTGCTTCTCTGTTCGATCCTCGCGGCAGGTGTCGGGCTCACGCTCACGCGCGCGACCGAGACGCTCTTTGTTGAGCGCACCTGGCGCCCGATGGACTTGGTTCAGGCCGAGGACCGCATTCACCGACTGGGCCAGACGAACAAGTGCACGATCACGTACCTCGACGCCGTAGGTACGATCGACGAGGCCATCGCGAGCCTGCTCGTGCGCAAGACGCAGACGATCGCGGGCGTGATCGACGGCGAGGCGCTCGACGAGCAGCAGGCTGGGCGCCGGGTGTTCGGGACGATGTTCCGCCGGGGCAACCAGCCGATCGCGGTGTCGGACGACGGAGACGACGACGCGTTCGAGTTCGCTCCCAACCAGGGCGGCCAGGTCGAGATCGCGTGGAACTGGTTGGACCCGACGGACGCTGCGTGAAGTACCTACAAGATCAGCCCTTCACGGTCGGCGGCGCGTCGCGCGAGTACAGCGCGGGTTGGGACGCCATCTTCGGCAAGTGCCCGACGTGCGGGCGGCGCAAGAGCGAGCAGGGCGATCCTCCCATGATGCTCGTGAACCCACCGTCGCCGTTCCCGCGCTGCAACGACGCGTTTCACCAGCAGACCAAGTAGCTCAGGCTGTCTTTTTCTGGCGTACGTACGCCAAGCGCGAGCGCATCATGGTCAGGACTTCTCGCAGAGAGCCTGCCAGGAAGTCTCCGAACACGATCCCGCGCTGGGGCAAGCTCAACGCCGCGAACGACACGTGATACGCGGCCTCGGGCAAGATCACGCTGTCGGCTCTCCTGCGGTAGCTACGGATCATCTGCGCCGACGGACAGGCCACCATGGCGACGCCGACGAACTTGGGCGCGCGCTTGGCGGCTTCGTTGGACAGGACCGCGATGGCCGACCGGCGGCGCGTGTCTGGCGCCGGGCCCAGAAGCTCGCGAGCAGGCTTGCCCACGGCGGTTACCAGATACGCGGGTAGCACTGCCGACGAGATCGCCTGGCCGCCGATGACCGTGCCGTCCGCGTCGAAGCGCAAGATACGCAGGTGCTTCTGGGTCACGTCAGCACCGAGAATAGCAGGTCGATCGGGTTCGGTAGGAGCCCTAGCGTGCTCGCGTTGACCTTGTACTTGCCCGAGAGCACGCTGAACTCGCGAGACATCTGCGCGCGCTGGGCTTCGTCCTCTGAGTACGTGCCGCCCTCTGCTTCTTCTTCGGCACCCAGATCCACCATGCGCCCGAGGAGCCTCTGGCCGTGCGTGTCCCAGGCGCGGGAGAGACGATCGTCGTCGCCCGGTCCCTTGCCGCCCGTGAGGCCGCCGTCGGCGACGATCACGTTATCCGCGTCGAGCCCCGCCGGAGGAGCTTCCCAGCGAAGCCCTGTGAACCCAGCGGGCAGGCTCGTGTCCGTGCCGAGTCCGAGTGCCCGCACCGGGATGAGATCCGAGACCGGCGCGGAGCTTCGCGACGGTAAGTACACCTTCGGGTACTCCGTGGGCTTCGCCTCGGGATGCGCGCGCAGCCAGTCGGAACGCTCGCGCTCCCAGGTGCCGCGGATCTCTTTCTCGCGCGCGTGTTCGAGATCGCGCTCGGCAGCAACGTCGGCGACGTACCGCCCGCCAGTTACGACCTCGTAGAGCTTGTCGCCCGAGAGCAGCCGGGCTCCGGCAGGCACCACGACCGGCTGCTCGGTCGGTCGCGCGAACCGCACGTTGCCCCTGGACCCGGCGCCCATGCGCGTGTGTAGCTCCGCTTCGAGCGTGACCGGGCACGGCACGCGGAACGCGCTCCAGACCGCGACCTGCTCGACAAGCTCATCAGACCGCCTGAGAATCCTGCCCGCAGCCGCGCGCTTGTCGGCCTTGAGTAGCTTCCGTAGCTCCCACAGTTGGCGTGCGATCCTGCGGGCGACGCACTCGGAGTGCGAGCCAAGTTCTTTCGCGAACCTGCGCGCGAACTCCGGCGTGTGCTGGATCGTACGGGTCTTGGGGTCGATGCGGAAAAGCTCGTCGTAGCCAGCCAGCGGCGCGTCGTCCTTGCAGCGCGCGAGCACCTGGATGGCCTTGTCGTCTTTCACTTCGTCGCCGTACACCTTGGCGAGCAGGTTGAGGTAGAAGCTCTGGCGTGTCTCAACCGTGCGGGTTTCGATCTCTTCTTTCTCTTCGTCGGTGATCTCGCGGCCTTCGGCTTTGAGCCGGTGAGCGAGATCCTCGCGAGCTTTGCCGGTCTGGCGTCGGCGCTCGCGCACCAGCGCATCGAAAGGCTGTGTGCTCACGTCCCAGCCGTGCTTCTTCAGCATGCCGTTGATGCGTTCGAGCGCCGCAGCGGCGTTCTGGCGTACCTCCGACGGCGAATAGTCGCCCATGGGCTTGTCGCGCTCGGTGCGCGCGATCATGTCGTCGTACGAGCACATTTGGTCGAGCAGAAACGACAGGTCGTAGGTAGACGCCCGGTGCCGGAACCTGGGTGTCTTATCGAGATCCACCGAGCCCACGAGCGTCCGCAGGAAGTCCAGTAGCTCGTCGCGCTCCGCGTCAGGAAGCGCAGCAAGCGGATCTGGCGACGAGTACCAGTCGGGCAGCACGAGTTTGCGCGTGTCGCCGGGCTTGATCGGTCCGGGTACGATGGGCCTGTCGTCCACCTTGTGAGCTTCGCCTTTGGCGGCTTCGCCACGGCTCAACCGGAACGTCCTCGCGTTGTCGCAGAACCACTTGAGGATCATGTCCTCGCGGTGCTGCCGGTAGACCACGAACGTCTTGAAGAACTCCTCCGGGTCATCGACCAGATCGGCGTCATCGACGTAATCGACCCAACCGCGGTGCCCGGCCGTGTACGTCGTGACCTTGTTGTTGGGGTCGTGCCCGATCTTGAGCATGTCGTCGTTGAGCGCCTGACCGATGTCGATGGCCTGGCCGACCCACTGCACGAGCGCGGCGGCGGCCGTAGGTCCGGCAGGAAACCCGTAGCGGTCGGTTCCTGTACTCGTCACCCAGTGCTGCCAGAGGTCCGTGAGAAGCTCTCGGATCGTCCGGCCGTGCGGGTACTGCGCGTCGGGGTGGCTGTAGTAGTAGTACGGCTGGTCCGGCGGCTTCGTGAGCGAGTTCCCGCCGCCGCGGATCTGGACGGGCGACAGGACCGGCATCTCGCGCGCCAGGTTGCCGCCGGTGCCCGCCCACCAGACGAGCCTGGACGATCGTCCGACCCAGGCGTGCGCGAGCAGGTCGCCAGGCTTGTAGCTCTGCGCAGACAGTTGTGTCCCGTGCAGGCGCTCGCGCATCAGCCGGTCGCAGGCGTCGGTGATCCCCTCGCCCCAGCAGTTCGGCTGGTACGCGTAATCGGGCTCGCCCTGGCCTTCCACGGCGAGCGGCGCGCACGTGCCGAGCCCGATGAGCGTCGGCGGGCACTCCGGGCCCGCGGGCTCCTCCGGCTTGCTGGGCGCCTTGGCGGCCTTCTCGGCTTTCGGAGGCGACGGCGCGGGGGCAGGAGGTGCTGGTGCTGGTACTGGTACTGGTACTGGCGACAAGCTCTCGAACGGCGCCACGGGTACCGGCGGCGGCAACGGCGGTAGGTACGCCAGCTTGATGACCTCGCGCTCGGGTTCTTGAACAGGCACGCCCGTGGTCTCGATGACGCGCCTGGCTGGCACCTGGGCCGGTGGCCGCGTGGTGGCCTCTGGCGTAGGTATTACACGCGTCGCGGCCACCACGGGGGGACTGACAGGCTGAACCGGGTATGCCTGCGGTGCCTGCACTGGAACCTGCGTAGCTCCGCGAGCAACATCGCGAACTTCTGTAGGTACGACCGGAACGCCCATGGGTGGCATCGCGCCCGCGAAGAGCCTGATCCGGCCCGGATCGCGTTCCTCTACGTACCTGCCCGTCGTGGTCAGGCTCTCGTGACCCAGGGCCGCCTGGATGGTCGTCAGGGGCGTGCCCGCGTCGTGGGCAGACTTCGCGGCCAGATGCCGAAACCCGTGGGGATGGATCTGGCCCCAGTTCGCCTGGGGAATACCTGCGGCCGATGCCCTGCGCCGGAGCATCATCGCGATGGCCTGGCGGCTCAAAGGCGCGTCCTGCTCGTCAGGGTTGAGCGTGCGGTTGCAGCCCCACCGGATGACCGATGGCACCAGAGGCGCGTCCGGGTTGTCGAGCAAGCGGCGCCACCGGGGGACGGGCGCCGTCGCGGCCGGGCGGCCTGTCTCGCGTTCGTACTTGCGGGCGTCGGCGTCGGAGCGTTTCTCTGCCTCGACCGCAAGCTCG
>Ga0315286_10007746_pt1 | contig 10535 bp, 8 predicted proteins | sample YL17G10_0_MG_FD_205038 | JGI IMG/M metagenome (GOLD analysis project Ga0315286, IMG submission 205038) | Sediment microbial communities from Yellowstone Lake, YNP, Wyoming, USA - YL17G10_0 | ecosystem: Environmental > Aquatic > Freshwater > Lake > Sediment | place: USA: Wyoming | collected...
CCGTTGCCGCGCACCGGCCCGTCGAGGCGCTGCAGGTTGCAATTGACGACGAACACCAGGTTGTCGAGGTTCTCGCGTGCCGCCAGTCCGATCGCGCCCTTCGACTCCGGCTCGTCCATTTCGCCGTCGCCCATGAACGCCCAGACCTTGCGCCCCTCGGTCGTCGCGAGGCCGCGGTCCTGCAGGTACTTCATGAAGCGCGCCTGGTAGATCGCCATCAAGGGGCCGAGCCCCATCGACACCGTCGGAAACTGCCAGAAATCGGGCATCAGCCACGGGTGCGGGTACGACGAGATGCCCTTGCCGTCGACTTCCTGCCGGAAGCTGTCGAGCTGCATTTCGGTGAGCCGCCCGAGCATGAACGCCCGCGCGTAGACGCCGGTCGCCGAGTGGCCCTGCACGAACACGAGGTCGCCGCCATGCTCGGCGGAAGGCGCGTGCCAGAAGTGATTGAAGCCGATGTCGTAGAGCATCGCCGCCGACGCGAAGCTCGCGATGTGGCCGCCGACGTTGGTGTCCTTGTTCGCGCGGAGCACCATCGCCATCGCGTTCCAGCGCACGAAGTGGCGAATCTTCTGCTCGATGTTGAAGTCGCCGGGAAGCCTGACCTGTTTCTCCACCGGAATCGTGTTGATGTACGCGGTGTTGGCGGAGAAAGGCAGGTACGCGCCGGAGCGGCGCGCCTTGTCGATCAGCGCCTCGATCAGGAAATGCGCGCGATCCGGCCCTTCGACCGCGAGCACGCCTTCGAGCGCCGCGAGCCATTCCTGCGTTTCCTGCGGGTCGTGGTCGGGGATCATGTCCATGCGGGGAACCTCCGCGGCGATGGGCGCCCGGCGTGCTTTCCGGACGTCAGAGTGGGACGGTGATTGTATGTGGCGAAGAGGCGCGGCGGCGTCCGGGATTGGATCGAAAATTCAATGTGAGCGCTCACTGGCGGTTTTTGATCAGGAGCGCAAGACCACAAAGCAACGAAAGACCGCCAAACACCGCGAATCCGACACGGTAGCCGTTGGTCAGCGCAGCGATCGCGGCGAAAACCGGCGGTCCGACCAAGACTCCCGCGAACGTCACGAAATTCGCGGCCCCGGTGATCGTACCCTCCTGACCGGCAGGCGCGTGGCGCGCCACTTCGGCAAGCTGCACCCCGTTCCAGCCGATCGCGGTCATGCCGAAAACCACGCACACGGCGAGTATCGCTCCGATCGGCCACCCCGCATCGAACACGGCGGCCGACCACGCGCATGCGCCCGCGGCAACGCCAATCAGTCCCAGCAACGCGCGCGGCGAAACGTAGAGGTCCGCCACCGCGCCCCACAGGATTCGGCCGACGATCCCGCCGAGATTGGCCGTGGTCAGCGCCAGTCCCGCCACCACGAGCGAGTAGCCCAACGTCTCCGTCAGATAGATCACCAGGAAACTCATCAGGCAGACCTGCAGCGCCGCGTAGACGAAACCGGAAAGTGCCAATTCCAGCAACGATGGCGTCCGCAGCACACGGACGAGCGGCGCGACGACGCCCACGATGGAAAGCACCCGCCCCCGGATCCGACCCGCATCGAACCCCGCGCGCACCGTCTGCGCCGCGATCGCGATCGCGATCCCGAGCGCCGCGATCAGCGCGAAGGCGGCGTGCCAGCCGATACTCAGCGCGATGATGGGCAGGAGCGCCCCCGCGAGCGCCGCGCCGGCGGGCACGCCGGTCTGCTTGATCGAAAACGTCAGCGCCATTCGCGACGGTGGCGTGGTGCGCGCGAGGATTTGCGACGATGCCGGCGTGATCGGCCCGTAACCGAGGCCGATGACGACCGGCGCCGCGGCGAGCGCGGCCAGCAGGAAGCCGGGCAGAGCCGCGACCGCGGCCACCAGCGACAGGCCGCCGGCACAGAGGAGCACGCACACCTGCGAGACGCGAATCGCGCCGTAACGCTCGATGATCCCGCCGCAGACGAGGCTCGCCGACATGGCGCCCGCATACATCAAGCCGACGAACACGCCGACGAGCTTTGGCGCGACGTCGAGATCGCGGCCGATTTCCGGAGCGAGCACGGCCGTCGCCGTTGCCGCGAGCGATGTGAACATCTGTATCGCAAGGGTGATCGCGAGCGCGACCAAGGCGGTGCGCGTCCGCGGATCGCGCCGCTGACCGCGGGGCCCGTTCATCGCCGGAGCGGCAGCGTCCGCAATTCCGTGACGATCGTGTCGACGCCGACGTCGTGCGGTGCGGCGGGCACGCGATCGACCACCTGGAACTCGAAGGCGCCGGCGACGCGCGCGAGGTGCGGCGAAAGGAGGGGTAGCAGCCGGTCGTAGTACCCGCCGCCGTAGCCGAGCCGCCGTCCCGCGAGGTCGAAGGCCACGCCCGGCACAAGCACGAAGTCGATCGCGGCACGGGAAACGCGCGGGCTTTCGGGCCGCGGCTCGGGAATGCCCATGTGGCCCGCGATGATTTCACGCTCGGGATCGGAAAGCGTGTGGAGCTCGAGCATTCGTGCCTCGACGTCGACGCGCGGAACCGCCACGGTCTTGCCCGCGGCGAGCGCGGCGTGAACCAGCGCCAGCGTATTCCATTCGGTGCGAAACGCGAGCGTCAGCAGCACGGCGGTTGCCGCGCGGAATTCCGGCAGCGCGGCGATGCGCCTGACGATGGCCTCCGATGCCGCCGAACGAACGTCCGGCGGCAAGGCGTCGCGCCGCGCGAGCAGCTGCCGGCGCAGTGCCAGCTTTGCCTCGCGCAACGCGGCCCCCTGTGGAGCACCTACGTCGCTGTCGTGGGAGGATTGCGTCATGCGCCGATGGTAACGCATCGCGGCAGCCGATTCTGCGCTCGCGTGCCGTCGCATTTCGCGAAACCACTATAATCGCGGCTTCTCTCCGAGGTATCCCGATGAACCACAACCACCAGATCTATGGCGATCGCCGCGCGGCGATATTGAAACAGATGCATGCGCAGACCGGCGGCGGGCTCGCCCTCCTGCCAACGGCAGGCGAAATGGCGCGCAGCCGCGACTCGCTGTTCCCGTTCCGCCACGACAGCTATTTCTATTACGTGTCCGGTTTTCCAGAGCCGGAAGCGGTCGTTGCGCTGGTCGCCGGACCCGACGGCGACCGGCAGCTTCTGTTCTGCCGCGAGAAGAGCGAAGAACGCGAGATCTGGGACGGCTTCCGCTACGGCCCGGATGCCGCGCGCGAGATTTTCGGCTTCGACGAGACACACCCCCTCGCGGAACTCGACCGGATGCTTCCCGATCTTGCCGCGAACCAGCCCGCGCTGTACACGCCGCTCGGACTCTTCGCCGCATGGGACCTGAAGGTCACCAACCTCCTGAACGAAGTCCGCGGTCGTGCGCGCACCGGCGTGTCCGCACCGGAGGAGATCGTCGATGTTCGCCAGGCGCTCGACGCGATGCGGCTCGTCAAGGACAACCACGAGGTCGCGCTGATGCGCCGGGCGGCGGCCATTTCGTCGGGGGCGCATCGGCGCGCCATGGAACGCACGCGCGTCGGCTGGTTCGAGTACCAGGTGGAAGCCGAACTTGCGCACGAATTCCTGCACTTCGGCGCGCAAGCGGTCGCCTACCCGTCGATCGTGGCCGGCGGTCCGAACTCCTGCGTGCTGCACTACCGCGACAACAATCGCCAGCTGCAGGACGGCGAACTGCTGTTGATCGACGCCGGCTGCGAGTACCAGGGCTACGCATCCGACATCACGCGCACCTTTCCGGTGAACGGTCGGTTCAGCGGGCCGCAGAAAGCGGTCTACGAACTCGTGCTCGCCGCGCAGCAGGCGTGCATCGACGCGGTGAAGCCGGGTGCCGATTTTCACGACTACCACAAGGTCGCCGAGAGGGTGCTCGCGCAGGGCTACCTCGACCTGGGACTTTGCGCAGGCACGCTCGACGAGGTGATGGAGAAAGGCGGCTACAAGCAGTTCTATATGCACCGCGCCGGCCATTGGCTCGGGATGGACGTGCACGACGCCGGGCTCTACCAGGTGAAGGGCGCGTCGCGGAAGCTGGTGCCGGGCATGGTGCTCACCGTCGAGCCCGGCACCTACATCCGCCCTGCCGATAACGTCCCAAGGGAATTCTGGCATGTGGGCGTGCGCATCGAGGACGATGTGCTGGTCACGACCACCGGCATCGAGAACCTGACCACTGCGGCGCCGAAGTCGGTCGCCGACGTCGAGGCGGCCTGCAGGCGCTGATGCTTCACGACGTGATCGTCGTCGGCGCCGGTCCGGTCGGCGCGACGCTGGCGCTCGCGCTTGCGGGCGGCGATCTCGATGTCGTCGTTCTCGACGCACGCGCGGAAGGCGAGACGTTGCGCGGTGACCGCTCGCTCGCGCTGTCGCATGGGGCGCGGCTCATCCTGGAGCGACTCGGCGTCTGGAGTGGCCTCGCGGCGGCGCCGGATGCCGCGACGCCGATCACTTGCATCGACATTTCGCAGGCCGGCGGCTTCGGCCAGATGCAGCTCGCGGCGGAAGAAGAGGGCGTTCCGGCGCTCGGTTACGTGGTCAGCTATCGTGCGTTGCAGGCGGCACTGGATGCGGCGCTGGCGCGCACCGGCCTGGCGCTGCGTCACGGGGTCGCGGCAACGTCCGTCGGCGGCACGCCCGCGTACGCGGCCGTCGAAATCGGAGGCGCTGAGACCGAGCCGCTGCGTGCACGGTTGGCGGCGGTCGCCGACGGCACCGGCGCCGCGGTTACGGGGATCGTGCGGCGGCGGCACGATTACGGGCAGGTCGCGCTCATCGCCAAGGTCTGGCGTTCGTCGCCGCACGACGGCCTGGCCTACGAGCGCTTTACCCCCGATGGCCCGATGGCGCTGTTGCCGGAGCGCGACCACTACGGCCTGATCTGGACCGTCACGCCGAATCGCGCGGAGGCGCTGCTTGCGCTAGATGACGCGGCGTTTCTCGCGCAGCTTGTCCTGCACTTCGGCGCCCGGACGGGTGGCTTCACGCAAGTGACCGAACGGCGCGTATTTCCGCTGGCGCTGGAGTTCGCCGGCGACCCGGCGCGCGCGCGCTGCATCGTGCTGGGCAACGCGGCGCAGACGCTGCACCCGGTGGCGGGCCAGGGATTCAACGTCGGGCTGCGTGACGCCTGGGAGCTCTCCGAGATCGTCGTCGACACGCCGCGCGAGAGCCTCGGCGATCGCGCGATGCTCGATCGCTACCGCCGCCGCCGCCGCGCCGACCGCTGGGCGGGTATCGCATTTACGCACGGGCTCGTCGGCGTGTTCGGCAACGACCTCCCGTTCGTTCGCTGGCCGCGCGGGCTGGCGCTCACTTTGCTCGGCGCGGTTCCGTCGGCGAAGCGGGCGTTCACCCGAGCGATGCTGTTCGGCTTCCGTTAATGCCTGGTCATCCCGCATTCCGGGCAGAGCGAAGATTCCACTTTTATTCGAATCAACGAGTTGCAAACCGCGCATTCGAGGTCGCGGAGTTCATGCCAGGCGAAGGCGAGGATTTTGCCTGATCTGCCTGTCAATTTCCGCAAGAGGTTGCCGTGGCGCGAAATCATCGCGGAGCGCCGCCCCCCAAAAAACGTGCCACGTCGATCTGCGTACTTTACCGACCGAAAAGACGCGCTCGCATCGCCCGCGGAACGGTTATAATCCGCTCCCCGCGGCAAATTCCTGCTCGATTTTCGATACGACTTCCGTGCACATCGGTCCATACTTCATCGCGGACAATCTCGTCGTCGCGCCGATGGCAGGCGTTACCGACCGGCCGTTCCGGCAGTTGTGCAAACGGCACGGTGCGGGCTACGCGGTGTCGGAAATGGTCGCGTCGAACCCGAGGCTTTGGGGCACCGAGAAGTCGCGGCGCCGCACCGATCATCGCGGCGAGGTCGCGCCGATCGCCGTGCAGATCGCGGGCGCCGACCCGGCGTCGATGGCCGATGCGGCGCGTTACAACGTCGAGCGCGGCGCCCAGATCATCGACATCAACATGGGATGTCCCGCGAAAAAAGTCTGCAACGCCGCCGCCGGTTCCGCGCTGCTCGCAAATGAGCCGCTGGTCGCGATGATCGTCGACGCCGTGGTGCGGGCGGTCGACGTTCCCGTGACGCTGAAAATCCGCACGGGGGCCGACCTTGCGCACCGGAACGCGCTCGCCATCGCCCGGATCGCCGAGAGTGCCGGAATCCGCGCTCTCGCCGTCCATGGCCGCACCCGCGCTTGTGCCTATGTGGGTCCCGTCGAGTACGAGACGATACGCGCCGTCAAGGCCGCGGTCGCGATCCCGGTGATCGCCAATGGCGATATCGCCACGCCCGAACAGGCCAGGCGCGTGCTCGAATATACCGGCGCCGACGCAATCATGATCGGCCGCGCCGCGCAGGGGCGACCGTGGATATTCCGCGAGATCCGCCACTATCTGGATTTCGGCACGCACGTTCCGCCGCCGACGGTGGAGGAGGCGCGCGCGGCGATCATCGAGCACCTCGACGATCACTACGCGTTCTACGGTGAGGCCGGGGGCGTGCGGATCGCACGCAAGCATCTCGGCTGGTACACGAAGGATCTCGCCGGCGGCGACGCTTTCCGCCGAGAGGTCAACGCGGCGGAGTCGATCGCAGGGCAGCGCGCAGCGGTCCGCCGGTTTTTCGACACCCTCGCCGAGCTGGGCGAGCGCCTCGACTACCGCGCGAACGAAGCGGACGTCGTCGACGCGCGCTCGTCATTCGGACGGTCGCGACAAGAATCGCTACGGGGCGGGGAGGCCCTGGCCGCGTGAGAAAAACCCTGCGCATCAAAGGCAACAACGAGATTGGCAAGACCGTCGAGAAATCACTCGACGAATATTTTCGCAGGCTCGACGGCGAGCCGCCGCACGGCATCTATGACATGGTGATCAACCACGTCGAGCGCGCGCTGATCGCGTCGGTGATGGACCGCGCGGGCGGCAACCAGACGCAGGCCGCCGACATGCTGGGCATGAACCGGAATACGCTGCGGGCCAAGCTCAACAAGTACGACATCCGCTGACGGCCCGCGCCGGCCCGTCACCGACCATCGTTGGCCGCGGTCTTCCGCGAACCCGGCATCATGCCCGCGCCCGTCACGCAAGCGCTGCTTTCCGTTTCCGACAAGACGGGTCTCGTCGATTTCGCGCGGGCGCTCGCGCGCCTCGGTGTCAAGCTGTTGTCCACGGGAGGCACCGCGAAGACGCTGGCGGACGCCGGGCTTCCGGTCACCGAAATCGGCGAGTACACGGGCTTTCCCGAGATGCTCGACGGCCGCGTCAAGACGCTGCACCCGAAGGTGCACGCCGGCATCCTCGCGCGGCGCGATCTCCCGGCGCACGCGGCGGCGCTGGAAATGCACGGCATTCCGCCGATCGACCTCGTGGTGGTCAATCTCTACCCGTTTCGCGAGGCCGTGGCGAAGGCCGGATGCACGCTTCACGAGGCCATCGAGAATATCGATATCGGCGGTCCGGCAATGGCGCGCGCCGCGGCGAAGAACTGGCAGCACGTCGGCGTGGTCGTCGATCCGGCCGACTACCCTGCGCTCGCGGCGGAGCTCGCCGCAAATGGCAAGGCGCTGTCGGCGGCGACGCGGTTTGCGCTCGCGCGGAAGGCCTTCTCGCACACCGCGTCCTACGACGGCGCGATCTCGAACTGGCTCACGGCGCGCGGTCCGGATGGCGCGGCGGCCGCGTTCCCCGACCGCTTCAACCTGCAGGCGGTGAAAGTGCAGGATCTTCGCTACGGCGAAAACCCGCACCAGAAGGCGGCGTTCTACCGCGACGAAAACCCCGCGCCGGGCACGATCGCCACGTACCGGCAGTTGCAGGGCAAGGAACTTTCGTACAACAACGTCGCCGATTCCGACGCCGCATGGGAGTGCGTGAAAACGTTTTCCGTTTTCGAGGCGTCGACGGCGTGCGTGATCGTCAAGCATGCGAACCCCTGCGGCGCCGCGATCGCCGACACTCCGCTCGCCGCGTACCGCAAGGCGCTGGCGACCGACCCGGTTTCGGCATTCGGCGGCATCATCGCGTTCAACCGGCCGGTCGACGCGGAGACGCTCGAGGCCGTGTCGGCGCAGTTTCTCGAGGTGCTGATCGCGCCGGGCTACACCGCGGATGCGCTTGCCGTGATTGCGCAGAAGAAGAACGTGCGGGTGCTCGAAATCGCGCCGGCGTTGGCTTCGGACGACTCGCCGGCGCAGCTTGACCTCAAACGCGTCGGCGGCGGCCTCCTCGTGCAGAGCGCGGACGCGCGCAGTGTGGAGCCGTCCGAGATCAAGATCGTCACCAGAAAGGCGCCGACCCCGGAGCAGCTGCGCGATCTCATGTTCGCGTGGCGCGTCGCCAAGTTCGTGAAAAGCAACGCGATCGTCTATTGCCGGCACGGACAGACGCTCGGCATCGGCGCGGGGCAGATGAGCCGCGTCGATTCGACCCGCATCGCGGCGGCGAAGGCAAACGCGGCCACGCTGACGCTCGCCGGGTCGGTGGTCGCCTCCGATGCGTTTTTTCCTTTCCGCGACGGCCTCGACGTGGTTGCCGACAACGGTGCCGTCGCGGTGATTCAGCCGGGGGGCAGCGTGCGCGACGACGAAGTGATCGCGGCGGCCGACGAGCGCGGGATCGCGATGGTGTTTACCGGAGTTCGGCATTTTCGGCATTGACCCTGCATCTTCGGCACGATCGCCCTTGGCTGGGCTGAACGGATGAACATCCTCGTCATCGGCGGCGGTGGCCGCGAGCACGCGCTCGCGTGGAAGGTCGCGCAGTCGCCGCGCGTGGCGAAGGTGTTTGTCGCGCCCGGCAACGCCGGCACGGCGCGCGAGCCCGGGCTGACCACGGTGCCCATCACCGCAATTGCCGACCTCGTCCTGTTCGCGAAGGACGAACAGGTGGCGCTGACGATCGTCGGCCCGGAAGCGCCGCTCGCTGCCGGAATTGTCGACGCGTTCCGCGCCGAGGGCCTCCGGATCTTCGGCCCTACCAAGGCCGCCGCGCAGCTCGAGAGCTCGAAGGACTACGCGAAGGCGTTCATGGCGCGGCACGGGATTCCCACGGCGCAGTACCGGACGTTCACCGAACCGGCTCCCGCCCGCGCCTATGTATCGGAGCGCGGAGCGCCGATCGTCGTCAAGGCCGACGGCCTCGCCGCGGGCAAGGGTGTCGTCGTGGCGACGACCGTCGCGGAAGCGCACGCGGCCATCGACGCGATGCTCGTCGACAACGCGATGGGCGCGGCCGGGGCGTGCGTTGTCGTCGAGGAATTCCTCGACGGCGAGGAAGCGAGCTTCATCGTGATGGCGGATGGACGGCACGTGCTGCCGCTCGCGTCGTCGCAGGACCACAAGCGCCTGCAGGACCACGACCAGGGACCGAACACCGGCGGGATGGGCGCGCACTCGCCGGCCCCGGTAGTCACTCCGGCAATGCATGCGCGCATCATGCGCGAGGTGATACTGCCGGCGGTGAACGGCATGGCCGCCGACGGCATTCCCTACTCGGGATTCCTGTACGCGGGCGTGATGATCGATGCCGCGGGAACTCCCAGGGTCCTCGAGTTCAATTGCCGGCTCGGCGATCCCGAAACGCAACCGATGATGCTGCGGCTCAAGTCCGACGTCGTGGATCTGGTCCTGCACGCCGTCAACGGCACGCTCGATCGCATCGACGCCGAGTGGGACCGGCGCGTCGCCCTGGGCGTCGTCCTCGCCGCGCACGGGTATCCGTTGAGTCCGCGTGCGGGCGACGTGATCGAGGGCCTCGACCGCGTGACGCCGGAAACGCACCCCGACTGCAAGGTGTTTCACGCGGGCACCGCGCAGGACGACAACAACGTCGTCGTCGCCGGCGGGCGTGTGCTCTGCGTCACGGCGCTGGGCGACTCGCTGAAGCAGGCGCAGCGCCTGGCCTACGCCGCGGTGGACGAAATCCACTTTGCGGGCATGCAGTATCGCCGCGACATCGGCCATCGCGCGCTCGCCGCCCGTCCGTCCGCCCCCGGCGCGCCGCCGCCCCGCCGATGAACGTCGCCGTTCCACGCGCCTATTTTCTCGCGCTGCAATCGCGCATCGTCGCGGCGCTCGAGGCCGTCGAAGGGCAGCCGTTCCGCCGCGACGAGTGGACGCGGCCCGAGGGCGGTGGCGGCCTCTCGCGGCTGCAGGAGGACGGCCGGGTGTTGGAGCGCGGCGGCGTCAATTTCTCGCACGTGACGGGCGGAGAGTTGCCGCAGTCGGCAACCGCTGCGCGCCCCGAGATCGCCGGCCGCGCGTGGGAGGCGATGGGCGTGTCGCTCGTTCTGCATCCGCGCAACCCCTACGCGCCGACCGTGCATATGAACGTGCGGATGCTGGTCGCGCGTGCGCGCGCCCACCCCGACGAGGATGCCGTCTGGTTCGGCGGGGGCATGGATTTGACGCCGTATTACGGGTACGAGGACGACGCGATTCACTTCCATCGCACGTGCCGGGACGCGCTGGCGGCGTTCGGCGGCGACGTGCATGCGAAATACAAACGCTGGTGCGACGACTACTTCTACCTGAAGCACCGG
>Ga0315286_10007748_pt1 | contig 10535 bp, 6 predicted proteins | sample YL17G10_0_MG_FD_205038 | JGI IMG/M metagenome (GOLD analysis project Ga0315286, IMG submission 205038) | Sediment microbial communities from Yellowstone Lake, YNP, Wyoming, USA - YL17G10_0 | ecosystem: Environmental > Aquatic > Freshwater > Lake > Sediment | place: USA: Wyoming | collected...
TCGACACCGACCGGCAGCGCGACCTCACGCTCGAGCGCAACGACCTGCGCAGGCAACTCGACGCCCTTAACCGCAAACAGGCCTCCTACCGCAGCGAGTCCAACCTCATGGTCGCCGACGAGCGGTACAGCGAGCAACTGGCCCGCCTCACTGTCCTCGTTCGCCAGCTCTCCGATGCCCAGGTGGCCCTGGCCGAGACCAACGCCGCCTGGAACCAGTTCCAGGAACTCAAGAAGCTGGCGGATGAGGCGAAGGACTACAATCAAGTTCTCCTCGCCTTCCCGGAGATCATGGAGCAGCTTCGGAAAGACGAGACGATCGCGAACATGAGCGCGAACCTGGCCCGCGTCAACCAGGAACTGATGGCCATGAAGCAACGGTTCGGCGAGAAGCACGATGCCGTCCGCCGGCTGGCCCAGGCCGCCCAGGGCGCCAAGAACGATTACGAGGCGAGGCAGAACGAGGTTCTCGGCCAACTCTTCCAGCAGGTGGCCGCCACCCTCAAGAGCAAGAACGACCGGGGCAAGGCGACGGAGGCCGAACTTCAATCGCGCGTGGCCGAGGCCCGTGCCGCCGCCGTCGACAACGCCAAGCTCACCGCCGAGTTCCGCGCCGGCGAGGCGGAGGTCCAGCGGGTCCAGGTGCAGTACGACATCGTCACGCAGGGCCTGGGGAACATGCACATTGCGTCGGTGCTCAACCAGCCCAACGTGCGCATCGCCCGTTCGCCGCCCACCCCCGTTGATCCCTCCGAGCCGCGCCTGTGGATCTACATTCCGGCGGCCCTCCTCTTCAGCTTGCTCCTGGGCCTTGGCCTGAGCCTTGTCCTGGAACTGCTTGATACGCGCATCCGGACGCCGATCGATGTCACGCGGCAGGTGGGGGTGCCGCTGCTCGCCAACATCCCCGACCTTTCGGAGGATGAGCGGCTCTCGCTGGACACCAACATCGCCCTTGTGAGCCAGAGGCAGCCGCAGTCGCTCATGGCCGAGTCTTTCCGCCAGCTTCGGACCAGCCTCCTGTTTGCCTCGGATCAACCGGTCCGAAGTCTCCTGATCACGAGCCCCAATCCGGGCGACGGCAAGTCGACCGTGGCCGCGAACCTGGCGATTGCGATGGCGCACGCCGGGTCCCGCGTTCTCCTGATCGACGCCAACTTCCGCCGGCCGAGCCTCGGCCGGGTCTTCGACGTGCCCGAGACCGTCGGCCTGTCGAATGTCCTGGTCGGCGTCAACACCATCGCCGAGGCGGTCCAGGCTACGTCGGTGGAGAATCTGGACGTGCTCCCGGGCGGTGTGCCGCCGCCGAGCCCGGCGGAGCTCCTGGGTTCCCAGAGCATGCGGCAACTGATCATCGATCAGGGCAAGGCCTACGACCGCGTCATCATCGACGGCGCGCCGATGCTCGTGGTGGCCGACAACTACCTCCTGGCCGACGTCGTCGACGGCATCGTGCTGGTTTTCGCCGCGGGCGCCAACACGCGCGGCATGGCCCAGCGGACGGTACGCCAGGTGCTGTCGTTGCGCGGCCGCGTCTTCGGCGGTGTCCTCAACCGCGTGCGGGCCACCAAGGGCGGCTACTTCCGCGAGACCTATCAGGCGTACTACGATTACAGTGGCACGGCGTGTCCGGTGGACGTGCCGGTGGCCGCTCGGGCCGCGACCGGTCCGTCGGCAGAGGGCAGACCCCAGGCCTGACGCGGGCGGCTTTGGCGTGGCCATGCCACCCCACGGGGAGTGATGTGCGCCGAGCAGTCTTATCCGCCGCTTGAGATATCTTCTGCATCCGTGCCAAACCTCTCGGGATTCTGATGCGCGGAGGCACATCATCCACGGCCTCCACGCCGGCGCCGCTTGCTGCCGGCGTGATTGGCATCTTCCAGGCGGCCCTTATCGCCGTGGCGGTCTTTGCGCCCGCCGTCTTCGGCACCCTCCACCGCTTCGGTTCCTTTGATCTCCTGATGGCCGTGTGGCTGCTGCTGACCTTCTGGGCGGTCTCCGGCCTCGTCGGCGCCCCGTTGCGGCACCAGCGAACCGGGCTGAACCTCTGCCTGTGGGGCCTGCTGGCGCTCGTTCTCCTCCAGGTGTTGCCGTTGCCCTTGGTGGATGGCGTCGGGCGTACGCCGCCGCTGGGGCCGGCGGCCGACATCCTGACCGATCCCACTGTCGAGAGCGGGGCTTGGCACAACCGGCCGTTCGCCGTGGGACGTTACAGCCTCCGCTCCTCCGCCACCGTCGGCGTGCTGGTGATCGCCGCCAGCGCCGCGGGCCTTTACGGGCTCGTGGGTTCAACGGTGGCCGGCCGGAAGCGCCTCCGCCTGACCACCTGGGCCATCGCGGGTGGGGGCGTCTTGTTGGCCTTTCTGGGCGTTATCGCCGACTTCGATTCGACGGCCCGGTCGGTATCGGGGGTGGCGCGCTTACCGGGGCCCATCGTGGTTCTCGGCGGCGACAGCCTGGTCCCAGCCCTCCTGGCCGTCCTCCCGCTCTGCCTGGCGGCGGTGCTGCGCCCGCTCGGCTGGATGCCGCGGCACAAGCCGCGCGATCGGCATTCGCGATGGGGTTGGCTGAACCGGGGCGCTTTCCTGTGGCCGGCGATCGGCGTTGTTCTGACGGCGATGGTCGGGATTGCCCTGGGCATGAGCAACGTGTCGCGGCCGGTCCTGGCGATAGGCGTTGTGCTGTCGATCGGATTTGTCCTCGGCGGCTACGTGCTGGCCGGCCCGGGCCGCCGGCACGAGCGTCGCCCCTTGGCGACCGCCCTTGCGCTGGCGGCGTGGGTGCTGGCGTCGGTGTGGTGCGGGTCGGCGGTCGGCCGCGAGCGCCAGCCGGCCGCCACCTCCAATGCGCGTGTTTTGGCGCTGCTCGATGCCCTGCCCGCGGAGCGTGCCCTCTTCGGCGCGGGCGCCGGAAGCGTCTCGCCCCGCGCGGCCTTCGGCCTTCCCGGCTGGCCCGCCGGTCCGGGAGACGATAGCGACACCGACGGCTACCTTCTGCTCCGCGCGGAGTTGGGATGGGCGGGGGTCGCCTTGGCCCTGGCAGCGGCGGCCGCCTGGGTCTTCTTCATGGTCCGCGTCTGGCGCCGCAGCCGCGGTCCATGGGCGAGGACCGCCGCCATGGTCGGCCTGGGCGCCGTGGCCGCCAACCTCGTCTACTTCGCGACCGACGCCGTGGCCCTGCTGGTGCCGAACCTGCTCGTCCTGGCCGGCGTGCTGGGCGCGGTCACGGCCTGGGCGGGGCAGGGGGCCAATTGGCGCACGGCCAATGCCTGGGCGTGCCGCCGCTCCGAGTGGCCGCTCTTCTTCGGCGCCCTGGGTCTGCTGGGCGCCCTCGGCCTGGCCGAGAACGAGATGCTGGCCCCCGGCGCAGGGGACCCCGACGTCAGCGACAAGCTCCTGCACTTCGGAACGTTCGCAGTGGTGACGCTCCTCTTGTGCTCGGCGCTCGGCCGGCGCCGGTCGTGGGGACGGCTCGGCACTCCCGCTTTCCTGGCCGTCCTGGCGTCGTCGGCCATGGGCGTGCTGCTGGAGTACGCCCAGCGCGGCCTGACGCACGGGCGGTCATTTGAACATACGGACATGACCGCAAGCATCGGGGGGGCGTGCCTGATGGGCCTCCTGTGGTGGCTCATGCGGCGCAGTCAGGCCCCGGCCTCGCCCGCGGAGTGGCCGCCCGGCTGATCGTCGCCGTCGGCCTTCGGCGGGCGGACTCGCCTGGCCTTCCTCTCCGCCGCGAGACGCCGGGCCTCCTTTTCGCCGAACAGCGCCTTGCGCCGCAGCAGGTGATGGTAGTGCTGCGCGAACCGGTGGGCCTCGTCGCGGACGGCCTGGAGGACCTTGAGGCCCGGGTGCGTCCGCGGCAGCCGCAGCGGTTCCTGCTCCGCCCGGCCGAGGACGTAGACTTCCTCCTCGCGCTTGGCGAGCGACACCAGGTGCGGCCGCTCGGCGCCGGCCGCCGCGATGGCCGCCGCCGCGGCGTGGAGTTGCCCCAGCCCGCCGTCCACCAGCACCAGGTCCGGCGGCACCGACAGCTCGTCCGCCAGACGCCGGAACCGGCGGAAGACCACCTCGCGCATCATGGCGAAGTCGTCCTGCCCCTCGACCGTCTTGATGCGGAACCGCCGGTACCCCGGCTTGAACGGCCGCCCGTCGAGGAACGAGACGATGGCGCCGACCGCCTCGGTTCCCCCGAGATTGGCGATGTCCACGCCCTCGAGGCTGCGGATCGGCTGGGGCGACCCCAGCAGCTCGGCCAGGACCTTCATTCCCTCGGCGGGGTCGAACGTCGGCGCGAAGACCTCCGGCTGGAGGTTCTCTTCGATGCTGCCGCGGCGGCTCAGCGACTCGATCGCGCGCAGTTGGTCGCGCACGGCGGCCGCCTCCTCGAACCGCAGGTTCTTCGCCAGGTACTTCATCTCGCGCGTCAGGTCGCGGACGACCTGCGTGCGGCTGCCCTCCAGGAACCGCATCAGCCGCGCGACGCTCTTGCGGTACGCCGGCCGGTCGATGTGCCCGGCGCACGGGGCGGTGCACCGGTGGATCGCGTACAGAATGCACGGCCGGTAGTAGCGGCGGTTCGGGTCCTCCTCGCGGATGTCGAGCGCGCAGGTGCGGAACCGGAAGATCTTCTGGAGCTCGCCGACCGCCGTCCGCAGGCCCGCGGCGCTCGTGAACGGGCCGTAGAGCTTCGTCCCGCGGGCGGCCGGCGTCCGCGTGAAATACACGCCGGGAAACTGCTCGCGGCTCGTGATTTCCAAATATGGGAATGTTTTGTCATCCGTCAGCCGCTCGTTGTACTTCGGGTGGATGTCCTTGATGAGCCGCGCCTCCTGGAGGAGGGCGTCGACCTCGCTCTCGGCCGGCAGGAACTCGACGTCGGCCACCTCGGCGACCATCTGCTCCTTCTTCGGCCCCAGGTCGGCCGACGGCTGGAAGTACTGGCTGACGCGGTCGCGCAGGCGCACCGCCTTGCCGACGTAGAGGATGCGCCCCCGGTCGTCCTTCATCAGGTACACGCCGGGCGTTTTCGGAAAGGACCGGATCTTGTCGGTCAGGGCCTGCTGGTCCACGGCTCACCCGCCCCTGTGCTCGGTGCGCCAGGAATCAACGTGCGCGGCGGGTCTCCCGACCCGCCGCGCGACAGATTTTGCCATGTCCGTCATAGAGCGCGCTGGCGCGGTGGGTCGGGAGACCCACCGCGCATGATGTGCGTCCTCAGCTCAGCGGCGACCCCCGCGAGAGCTGCACCCCGACGTAGATGCCGATGTACAGGCCCAGCAAGAGGACCACCAGGGCGCTCGCGAAACTGTAGAACCGATGCTGGAACACGAGGCCCGCCCACGCGAAGTAGAGGATCAGCGACGAGAGCGTGGCCAGCGCGAGGGCCCAGTCGGCCAACGTCCGCGCCTGACGCCAGACGTCGCCGCCGAATGTCGGCGACAGGGCCAGCGCGGCGGCAAACACCAGCCCCGCCAGGCCCAGCATGACCGAGCAGGCCCGCGCCGGCGCCGCCAGGTTGAAGATCTCGCCGCGGATCGCGTGCAGGCGGTTCCCGACGCCCAGCCAGACAATCGCCGAGACTCCCATGATCAGCGCATTCATGCTCAGCCGGTAGGCGTCCCACGGCGTCGGGTGAACCTTGTTGTGCCAGACCGACAGGATCGCCAGCGTGACCATGAGCACTGCCGGGTAGAGCATCTCGCCCCGCAGCCACACGAACGACCACGCGAGGAAGACCACCGCCATGATCAGGAGCATGATGAGCGCCTCGGTCGTCGCCAGGCGGAACGCCGCCAGCAGGGCGCCCACGAAACACGAGACGACCGCCAGCGTGAAAATGGTGGTCGAGGCCCGGCGCTCCTCATGGTACAAGGCGCACGTTCGCGACAGCAGGGCCATGAACTTCGCCTCGTACAGGTACACCAGGAGGTGGGCCGCCCCGTACCCCGCCACGGCGCAGATCAGGTAGCCGTACAGGTCCCCCGTGTGCCGGAACAGGCCCGCGTAGGCCGTGGCCATGACGCCGAACACGTAGAACAGGAACGTCCGGGCCGTGTGGCGCACCAGCCACATCGACAGGAGGAACGCCAGCAGCACGGCCAGCCATCCCACGAGCCCCCAGACCGGGCCCAGGAGCGCCAGCGTCGGGCTGTTTCCGTCGAAGATGAACTGGGCATACGTGCGAACTTCCTGCACCGAGAGGTAGGCGGCCATGACCAGCGTCGTGGCCATGCCCATCACGGTGAACGGCAGCGACTGCCGCCGCGCGGTGCGGTCCGAGGCCGTCCGCTTCAGCACCTCCCGCACCACGAGGGCCACGACGAGCCACGCGACGCCTGCCGCCGCCGTCACCTGGATGAACCGATGGTGCCAGACGGTCGGCGGCGTGCCCGGCCCGAGGTGCCCGAGCGCTGCCGCGCCGCCGGTGGCGAGGCCGGCCACCAGGTAGTTCACCCAGGCCGGGGCCCGACGGGCGTGGGCGAGAACCAGCACCGCCGCCGCGATCAAGAGATCGTATCCCAGGTACTTCGCGTCCATGGCCGAGGGCACGAACGGCTCGGCGACCAGGGCCGCCGCCGCCAGCGCCACCCCCGCCAGGTACAGCGCCCGCGGGAAACCCTTCGTCGCCGGTTGGCGGAGGAGGGGCCTCAACAGCGCCGCCAGCAGCGCGGCGCCCAGGGCGATCCCCAGGAGCACCGAGGGATACCGTCCCTCGTAGCCCCCCGCCTGGTCGCCTCCGAGGACCGCGAACGCCGCGACCGCCGCCACCCCCGCCCCCACGCACGAGAACCCGAACAGGTCCGGCTGCCGCAGGCCGATCGCCGATTCCAGGAGCACCGCCCACCAGACCCCCGCCGCCCAGACCGTGTGCCACGACGTTCCGTGCCACACCGCCACGTAGCCCGCGCCCATCGCCGCCAGGCTCGCGACCGTCAGCGGCACAATCATCAACCCTTGCCGATACCACTTCACGTTGAGCTCCTGCCGGGGATGGAAGCCCAGCAGGGCGGCCGTGATCACCATGAGCAGCGAGACCCCGGCGGCCGTCGACGTGACCCAGGCGATCGCCGGCGTCGGCGAGCCGGCGGCCAGGTAGTTCCGCACCCCGAGCACCACCGTCACGGCTACGCCGAGCAGCGAGAGATGCACGAGCGGTTCCGCACGCAGGCGCCACACCGTGGCGGCAAACAGGAGGGCCGTCGGGGCCTCGACTGCCAGCGCAATCGTCGGCTGGTACGCCGCCCGCACGAACGCCGACCCCATCAGCGCCACCCCGGCCACCAGGGTGCTGGACTCCCGCCACCGCCGCTCGCCGCCCGGAAACCGGACGAGTCCCGTGACGTAGCAGGCGGCCCCCGCGACCGCGATGATCTCGGTCACCAGCGTGCTCGTCATCAGGTACGCGCCGAACGGGGCCTCCGGCCGCGCGACCATGTAGACGATGCACACGGCGAACCACGTGCCGAAGGCGATCGAGAGGAACCGCAGGGGCATCGCGTACTGGGGCCGCGCCCGCGCCGACCACCAGAAAAGGGCGGCCGCGGCCGCCCCCGGCGCCGCCCACGCGAGCGGGGCAAACGAAGTCTCCGCGATGGCTAGGCATCCAGGGTCCAAGGGCGTCCTCTGGGCTGACAGTGGTAACGCGCCATGATAAGCCCCGTTTCAAGGTTGTGTCTAGCGAAAACCTGCACTCCCACGTTGGGGCTGGCCGATGTGAGTGTTGAGAGCGGGCCCTTCTTGAGCAGGGACTGCCGAGGGCATGGTCGGCCGGGTGGCATGCCCACGCCATCGTGCCTGTTTAGCGTGCCAACGTCCATTTGCAGGGTGGCAAGCCCAGGCCGCCGTTGCCTGGGCATGTTACCGGAAGTCCGGCATGCATGCCCACGCGAACAGCGGCGTGGGCATGCCACCCGGCTATCCGGAATGACACGCTAAACACGTACGTGCCGTCGTTGCGTGGGCATGCTTCCCGAGTGGGGAACACCATGCCCACGGAACAGATGCCGTGGGCATGCCACCCCCGTTGCGGAACCGCGCCAACGCCGCCGGAATTCGGTTGCATTGGGTAGGGGCCTTCATACAATGACCCGTGAAGCCGGGCGGCCGGATGCCGCAGAGCGGCAGGCTGCCTTGGGGCGCCACGGAGCGGACGCATGAGCATTTCTGGTTCGCGGGGGTCGTGGTGTCTTTGCGTGGGCCTGGTCGGTGTCGGCCTGGCCGTACTGGGAATCGGGCTGGCGATCGCCGGCCGCGGGGGTTCGCAAGCTTTCGGCGAAGTGGCGTTTCCGATGGCCCCCGGTCAACCGCCCGCCGGCATTGGCATCACGGCGACGCCGCTCGGCGACAGCGAGGTGATCGTCTCTCTGGTCGACCGGACGCGCGAGCGTCTGCTGGTGTATCAGGTAGACGTCAAGCGGGGCCGGATGAAGCTGCTGGCGGCACGCGATATCTCGGCCGACTGGTTGCTGACGGATTGGAACAACGATCCGCCGCTGCCCAAGGACATTCGGACGCGGGTCGAGAAGGGGGCCGAGGCGGCCCGTCCGGCGCCGGGCGGCGAGACCCCGAAGCCGGGGGCTTCGCCCTGAGCGTATAATGACCCGCGGAGGGCCGCATGGGGCGGCCGCTCCAAGTTTCAGGAGACCTGCGAGTGGCAGACTTCGTCACGTTCGAGGAAGCCAAGAAGCGTCTTGGCAAGACGGATCAGGAACTCCAGGCGATGATGGATAAGGGCGAGCTCCGCGGTTTCCGCGATGCGGGGACCTGGAAGTTCCGCAAAGAGGACATCGATGCGAAGGCGGGCGCCGAAGGCGGCGAGAAGAAAGACTCCGGCGACACCTTGATGAGCATCGATGCCGACATCCTCTTCGCCGAAGAAGAAGAGGTTCCGGCCGACAGCGCCGCCGAAACATGGATCGCCGCCGATACCGAGGGCGTGTTCCCGGCCCAGGCGGCCGCCGACGAGCAGGCCCGCGGCGTCGAGGAGGCCATGGCGGCCCCGGAGACCGAGCCGGCCCCGCTCGCGCTCAGCCCGGAGACCGACGAGTCCAGCCTCGGCGCCGTCCTGAGCGACGAGGAACTCGGCGAGGGCCCCGGGGGCGGCGAGGAACCCGTCATCGCGGTCGACGCCGAGAGCGGCGTGGCCTCGGTCTCGGGCGGCGCGTCCGCGGCCAGCCGCACGCGCGTCGTCACCCTGGTCGAGCCGCCGGCCCACCATGCCCAGTTCACGTTCATGCTGGCCTTGGCGGCGATCGCGCTGGGGCTGGGCACGTATGTCATCATGGGGGTGTTGTCCCACACGCAGCCGAGCCTGGTCGAGAAGCTGGCCGGCGAAAGCGTGGGGCTGATGGTCTTCGTGGGCGTGGCCGTGGTGGTCGTCATTGCGGCGCTGGTCGGTTTCGTCCTTGACAAGAACCGCGCGGCCCGCGAAGCCGCCGGCACCCTGTAGTGGCGCAAACATATCGCCGGGAAGTGCCCCTCGGGGGAGGCCCCGGGTTACCTTGGCGAAGCGTTTTGCAGTCTCGAGTGGTTGACCCAGGAAAGGAGCACCCGATGCAACGCTTGGCAGTGGTGGGGTTGGTGGCACTGGCGGGGGTTCTGGCCTTCCTGTCAGTGGGCTGCGTCGACGAGGCCAAGTACAACGCCGTGCTTCTGCGGAATCGCGAACAGGACAAGCTCCTTCAGGAGAAGGAGGCCCAACTGGCCACCTTTACGGAGCGTGTCAACGCCCTTCAGGCCCAGAAGGCCGACGCCCAGCGGATGCTCCAGGAGAAGGAAGACCACCTGGTCAGCGTCATGAGGGAACGCGACACGATCCGCAAGGCCTTCGACGACCTGAAGGACGCCTACGTGAGGATCGCCGGCAAGATGGCCGTCGTCCCCTCCGGGACCGGCCTGCCCGAGAAGACGGTCTTGGAGATCAAGCAACTCGCGGAGCAGTACCCCGGCGTCTTCGAGTTTGACGAGGCTACCGGCCGCCTGCGATTCGCCGCCGACATCACCTTTGATTCGGGCTCGAACGTCGTGAAGCCCGATGCCCGGACGGCGATCTCGAAGCTCGGCGGCATCCTGTCGGCCGACGTCGCCAAGAGCATCAAGGTCACGATCAAGGGCCACACCGACTCCGACCCGGTCAAGAAGCCGGCCACGATCGCGCTCCTGAAAGAGCTGGGCAAGCCGCCCTCGAACCAGGGCCTGAGCGAGGCCCGGGCCGAGTCGGTGGCCCAGATCCTGAAGGCCGGTGGCGTTGAAGGCGGCCGTGTCGTCACCCAGGGCGTCGGCGACAGTCAGCCGGTCGTGACGGGGAATACGGCCGAAGCCAAGGCCAAGCAACGCTGCGTGGAGATCTACCTCCAGTAGGAGGCGGTCCGGACGGCGGACGAGACACAAGAAGCGGCCCGTGCGCAGCCAGCGCGCGGGCCGCGTTGTTGCGTGTAAGGCGAAGGCAGGCCGTCTTTAGAAGCTGTTTCAGAAGCGCCCATCAGCGCTGCATAGCGCGGCGGGCAGTCTTGCCCGCCGCGCGTACGCGCCCGCATTC
>Ga0315286_10007749_pt1 | contig 10535 bp, 10 predicted proteins | sample YL17G10_0_MG_FD_205038 | JGI IMG/M metagenome (GOLD analysis project Ga0315286, IMG submission 205038) | Sediment microbial communities from Yellowstone Lake, YNP, Wyoming, USA - YL17G10_0 | ecosystem: Environmental > Aquatic > Freshwater > Lake > Sediment | place: USA: Wyoming | collected...
AACCGAACAGGTGGACGTAGCGCAATAGTCACTTGACCACTGCAAATAGTGTCTTCGACCCTCACACGATGCAAAGTCGTAGGACATAACTCATCTCATTGAAGACTGAGCGGTGTATGTTTCGGCTCTGAGGTTCCTTACAGATCAGATTGGTCCTTTCCGAGCGAAGATTTGGGGAGCGACGCCAGGCGTCCACGCTTCTGGGCCTCGCCGCCTTCAGTCAGTACATGAGCGCCGAGCAGAGGCGCAATTAGGCAAGCCCCCACGATTGAAGAGAGTTGCAAATCGAAAACTGGGAAGTTTCTGGTCGATCAGCGGGCTGCTCGGTTGCCTTTCTCATTATGTAGTACAGCAAGTCTCTCCAACGCTTGCTCGTACACTGAGATGGCGGATAGATAGTCCTCGATGGTGACTTCCTCTTCGTCTGTATGATCAAGTCTAGAATCTCCTGGCCCATAAGCAATCATTGGAATCCGTATCTTCGCCGCAAGAAGATTCATGTCTGAAGTCCCAGTCTTCTTCAGAAAGACTGGATTCTTACTTCTGACCTTTCTTATGGCCCAAGAGAATGACTGTGCAAGCGTCGAGTCGGCATTCATCAAACACGCGCCAATATGATCCACCATTTTCAATTCGACTGAGACGCCTGAGTTGTTTTTCCTATAGGCTTTGATGGTTCCCTTCACATTGTTCAGTACGTCGGCAGGCTTCAGTTCTGGCGGGATACGCACGTCTAGCGTGAGCGTGCATTCAGACGGAATCACGTTAACTGAAGTTCCCCCTCCAATGCTGGTCAGGCTGCCTGTTACTGAGTGGAAGCGAGATTCGCTGTTGCTGAAATCCGCGAATCCCTTCTTCAGTAGGTTCCAGAGTTCCATCCCCTTCTCGATGGCGTTATCTGACGTCCACGGGGCCGCTGAATGCCCTGCCTTTGTAACGCATTTTAGCGTGAGACGAATGAAGCCCTTGTATCCAATTACGATATTCTCGGTGTTGCTGGGTTCTCCAAATACAGCGTAGTCCAGATCAAGTGAATCTGATTTGATGAAATTTTTTATGCCCGTGCTGTGGCTCTCTTCACTCACAACTCCCAGCAGCAAGATCCTGCCGGGGAATTTGTCCTTCAGTTTTGAGGCTGCCACGATCATGGCCGCAAGAGGCGATTTAGCGTCAACTGCGCCTCTTCCCCGGATCTTAGTTCTCTTCAGCTTGGTTTCCAGATTTCCTGGGACCGTGTCCATGTGTCCGCACAGTAGGACTCGGGGTGACCCGTGGCCAGATTCAGCTATCACGTTTCCAACATCGTCTCTGCGTGAATGAAAGCCAAGCTTCTTCGTCTCGGCCAAGAGAAAATTGGACAATTCGCTTTCTTGACCGGACGGGCTGTATAGCTCAAGCATGTTCTTCAGAAGGCTTACCGCGTAATCTTTCACTCTCTTTCTCTCCGATGATTTCATCCAACACCTCGGCGGTCCGGTCTATGTGCGCCCGTGTGATAACAAGCGGCGGCAAGAAACGTAGCACGTTCCTACCCGCATCTAGCATCAGCACTCCTCTCTCCAGCGATTCGAGAATAACTTCTCGGACATCAAAGCGCATCTCCACACCGATCATGAGGCCAAGTCCTCTAACCTCTCTTATGATCGGATGATTCTCCCTCAACTGATTCAGTTTCGAGGCAAGGTACTCTCCCTGGACACGTGCCTTTTCGGCAAGATTCTCTTGCTCAAGAACGCCAATCGTTGCTGCTGCGGCGGCGCATGCAATGGGGTTGCCCCCATAGGTAGTTGAGTGCTCTCCCACCTTCAGGCTTGACATAATCTCATTCTTGGAAAGTGTCAGGCCTATTGGAATGCCGCCGGCCACGCCTTTGGCTAAGCAGGTGATATCCGGAACTATTCCAGAATGCTGAAAGGCAAAGAATTTTCCTGTTCTTCCAAATCCTGTTTGGATCTCATCGACGATTAACAAAATTCCTTTCTCGTTACAGAGTTCCCGTAACTGTTTGAGAAAATCGTTCGGGGGAAATCTGACTCCGCTCTCCCCTTGGATCGGTTCAGTTATCACGGCCGCAGTATCCGTGCCGATATTTTCTTTCAGCTTCTCGATGTTGCCGAAAGGAACATGTTTCATCTGGGGAACTAGTGGCATGAACGGGTCTCTGTACTTCTTATCCCATGTTACTGATAGGGCGCCGAGTGTTTTTCCGTGATAGGCACCCATCATTGCGATGATCTCTTTCTTTCCAGTGTATTTTCTGGCGAGTTTGAGGGCGCACTCTATCGCTTCAGCGCCGCTATTCGACAGAAACACTTTGTCTAAACCGTTGGGAGCTATGTTCGCGATTCTCTGCAGCAGCTCCGATCTGGAGTCGTTGTACATGGACCCATGGCATGAGGTGAGTTTCTCGCTCTGGTTCCTTATCGCCTCAACTACTTTTGGGTGGCAGTATCCGACTATGCATGAACCATAGCTTCCCGCACAATCGATGTACTCCTTGCCATCCTCGTCCCAAAGTAGGTCTGCGCTTCCCTTCACAATCACGACTGGGCGTTTGGCGTATACGTTCGCCATAATCTTCTGTTCGGTCGCGATGATTTGGTCTCTATCCATGAACAATCACTGTCCCCGTTTTGCCGCTCAGCGATTTTGAGATGGGGTCTTCCTGTAATCCTGACATCACGACGGCTTGGCCAACACCCATTTTGACGGCTTTGACTGCCGCGTGAATCTTGGTTATCATTCCTTTTCCTATCCCTGGTAGAGTTGACTCTGCTTCTTGCAGCGTCAGTCTTGGAACGAGGCTGCCATTCAGAACGAGCCCTTCCACATCGGTTAGCAAGACGAGTCTCTCAGCTCTCAAGCTTCCCGCTATGTGAGCTGCCATGCGGTCTCCGTCAACGTTCAGCTCCTCGAATTCTTCGCTGATGACGATTGGCGCGACAACAGGAGTGTATCCATTCTCAAGCAGAAGGCTGATGAGCCTGGGGTCTACACTCTCGATCTTGCCGGTATAGCTGTCATCAATCAGTCTTTTTCTGCCGGTTTCGTTTACTGCAATGATCTGTTTTTTTCTGCTCGCTCTTACAGAAGCTCCATCGATTCCAGTTATGCCGACAGCTTGTACTCCGTGTGCCAAGAAGGATGATACGATTCGTTTGTTTATCTTCCCCGCCATCACCATCGTGAAGATTTCCATCGTGTCCTTGTCAGTGTAGCGGCTCTTGAAACCTTCAGGGGAAACTAGAAACTGCTGTTCTTTTCCCATCTTTGAGGCGGTCTGTGTGACTTTGTTTCCGCCGCCGTGAACTAGTACTATCTTGGTTTGGGATAGGCTTCGTTTGATATCCTCGATGAAGGATTCTGTCAATCCTTCGTCGAGTACGGTGCCTCCTACCTTCACAACTGTGATCATGGTTTTTCACGCCGGGTGAAGTGGAGGTGTCTTCAGTCCTGTTTTCTCATCTAAGCCGTACATAATGTTCAGGCATTGAACGGCTTGTCCGGCTGCTCCTTTGACTAGATTGTCGATGGCTGAGAAGATGACTAGTCGATTAACGTGGTCGTCCAGTTCGAAACCGATATCGCAGAAATTGGATCCCACGACCACTTTGGGGTCGGGCAGTTTGTAGAGCCCTTCGCTGTCTTTGACAAATCGGATGAATGGTTCATTCTTGTAGAACGAGCGGTAACTCTTCCAGATGTCGAGTTCGCTGGTCTTCTGGGTCAGGAACACGTGAATGGTTGCTAGTATTCCTCGGACGGAGTTGACGGCGTGTGGTGAGAATGAAATCTTCACGGGCTGGTTGGTGAGTTGGTTCAGTTCTTGTTCAATTTCTGCGATGTGTCTATGGCCTATGGTTTTGTATGGTCTCATGGCACCGAACCGTTCAGCGTGATGTGACGCGATCGAAGGTTCCGACCCTGATCCTGAGGATCCTACCTTCAAGTCAGCGACTATTCTTTCCTTCTCGATGATGTTCTCCTTCACGGGAGGTGCAAGGGCTAAGATGGTTGATGTTGCCATGCATCCTGGCACGCCAACTAGGTCAGCTTTTCTAATTTCGTCCCTGTGCAGCTCCGGCAATCCGTAGGTGGCCCTACCCAGAAGTTGAGCGTTGGTGTGTTCCCAACCATACCAGTGCGGGTAGTCCTGCGGATTCTTCAGCCGGAAATCAGCGCTCATGTCTATAGCCTTTAGATTGGATTTCAAGAGTTCCGGGATGAGATCTTTGGACGCGCCGTGTGGTGTTGCTGTGAATACGACCTCGCATGTTCTTGCGATGTAGTCTACATCCAGTGGAGAGAACTTGAGCGTGGTATAGCCTCTCAGGTTTGGGTGTGCTTTGTGTACGTACTTTCCCGCGTGTTGCCGTGATACTATCGTCGTAAGTTCGACGTCAGGGTGGCCTAGGAGTATGCGTATGAGCTCACCGCCAATGTACCCTGACCCGCCGACTACTCCGACTTTCAATTTAATGCCTCGCCAAGTCGATCAGGTGGTCTAAGATCAGTCCGGGTACGTCTACGCCTGATGATTCTGTGAGGGCTTTGAACTCAGTCGTATAGTTTACTTCATGAACGACGAGCCCTCCGGGAGTTTCCATCACGTCGACTCCGAATGCTCCTCCTCCCACCGCCTCCACAGCCTTCACGCACAGCCCTTCGAGTTCTGGAGTTATCTTGCATGCTTCTGCTCGACCTCCTCTGGCAACGTTGGTTCGCCATTCACCAGGTGAAGGGTATCGATACATGGCCGCGACGGCGTGGTCGCCTATTACGAAGCATCTTATGTCTCGCAGAAGGTTTTGCATCATCTCCTGGATGTAGAAGACTTGGTAAAGAGGGAACATGAATTCTCTTGTTTCCAGGATAGCTCTCGCGGACTCCAAGTCCTTCAAAGGAGCGATCAGTCTTCCCCAGCTTCCTACGACTGGTTTCAGGATTGCAGGGTAACCGACTTTCTCGAGAGCCTTGATGGCTGAGTCTTCAGTGAAAGCTACAAGCGTTTTCGGGGTAGGCACTCCAGCCTTTGACAGTGCTATGGAGGTTAGAAGCTTGTTTCCGCAGACAACTGCGGAGTTGAATGAGTTTACAACCTTTACGCCGTTGTTCTCTAGCAGAGCGGTTACGTGCATACTCTTGAAGTAGCTCATCGACCTCTGGAGAACAACTTTCTCAAATTCGGTTTCAGGATCTTGTGCGGTGTCGAAGACTATTTCGTCCACGTTGTGGACGTTCAGGTTCACACCCTTGGATTTGGCTGCCTCTATGATCATCCTCTCATCGGGTCTAATGCGATCATAGAGCATCCCGAGCCGTACGGTCACCTACTCTCCCCAATCTTCTTTTTCAATCAGGATTTTTTTCAGTTCGAGATTCTGGCCTTCGATCTTTGAAACTTCGAGCTCTAGCCCGCAATCGGGGCAGCTCAGGATCTCCTTTAGCATTACCTCGTTTGGCGCGTTTATCTCTGCGCCACATTCAGGGCAACTAACCATGCTGATTGTTGTAGCCTCCTTCGTCTCCACTTTTTGGTTTAGCCCCATAGGCTTCATGATTCATTAATAAATGTTGCTTGGAAATGATGATTCCGCATAGAATATGTCGAAAATCGAACGATACATTAACACGGTCGCCCCTGCCCGTAAGAGGCCTTTGCGGCTCAGGTTGAATAGCCTAATGAGCTTCAGCGATGTCTAGCGGCGGGAATCTGGCTCAGCGGGCCCTCTGACTCGAAGATGATGACGCAGCTTCACGCAGGAAAAGGGAAGTCGCTAGGTCTTGATTCTTGGAGCCAATGTTATTACTTCATTCCAAGACTAGATTCGGCAAGTGAAGTTCTTTTTGGACGAGGTTGATAGGAAGATTATTGATATTCTAAGGCAGGACGCAAGGACCTCGCATGTTGAAATGTCCAAGTCGCTGAGATTGACTGAGGGTGCGATCCGAAGGAGAATAAAGAGACTTGTGCAAGATGGTCAGATACGCAAGTTCACGATAGAGACTGCTGAAGAAGGGCCCGCAGCACTCATGTTGGTATCAGTCAGCCCCTCCGTACCCACCTCACAGATTTCCACAGCTTTGAAGAAGATGAAGGGAGTCAGGAGAGTCTACGAGGTCACTGGTGAATTTGACGTGATTGCATTCCTCTCAGCAAGCGATACTACAGCACTAGATGCTTGTATTGAGAAGGCTAGGATGCTCGAAGGGACCGCTCGCACCAATACCATGATGGTTCTCAAAGCAATGCAGAACTAGATATGCCACCGGGTCTCAGGCGAGCTGCTCTGATTGAAGCGTCAGCACTCTCACAGAATGCTGGTCATTCTCTCGCAGGCCTCAGCTATCCTGTGGGTTGGAATCGTAAGTGCGAATCTAGCATATCCTTCTCCATATCTCCCGAACCCTATGCCCGGAGTCACAACAACTCCTTTGTCCAGAAGCTTCTTTGCGAACTCCATCGAATCCATTCCACAATGTGCCCAAACGTAGAACGTCGCTCTTGGTGTCATGCACTGCAGTCCTAGCCTCCTCAGTTCCTTGACTAACAAATCTCGTCGCTCTTGATAGATTGCGACATTCTTCTTGACGTAGTCGGGTGGTCCACTGTCTGTGTAGCTTCTCAGTGCTCTTGCAGCAGCTTTCTGCACATAGAGAGAAGGACCTGAATCGACCTGGGACTTCACCTTCCCAAAATCTGCTATCACCTGTTCGTTACCAACTGCAAATCCTATTCTGTCACCCGTCATGCTGAAAGTCTTGGAGCAAGAGTGTATCTCTATGCCAACATCCCTGGAGCCATCGATTTCCATGAGACTCGGTGCTTGGAAGCCATCGAATGCGATCTCGGAGTACGCGTTATCATAGCAAATTATGGTTCCTTTCTCCCTGGCGAAGTCAACCATCTTTTCTAGGAAGGGTTTCTCGACAGTTGCTGAGGTAGGGTTGTTCGGGTAGTTCAAGAACATAATCTTCGGCGTTTCGTTCGCAATCTGATCAAGGTCGGGTTTGAAGGCATTCTCCTCTAGCAGAGGCATTACCACTGGTTTGCCATCACACAGTAGCGTGGCTCCATTCATGTAAACGGGATATGCTGGATCTGGAACGAGGACTTCGTCACCTGGGTTGACGTAGGCTCTTGCAAGGTTTGCTATTCCCTCTTTTGATCCAATCAAGCCAATGACTTCTCTGCTCGGATCTATGTCGACATTGTAGCGTGTGTGATACCATTTTGCGACGGCTTCCCTGAACTCCGGCTCTCCTTGACTCAGCGAGTAGTTGTGGTTCTTTGGGTTTGAAACTTCTTCTCTCAGAGCGTCTAGGACGAAGTCTGGTGGAGGGAGGTCTGGATCTCCAATTCCAAAAGAGATGACATCGACTCCGCGTTTTCTTTTTTCAATAACGAGCTTCTCCATCTCGCTGAACAGATACGGCGGGAGGCTGTCCAGTCTCTTAGCTCGCTCAGTTCTAGGTCTTGCCATCGAATAGTTCCGCTTCAAATACTCTTTCGACCGGCCCCTCAAGAATAGCTGAATCGCCGAGTTTCACGAGCAGTTCTCCACCTTGCAGTTGGACCTTGACCCGCCTTCCTGTCTTGCCAAGCCTTGATGCAGCTGCAACGCTTGCACAGGTGCCGGTCCCGCAGGCGGTAGTCTCTCCTACCCCACGCTCCCAAGTTCTAACTTTGATTTCTTCTGGAGACCTGACGCTAACGAATTCGACGTTTGTGCCTTCGGGGAAGTATGCGTGCCTCTCCAGCAGGGACCCAATTTCGTGGACAGGAAATGATTCGACATCTTCAACAAACGTGACACAATGAGGATTTCCCATCGACAGACAGGTGATTCTGAATTCCCTGTCCCCAGCAGTCACCGGTTCATCAATGCATTCTCCTTGACCGACCATGGGCACCGACTCGCGACGGAATGACGGCTGTTCCATGTTCACTCGCACATTCGTTGTGTTCTTCTTGTCTGTTCTCAATTCTACTCTGCGATTCCCAGCCAGCGTTTCTACGTTCATGGTCCTTCTTCGAACGATTCTGTTTTCATAACAGTACTTTGCAAAGCATCGTATCCCGTTGCCGCACATCTCTGCCTCTGAACCGTCCGAGTTGAAGATTCTCATTCGGATATCGGCGGTTCTTGAATTCCGAACAACGAGAAGTCCGTCTGCTCCAACAGAGAACCTTCTCCTGCAGAGATTTCTTGCGAGTGTCCCAAGACGCTTATCATTAATACGTTTGCGTCTGTCGTCAATGACTACGTAGTCGTTGCCAAGGCCGTGCATCTTCCAGAATTTCATTGAAACCGCCCCATGCATACAGTGATCAGCCTAAAGAACGATCTGAAAGGATCGCCGCTGTCTCCAAGGCTTTGTCATTCCGTTTGACTTGAAGTCGCTCAGGAATTCTCTGTCCCATTGTTAGAGCGTCGAAGTTCTCCCGTTCTCTCACAACAGAGTACGTGGCGTCTTTCACGAGAATCTCGGCTGGTCTTGGCCTGGAGTTGTAGTGCGAACTCATGGAGAAGCCATAAGCCCCTGCGTTTAGGATAACGAGACAATCGCCGACCCTGGTCTCCTGGAGTTTTCTGTCTCTGGCAAGGAAGTCGCCAGATTCGCATAGAGGCCCCACAACATCGTAGACTCTTTCGGTTGTCGCTCCTACCGTGTCTGCCAAAACTATCTCGTGATATGCATCGTACATGGCCGGTCTGATCAGCGTGTTGAAGCCAGCGTCTACACCAATGAACTCTTTGTTGCCGGTCGATTTCACCGTATTAACTTTCGTCAGGAGTACGCCTGCATCGCACACTATGTACCTGCCCGGCTCGATGCAAAGCATAGGCTCTCCGAGGCCATATTCTGATATTCGCTTCTTGAAGAGGGCAACAATGGAGTCAGCCGCCTCTTCGATGTTGAGTTCTTCCTCCTCGGGTCTATAAGGAACCCCGAAACCGCCTCCAATATCAATGAATTCAAAGTTGATTCCGAGGCCTCTATGGATATCCCCTGCTGCTTTGAGGAGGTTTTCCATCGCGCGTCTGTGTGGTTCTGGGTTCAGTATGCCCGATCCGATGTGCATTTGGATCCCGAATCTCTTTACTCCGGCGTCTCTAGCCACTCTATAGGCCGTGTATGCGTCTGCTTGCAGCAGGCCGAATTTTGCGTTTCTGGAACCTGTGACAACGTGTGAGTGATGTCCTGCTCCAACTTCTGGATTCAGTCTGACCGAAACTGTGAACGGTAGGATCTTCCTGAGCAACGAGGCCATTTGGGAGACTGAATCTACGTTTATCGTTACATTTGACTTGATTGCGTAGTCAAGCTCTTCTTCGCCAACGCTTGTCCCAGTGTAAAGGATGTGTTCTGGCTCAAAACCCGACTCCAACGCAAGATATATCTCGCCAGCTGAAACGGCGTCTATGAAAGCTCCCATTTCCCGCATGATTGCTAGCACTGACATGTTGGAGTTCGCTTTGGCTGCATAGTAGATCCTAGTCTTATCGTAGTGTTTCTCGAAAGCCTTCTGCAATCGAGTGTAGTTGTCTCTGATTCGGCTTTCGCTGAGGACGTAGACAGGTGTCTCCAATTCGGCGGCTAGGCTAACAAGTGAAACTCCTTCTAGGTACAGTGCCCCTTCGCGCCTTGCTAAGACACTACTCTTGAAAAGTGTCGTATTAGGCGTGTTAGTTCACCCAACAGTTAGCTGAGTTGCCGTTGCCCTAGAACGTCTTCCATGTCAAAGATCATAGGTCTTGATTCCCCGTTCAGCCACTGGGCAGCGTAGAGGGCTCCTTGTGCAAATACGTTTCTAGAGAACGCTACGTGTTCTATTCTTATCATTTCATGTTGACCAGCAATCATTAAATCGTGTATGCCTGGAATCCCGCCGGCTCGAACAGAAAGTAGTTCCATTTGTTTTTCGTTTCTCTTGGACATTCCCTCTCTTCCGTGGATTCGCTCTGAGTACCCTCTCATTGCTGAGATCGTATCAGCCATCTTCTTTGCGGTTCCGCTTGGCGCATCTGCTTTGCCAGAATGATGTGCTTCCACGATGCTGAAGTCATAGCTGCTGGGGAACAGTTTGCATGTCTCTATCATCTTGAACAGCAGGTTCACGCCAATCGAGAAATTCGGCGAAACCACAGCGGGCACTTTTCCTTCCAGTGTCTCGCGGATTCTTCTCATCTCATCCACGTTGAATCCTGTCGTTCCCATGACTACCTTCTTGCCCATTTGGACGGCTTTTGGAAGGTTAGCCAACTCAGCGGACGGGCTGGTGAAAGAGATGCAGATTTCGGCGCCCTGGAGAGCCTGTTCAAGATCCTGTTGAGAAAGGATCTTGAGGTTGGGGGGCGAAAGGCCGATCTCGCCTAGGCTCCGTCCCGCATTGTTGCTGTCAGGTGCGGTAACCGCGCCTACCACTTCGAAGCCTGCGGACGTGGCCTGCTGGATGACGGTGCTTCCCATCCTTCCATCGGCGCCAACGATGCACAACCTAGTAGCCGTCGTAGCAGAGATGCCTCCAA